>ERZ1463038.456-NODE-456-length-14034-cov-16.496745_pt1 | contig 14034 bp, 15 predicted proteins | sample MGYA00564479_ERZ1463038 | MGnify/ENA primary metagenome ERZ1463038 (study PRJEB39244, sample SAMEA3635134) | Helicobacter pylori | study: EMG produced TPA metagenomics assembly of PRJEB11511 data set (Assembly of a 5300-year-old Helicobacter pylori...
TTTGATGTTGCGCACGAGCGTCTGCCGGACCGACTTGCCCTCCTCGTCAATCTCGGACTGCGAGCGCAGGAGCGGGTTCCCGGTGAGCTTGCGAAGGCGAGCTGCGCGCTTGTGGAGGATGTTTTGGCCGAGCGTCTCGGGCAGGAGCAGCACGAGCGCAACAAATGCAATGGAGCTGAGCCAGAGAAGCTCGTAAATCGGCCAGCGCCAGCCCTTGATCTGCCCAGCGTAGCCCCCCATGATGGGGCCTGCAAGTGGAGCGTGATCAGCTCGCTTGAAGGCATTGCAGAGGGCATTTAAAGGTTACCCAAAACTGGTCCTACGTGGGCAGAAAACACCATCAGCAAACGAGCGGGGTCGAACGGTAAGTGGAGGCAGACTCACCTCCGGTCGCTCCGATGGCCCAAGTCGCAATGGCGACCGCCTTGAACTTCTGGTCAAAGAGGTCCTGAATCGGGCTGGATTCAGCATTCTATACAGGAACAGAAGTGGGGAAACCGACCATCATGGACGCGCCACCGGTACTCATTGCGGGACCGGATAAGAGCCCGGTTATGAAGCGGAAGATGAGGATGGTCTCGCTGTGCGCACGGAGTCAGACCTGACACCACCATCTCGTCAAGTGCACGTACAAGTTCTTGGCCAACAAGATAGGTGCTTGAAGGAGTGCGAACAGGAATGTGCAGATGATGTAGATGGGAGTGCGACCGTACTGAGCCAAGTCCTGAATCGGCGTGAGAAGGATCGGGGAGATTCCGTATCCAAAAACTGACGAGAGCCCTTAGCTTTCGTAAGGCACACGAGATAAAGGACGTACTGAAGAGGGAGAGTCCGAGGGTGGCGACGATCTGCCCGACGCCAAACTGCTCCTCGATTCCCGGGATACTGGGGGTGTAGATGGCCGATCCGATGTATACGGAGCAAGTCAAGAGACAGAGGAGGAAGGCCACCGCGACCTTCTTCCACTTGGACCAGTTCCTGCAGAGTGCGGGGTTGGTAAGCGCCCGCCGCCCGCAAACTACCCGGCCGGAGCGTACTTTGGGTTGTCCTGGTCGTCCGGGCCGTCCCAGTCCACCAAGTAAGGGTTGAATGCGTCCACTGGGCTCGGCTTCTTCTCGCTGTCGAACTTCTCCAAGTCGACCGGTGTCTGGACACCTGAAGTGTCGACGAGGGTCGCGCCATCGCACGGCCTCTGCGACTCAATCGAGGGCGACGACGGTTCGGCGGGCTGCTTAACGAGATACCGCTCCGGGATCTCGTAGCCGGGGCGTTGGTCGGGGTAGGGGAGAAGCTTTCCGCGCGAAAGGCGGTTCAGCACTTGGCCCACGGTCGCATCGCGTACGATGTCCCACATCGGCCCGGCTTGACGCGGTTGAAGAGAGAGGCGGAGGCGCGGCGCGTAGGCTTCGCGGTCGAGGTCGAGGGAGGCGAGAGCGTGAGGATGCGTGAGAAGCAAGCGAAGGGGTCGAGGAAGACCTTTCCTGCGATCGGGAGGATTTCAGTCAGCAGAGCCTGTCGGAGCCGGGAGACCCGTCGTACCGGGGCTAGTTTGCTGTGACGATCACGCACGGGTGCAAGAGGGAGAGTCCAAACGAGTTTTTGACGTGCTGACGCACCTCCACCTCCACCGGCTTACTCCGCCATCCCCAGCCTTCGCCCAGGCGAACCTCCACAAATCTAGCTGGCAGACGCCGGCCGTCATGCGGAGGTCCCGCTTCGACTGTTCCGCCGCCACCTTTGTCTCAAGCCACACGGTCCCTTGAGCTTGAACCACAATACCAATAATTGCAGATTGGACTTGTGCATGGCAAGCGAGAATGGCGGGGGGATCTGCGGTAATTCGCTGGCGGGCCAAGGCTTCGCGCTCCGAGCGGACTCAGCGGCATCAACTCCGGCGCCGTGATCGCTCTCACAGCGACACTCACCTGGACGCTCCGACTGCACCCTCGACGTGACTCCACCTGGCGGCGGTTCTGTCGACCTCGTGTGGGCCTCGGGTGTGCCCGGCGCCGTCGTGCCGAGCCTCGCGCGAGGGCGATCGTGCTCGTCAGAGAGCGAGTCGAGGGTCGCCTTGTGGTCTTCGAGTTCGGGTGAGGGAGCCCGGCGGTGGTGAGCAGTTAGAGCGCTGGACCGAGATGTGGGCGGCGGACAGAAGTGGGAGAAGCTCAAGTTGTTCTCGGCCGAGGGCTCGGTCGAAATAGTGGCGTTCACGCCGAGCGCGTTGGCCGCGCTCCTGCTCTGCTCCATGCAGTTGGCTCAAGGGTTCCCTGGGGATGACGGCAAGTGGGCTCGCGACTGGCAGGAGGGCTGAATTGGTGGTCTGTAAGCACGCGGTGCCTCCGCTTCCGAGGGTCGGCGGAGTTTGCCTATGTCAACGCGCTGAGTCACGGACGGGATTGTTTTGCGGCGCGCCGAGTTTCGTCTTGCTGTCTTTCCCCTACCCCCTCGACCCCCCACGTTCGCCTTTCCCATACAGCAAACACTTGCGATGGGATCCGCACGACGCCCCGGCAACACGGCTGGCCGCCACCTCGAGCAGCATCACCCGCTGCCCAAAGGTCCGCTCTCAGCGCGCGGCGAATAGCGTGCCGGTGACTGACGCGGTGCATTGAATCGTCCAGGTCAAGCCTGCTCGACGTGCAAGGCTCGCAAGGTGCGCTGCTCGGCCGGCACCCCCGCCTGCCAGGCGTGCATGCGGACGGCGCGATTCGAGGGCCGGGACCCGAGTCTCGTCCAGTGCCAGTACAACGGCCTCAAGTGCGGCGTCAAGGGAGGGAAGAGCAAGGCGTCCAGCCCACATCCAGAAGCAGAGGTCGTCGAGCAGGACCCGATGCAGCTCGAGAACGAAATGGGTGCGTAGCGCGGCCTCGGAGACGATGGCCGGAGTTCTCCTCGTGCTGACAATTGCCATCCTCTCGCAGCCCAGCTCGAGAAAATCGTGCGAGCCAACCTCAAGGCCTTGCCAAACCGAGGCTCGTCGTCGTCGTCTGCGTCGTCGATCGCGTCGACGTCGACCTCTGAGCCTTACATCGCGGCGCCCTCCACCTCCACGTCAAATTTCGCGCCGTCGACCTGGCCGCCGGTGGACGCGTCCAACTACTCATACTTTCCGGATCAGCTCCCCTACCTCTTTCCCCTCACGTCGCCGCTGCCGTGGTCCGCTTCGCACTTTCCGATGCCAGCGTCGCCCGACTCGTTTCACTCCGCCTCGTCGTTCGACACCGACTACGTCTACACGCCCACCTCACCGCTCTTCGAATCCACCACTCCGCCAGAACACTTCCTCACGTCCGAGCACACGGACGACACACTCTCCCTTCCTCTCTTCCCCCTTCCGCCCGCGTCGCAAACCTACGGAACGTTCGCGCTGCAGACCTTCGCGCCTACCGACTATGGGAACGGCGAGTTGCACGAGGACTACTGGATGGAGAGCCCTTATCTGTGGAACCAGGCGATCTGATATCGTCCCCACCTCCGCTTCATCTTCATCTCCCCTCCCGTCCCCTCCGTCATCTGTACCCTAATCCTGTACCCCGTCATCGTCGAGCTTTGACTCCGATGCGGAATCTGTCACTTGTCGAATTATAGTAACCACCTCCAGTCCCCGTGTTCGCCGCCTGTTCGGAGGTTCAGATTGGTTCAGAGGACGTTCGCAGCCCGAGATCTTGCGGAGATCCTTCTCCGCGCTCCGCGCCGAGAGTCCCCGAGTAGCGGCGGCACGCTGGGACCGAGCAGGCACGAGATCAAGATCAAGGTTCTCTCCGCTCAAATCCAAATTACGAGTGGCAAGCTTGTCCCGGGCTATCGACGTGGTGCGGAGGCTCCGCCCGGTCACGGACACAACTTCGGAGGGCGGGGCCCGCTAGCCGGCACGCCCAACCCGAAGCTGGGTGACGTCTTTTGCAGCCCACTGAGGGTGAGTGAGTCTATGTGTAAGAGTTTCCACTTTAAGCACCATCCGCTCCCGCAACGGTCAATACTGGGCGCGGCATGTCGCCCGTGGGCCAGTAGCGCGACGGTGCGAAGGCGCACGGGGAGACGATGTCGGAGGTCTCGCCTCAGCCGAATCTGGCATCCAAATAGCTTGTAAATGTTATCGTGACCAGTCAAGTTGTGCGGTCTCGTCCACGAAGACCTGCCGGGCGGTCCGCTGGGCCAGAGTCGGACTTATCCTCACTGGGAGACGAATTCCACTGCGGGCTTCGAAGCTGACATCCAAGAAAGAAAAATTACGCACAAGATCCTGGCATTCTTCCAGGAGCCTACCTCTCTGCTGCAGTCCAGTATGGCTGCAAGGACAAGGTCGTCAGGAACCCCGCAACGTCGTTGCGCACTATCGGTGGACGTCAATCAGAGTCTCCACCTGACGATAACACTCATCTAGCTGCTATAATCAGGCTTATCAATCAGGGAGATTGGGCAGGGAAAACTCGCCCCACGAAGCCAAAGCGCGAGCGCCCTCGCAGTCCTGCGCGCCTCGCGCGTTTGCTCGCACTTCGCGTTCTCACGACCTGTCGCCACGGGCGTCCGTCAAAACGCACCGCAGAGTTGCGTCTCTTGTCTCGTTTCATCGAAAACCACTCTCGAGCTTCCCAGCGCCACTCCAACGCCTCTAGATCTCGCCTGCTCTACAAATGTCATCCGCTGGCATCACCTCGTTCTTCCCTCCCAGCCTCAACCTTCTGGGCGGTATCCCCACCAAGTCCGAAGACCTCGCCGGGTAAGCTTTTGCATGCTTCAGCAACAACGAGCTTCGCTAATGCGTAAGCAGATCGGTCGTGTTCGCCGTCGCCTACGCACTCCTGGCTCCGCTCGCCCTCTACCGTGTCCTACGGCCCGAATCCCGCTGCCCCGCCCTCCTCAGACCCGTGGTGTTTGTTCAAGTCAGGCTCATTACATTCATCATCCGCGCGGTTCAGTCGAACGGGAATTATGCAACGGGGCTGTTCATCGCGGAGCAGGTCAGTCCCGGCACCGCGTCAGCTCCTTCTCGAGTCGCTGACACCCTTGCACCTCCAGATCTTGCTTCTCACCGGCTTCATATTCCTCTGCGAGCCCCTCGTCACCCTCACCTACCACCACATCGCGAACGCGTTGGGACCTTACCACCCGCGCACTCTCTGGCTTCATCGCGGATCCCTTCTGCTGCAAATTGCTCTTATTGCGTCCGTGGCACAAGGAATTGCTGTGAGCTGATTGTTGTCTGGAGATGTTGACAAATTACTGACGCAAGTGCGCGTTTTCCAGGCTGGCGCACAGTTCAGCGACGTCTCGAACCCGTCGACGCTCAGCACAGTCAAGGCCTGCCGGTAAGCAAGCAGTCTTTTGGCTCTCAGACATATAATTGAGACCTTTATCTCCTTTAGAGACGCCGCCGCCGCCATCTGCCTCGCTGTGGTGGTCATCATGCAGGCCGTGATCGCGACAGCATGGTTCAAGCTCGAGGCGCTCTCGATGCGCCAAACGGCCTACCTCTACGCTGTATCTTGGCTACTCGTGCGCCATATCTCATGGAATTATAAAAGATTAATGTTCACTGACGAGTGTCCCCCTCGCAGACCGTGACCTCCGTGTACAAGATCATCCTCTATTCGATCCACCTCGACGTTATCGGGCACACGACGAAGATCACCTTCTACGTCGTTGCAGCGCTTCCAGAACTGGTCGTGGTCAGCATGTACCTGCTCGTCAACGTCAAGCAGGAGTTTGGGGTGGACGGCGGGGACGCGAAGGAGAAGCCGCATGCAGGGACGTCGGCTGTCTGACTGGACACGGACCTTGTAGACCTTTAGATTAATATATATTAGTGCCATGTATCATATGAGGTGCAGCCTGGTCACCTTTGCCGCTCTGAACACCACAGGTCGAGCCGCGAAGCACTCATTTAAGCGACGGCGGCTCTGAGCGAGCACAGTACCAAACACTGATATCGCTGTTCTGGGACGCTTGGACGCCTAACACATGGTCAGCGTGCGGGACCCCTTTCGCAGCCTACGCCGCGACGCGCCTGGGTCCGAGCGCTCATGCACCTCGTCGCGTCGTCAGTTCGGTCCCAGCCCTTCTCTGCCTCTTCCGCTCGCTTCGAATTCTCTCCCACTCTGAGCTCTCGCCTTCACTCGTTTATCACGCGCATCCTCTCCCCAACAGTGACCCGATTTAGAGCGCCTCTACATCGCCGCCACTCCGCGAACCGCCCGGCGCCCACGCTCCCCAGTCGCAGAGACTAGAATCCCGCGATGCAGCACATCCACATCTATCCCGGTGCTGCGAAATCGTATCAGGCTCAGGCGGCGGGGATCTACCTGGAGAACGGGAGCGGTGCGGGCGGGTACGGGCAAGGTGCGTCAGCAGGAGATGCGGAGTCGAGCTGCTCGGGCTAACGACCATCTGCTGGTGCAGATGGGGTACGAGAGTGTCCGCAGGAGCCGGATGGAGAGAAAAAAGGACGTCGCCATTGACACCGTCTCCGTACAGGACGCGGGGCGGACCGCGCTCGCGGAAGCGTTAGACGAGAGCCTCCCCGAAGCGCTCGAATCACATCTCCCGGACGCGCTGGAGAACCACATCGGCGACGCGATCGACGCTCACCTCGGCGACGCGATCGAGTCGGCCGTCCAGGACTCCGTGCCGCGCGCCGTGGAGGACGCCACCAGCGGGCTGTCCGAGGAGATTGCGGAGGAGGTCAGCAATGTCATCAAGCCGCTCCTGAGCCACCTCAAGCGCACGACCAACCAGGTCCGCTTCTCGCTGTGGCCGCGAGATCGGGCGGTCGCTCCACTCACACGCAGTTGCCAGGCGCGGAATCGGAAGCGGCAAACTCGCGGTGTCTCGGATCTGATGCCGATGCCCGACAAGGACGGCCACACGCGCCCTCGCAACAACCAGGTGCGCCCCGAGCCTTGTCCTCTGCGCAGGCGGCAGAATCGAACCTGACTTTCGATTTCTCGAAGACCATCAGCCGGACGATCCGGACCGTGGCAGAAGTGAATGCCCTGACCGAGCCGCAGGCGCGGGCGTGGCTCAAGTTCCTCGACGAGCCGGTGCCGACGCTGTCCGGAACTCCGGCTGCGAAGCTCGCGACGCTGCGCCAGGCCGTCCTGGACGGCTTCCGCGGCGAGTGAAGTGGGGCTGGGTCTCGCGACTATACCATCATAAAAGTACCTTGATTTGCAAGCTGGTGTCTCCCACGTTTCCATCACGCCCACCGCCATGTTCGCTGTGTACGCATGCACGCCTGGCAGGTCGCGAAGCAGTGATGCACGAACTTGCAGCGGACCGTGCGACGTCCCGAATGCAGTCATCCAACAACCCATTTACCGATGTTTTCTCCGTGCGCGAGCTGGCTTTGCGGGAGTCGCGTCGCCAAGATCAGGTCAATAAGTGCACTGCAGTGTCCACGATAGCATACACCCTAAAGCATCAAAGTCAGCCAGCACTCACAAGAAGGGAAAAGAGCGACGCGCCTCGAAATCAAAACCCGACCCCATTCGCGACGCCAAGCTTCTCGTAAAACCTCGCCTCAAACTCCGCGAGCACGTCGTCCTCCGCCCACAGCTTCCACTCCATCCGTGCGCCCTCGTCGCCTTGCCGCACGATTCGCTCGACCCCAGCGCACCCTTCTTCGTCATCCACCGCACGCCGCTCTGCCGCCGACTGTTCAGACTCGTGCACCCCCTCGCTCTCCGCGCCCCCGCCTCGATCCGCGCCATCCTCCAACGCGACTTGCGTTTCGACGCACAGCACATAGTTGTTTTGTCGGAACCCGTCGTGGAAGACCGCGCCGAGGCGCCGCTCGGCGGCAGCGCGCGCGCGGACGGCGGGCGGCGCGAGGACGAGGCCGATCCCCTGCGAGTTGGTGTTGGCGAGGTGGTCGGCGGAGAGGATGAAGGGGGTCGGGAATGAGGTGGTGGAGAGGTGCGGGAGGGTGGTCACGTTTGGGTGGTGCAGACGGTGGGTACGACCCCAGGTCGAGCCGAGGGAGAAGGTGCTGCAGGTGAGCGAGGATCAGCCGGACGCAGTAGCTCGAAACAGAAAGAAGCTACCCTAAGATCCGCTTGAGCAGGTTTGCGTGCACGAACATCGGCGAGCCGGAGAGATCGCTCTGGACCATCGTCGTGCCGCAGAACCGCTTCGTGTCCAAGTCGTCGTCGTTCAGCCACCCTGCGCTCGCGACGTGCCGCCCGGGGACCGCCCACCGTTTTCGAAGCGCGAGGAAGGCGTAGCGAAAGAGGTCCTGGTAGAAATCGAGCGAGTGAGCGATAAGTGCCGAGCTGGTCTCGAGAGAGCGCGCACCTTGTCGCCATCCGAGAGCGTGAAGAAAAAGTGCCAATGCGCATCCGAGAGCATGTGCGCGACCAGTATCAGCCTGTGAGGTTTCCGAGTCAGACCCGAGTAGACTGGAATGGAAGGGAGACGAACGCGTCGAGGTGGTGCGCCTTTGAGAGGACAAGCTGCCCCGCCTCCTGGGTCCACTCGTCGCGGCACTGGACACCGAGGATGGACCAGATTGCCTGTCACGGAGGTGGATCGTGAGTCTTAGTTTGAGCTAGGGGATTTTAGATCAGCTCACATTCTCAGGCTGGTCCTTCCAGTAGTCACTCCAGAAGATGGCGCCAAACTCTTTGAACGCCGGCGAGTCGAAGAGGGGTGTGACGTCCTGGGCTGGAATCGAGTCCCTAATGCAGGTGAACGAGGGGCGTCATTTAAGTAACTCGCGTGAAGGGAACGGGAGACTCACGAGTCGAGGTAGATGAACTCGTCAAAGTCGCACTGCAGGAGCGCGGCGCCCTTGATGTGGAACGCCTTGACCCGTCCCTCCTCCTCGTCCTTCTGTAGATGGTCGACGACGCGGACTTTTGCCCCAAGCTTGTTGTACTCGAACATTTGCGCACTGGTCGGTTCCTCGCCCGCGAAGTGGAACATCTCGACCGGCAGTTCCGTCCCCTGCGCGCGCATGATCCGGAGCGACACAATCACGCGCTCGAACGTATCCGCGTTCCCGGCCGTCATGACGATGCCCCTCCTGCCGCGCTCCTCGTCCCGCACGGCGAGCCTGCCGTCGCGCTCCGCGTCGAGCACAACGCCAATCATCGCCTCGCGCACTTCGGCAATCTTGCCCGGCGTGAGCTCCCGCCAGCTCGGTTCGCCCGTTTCTCGTGTGTGGAGCTTGTTCGCGGCCCGGCGCACGCTCGCGTTCGCGCAGGTGCGGTTGTTGAACGCGACCCAGTCGTCGCGCGGCGCGAGCGGCGACGCCAGGCGCCAGGCGGCGATCCGGCTCGCGAGGGTCGCCGAGAGTGGCAATGGGGCGGACGGGGACTGCCAGGCGTGGCCCGCGGCGTCGAGCTCGGTCGAGCTGCGCTGCGCGCAGTGGCGATCGACTTTTAGCAGTGCCGTTTCGTTCTCGACGAGCTGGGTGGGCGTGAACGACGGCAGGGTTGGGTGGCCGAGGCTTCCGGTCGACGGGACCGGAGTGAAGAGGAGGTACGCGGTGAGGGCGAGCGACGGGACGAGCATCAATAGAAGCTTCAGGCTTGCGCGCCGTCGGGTCCAGTCTGCTCGAGGGCGCGCGGGCGGCAGGAGCTCATAGTCCCGGTGCTGCCCCAGCAGCCGGGATATTCGCTCCATCTGGAGGGTGGTCCGACGGGTTGGCTGGTTGTCAAGAGGAGACCTTGCTGTCGCCTGCGAGAACCGCAACTCGAGACTGCGGTGAGACCGTGGGAACCTTGTGGCTGCCGATCCCCTCGCGTACGTCCCATCTCCTCCTCACTGTCACTTGTCAGCACCCCAAGTTGCCAACACACCCTCCTGGCGCGTTCCCAGATCTGATCTCTCAGTGTCGTCCGCCCACTCAGTCCGCGATCCGCCAGCCTGACATACCGTCACGGTACGACGTACATTGGCTGTCACTGGCAGAGAGACTCTGGTAGAGAGTGGTACATTGGCAGAGCTCGTTCAGCAGATGCTACCTTCGCAAAAGATGTTGCAGACCTCTTGCAGCAGGATACTAGTACGCGACTCGAAGGACCTTCAGAAACTCCTTGCTGCTCCCACAACCTCGCGAGAGCGCTCGAGCTCGAGTCACTCGCGCGGCAGCTTCTCGCGGAGTCTCGAAGCACCCCTTCGCAATCACAGCTTTTTGTCTGCTCACCTAGTCGTAGGACGCTGAGTCGATTGCTCGACCGCGACTGCTCGATCCTGCAGCGCTTGCAATTCTCAGCGGATGACCGATGCCACAGCTCGTCAATAATTGTCCGTCCTCATGACAGTATGCACCCGCCACGATACTGTGTCTCTGTTGCTTCTCCCAGGTGAACCCCGCTGCTCTACCGCTTCGCACACGACGGTCCTTGGTCAAATGGTCCGCGACACACCATACCTTCTCCCTGCAGACTTGCACCAAATGAGTGAGCACTACTATCAGGCCAGCTCTCGTCTTCGTTTTCTTCATTTTTTCTCTGGCCACGGAAAGAAGGCCTGCGTACTTGGCATCAGGGGATCAATGGGTTCTCCGGGAGCGGGCTCTCGAAGCGCGGGTGCAAGCTCGCAACGAATGGTGGTGAGACGCGCGGGATGTCGAGGAAACGCAGACTTGCTGAGACAGAAGTATCTGAGCTGATACTAGAGCCAAACCCGTGTGTACCGCGAGCGCTGATGTTCGCTCGCCCTCCGTTGCAGAGAGTCGCCGCCGCGCCGAGACACTCACGTTCACCCACTGCGACTTACTGGTAGGGTCCTGGCTTGGGGAGTGGACTAGTTGTTGAGAAGATGCCTGTGAGTGCAATCGTTACTGCTCGTATAAGGCTGCTGGGCTGATCCCTCTTCGAAATCCAGGTCCCCAGCGTCGACACCACCGGGACCTCCGATCGAGGCCTGCCCGTCGCTGGTTTTCTCCACATCGCGGTGCCTAAAGCTCGGCTGGGAACCTCAACCGCACCTACCAGATCAAATCGCTACTTTCACATGCTCGCCCTCAAGGGCACGTCGAAAACAGATCCAACCCGTCCGAAGCCACTGAAGCCCACTGATACTAGTAATCCCGCAGAAACTTGGCATGACGCGCAGCGGCGTGCACCGGTGATCTCTCCCCAGAGTCTCTCTCCACGCTCGGTGTAGCGTGCTGGATGCCATGTGGTGATTTTCGCATGTGCGGGTGAGAAAGCGACTAGCGACTGCGGGCTCGCCGACCGGCGCACAACTCCGACGTCCATCTTTCCCGCGTGTGCCGCAGGTTTCCCTCCTTCTCCTTCTCGACCTACCCACAGCGAAGAATCGGCGCCGAACCAGACGACATCATGGCGACTTCATCGGCCGCATTCGACTTGACGCTCGGCGCACCGCTCGCGGCGAGCTGGATCATGGCCTTCCTGCTCTCGCAGGAGGCGACGCAGGGGCATCGATACTACAAGACGTATCCCCAGGATGCGCTCTGGCGCAAGGCGTCCGTGGGGATCATGTTGGGGTTCGACGTGGTGACGGTGATCAGCTGTTGTGTCTTTACGTATCTCTGTACGCGACGATGGCTGCACGGGGCAGGGAGGGATGAGAGGTTGACTCCTTCGTTGGCTTTCGCAGACAACATCACCCACTGGGGCGACCTCGACTATCTCCTGGAGCAGCACTGGCCTGGTGCGTGGCTGCAAGCACCGTTCGCGGGCCTGCATCGCTGACCTCTCTCACGTCCAACAGTATCGGGTACGCCTCACTGTTCACAATTTACTGGCATCGTAAAAGCTGACCACGTCTCAATCATTGTCCGGCCCTACTAGTTTACGTAAGTGGCCCTCATCCGAGTCGAAGGTCGACGTCGGGCCGGTCCGAGTCTCACGGTCACGGGCTTACCCCTTGCCACTCCCTAGTTGATCGCGATCGGCTGCACTCAATCGGCCGTGCAGATATTTTTGATCGCGAGGATCCACCACATGTGCGCTTCTCAACCGACCGCCCTGCCACGGTTCAAAGGCTGACGCCTCTCCCACCCACAGCGCACGAAAGGCGTGGTTGACCTCGCTGCTCTCGATTGGACCCATCTGCGTGGTCAGTCAAGCGCTTGAGCCTTTCCTCATATTTGCTGACTTTTTCTCGTTCCAGCTCGCAGGTGCCATCGCCACCGCAGTAATCAACCTCTCGTTTCCGCTCTTCACGGACCGATGGCGGGCAAGGACACCCGTCACGTGAGCCCTCCCTCTCTTCAAGTGAACGCAAAACTTTCATAATCCTTATCAGTACATCTCTAGTGTCTGGCTCGTGCTCCTTCTCGCCACCAACCTGAGCATCTCCGGAACGTTGATCTGGCGACTCTGCAAGCAGCGGGCCGAGACGGACCAGGCCGAGATCAAGGCGCATTGGGCCAAAATCAAGCACATCTGGTACTCTACCTGGTTCACCGGAGTGTCCACGTCGGTCATCTGCGCCATCACGCTGGTCGTGTACTTGACCGACGTGACCAGCAACGTTCCTGTTGCGATGGCTGGGCCGATGAGCGGGCTCTACAGTGCGTCCTCCCCGGCCCATGATGAAGTTGGAGCTGAGTTCTGACATAACTTTACTTTACCAGCCTTGATGGTGCTCACTAACCTCAACAACCGGCCGTCGCCGACCGCGATCCTGGACGGCGGCGGCATTGCACCCCTCGAGATGCACGGCCACGTCGAGTTCTCTACTATCGAGGAAGCAAAGATGGATATTCACGAGGACCAGCTATCGACGAAGGTTGGTGCTTGCCCTCCTTCGTCGCGAGTTGAAGCTAACAGATAGTCCTTCAGGATCACGACTGGTAGCGATCCGCGCCGTTCCCGAGCGGGCCAGAGCTTGTTTACAGGAGTGGATGTGTTTAAATATATAGGGGTGGATGGGAATGTGATTTACCATCCAAACATGTTCGAAGTGCTTCAGAGCCTGTTGGAGAAAGCTGATAGTGGAATTTGTTCGCAAGTGCGACTCGGAAACGTATTTAGGTAAAGCAACAGATATTTGTTTCTAAAACAGATGGTAGCACAGTATGTACGTAATCAGCACAGACTCCACTCCCCAAACCCGACACTCTAGGCACCCCACCCGCCGCTCACCTCGCCCAAGGATGCAAAGATGCCGCCCTCCTCAAACGCGCTCAAATCCGCCGACACGGCACCCAGGATCATCTGAATCTCCGCCTCCGTGTACTCCTGCTGCTGCCCCTCCATCGCGAACCCGGGCGCCTGCGACAGGAACGGGTCGAGCAGGTTGAGGTCGAACCCTTCGAACGGGTGCTGACCGAGGTCGAGCGAGTTTAGGATCGAGTTCGGCGACATTGGTTCCGGGTCTGACTGAGTCGACGAGGAAGAGGAATGGGAAGGCGGCGTGGGTCGGGTCCAGAACGCTGCGCGGCGCACTTCGAGCTTCGCGATCTCGTCCTCGACCCAGGAGACGGGCCGCGTGAGGCGCTCGCGGGCCCAGCCGATCGAGTAGAGGCTCATCTGCGCCCTTGAGTCCCCAAATAGCGTCAGCAATATGTCCATGAGTAATCAGAAACGTGGGTGTACCAGCGCAGGTCCTGCAGTTTGTCGTCGAAGGTGAATCCGGACGGGCCACCCTCCTCAGTCGTCGGAGTGTCGACGATGCCGGAGAGCCATGCCGGAAGAGTCGCGAAGAGATGCTTGAGGTTTTTCATGAGAGTCAGCGAGCTGAGGAATGCGGAAACCTAAAGGGAAACGCACTTGGGCCGCCCGGTTGTCGAGCCACTCCATCGTGCCGAGCGAAATGCCCTGGTTCATAACATCCTAAGAGATCCAGGTGGTCAGCCAGCGGGTTCTCAGGCTTGAGCTGTGACCTACTCCACAGATTCGGACAATCTTGCGGCTCGCCAAGAACGCCTGGCTGTACGTCTCCTTGCGAAGCTCGACCAGACGAGTCCACTGGACGTCGGGCGTCAGCAGTGCGATCAAAGGAAGCCTCCGGTAGATTATAATATCCGACGCACGTATTTGTCGTCCTCCTGCGGCGAGTCGGGCGAGATCGGAAGAGCGTCGTGTAGGGAAAGAGTGTCCTAGGTGTGTAGAT
>ERZ1463038.457-NODE-457-length-14029-cov-15.318305_pt1 | contig 14029 bp, 18 predicted proteins | sample MGYA00564479_ERZ1463038 | MGnify/ENA primary metagenome ERZ1463038 (study PRJEB39244, sample SAMEA3635134) | Helicobacter pylori | study: EMG produced TPA metagenomics assembly of PRJEB11511 data set (Assembly of a 5300-year-old Helicobacter pylori...
GGGTGACTGGAGTTCAGACGTGTGCTCTTCCGATCTGTCGAAGCCGCGACTGACGGCCTCCCAGTCCGTCTTGCCGCCCTGCTCGAGCGAGGCCATTGCGACCCAGTCGGCGACGTACAGCATCGTCGTCTTGTTGTGCGACTTCATGAGCTCGGTGACGCCGAGGACGAAGGTCGGGTCGAGCGGCGAGTGCTTCTCAATGTTGCCATCCTTGTCGTAGATGATGGCGCCGTGGAGGCAGCCGGCGGGGAAGCACGAGATGTCGAGGTCCGAGATGAGCGACCTGCCGAGGCAACGAAAGAGGGTCAGCCCAAGCGCCAGACGACACACACAGGAGACGACGCACCCGCATGAAACGCGCTGCTTGCCCGTGACAGGGATGATGGGGAGGTCCGGACGCGTCTGGCGAATGTAGCGGATCGCCTCAAGGGTCCTGCAAGTGACAGGGGAACGTCAGTAGGGCACTCCTGTCGCGTCGAGACTCGTGCGAACGGGGCGCGCGCGACGTACTTGGGGTGCAGCTCGTGGTCGTTGGTGAAGAGGGTGCCGTCGACGTCCGAAAGGATGAGGTGGATGTCCTCAGCGCGGGGGAGAGCCTTGCGGGCGGTCGCGCCGTGCGGAGGCGAGCCAGAGGGAGTGGCCAGAGGGGTGTCCTGGGGCGTCGGGCCGTCGCTGGGGGTGCCGAAGATGGGAGTAGGGGACATGGTCAAGACGCGGGCGGGTCTAGGAAACGTGTAAGAGGTGTCTAGGGCGGAAACGATATAGGTCTATAGAGTCGGGAAGGAAGGAGAGAGCGGACGAAGGAAGGAAAGAGGGAGACGACTTTTGAGCTCAGGGACCGCCCGCCGCATCGTCATCGTTTTGCACGGGTCGGTCTGCGCGGCGCGGCCCGCCCGTTCAGGTTTCACTCTGCGTTTCGACGCCATTTCTTCGCCGAATACAGCGGACTGTGTAGAGAAGGATCGCAATAATGTGCAGCGTGCGTGGCTGACCACCAGGAAGCGTCTTTCGACGGGCGCGCGATATCCGCGGAAGCGATGGCGAGCCAGGCGGGCGAGTCGTCCGGACCCCCAACCGCGAAATCGACGGCTGAAAATCTTCACAGATGTAGATGGATCCGATGACCGCACATCCGGCCTGTTCTCTTCTGCCTCGACGTTGCTTTACGTCCTTGTTTCGAGAGCTTTGCCGCGCCTGAGAGCGTCACCAACACCGACTTGACATGCTTGACATACTACCGGCCGGAGTGCCAGCGCTAGACTTCGCCGGTCTCCCGAGATCCCCCGCACGCCTTTTTTCCTTCCCCAGAATCCAAGAATCGCGTCACAGGATCCCCGGCTCGGCGCTTGTCGTCACTACTGGCCGGCCTGGAAGCGCGCCGCGACGCGCGCCGGCCCTAGGCGACCCACACATCAAGCGCCAATCATGCCTAGGGTAGTCTTGCGTCCGGGGATGCTCGCGGGGAGGTTGGGGAGTCCAAAAGGAGCTCCAGGTCTAGCCGCAATGCGTCGAAGCACGTCGCCGGGTCCAGGGATCCGTTCAGGCAGGGCCCTCGAGTTGCACAAACCACAGATACCGACTGAAAAGAATAAACAGACTCCGGAACCACCGGGCCTGGCTCTCGTGCTGAGCGAACGAGACTCGCGTGCGGAGGTATTGCGACGGCGAGTTGACGACCAACGACGTCGACCGTCCGCGCAGGCGGTGATGAAGGAGGACGAACGGGAGGCTGAGCAGTGATGTGTACTTGGATAGCACATCTGTCGACGAGACGAGGTACACGGGCGGGAAGGTCGTGTCGGACCGGGCGGTGTGCCTGCAAGCCACGAGTCAGTCGTCAAGTCGACGCCAGTGGACGGCGGGGGATCGCACTGGAGCGCGGACGAGATTGCTCGGTGGTTGGCGTGCCCAGATACTCCATAGTTGTCAAATGTGATAATCTGGAATCACAGGTCAGTAAGGTCGCTGTGGTGTCGTGGGAAAAGCGCACCAGATCGACCTTGCGTCGAGCGACGTACTCGCGCACCATGTCGGCAATGACCGTCCCAGGCCACCAGTCGTGCGGGGTGTCTTGGAGCTGACTGAAGAGGTGATTGCGTGAGTAACTTCATCCAGGACGGGCTCAAACTTTGACTCACGGATGGTCCATGGCGACGCAATTCACCCCGGCAATGCCGAGCGCTTCGCACGACTTTTCGAGCTCCAATCTCCTAGTCTTGCCCACCCCTTCGTGATCCCCTGTGAACACAGATGTGGTCAATAATGTTTTATAGCTCTATAGAAGCGCTGAACTCACCTATGGAGAGACACAGGAGGTGACCATCCGCCCGGCGTCTCGACAGCAGGTTCAGGATGGTGGGGGCGAAGAAGAACGACTCGTCGTCGGCTGGACGCATTCACTACATGGTCAGCTTCAAAGATATCGTGGAAGCCATTTGATACAGCCTTACGGTGAGCTGTGACCCAGAGGATCGACCTGGCGCCGAGCAGTCGCTGAGCGCGGACGAGGTCAGCGACGAGCGAACGCGGCGCGCGAATTGTACCTCGGGCTCACCGGATCGACCAACGCGGGGGACAGCCTATCCCACGCGGCGACGAGAGCGCCGTAGAGAATGAGGGGAGCCAGGAGCGCGACGACGAGTGCGCGCAAGACGCAGCTCCGGCGCCGTCGCGGTCCCAGCCCTGGCCGTGCGAGCCGGTTCGCTGACGGGTTCCCCTGTCTGCGTGATGCCTGGGTCGACCGCATCGTGAGCGACGAGCGACGCGACGCGCAACGTTCGACCCCGAGCCGGCTCAAGCTCACGGACGACTGCGCAAACTTTTGGAAACAGCGTTTGACTCGGCCCGCTCTCTGTCCCGCCAACGCACCTCAACCACACGAGCTCAGCCCAGGATGCCGAACGACTTCCTTACCGAGTCCCTCCGCGGCAGGCTCCTGTTCGCGATTCCGAAGAAAGGTGCGCTGCGCGGACACGACGAGCGGAGTGTGAGCTGATCCCAGGACGCCCCTCCGCTGCGCAGGCCGGCTCTACGAGAAGTGTCTCGAGCTCCTCGCAGGTAAGCTGCGTCGCTTCTGGCCTTGTGCACAAGCGTGCTGAGCCAGAGGTCGCTTCAGGTGCCGACATCCAGTTCACCCGCTCGCACCGGTTGGACGTCTGCCTCGTGCGGAACCACAACATGGCCTTGTGCGCACGCGAACTTTGGCAGCAGTGCGCAACCAGTGCTGACTGCTATCCGCATCGCTGCAGGGTGTTCCTTCCCGCGTCCGACATCCCGCGCTTCGTCGGCGAGGGCAACGTTGATCTCGGAATCACGGGGCAGGACATGGTCGCCGAGGCAGACATGACTGAACTCGTCTCCGAAGCGGTGCCGCTTGGCTTCGGCAAGTGCAAGCTCCAGATTCAGGTCCCTGAGCGTAGCGGCGTCACGACCGTCAAGGAACTTGCCGGCAAGAAGATCGCGACCAGCTTCGAGGTCCTCGCGGGCCGATACTTCGACAACGTGGACGCAGAGGCCGGAATCGTGAAGGGGAGCGGCTCTGGAACGAAGATCGAGTACGTTGGAGGGAGTGTCGAGGCGGCCTGCGCGCTGGGACTTGCGGACGGTATTGGTACGCACCGTCAACACTCCTGCTTTGGACTCCTGCTGATCTACTGTTTGGCTAATTAGTCGACCTCGTCGGTAAGTCTCGACATGATTACCTGTTCCTTCCTATCGCAGTCAGCTGAGCCGGCACGCTTCCCCAGAGTCCGGAGAGACGATGCGTGCCGCCGGCCTCGTCGCGATTGAGACCCTCCTCACGTCGCAAGCGGTCCTGATCCGGTCCAACACACCGAACCCGGACAACGTCGACTTGATCAAGCTCGTCACTTCGCGGATTGAGGGTGTTATCGCGGCGAGCAAGTACGTCCTGTGCAACTACAACATCCCCCGAGCGCGCGTCCACGACGCAACCGGAATCACTCCGGGACGCCGGGCAGCAACAGTGAGCCCGCTGGACGACCCAGAATGGGTTGCCGTCTCGTCTATGTGAGCTCCCCGTCGCCTGGCTCGTCGTCGAGCTGCCCGGCTGACTCGTCGCGCGTCCTTCAGGGTGCTCAAGGCCGAGGTGGCCGACGTGATGGACCGGTTACAGGCCATCGGCGCGTCCGACATCCTGAACATTGGGCTTAGCAACTGTCGTGTATAAAAGGAGGGGGATCTCGATAGAAAACGCTGGAGAACCTGCAAGTTGCACTGGACGAAAGTCACGAAGGAGGCCGTTGCGGGGGGAGTACAGGGACAAGCAAAGACGGGAAGACGAAGCACGGGTGAGAGGGGGACACTACAAGTCGGTTGGTGTGGAGGTATACTCTGCGCGTCGCTCAGACTGGTGGGCGGGCGTCAGCAACTCAATGACCGATGGACTGGTCGCGCGAGTACGCACTGTTGAAGCTCGAGAGCTGATAGCGCTCCGGCGCAGTCCTCAGGAGCACTCCAAGGTCGGCTGGTGGGGCGAGTCCGAGCCTCTGGGCGCGTTCGTAGCGTTCGAGCCGCTGCGGGTGAAGCGGGGGTCAGCGATCCTCGATCCTCCTCGGCCAAGGGACGCCACCGGACGCACCGAGATGTTGGAGACCGGGCCATACTCCTCAGAGCAGTCCCATGCCTTGAGAATGATGTCGATCGGGGTCAGGCCTTCGCCGTGGACTGGACTGCGAGTCAGCACGAGTCACCGCGCGGCGCAGGCGAGGAGAGGCGCACCTGGGGGACCCATACGCTTCTGCGCCGCCTTGAACAGCGAGGGGAAGCCCTGGACGTCGAACTCGTCATCGTCCGAGTCCCCCTTGGCCGTGCTCGCGACAGGCGCCTTCTTCTTGGTGGAGCTGGTCGCTTTCGTGCTGGTGAACGCGACCTTGTTGGCCGCCGCGGCAGACGAGGTCGAGCTGCGCTTCTTCGGGGCGGACTTGGAGGAGGACGGGGCTGCCATGGCTGTGGGTGTGTGACTGCGCTGGTGTGGGAGTGACGAAGAGGGATGGTGGACCATCATTAAACTTATTAAACTGCTGAAATAGCAGTCTCGCGCTCAAGGACATGGTAAAGCTTTCAAAACGGAGGTGCCGTGGCCCTCTTTTAGGGTATCTACTGATTGGTTACGAGTGCAAGAAAAAGTACAGCATGCATCGCCCTCATTCGTCGCCGTCGCGAGCGCGCTCACGCAGTCCCGGCACGTTCTCAGGAGCGCGATAATCCTGGCAGCGGAAGAGAGCAATTAGGAGCTGGACAGCAGGATGGGAAAAGATTGGGTATTACGATGTAGTTGGCCTGCTCACACGCCTGGTACTCCTTGATGAGGTCGACCGCGCAATCCCTGGGTGGAGGCGCGTCAGTCCAGCGAAGCAGCAACACAGCGGAAGGTGACGTACTTTGCATCGTCAAACTCGTCCAGGTTGTCTGAAAACATGACCTCCTTCTTGTACTGCTCGAGGTACACGCCCTTCTTCCTCATCATCGAGTACTGATCAACAATCCGCTTGAACATCTGCAGCACGGGGACGTCTGTCAGTCGATGTCGGTTGAATCCACCTCTGTGGGAAATATGCAGACGCACCGACGCGATGCTCGTGTGGTTCGCTAGCATGAGGCCCGAGACGCGGTGCGGCGTCTGCACGTACGGGCTTTGCTTGGTGAGCGCGACCTGGATCGACGCTGGACCCCACGGAATGAACGAGGCAAGGCCCCGCTCACGGATCCGAATGAGAGACTTGTGGACCTGGAGGGCGCAAGGGTCAGCTTTCTGGCGGCGGTCGATCGCGCAAGGTGAAAAGAGCACGGACATCGGTTGGGTCGACGTCTCCTTGAATGATGTTGAGGATTGAGATGTAGCATGCGGCACGGTTGGCGACCGTCGTTGGAGTCGACACCATCCGGTTCTTGGGCTGCAATAGTCGACGCATCACATCGAGGACGGTCGTCTTGCGCACAGACTTGGCCTGTATGGGTGGAGTTCGTTAGGTTCCGGGCATGTAGGTTTGTGGTCAGGTGGGAGACGTACCTGGTCGACCTTGTCACTCGTGAATGGCGTGTACGATGTCATGAGGAAGTGGCACCGCGGCGTCGGGATCAGGCTCGCAATCATACCGACCAGGTCATTGTTCATGTAGCCGGGGTATCGTAATGTCTGGGTCGAGGCAGCCATGACGGTTGAGACCTTGTGATTTTTGACCACAATCAGTCAAGGTTGCGAGCGGGTCCCCGCTCGAGCTCACCAGCTGGTTCTCCTGCCGGAACTCGTCCTCGCCTCCATGCAGCCTGTCCTGACAGATGCGCGACAGGGCCTGGTTGTCGAGCACCACGACGGCGTCGGCGTGGTTGGTGAGGCGCTTGAGGGTGAGAAGCGAGTTGTACGGGTGGACGACGACGTCGCTGTTGGACGAGTCTGGGAAGACCGAGTACGTCTGGATGAGCTTCTTTGGGTACCGGTCGTTCAGGCGTTCGAGCAGGTAGGACCCGAGGCCGGATCCAGTCCCGCCTGCGATCGAGTGGAGCAGCATGAAGCCCTGGGCAAGAGTGGCGTTCAGCCTCGACTTGATGTGGGGGCGGACACGCAGGACGCGGGCGCACCTCAAGAGACTCTGACCCCTCGGCTTCTCGGTCGACCATCTCCATCACGTCCTCGTAGACCCTCTCGCCAGCAGCGTGCCCGGTCGCCCACTGCAGGTCAAATCGAACGGTGAGCTCGACGCGAAGGTGCCGCGACAGGACCGCACGCACGTTGTTGCCGGCGCCGCCTCCCTCCTTGTCGACAAAGATGTTTTCGTTGTTGAAGATCTTGCCGTACGGGCCTGTGACGATCTTGTTGACGACCTGCAGTGGCGGGGTCGACGGTCAGCTGAGCGCGGGCGCGAGGCAGCGAGCGGGAGCACACCCTCGGTTCCAAGTCAACCATGATCGCCCGAGGGATGTAGTGCTCATCGTCGGCCTGGTAGAAGAAGACGTCCTTGCGGTCGCCGCCGTCTGTTGCCCACTCCTCGAGCGTCCCGTCGCGCGAGATGCCATGCTCCGTGCAGAGCTGACCCCAGAACTCGGATCCGACTGAGCACAAAGGTGAGTTCAGGTACGCTTTCACATGCGAGAGCGAGTTGGAGCTCACTGGAGTTGCCCGCCTGGCCAGCGGAAAGGGTGACTGGCGGGAGCGAGGCAAGTCAGTGAGCGAGTCCAGGCAAGCCGCTTCCTCTGGTCCTGTGTGACTGCCTGCCAGTGCGCCTTGCGAAAGCTCTGCTGACACGAGCTCCCCGAGTCGTTGGCTAAAGTAGCGGGCACGGTGTTTACGCCCACCGCAACGCAGGACAAACACCCCAGGCAACCACCTCGCGACTGACACGCTCTCAGGCCAGTAAGGTGGACGTACGAAGCTCCCGCGGCATTAGGGGATCCGGAGATGTTGTTGTGACGCGGAATGTCCAGTCGCGCCCTCTCCTCCAGCTCGACGCGCTCGTTGGACGCAACGCTCGCCAGGTCTCAAGCTTAGGGGGGACACACTCTCCCTCAATCAGAAGTTCAACGGAGACCGCACCCGACCAGTTCCAGCTCTGGTAGGAAATACAACATTTTCGGAAGCGTCTGACCCAGCTATACTCAGCAGCACAGGCGACTGGCCTGCTCACTCCATCATTTCGACGTCGGGGGCGTCCGAGCTGAGGGTGATAATCGGCTCCGGCCTTCGGGAGAACACAATCTGGCCCAGCGGAAGCAGGCAGTGAGCCTTTGGAATCAGCATGGAAGAAAGGCGAAGCGCACCTTGCGCCTAATGAGTGCGAGGATGTCGATCCGCGGTCGGGACGACGCATCGCGCGCATCTCGTTGCGTGAGCACTGGCGGGGCATTCTTTGCGGCGTACACCTCTGCGCTCGATGTTGGTTCGGCTTGGTCTTCGCTCGCGGTCCTGCCTGGCGAGCTCGCGTCGTCCGAGGTGCGCCCGGCTGGGGGTGTGGTGCGCAGGAGCGCGAAGGGCTCGACGAGCGTGACGAGCTTCCCTTCGAGTCGGTGGTGGGCGATCTGCAGAATCGGCTTGCTCTGCTCGAGCGAGACCACGATCGGATGAAGGTCAGCCCGCGCACATTCACGCGCCTCGACGCGCCGAGAGCAAAGTGACCGCGCGACGTACGGGTTCCGAGGTGTCGAGCTTGCCTACGAGAGTGCCGCCCATGTCGATCCCATCCGTGACGAGTCCGCCAGGAAGCTCGAGACTGCCCTGCAGCTCGATGAGAAACGGTTCGTCGTCGATGAAGGCGAGCGGGGGTTGTCCCGTGGTGCCTGCCGCCGCGCTGGCGAGCGAGAGTGAGAGGTTTGGCGTCGCGAGAAGCTTGAGGCGGGTCATCTGAGCTGTGGAGCGAGCTGAGTTGAGAACTCGAACGGTGAGGCGCGGCGTACAAAGCGCAACTGCTGCGGCTCTGCTCGCTCACCTCGTGGGCCTGGCCGGGCGTGGCTCTCTCACCCACACCACTCACGCCCAGCAACCCGCCGTCGACCTCGGCGAATCTCAGCCGTAGCCTGGGGCTGTAGACCGCCTACCACTGGAGCTCTCGCCGGTTCTGTCCCGCCGCCGCCCCAAGAGTGCGCCTGCTTCCGACTCGTCACACCGGTCTCACGCCCGCTCGCGCTCACGCCGTGTCCCGCTGCGCAGTGCAGTACCTCCAAGACTCGATCGAGACGCTCGCCAAGCAAGCTTCTGTACGCCCAACTTGCTCGAGCGCTGCCCGCCCGGCGCGACGCTCGCCGCTTGCCTCTCGCATCGCTCACCCAGCTCGGCGTCGCAGGAAATCAGCCTCTACGATGTCCGCTCGACGTTCGAGAAGGCCAAGGCGATGGTGCTCAACATGAGCGAGATTGAGACCAAGGTCCGCGAGGCGACGAATGACGAGGCGTGGGGTGCGAGCTCGACCACGATGCAGGAGATTGCCCAGGCGTGCGTCCGCCGTCAGTCGTAGTGCCTAGAGCTCTCCCGGCTGACTGACCCGTTGCAATCTGTGCAGGACGTTCAACTTGTACGTGGGGCTACCGGGGTGTTGGCCGTACGCCAGGAAGCTGATGCTCCCCGCCGCAGTCAACTGTTCAACGAGATCATGCCGATCATCTACCAGCGGTTTACCGAGAAGGAGGCGAGGGAGTGGCGGCAGATCTACAAGTCGCTCGTGCTGCTCGAGTGAGTCGGGCTGCTCCCGGCCGCGCCACGCCCCGAGCTCACCGCCGTCGCGCCACCAGGTACCTCGTCAAGAACGGGTCGGAACGCGTGATTGACGACGCTCGCTCCCACCTCAGTATGTGCTTCCCTGCATTTGCCTGTCATCGCAGTGTCCTCACTCCCCGCGTGCTGCCAGGTCTCATCAAGGTGCTGCGGAACTTCCACTACACGGACGACGGCGGCAAGGACCAGGGGATCAACGGTGAGCGCGTTCGATGCTGTGCTACCCGTGGCGTGCTGATGCGAGATCTGTACAGTCCGGGCCCGCTCGAAGGAGCTCGCCGAGCTGCTCTCTGATCTGGACCGCGTCCGCCAGGAGCGTCGCAAGGCGAAGGCAAACCGGAACAAGTACACGGGTGTCGGGAACGACGGCTCCGGCGGCGGCGGACCGAGCTTCACCTCGGCTTCGGGCTCGCGCTACGGAGGTTTCGGGAGCGACTCGATGGAAGGCGGCGGAGGCGGAGGCGGTGGAGGTACGCCCTCGCTCGCTCGCGGTCTGCGTGCGCCCACTTACCCTGTCCTTAGGTGGCGGAGGTTACAGCGGACGATCGTCTGGATTTCACGACTCGGGGTCCAAGACCGCTGAGTACGAGGAATACGACGCCGGAGACTGGGAGGACTCGGACAGGCGTGGCGGATCGGGAGCGCGCGCGAGCTCGAGCTCGTCCAGCCCCGCACCCCGCGCTTCGACCACGTCCAAGCCGACTCCCGCACCGCCCAAACCCGCACCGCCGCAGCCCGAGGTGAACCTGTTCGACTTCGACGACGATGAGCAGCCCCCGGTTCCGTCCAAGGGCTTCTCGCCTCCGATGGCTAGCGCAGAAGGTCCGTTGTTTGTTTACGTTGCTGGGTTCAAGCTTTTTACCTCTTGCTCTGCTGCAGACGACTTTGACGACTTCCAGTCCGCGCCGGGCTTCCCGGCTGCCGCTCCCGCGCCCGCGACGTCGGCGCACCAAAATGTGTTCGACCTCCTCAAGGCGACACCCGCGGCGGCTGCGCCCTCGTTCGCGCCCGCTCCGTCGTACTCGCAGCCACCCCTCGCGAGCTTCGCCCCGCTGCAGGCCCAGCCGCGTCCCGCCGCGATCCAGCAGCAGACGTCCTACTCGCACGCGCCCGTCGCCCGCCCGACGCCGACCACGTCAAACTCGGCCCCAGCCGCCAAGCCCGCATCCGACTTCTCGGACCTCTTCAGTTCTTTCTCCACCCCCGGCGCTGCGTCAGGTGGCATGGCACCCTCCAAGGCCGGACCCGGCGGCAAGCAGTCGATGGCCGAGATTGCGGCGGCCAGACGGCAGGAGCAGCTGTTCAAGAGTGCTCCGCAGGGCGGTCCTGCCGCCCCGTCTGGGTGGGACTCGCTCCTGTAGATGCAGAGCCTCGGTGGAAGGTGTTGGGGGGTAGTGACGTCGGGGTTCGCCAGCTTGCTTCTAGAAGAACGGAAGTAACCAGGCTGTCTGTGCAAAGGTCTCTCAGAGTCGCATGCGAAGTCGCCGACCGAACAGTCGTAAAGTGCTCTGTCCCGGAGTCCGGACCGTCGAGCTCGAGGACGAGACCCGAGAACCCGCCTGGGTGCGGAGTTTATGAACCTTATGGCACAATCAGACTAACATCTCGTTTCTCCAATCAGGGGGCGTGTAGGTGTGGGCTGCAGTGTTCGTGCTATTGCGTCTGCTCGCGCCAGTGGGTGGTGACGGCCTCGAAGGGGTTACGGTTTGTGACCCACGTAGATCATGTTCGTGGAGTCAAAGGGATGTTTACACTGACTTTCGAGAGAACTGCTCACGCCAATTTGCGAAAACTTCGCACGCTGTGCCAAGCTGTGCTCCATAATGCTGCCGATTCTTATCTTCGCAGACGACGTGACAGCAAGTTCGCCCAGCACGCCCTTCAGTACCAAGTGAGGTGCTAAGTGAGATAATGTATCGGGGATCCTAGCGTACACTCGACCCCAGGGTGTACTGCAGAAGAATTGGCACCGCGACACTCGACTACGTTCCGCACCCCTATACATTGATATCAACAAGCACCTGGAGCAGGTCCTCGGGCCCCACCGCTAGCCTAGCTAAACAATAAAGGGGTAGTGGGGAAGGATCTCCAGTGACAAGGTTGTGAAAAAATGGAGTTGCCAAGCAACCTCCCGACCGCCACTCTCACTCGTTCGCGTCAGAGGCTCCAGTTCTAGTCAACATCATAGACGCCTTGCCTACAGGATTTCTGGTACGCTCGAGTGTGTTCGCCATTTTTTTTGGCGGGACCGGGAGCCCCGACCTCGAAATCAAGGGGTTGCACGACAGCAGCGTGGCTCTGGCATGTCCTACGCAAGTGAGACCGCCAGATATGATGACGAGAACAGTAGGGGTAGCACTTTACCTCTATAGAGCACGCTAATAATGTCCGTTGGACTGTAGCCGCTCCGGTATCACTGGTTCAATGGCTCCCGACCTTTCGCGGCTATCTCTTCGAGACGGGGATCCGTGAAGCCTGCTCGCAGTCCCCTGGACAGAGGAGGTTAAATGTATAACCTCTAAGATGAAAAGATAAACTGTCGGCAGCAAAACTCTGGGAGCCGCCTATACCGGCCTATACAGTGACTCCAGCGCACCAACGCAGACGGGACAGCTGAGCCCCGGTCGCACTGCATATTTTCTTCTTGAATTAAATCACCATACTATCCGGATCAAAAGTCTTGGACAGTCCGTACCGCGTCGCTGGAGTTGGAGCTGGAGCTGGAGTCAAACAGAAGCGTCGAAACAAGGGGTCGGCGGGTGCTGGCTGCCGCGAGTAGTTCAGATTGGGGTTGTTCTCTATTAATTCTGGTGAATTCAGACTGTGCGCGCAGAGATGAGCGAGATTACTGCCGGGTTGTCCAGGCACTGCGACGACAGTGCAGCAGCGTCCTGCACCGCGTCGCGTCCATGCGCACAGATTCTACTGCACGATGCGTACATTATACGAGCACACGAATCCAGATCTGAAGCACATGGTTTCCGAACGGGAATAAACTGTCGCCCGCGGCCGAGTGCGGAGCAAGGGGAGGGAGGGAGCGCTGCCGGCCGGGGTACGCGAACGAGAGCCTTGGCTGCTGCCACAGGTGCCCCGACGCATTCCCCGCCACTCCGTTCATCTCTTCTCCGAATTCTCCCTCCTACAATCACACCCGCCTGTTCTTCATTCCTCTCCCGGGCTTCACCAATCCACCTCTGCGCCCGAACGCTCGCAGCACCAGCAGTCGCCGACACTCTCCGCGCGATAGCGATACCCCCTTCTCGCCTAAACTTTAAGATCCTACCAATACTACCTTGATCTCAATTTACCACTCCCTCGACCAGATTCCCTCAACCGTCGAAGCGTCTGTCCTCATTCGTTGCAAGGCGCTCGCACCCGCCACACCACGGCCGACCACTCGTCTCGTCTCCCGTGAGAGCGCGTCACAATCAGAAGTCGCTCAATCCTGCCAGGCAGCACTCGCAGGACCGACCGATTGTCGAGAGCGGCGACCGCGTACAGGGCGACACTCTGCGCATCACGCCGTTGAGATCTTGCGAGCCGAGTGCTCTCCCACGCTCGCGTTCGCATACAGTATTCTGAACGCGACCGGACACCATTTAGGTCGGAGCAGATGACATCCTACACCGCGTCCCCTTCTCCTCCTCCATCATTCTCCTTCTCGCCAGGACCCTCGACTCTCGTGACGCCAACTTCGCCACCGCAGCACTCGAGCCTCGCCGGATTCTGCAGCTCTCCAGGCCATCTCCAAGGTCAGTGCACTTCACTAGGTGAGCTTAACTAGGGGTTGGAGAGCTGATGTAGGCCGATCACACTCAGAGTTTCAGCATTTCCCACCACCTTCGTCGCGGCCACACTACCCAACACCGACGTTCTCCCTGATGGCGACCTCGGACTGCGGCACGGATAGGACAGATCACTCAGCCACGACCGATACGTCGTTCTCTGGCTCGGACAACGGCATGGCTCGCCACGGCTCCTCGTCTACGCAATCCAGCGTCAACGGCGACTCGCACGTCGGCGCACTCGCGTATGCACACGCTGACCACGGCCTCGGCCACAGCGCGTACGAGACGATGTGTGATAACGAAAGCTCGGATGCGTACTTTGAGCCCCACTCGTCCGAGCACGAACGCGGCCACTTCGCGCACGCCAACGACCGCAAGCGTCCCTGGACCGGCGACGACGGCCACGAGGTCCTGGAGATCCAGCAGCCAACGCCCAAGCGTACCTTCCAGCAATTTCCCGCCACTCCGGACCTCACGCCAAACCCCGCTCCGTACTACCCTTCCGCGACGACGTTCGACGGCGTCGGAGCACCGTCCGCGTCGATGGCGGTCTCGCGCACCCTCTCGTACGGCACCCCGCCGCACCAGTCAGGTCTCGCAAGATCCCTCAGCCTTGGTGCCGGAAGCAACGAGGCGTTGGCGCTGACGGCCGGTGGCGGGGCCGCTCCGTTCTCGTTCCGCGGCGGGGCGCCCTACTCGCCTTCTCTCGAGCACTCGCCGCACCTTCTACACCCCAACCATCATCAACAGCTCCTTGGAAGTCCGATGAGTAGCACGGGCGCGTTCGTTCCGTCCGACTACGCAACATCGGCAGGTCGACCCTGCGGAGCATCGCTTCGTCGATCCGACTCGGCGCCGATGCACTCGATCGGGCACCCGTCGAGCCTCGACGGATACTTTTTCTCGTCCACGGCGTACCCGTCGCGCCAGGAGGGATTCCGTTCGCCCGTGCCGCATGCTGGCTTCGCGCCGCCGGGCACAGATCGGAAGAGCGTCGTGTAGGGAAAGAGTGTCCTAG
>ERZ1463038.458-NODE-458-length-14023-cov-13.882231_pt1 | contig 14023 bp, 18 predicted proteins | sample MGYA00564479_ERZ1463038 | MGnify/ENA primary metagenome ERZ1463038 (study PRJEB39244, sample SAMEA3635134) | Helicobacter pylori | study: EMG produced TPA metagenomics assembly of PRJEB11511 data set (Assembly of a 5300-year-old Helicobacter pylori...
GGCTGGACGGACATCAGGCGCGAGCCCGCCGCGGGCAACCCGTGGGAGCGCAGCCCGGCCAGCTCGCCCGCCAAGGCGCTCCCTCCGAAACCGTCGGCGACCCCGCGCTGGGACCCGGACGAGGACGACGACAAGACGCCCGGCGCAGAGGACGGCGACCCGCTCGGTGTGGGCTTGCTATAGAGGGCTGGAATACGTTCGCTGCATGCAGTATATCAACAACCGGGTTCAGTCGTACCGTCTGTCGCTCTGGCGCTGGCCCTGTGCTCGCGGGCCAAGCGAGGTGGGGAAAGGTGGGGCCCTCGCGATGCCTCGCACCCCGAGCACCGCACCAAGAGGTGGCGCAGGCTGGACGCCGGAGAATTGGGTACGAGGCAATAGACTGCCATACCGGGCGTCAATCGACCAACGCGCGACTCCGGTCGGCCCATCTCGCTGTTCGGCTCCCCACACCGAATCGCGTTGCGGATCGAGGCTTATCGTGAGTAGTTCGAGTCGCGGCCACTGCTCTTACCTTCTACCACACCCTCACCACAGATACACCTACACATCATGACTTCCATCAACTCGATCCTCTCTACCACTCACCAGGTACGCTTCCAGACTGCCTCGCCCGCGCGTTCGCCCAGCTAACGATCACGCTCCTCCAGTCTCTCTTCTCCGCGAAGGCGGCCAAAGGTGATTTTCTCAGTCCCCTTTGAGAGCACCGACAGTCGCTCTTAGGCGCTACTTGTGCACCCGACGTTTCGAACGAGCCCCGCAATCGGCGTCTGAGCTGACGCCCATTCCGCACCCCCCAGGTCTCTCCTTCGAGGCGATCGCCAAGGAGATGGGCCGAGGCGAGGTGTTCGTCGCTGCGATCTTCTACGGACAGGTGCGGCCCCTCCAGCTGACCGAGCGCCGAGCACGGAGACGCTGACGGCGCGACGACACAGGCGAAGCCAGCTCCGGAGGACATCAAGGTGCTGTCAAAGGTCCTTGGTATCCCTGAGGCTGTCTGTCTCTCTCTCGAGTCTGTAGAGGAGTGCGCAGGGTGCTGACTGCCCGCATACACAGAGCCTAAACGAGGCCCTTGGCCCGCAATACTTCCCCGAGCGCGGTCTCGTCCAGATGCCCCCGACGGACCCGCTGATCTACCGGCTTTACGAGATGGTGATGGTCTACGGGTACCCGCTGAAGGCGCTCATTCAGGAGAAGTTTGGGGACAGGCGAGTGCCTCCCTGCTTCCCTGCCGCGTGCGAGACGCTGACTTGTCCCGCTGGTAGCATCATGTCCGCGATCGACTTCCACGCCGAGGTTGAGAAGGTGCACGAGAACGGCGCGGACCAGGTCAAGATCATCGTGAGCTCTGGCCCCGCATCGCTGCCGTTCGCGACTCGAAGACTGACGCCCGGCACCCTCTCACAGTTGACCGGAAAGAGTCTTGCTTTTCGCAAGTTCTGAGTTGATACATGAGACTCAATGAAAGCTTCATGAAATACCGACTTGACGTCGCCGCTGTCACCCGGCAGAAATTCCTGGAGTGGCAAACGCAGCACAGCGTAGCTCAAGATTAATATCGTCACTACATATTTGCAACACGCTAAAGACAAGGATGCGACTCCACCAAGTACTCTACTGCGCTTTCCCAGCGAGCAGGCCGCTCCACTCCCCACCCGACTGCCGTGGCGAGAAGAACATCTGGCTGTAGTTCGAGTGGTGCATCGTGAGCGAGCCCTTCTTACCGTCGTTCTCTTGCGTCGCGTCGATCGGGCCGAACTCGCTGTCGGTGGGTGACAGGACGAGGTCGGACTCGACCGAGAACTCGGACGACGTTGGTGAGAGCGCCGGAGCCGAGTTGATGAAGGACGAGAGGGATAGCAGAGAGGGCATCTGCAGATGCATTGAGTGAGCAAGATGTTCAGAGGCATGAAGAATTGGAGAAACGCACGGAGCGAAGTGCCGACGACGTGGGGACCTTGATCTTGGGAGGGGACTTCTGCTGAGAACAGAGAGAGCGACTTTAGTGTTGTATACGCACTTTTGCATGCAATGGACCTCACAGCTCGTGTCAATGCCTTGGACTCGGCCACACCTGTCGATCCGTCCTCGCGCGGGGAGAACTTCGCACCGAAGTCATTCAGCCCGCCTGGCTCGTTTGACGTTCGAGGTAGTCGGGGGCGCTCACGATATCAAGGACACCCTCTGCAGATGGAGAAGGCTTCCGCTTCTTGAGAGTCGCTGAAAAGGGTCCGGCAGTCCCTGTCCTCTGACCTGTGCCGCCACTCGGCGTGAGCGAGCAATGGGGGCCGCCAGGCTATGCGACTCACGCATAGGAGGAACCTCGTTTGGGATATTGGGCAGAGGCTTGTTAATCATGAGGCGTCCCCCGAGTGATGACTTGGGTCCCTTGCTCCCGTCTTTGGACGCGTTCGAGGTCGTCGAAGCGCCGGAGACGGACCGCGAAGAACGCGAGAAGAACATTGGGACGGCGCCGAAGACCATTGTGTCACTTAAAACAGTCTTAGGATGATGGGAAAGAGCAGGAGGAGGAGATTCGGATCTTGGAGGTTGAACAAGCGCCCGGGCGGCGTTCGGCCCAGAAGCGAACATCGCGAGCGGCTGGCCGGCAAGAGGGCGATTCGGAATCAAGCGGCGCCTGACGTGCATGGACGGGAGGCGAGGAATGCAGGATCATCGGGCTGTGTGCGGAACATGTCCTTCCGACTTCGAGGGCTGGAGCAGGCTGGAGCTGACCCGTTCTGGCAGGTGGAAGACCCGTTCCACCGCGTTCGGAGATCCCTCGCCGCTCGGGCATGCTTCAGGCTGAAAGAAATACTCGCATGAATCTAACGCAACTGTGCGAGTCATTCATGCTTTGTACGCCCCGTTCGTCTCCGCCTCGATGAGCTCGAACCAAGGCAGCGCCTCAAACCACCCTGCCCGGTCGAAGCCAGATGCATCATAACTGCGGAGCGAGGACGCTTAGATGGGACACACGCCCGAGCGTCAATCTTACGTGAATTGCGCCGCAGCCGCGTCTATTTGCTGGGGCTTGTTCGTCGGGTCGCCCGCCGCGGCCGCGTCGACAAGGAGAGCGACTCGGCACTCGTTTTCAAGCTGATTCCGGCGATAGTCAGCTCCAGTGAGACTACAGGGGAGTAGAAAGTATTCTTGCAGTGATAAACCAAGCGGTGGCACTGGATCCCATGCGGGAGGCGTTGGTGAGCGTTTTGGAGCAGCACGCCTCGAAGTGCTCACCTTTCTATGGACTCCCCCACGGTCAGCAGTCCGTGTGATGAAAGAATGGCTGCCTTTTTATCTCCGAGGGCCTTTGTAATCTTGGCACTCTCCGAAGTGTCGAGGACAACGCCACCAAACGAGTCGTACAGCGCGCAATCGTTGAAGAAGACGCAAGCATCTTGCGTGTAGATCGGGAGCGGCTTGCCTGATTATACTATGTTGGCAATACTTCCTGAACGTATGCGATTCAGGCTCACGCATCACTGCCCACGCCTTGCCGTAGATACTATGCGAGTGACAAACGGCGTTGGCCAGGGGTCGCGCGGCGTGGATGGCGGCGTGGATGACGAAAGCAGCACTCACGATCGGAGATCAGTAATCTGTGCTGCTTCGCGTTTGGAGTGGTAGCTTACGAGTTGTAGAACTGTCGTTCTGGCTTGCCACCGGCTACAATTTTGCCGGCGTGATCAATGAGCAGCAAGTCCGAGGCCGTCATGAGCGCGAACTGCTTTCCGTATGGAGTCACTGTAGAATTCTGAAAATCAGTGTTGCTTTCCTTGCTACCTCAAAGAGTGCTGCTCGCCCCAGAAGCAGTCCTTTTGCACAGGGTCGCGAACAGTCAAGTGTCCCGATGCACCTTCGCCTGTAGGGAACAATGTCGGCAACATGGCCGTTGAGTCTACTGTAGCCTACTCACATAGTCCTAGCTTCGCAAACACGTCTGAACAGAAGCTCAGTTAGCCGCCAATCTCCTCGGCCGACAAGCTCGGGCGGCAGCGGCGGCGAAGGCGAAGCAGCCTCACGGTACGCGCAAGCGAGCCTCTCCTTGATGTACACGCGTTCCTCTAGAGGGTCCTCGAAAGCGGGCGGAGGAGGACCGACTGGGCAGATGACCGTCAGCTCTGGTGGGCGGTGGGCGGGGTCGCGTCGCGCGGGCATTGAGCGGCGACGGCGCGCGACGACAGATGAGACGCACAGTCGAACGGGATCGCGTCGGGCTGCAGACTCATTGAGGTGGAAGCGACTGGAAGTGGAAGTGGGGAAGGGTTCGTGTTGGAGAATTGGAGAAGACCATCATCCGTCGGGCTGTCGCGCGCCAATCAGCCGAGGCGCGAAACTTGAAGGCGCGTGCAGCACCACACGCTTGACTCCCACCACCATCCGCCATGCTCTCTCGCCGCTCGACCGCCCTCGCCAGAGCGTGGGGGTCCAGGTCGCTCGCCACCCCAGCGTCCAACTTCTTCCCCGACGAGCCGAGCGCGCCCAAGGTGCTCACGGACTCGGTCCCAGGTGAGCTCGGACAGCACTCGCTAGCCACACACCGCTCACCCCCGGCTCGCATGAAGGACCCAAGTCGAAGGCTGCCAGCGAGCGGATCTCCCAGTTCCAGGACAACAGGACGCACGTCCTCGTCGCCGGTGCGCACCCCCGCAGCAGCCTTCCGCCTTTCCCCGCTGACCCTCGTTGAACAGACTACGCCAAGTCCAAGGGTACGATCACCTTTGTGCGGCGTCCTTCCACGGAGCTTATCGTACTTCCACGCTGCAGGCAACTACCTTGTCGACGCCGACGGAAACCAGCTCCTCGATGTGTTTGCGCAGATCGCGAGGTGCGTGAGCGTTCGGATCACTTTTCCGAGGTCGGAAGATCGTTCCGGGTAGACTGGGTGGGTACCTCAAAGGACGCTGGTGCTTATCAAAGCTACCACAGGGCCTGGAGGGACGCTGTTGGTGCGAGGGAACCGATGCTCGGACAACATCGGCACTGAGGGCTAAAGGGTTGATTTCGCTGACATGGCTTCCTTCTGACCTACAGCATCCCTATCGGATACAACTCCCCGGAGCTCCTCGCGCTCGCAAAGACGGTGCGCTCACCTGCCTCGCTCGCGACCGACCACCTGGCGATCGCTGACCTTTTCTCCTCCAACAGGATGAGTTTGCCATCGCAGCGTGAGTACAATATCTTGCGCTGGATGATGTGGGGAGGGGATCACGGCGCTGGCGTCGTTCGCTCACCGGACGCCGACGCCCCGTCGAAGCACGTCCGCTGACCTGCGAACGACAGGATGAACCGTCCAGCACTCGGAATGTTCCCCGATGCTTCTTGGAGCGAGACGATCAACATCGGCCTCCTCTCCGTCGCCCCGAAGGGCCTCCCCCACCTGTTCACCCAGATGTGCGGCTCGTGCAGCGTCGAGGGCGCGATGAAGGCCGCGTTCATGTCCTACCGAGCGAGGGAGCGTGGTGAGGCTGGCGTCACGGATTTCACTGGAGATGAGGTGCGTCTGTATCAAGGTATTGCCTCGACGTCGCTGACGTTGCTCTGTCCAGATGTCGTCGTGCATGAAGAACGCGGCGCCCGGAAGTCCGGAGCTGTCCGTCCTTTCGTTCAAGTCCGCCTTCCACGGCCGCCTTTTCGGCAGTCTCTCCCTCACGCGCAGCAAGGCAATCCACAAGCTCGACATCCCGGCGTTCGACTGGCCGGCCGCCACTTTCCCCCTGCTCAAATACCCCCTGGCCGAGTTCGCGGCCGAGAACGCCGGTGCGTCCTTACCCGTTTAGTAACGCTGTACATTTACTGACCAGTTATCCGTTGCAGAGGCGGAGGCGAGGGCGCTGTCCGAGGTCGAGGCGACGATCATCGAGTGGAAGACGAAGAAGCCGATCGCGGCGCTCATCGTCGAGCCTGTTCAGTCTGGTTAGCGGCGGATTCGAGTTGATCGTGAGAGCGTACTTGCTGACTTGTTTTGGTCTGGCTCACAGAGGGTGGCGACAACCACGCCTCGCCTGCGTTCTTTCAGGCGCTCCGAACGCTCACAAAGGAGCACGGCATCTTTTTCATCGTCGACGAGGTCCAAACTGGCGTCGGTGCGTCCCTCTGATGCTGATGTACGGAGACTTGAAGTGCTCACTCTACTCCACAGGCGCCACGGGATCGTTCTGGGCTCACGACAAGTGGAACCTCAAGACACCGCCCGACTTTGTGACGTTCAGGTGCGTCCATCCAGCACATATTTTATTCACGGTTCTTTGACAAGCTCTCTCCTCCACAGCAAGAAGATGCAGGCCGCGGGCTTCTACCACGCGCCGGAGACGCGCGCCTCGGCGCCGTACCGCAAGTGCGTTGCCTCTCCGCATTGCTTCCCTCCGCTTGGTATCTGATTTCCAACTACCTCAAGCTTCAACACCTGGATGGGAGACCCAGTCCGCGCTCTTCAGGCCCGGGAGATGATCAACGTCATCAAGCGCGACTCGCTCGTCGAGAACACCGCCGAGGTCGGCGACTACCTCTACTCGGCCCTCGCCGCCCTCGCCTCCACCCCATCTGGGGCACCCCACATCCACAACCTCCGCGGCAAGGACCACGGCACGTTCATCTCGTTCGACTGCGCGACGCCCGCCGCCCGCGATCAGTTCGTCGCGAAGATGCGCGGGCTCGGGGTCAACATGGGTGGATGTGGCGAGAGGGCCGTCAGGCTGAGGCCGATGCTCGTCTTTGAGAAGAAGCACGCGGATCTCGTGCTGGAGAGGATGGAGCAGGTCGTCAAGGAGCTGTGATCGGGTTGTTCGGACTCGCAAGGGATTTCGTGTTCAGTACCGCCGCTCGATGAAGAGCTTCGGGACGCATTTTAGGGAGCATAAGTTGATTACACGTCCATGAAGGGTCCAGCACCCCAGAGATTCGCGTTTAGGCCTGGATCGAACTCGAGCGGGGCAGACGTGGGCAGTCCAGGTGGGACGTCCACGCTTCCACCCATGAGCTGCTCCCACGCTGGGTCCCAGATGGCGTCCACGAGCCTTTCGTTCGCGATTCGCTCACTGATCTGGACCTGCATCTCGGCGGTGGCCGTCGTGCCCGACTTCTCGATGTTGGCCCATCCCGCTCGCTTGAGGCTTTGGATCATCCTGATTGAGGCAGATATAGTCAGTAAAGAGCAACGATTAACAACGGGGATACGAAAAGGGGACTTACCACTGCAGGTGCGGCGTCCTGTCGATGCCAGCTGCCTTTGCACACTCGCCCTCTGCGAGCAGGATCTGGCACCACTCCTCGAGAGCGTTGAACGGGACGTGAGTGAGCAGGCAGAGCTGAGCGTCCCGGGCTCGTTCGGCGAGCAAAGTTGCCGCGAGGAATGTGGCATGTCGGACTCTGGCCGCGAGTGCAGCTGGGGGAGGCGGCGGAGGGGTCGATCCGTCGGGCATCGCGGTCGCCGCGACCTCGAGCCGTCTCGATATCTCGCGATAGAGGGGGAGATAAAGTACTGCCAAGGTGACGGAGAGGCTGTAGGAGATCCTGGCCAGGATCAGGGCCATAAAGTCGGAGACGGGGGCGGAGAAGGAGTGGTAAACGAGGAGCTCGAGGACTTGACGCATCGCCGCCAACTCGTTCAGGATGCGGTCGAACACCGTTTCGTCGACGGGAACTCTTCTGGCGACGCCTAAGGTCGAGGTCGTTAGCGAAGCGCAACGAAGTTGGCACTTGAGAGTAGATCGACGTGCCCGAAGTTACGTGATCCGAGATGTCGCGACTGATATGACAGGCATGGAGAGCATCTGTTACAGCGCTCATCTAGTGAGCTTATGCCTCGTTAGATCTCTTGATCTCTCAGACGTACAAGGGGCAACCGTCTCGATCGCGCGATTTGCTCCCGGTTGTGTGGACGGAGTCGACAGCCAGGTGCACAACTCGTTCAAAGACATCAAGTTGGCGTTGCCGAAGAGAGCGTGCTCATCGGAGATAGTGCTGAGGACACGATTGTTAGCCTGGAGCGTAGAAGCGGAGCAGGCAGCAAGTCACAAGGAAATAGGTCGGTCCTCGACAGTGCTGGATAACGCTTCACTCATCTTGGAAAAGCGGAATGTCAGCGTGTCATACCCCAGGTATATGAACTCAACAGCTTACCCAAAAAGCCGCCCAGCGGATGTTGTCTCCGGGCTTTTCGTTGGAGAATACCACGCCCGCGTCCGCGAGTGCGCGGATGTGAGCGACGCCGGCGCTGGCGTAAGACCTCGAATATATTGTTCCCATAGGGCGATTACCTTTTCCAAGTTAGCGTCAATCATTGCTCTTATCTCGAGCCTCGAGATTGAACTCACGCGACTCGAGGAACTCCAGTAGCATGCACGAGGCCGCGTTTTCCTGTGAGCAGTCCACAGTCACGCCCTCTTCCTTTGCCAAATCAAAGGCAAGCTCCTTTAGCTCCCGGCAAATGCTTGCTCGAAGGTGCCCATAAGGTCTGAGGTCCTCGGAGACCATCGTGACAGCCCCCGTATGATCCGTGATGAGCGCGGTGCGATGGAGGTGGGGCACGTCGTACTGCGTTCCTAATATAGAGGGATCGGCAGTACCGAGTGCACTAACGGCGAAGATGGCGTGCGCAACGACGCGCATGGGGGCCGCGAGTCGGTCGAGGCGATACGAGCAGCGCTCGAGCGCTTCCTGAATGTTGGAGAGTGGAAGGATTGGCTGAGAGTACTGTGGCAAGTGCTCGAACTCTAATGGTGGGGCACAGATGGTGGTGAGTGACCGTCACAGACAAAATGTGAATACAGCAACGTCGCGCACCGGCAATGAGACGTCGCAATGTGCCAATTTGAAGCTGGAGTTTCCCAAGCCGAGCCGAAGCATGTGATATGACCCGATTAGAGTTTTGGGGTTGCTCGTCCCTGCCAACGAACGGTATCAGTGACGCCGCGAGTAGAGGTGTCCGTCGAAGACGCTTGAGGACGCACTCGGCAGGACTATTGCCCCCGGAGGTAGGTGTCGGAAGCTCATAGCGCTTGTGAGCTCGTTTGCGCACTACAGGAGTGGTGGTGCACCTGCGCGTGTTCGTCTATCAGCTCCGCTTGTCGGGCTCGTCGAGGAAGGCAAGCCCACGAGATCCCCTTCGCCACGCAGCGTGGACACGGCTCATTGGTGTTGACCATATCTCTCCCTAGGCACAGCACCCTCGACGCCTGCGTGGCCGCGATCAGCTGGCTCAGGCGCGTCCGCGCGGGTCCTCGTACCTTGCAGCTGTCGCAAGACGCCTTTCGAGTCTTCTTGCTGCTCTCCTTCGACATTCGGAGCGTCCGCCGAGGGTAGACTGAAGTGGGAGCAGGAGCAGGAGAAGGGCTGAAGGTGAGAGTGGTGAGAGGCCACTGATCCTCGGCAGATCTTGTTCGCATCGTCAGTACTGCGGGCCAGCCGGCTTCACGCCGGACTTGCCGCTCGTCGGTACGTCCCGTCTTCAAATCGAGTCAACTCGGCTCAATCCTCCGCTCATCAACATGCTTGACAACCAACAGCTTGGAGGCCGACACTTTGCCCTGCTCACGAGCTTGGCCGTGGCACGAGGGCGAGAGACTAGCACTCTGACTCACTCTCTTGGAGTGGAGGAGTGCCAAATCGGAGCTGGTCTGGGAAAAGTCGTTCGAGGGTGGGCACTGGGCTCTGATGTAAGCTCGCTACCTAGTTAGGGATGGCAACGGGGAGCGCTGACCGACTTCGAGGGAGCGCTGTGCCAGCTGGCCGTGACGCCGACGACTGAAGACACGCCCGACTACCATACCCGAGTAGCTAGGGAAGCACCCATTCTGGCGAAATACAGCACCCGTTGACTCCCATCGCGGGACGCCGGCGTGCCGTTGGTCACGACGGCGCCTCGTTTAAAGCCCTGGCTGAGACGGGCGCCAACCTGCCCGCTCGCGCGCACACCTCGAGTCAACTCAGACGGCGCGGATCGTGCGCCACGAGTACACTTTTTATCCGCGAAGCGTCCACACTTTCGGCTTGATGGGAGAAGTGGGCGCGGTCCGGCCGGTCGGCCCGCACCACTCGACGTCCGGCGACTAACTCCAGACGCCGCAGAGCTACCCCACGAGGTGAGTGGGGGACTCTCGGGGCAAGAGTCCTCTCGGGGCAGGGACCCGGAGTCCACTCCCCCACGTCGCCAAGACTGGCGGAGCGGCGCCCCGGCACTTATCAGCTAGCGACGCCCCGCACATATCGCCGTTCTCCATAAAGCCCAACTTCTTCCCCTCGTTTTCTGCTGCTCTCTACTCTACTACCACCTGCTACAGCTGCTCTCACCTCGTCAGATCGTCCACCGGAACGGATCCCCGTCCGTCGTCAGTCGCTCCTTCCCGTTTCCGAGCGCGATCCGTCGAACCGGCGCTGACATCCCAGACACCTCCAGATGTACCTCCAGTCCACCACTCTCGTCCTAGCGGGATGTCTCTTCTCACTCGCACAGGCGATAGACATTCCACCCTTCCCTCTCCCTCCCGCCCTCGTTCTTCCGAAGGTCAAGCCGTCGTTCAGCCAGCGCCTCTCGCCCAACCTCGCTGCTTTCTCCATCGAGATGGACCGCTGGCCGTCCTGGGCTGGAGAAGCCGTTGGATCTCCCAACGAGTACGTGATGCAGCTCCTCCGCAACTTGGCCGTCGGCACTGGTCATCCTCCCTCGCTTCGTGTTGGAGGTGCGTCTTCACTTTTCATACCTGAACCGAGCTTCACTAAATGTGTTGAACGTTAGCGAACTCTGAGGACCGTGGATACCTGGATCTCAGCGTCGCGGTGCTCAACTCCACCTTCCCTCCCCAGTCCGAGGACATTCCTGTCCCGGAGGTAAGTCACCACTCTTTGGCTCAAAGCTCAGTTGCTTACAGAGCTCCTCCTAGGCCTCCTCAAACGGTATTGGACGCGACATCTATGCCCTTAGTGCTAACTTTCCGTCGGGGACCAAGTTGTGCGTCTGCACGTCAATTTCAACGTGACACGGGCTGATTCTTCGATGACACAGTACGTGGGGGATCAACCTGAAGTACCTCAACAAATCGGAAACAATTGCCCAGTCCAAGCATCTTGTATGTATAACACCGAATGAGCAACCAGGTCGGCAACTGACCCGCTGCCGTCCAGGCCAACACTTTCCAAGGCACGCGCCGCCGCCAGTTGTCCCACGTTGAGCTTGAGACTGTTGAAATCGGGAACGAGGTATGCTCTACTATGTTAGAGCTGAATGTGTTGTGCTGAGACATCTGAGCGCGCAGCCCGATTTCTTCGCGCTCGCCACCACAGTTGGATTCGAGAACTGGAGTCCAGCAAACTACACGCTCACCTGGAAGACCTTCGCTACTGCCGTCGCCGATGTGATTCAATTCAAGCCCTCCAAGACCACCTTTCAGACCGGCGCTTTCGCTGGCTTCAACCCGTTCATCTGGTACCCCGGGGCAGTCCTAAACGCCGGTCTCATGGAGAGCAAAGTTGCAGAGGTCACTTCCACCTTTGCCGAGCACTCGTACTATGTGAGCTGCTTTCACGCGCCTCGAGCTTCGGCTTTCCAGTGCTGATTTCACTCGGACAGGGCGCGTATGGGTACAACGCGCGGGCCGTCGTCGGCGAGCTCATGAACAAAGGCCACGTTCGCAACAACTTGACTCACTTCCGTGATCACGTGACTCAAGCGCATGATGCGGGACTGCGATTCGTGCTTGTGAGTGTCGGCAGATCCTTCCGACGCATGTCAAGCGAGCACCCAGACCACTTCAACTAAGACCACTACTGAACAGGGCGAGACAAACAGCTACGCCAACCACGGCGAGCCAGGAGTGAGCAACTCGGCGGAGGCGGCCATCTGGGGCGTCGACCACCTCCTGTACTCTGCGTCGCTCGGCATCGAGCGTCTCCACTTCCACCACGGCGTCGGCTTCAGGCGAGTCCCTCATTGTGCTTATTTACATAAGCTTCTATTCACTGATACTCTTCCGCTTCAGGTACAACCTCTTCCAACCGGTTGCCGACACCGTCGACGGGCTGAACATCTCGCGCCCGCACATCCTTCCCGCCTACCACTCATTCATCGTCGCGAACGAGGCCATCGGGACCTCCGGAAACTCCTACGTTGCCGAGCTAGGTACCACAAACCTCTCCGTCGCCGCCTACGGGATCTGGGAGAACAAGAAGCTCGCACGCGTCGTCCTCATCAACTCGGCCGTCCACGTCCCCGAGAGCGGCGCCCGCGGCTCGATCACCCTCCCCATCGTCAACCTTCCCGAAGGATGCAAGATCACCGCCAAGAGGCTCGCGATCCCCTTCACGACTTCCCTCACCGGTCTGTGAGTGTCTTTGGCTTCGATCGGGCGGCACGAGCTGACTTTCTTACGATCGCAGGACCTGGGGTGGCGTCTCGTTCGAGGACGCGTCGGGGGTCCCTAGCGGAAAAGTGGTTAAGGAGACGATCACGGGCAACAAAATCACCCTCGCTGCTTCGGAGGTTGTGCTTTTGTATCTCGATTAACTCGTCGCTGGTAGTGCTCTGCCTCCATGTAGAAAATATCGTCCGAGTCGGATTCTAACCTGTGCTCGTGAAGACCACTACTTTATGAGCCCTCACATTCCATGAGAGAGCTTTCCGAGTGAAGTTTGAGGGGTCGAGATCCGGCGGCGCATGCTGCGGATTAAACCTTCTCCTCGAACCGTCACCTCGTCTACGCGTCAACCTCGCCCAACACAGCTTAGGACGAGTCAGACGAGGACACGTAAGTGGAGGACCTTGTGTAACCTGGAGCTGTGCTGGTGCGAAGGCGGGAGCGGGATGGGCGTTGGGCTGCCAGTGACCGGGCGGGGGGAAAGAGCAAGGCGCGGGTGACGAGGCAGCGGCGCAGATGATCACCTGATAACCTGTGGTGCTCTCTGCGGCCCCTGTCTGTCGCTTGGAGCGTTGACGAGTCTCAGGAGGGGAAGTGGGAACGGCCGACGCCCCGCAGTGCTCACGTTGGTCAGGCAGGGCTCCACACCGGAGTGTGTGCCGGTCAAACCCAAAATGTAGCCCGCCTTGGTCGACCTGGTCCGGGGGAAGTCGCATGAGCGCGGTCTGGTCGGGTGGGAGGGCAGGACTCCTGCCGATAGGCCAAGTTGAGGGCTGGGTCTCAGGGGTATGCTCGTACACGTGCTCTTCAATCCGGCCAGCTGTCTGCATGTGACGCCTGCCTTCAATACTGACATGCCGTTGTCAGCACGAGGGCTGGCCGGTGGACGAGCAGCTGGCTGGAGGCTTCAATTGCTCATCAGGCGACGCGAAGGACCCCTTCAAGCAAAGTCGTAAGACTTTGCTTTATGTTGATCTGGTGAACGCTTGTGATGAGCCGCACGACGTGCAGCATGACGCAACAGCGCTCGCTCGCCCCCGAGCTCGCTCTCTGGGGCAACCTCCTCGAATTGGCTGTGATGTAGATGCCAGCATCCGATCTCAATTTTATGAGACTTGAGGGCCGAAAGACAGACTGGAGAGCTTCAACCGGGTCGTGTCGGAGCTGTGACACGCACATGTGGAAAAGCAGATTTAAAACAGACACTGACCCGCCATGCACCCCTTCCCAGAACAAGCAGGCGAGCTTTGCAGTCATGGGAAAGACCAAGGCGTTCTCAAATCCCAAATACCGACTCTCGGGTGCGCTCCCAATCCTTCGCCGTCAACCGTTCTCTGACCTCGTCCCGCAGGTTCCAAGAACCAAGGCTTCGGCCAGCCCGGCAAGGTCAAGCCAGGTGGGCGAGTTTCGCGAGCGAATGCGTTTCCCGAGGGCCCCGGCAACGTTTTGAACTCGTGCGCTTCTCCAACTCCGTTCCTTTGGAGCACCGGGCTGACCTGTTGATGCCACAGCGACGAAGCCTTCTCGACGTTCAAGTGAGCTTCATCGCAATCATGTAGACTTCTCATACCACTAGATCTGAATCCCTTGCCTCCAGGCGCTCGGCCAAGTCGAACGGCTCCCGCGAGGCTCGCGCCTTGTTGTTGTTGTTGTTGTTGTTGTTGTTGTTG
>ERZ1463038.459-NODE-459-length-14012-cov-13.968833_pt1 | contig 14012 bp, 16 predicted proteins | sample MGYA00564479_ERZ1463038 | MGnify/ENA primary metagenome ERZ1463038 (study PRJEB39244, sample SAMEA3635134) | Helicobacter pylori | study: EMG produced TPA metagenomics assembly of PRJEB11511 data set (Assembly of a 5300-year-old Helicobacter pylori...
CCGCCGGCTTCGAGACTTCCTTCAGCGACTTCATCGTGTGGTCCACGCCGTACTTGACGAGCCGTTCGACGAGCGCCCGGACGCGATCCTCGCAGCGCTCGTCGCTCGCGTCGGCACCGAACGGCTCCGCGCGCAGCCGGACCGCGAGATCGACCTCGTACCACGCGAATGAGACTCTACGTCCTTTGCCTTCTCGCGAGTCGTCTCCCGACGCCTCGAGCCGGCGGCCGAGGCGGTCGACCTGCGCCTCGAGTCCCGCCGCGAACAGCCTCGCGTCCCCGGCGTCCCACTGGCTCGCAACGTCGGATACGAACGCGCCGAGGAAGCGCATCGTCGTTCCCATGTCGTCTCCCTCGTCTGCGTCGTCGATTGCGTCGTGCACGGCGTCGCAGAGCTTTGGGATGACGTCGTCCATCTCGCCGGGCGACAGGGCCGAGTCGAGCTGGATCCCAAAGGGGCGACAGCGGCGGTGCGGCGGCGATACGGGCGTCGGGTGCAGGAGCGAGTGTAGGTGACCTTTCGTGACGAACGAGGTCTGGCCAAGCCGCACGCCGAGCGGGAGCCGGTTGATCTCAAAGTCGGGCGAGAACTTGCTGAAGCTCGCCCACCGCTCGCTGCTCTTGGCCGCGGTCGCCTGTGTGCGCGGATCGACGTTCTCCGTGTCGTCGAGGTCGAGGTCGAACGCGTCGAGCGTCGCGCGGTCAAAGATGGCCGCGGCCGTGTCGAGGCGGATCTCGCGGAGCGGCGCCTTCGCGGGCTTCGGGGCGCGCGGGGCGAGCGTCGCGTCCTGCAGCTTCCTTTGCTTCTTCGGTCGACGCTTCTTGGAGCTCGACGCGGCGGGCCTATCGAACAGGCGCGCGATGGCGACGTCCTCGACGGAGCGACTGAGCGCGCCGCCGGCGCCGCCGCCACCGCGTCTCGGCGCAAAGTCGTCGAGCCACGAGCTCACGACGTCCGGTCCCTCGTCCTCGTCGTCCTCTTCCATCTCTCGTCCATCGCTGCCACTCTCATCGGTAAACTGCTCGCCATCGAACCTCGCCTCGCGGCCAGGGCTGTATCTGACCCGGCCCCGCCCCGGTCGGTCGTCCTCGTCGCCCGAGCCGCGGTCGTACACGTCCACGTCGCCATGCTCGGCCTCGTCCCGCATGAGGACGAGGTCCTTCTGCGCCTTCTTGAAGAAGATGGCGGGCATCATGCGGCTGAGCGCGAGCTTGCGCTTGCCTTCGAGGATCGCCGCGGGGAGCTCGGGCGTCGGCGAACGCTCTGCTTCTTCGTCTTCTTCTGCTTCTGATTGGTCGGAGGAATGTGATGCGGAGCCGTCGGAGAGGGTGAGGTCGACCTGCGCCGAGAGCGGAGGGAGCGCGAGCAGCTGCAAGTCGAGCGCGTCGCGGTCCGGTCGACGGTGCGAGTGCACGTCCGAGGGACCGGCGAGCGCCGCTTCGCGCGCCCTTTTGCGCCGTTTCGGACGCGACGGAGAGGCGGGCAAGCTGGTCGCGCGTGGGCGCGAGTGTGAGGTCGTCGCGGACGAGTCCGAGTCTGCGGCGGCGTCGTTGTCGGGGCGGTGGGCGGTCGAGGCTGTACGGGATTTAGACGCGTGGGTGGACGGATTGGCGCGGTGGGAAGTGCTGCCGGATTTGAAGGGGCCGGACTTGGACGGGCCGGGCTTGGACGAGCCGTGCTTCGAGGTCGAGCCGCGGTGCGAAGTCGACGTGCGCGAGGCGGACTTGCCAGAGGGGACTGTACGTTCCCGTTCGGAAAGAGCAAGTACCAGTGACCAATATCAATATGGCTACCCTGCTCAAAATGACAGGGCATTGCTTACCGTCCGTGTCTGACGAGGCGCGTTGTCGCGACTTGGCCGACCTGCCGCTGCCGCTGTCTCGCTGGTCGTCGGCCCGTCGCTTCCCCTTGGCGACGCTCGACAGCTTGGCGGCACGCTTTCCCGTGCGCTCCTGGTCCTTCTCGTGGCGGTGCGAGACTGGTCCTCGTTCAGCTGAGCGCGCCAGAAGCGGCATAAGCACTCGCTCTGTGCCCCGCTGGCAGGACAGGCCGGGGACTGACCTCGACTGTCGCTATCGCTTTGGTCCCTCGTGGCCCTCTTGCGCGAGCCCAACGCACGCTCGACGTCCCTCGCCATGCGCTCCTTTCTCCGCGCCTCGCGCTCGAGCAGCGTCTCGCCATCGACCTCGACCTCGTCGTCGTCGTCGTTGCTGACCTCTCGCGCGCGCTCCTTGCCCTTGCCTTTGCTCGTCCCAACCGCCTGCCCCTGGCTGAACTCCAACCAACCCCCCAAATCATCCTTGGGCGCGCGCTCGGCGAGCTGCTTCCGCCGCCGCAGCTCGTCCGCGGAGAGGTCCCCGCCACGAGGCAGGCCCGCGACGACGGCGCCTTGCCACCCGTTCTGGAGCAGCGTGCGCGTGTACTTGGTTTGCTCGAGCGTGTACGGCTGCAGTTGCGCGGTCGTGCGCTTGCGGAACGTCCGGCCCGCGGGCTCGGGTTCGCGTTCGGGCGCGGGTTCTTGGACGGGCGAGGGCGAGGGCGACAAGGCGGCGGGAGGAGACAGCGGCGAGGAAGTTGGAAGACGGGCTGGAGAAAGTCGTGGAGGCGCGGACGAGAGTGGCGACAACGCAAGCGGGTCCGGCGACGGCGACGGCGACGGCGACGCAACGCGGGGAGCGGGCATCGCGCTCGCCGTCTCGAGCTCCATGTCCGACAGCGAGTGCTCAGAGTCGAGCTCCATCGCGCGCTCGTCGTCGTCGTCCGCATCGAGCTCCATCGCCGACGAGTCGGGCTCGGGTGCAGGCTCGCCGCCGTCGTACAGCCTTCTGAACGCGCTCGGGTCGATCCGAGCCGGCACAGGCGGGACGGACGGGCTCCGCACGGGCTCGAGGTCGAACGTCGGCGACGGCGAGCGCGAGTCCTCGTCCGGCTGTCAACAAGTCGCATGTGGGTGAGCGCGTGCGTGGCGACGCGCCGGAGAGACCACGTACGCGTTTCTCGACGGCAACAGGCGACGTGCTTGAGCTCGCAGCGGACCAGGCTGTCGTCGCGCGGACCCAGTACTGCTCGCGCGGGCTCGTCGTCGCGCGCGCCGCCTCGCGCTCGCCGGCGTCTGACGACGAGAGGGGCGAGCTGGGCTGGGACAGGCTGAGTTCCATGCCCTCGGCCGGTGCTAGCGATGCTGGTCTGGTCGTCCGTAGACGACCGCGAGATCCTCGATGTTGTGCTGCGCAGACTGACTCCGACTCGAAACCGCGTCGTGTGAGTGCCACCGCATCTCGGGCTCGGCCAGTGGGCTCATCGCACTCGGTCGCTCGCCGCGCAGCTCTCCCTCGTACGCAAACCCAGAACGAGAACGAGAACGATGGCAGAAGGATCCTGGCGCCGGCTCGACGTGGACCAGTACGACGAGGACCGTGTGCTGCCGACGGACCTGTACACGCCCGACCCGCGCGCACCGGCGCAGCAGCTGCAGGACCAGAGCGCCAAGCAGAGTGCTGTTCGTGGGCTGCTGCAGCGGGGCGATGCTGGGGCCGCGTTGCGGGAGGGACTCAGGGAACCGCCGTACGGCGAGGACGGCGACAGCGGCGAGGCCAAGGTCAGTCCCGCTCTTCTGATCTGTTCTCTGGCTTGAGTAAAGTGTGATTGGGTGGGTGGCTTGTGCCACTGCTCGACCTCGGCGCGAGCACCACCACCCCGCAGCGCCGACACCGTGCACCGCTCCTGAGGCTGACGCGCCCTCGCCCGACACCCAGTCCCTCGCGCTCGCGACGGTCGTCTCGATTCTCAACTCGACAAAGTCGACCGACATCCCGGGCCTCGTCGCCGCGCTCGACCCCGTCGAACAGGTCCGTCACCGCTTCCCGGCCCGATCCACCCGCCCGCGTGCTGATGGCTTGGGATGACGGGGACAGGTGACGCTGATGAAGTACCTCTACAAGGCGATGGAGAACCTCGGCGAGGCGAACGGGAACGTCGCGCTGGGCTGGCACGAGAAGGTGCGTCTGCCTGCGCACGGCGCGCGGTGGAGCCAGGCTCGCTCACCCTTTCCCTCTCTCGTCGCACAGCTCGTCGAGCAGGCCGGGGTCGGGTGCATCGTCAGGGTCATGACCGACCACAGGAGGGTCTAGGGACGCGTCGGCGGCGTGCGAGCGGGAGGGAGACGGGGTGTAACAAGGCCGTGGTGCTGTTTCCGTTCGATCGGGCGTGATGGGGAGCCCCCGAAGGTCAGAACTGTGGCTGTTCGACCGGTTGGAACTAGGCGAGGCGGAGCGTGCCTGCTTGGGGTGGCCTCTGCCGCCGCCGAGTCGCCACTCGACCACTCGAAGCCGCGAGGCGACTCATCATTCCCAGCGCTCCCGCTTAAACCCGCTCTCGCATACTTCCCGGACTTCCTTGGTATAGCAGATCCTCGAGGAATCCTCAGGTTCATGCGCGACTCGAACTCGGGGAACACGACCGAGTCATCATTCTCTCGCAGTGGCGGCCGTCGGACGCAGTCTGTCTCGCCCCGCCGTGCGCATGATCCTCAAACTCCCTTGCGCATGAAACACAATCACAGGACTCGGACCAGTCAACTGGACTGAACGCCACTCGACGGTGGTCGATCCTCGATCGAAGGTACCGTTCACCACTAGACCGGAGCCAGGAGGCGAAGGCACTGCGGCCGACCGACCCCGCTTGCCCTTGACTCCCCCACACCACTCCCCGGAGGTCTTCAATGTACAACGAGGAGAAAGTCTCCAAGGACTCTCCGTGCGTCGTCGGTCGCTCTTGCACCCCGCGGCCCCACTGACGTCGACGCTCCGCGCGCGGCGGCAGGCCAGTCGCGAAGACGCTCCAAGATGTGATCGACCAGTGCCCCGCGACAGGGTTCGTCGTGCTCGGCGACACGGCCAAAGGCGGCACGGTGACCTCGTTCGCGCGGCTCGGTGCCCAGGTGTTTGCGCGCGAGCAGTCGTACGGCCGTGGGAGGCCGCCGCATGAGGTCTATGAGGAGGGGGAGGCGCCCTTGCTCGGCGTTTTGCTCAAGGTCGGTCCCTTTATTTTCTTTCCTCGGGAGAAGGAGCGATCGGGATGCTGAAGTGGTGACGGAGGCGTGCGATGGACTGGGGAATGAAACGACGTTCACATGGCAGGCGTGGGAAGCGGTAGTTCCGGAGACCGAGAGTGCGTACCACAGTCTTGTAGCATCTCTCAAAGGAGAGAAAATCCATGGCTGACGCCTCCTCGTTCGCAGGTCCCGACAGTGAGTCCCCGAGCATCGCCGCTTCGCAAGCTGCCCCACCCCTCGCTTCGCGATTCTCACTCCCACCTCTCACAATCCAGGCTATCCATCAAGGGTATACATCGGCTGCGTCTTCGCTGGCAAGAACGGGGCAGTCGCGCCGCCGGCCAAGCGCATGCGGTGACCCCCTTGATTCGAGCGAGATGGATGGATCACCAGACCCAAGACCCAGGCTGGTCTGCAGTCTTCGGAGCCGGGCTCTGGGGTGCTGAAATCCAAATGTTTGTTGCACAAGTTGCCCCAGGAGCGGGTGTGACGCTTTTGGGCCAGTCACGGCATTCGCGTCGCGATGCCGTCCGCGGCTTGCACTTCGCGAGGGTGCCAGCAGTCAATTCACCTCAATCTCGAAAAGGTGGGTGCAGTGTCATAGGAGCTTTGAGTATCGATTTAATCAGGGATCTAGGAGTTCGGGAATCCCGACGCACTTTCAAAGACTCGTTGCTGGCGACGCGACGAGCGGCTGTCCGCGACGAGTGAAGTCCGTCGCTTGACGCCTCCTGTGATGGGCGACTTGTCAGTTTGAAGAGATTTCAAAATTCAGAGCTTTCTTTTTCACCGACTGTCGAGTCAAGGTGACAATCGAGTCCCTACGCCGCCGCCTTTCGCGACTCACCCCGGTTGACCATTCAAGGTTAAGGTACAGCAAAACACGGCCCAAACATGAGTTCGTGCAGCGCAGTCTGGAAGAGGATGGTTGATGGGACCAGAGAAAAGGTTGAGTCAATGGAGGATTGCGAGGGTGGGGGCGTCCGAGGCTGTCGCGGGAAGGATCCAATTCACTACCGCGCGCCGTGCGAGCAGTGTGTTTGGGAGGGAGGGAAGAAACCGCTGGAATTTTCGATGTGAGGGCATTCCGATGGTTACAGTGACTCAAGTGCTTGTATAATCTTGAATACCTTCGGCGTTGCGGCGGTCGTGTGTGCCACTTTGCGACAACGTCACTTTGGACTAGTCGGGGCCATATTTCGGCAGACCATTTACGACTCCAGATCTGAAGCCAGGAGCATAGAGCACGTACGGCTCTGGAGTGCCGTGCAGCACGGCGAACCGAGCCTGAGCTTCGCAAGTGAGGCGGCACACCGCGGACTTGGAGCTGGTTTTGAGCGCACATAGAGCTGTACATTGGACTTTACCTGTTGAAGAGAAAAGGATACCTACGATTCGGAGGGTGTTGGGGCCATGTTCAGCCCGCGCTGCGCTCATCGCTGGTTCTCTGCCTCCACATCCAACATGGCCCACCCCTCCGCCTCGAGCACCATCCTTTACAAGGTACTCACCGACGACGAGTTCACCTCCCTGCCGCTGCCACCCACCCTCTGGCGCGGCACCGCGTTCGATCGCTCGACCTCTCCCGCGATCGTGCACCTCGCCGCCTCAACGCAGGTCGCCGCGACCATCACCGAGCTCTACCACGACCACAGCTCGCTCTGGATCCTCGCCATCCCGCGCACGCCGCGGATCGACGCGTGGCTGAGGTGGGACGGCCCGTTCGACGGGTGCGCGCACGTGCACCTGCCCGCGGACGAGGGGATCGACGTCTGGAGCGAGGTCGCGATCAGGAGGCCGGTCAAGAAGGGCGAGGATGGGCAGTGGGACTTGGGCGAGCTCGAGTGGTGAGCGCTGGTCGAGGAGCGGGCCCGCGGCGATCGCGACGGCAGTCAGGCAGTCAGTGGGCTCAGGCAGGACTTCAGCCAGAACCTGGACTACTGGTGCATTTCCCCTCTTCAAGCACGAACCGGGCTGAAGCTAATACAGAAACTCAGCCTTTGTCAAACTCAATGCAGTACGCCTCGTGCAAGGTCCACCCTGAACGCATTTGAGCCCGCGACTTTCACTCCTCGGGTACAGCTCGCTCCGGGCAAACGTGATTAAGGTATGAAGTGCAGCAAATGGGAGCGCAGTCCGTCTAGGGCCGTGTCCCCGCCGTTCGGCCTCTATTGTGATGGCATGGAGCTCTAAGCGTCCTTTATGTAGTACCTGCGCGAGTAAGTACGAGTCAGCCGGTAGACTTGACGGGATTGAGCACCAGGAAGCTCACTTGTACGCGACGTAGGCCGCGACACCGAGGATCGGCACGAGGTACGTGTAGGTCTGGCTGCTGGGCAGGAGTGATCCGGTGGTCAGCTTTGAGCTTTGTTGGATCGGTTTCGACACCTGACAGTGCGGTGGGCGCTCCGTGGGAAGGGGACAACGGCGTACCCAGGGTTCGCCGATCCGACGCCGCGCGACTTTTCCGCCACAGCTGGTACCTGCTCGGGTCACGATTGTTTTGCCGGATGGACAGGGAAGAGTGGGTGGTGGAGGCACAGCGAGAGATGAAGGGGGAGGTAAAAGAGTGTGTCAGCGGCGTTCGGCGCGGCGCGTGCGAGTGGCGAATGCGGAGCTTCGCAGGGCGGGACGAGGGCGGAAAGTGACCGAGCACGGACGGTGGTTCCTGGTCAATCATTCAAACGTGCACCACCATCGAAAGAAGTAGTGAACGGAGCGCAGGCGGCGAGCAAGAAGCTCCGATGCCCGGTCGTCCGACTCGACCGCAACGCAGCGAGCTCCCTCGCTTGGCCCCAAGGCGACCCCAACTCGACATACAGGAACAGGAAACCTGCGCACCTCTGAGCAAGTCCCGACGAGGTACTTGTCGAGAATCTCGCGCGCCTCGTCGCTGGTTGACGTCGCGTTCGCAGTCGGGCAGCGCGCATGGGGGGCGGCAGGAGGGTGGAGGAGCCGGCGTAGGCAGTTGTGATCGTGAGGATGAAAAGGTGTGGGAAATAGGATCAGTAGGAGCTCTGTCGGATCCGAGAGCGGTCAGCTTCACGAGTGCCCAACGTCCTGAGCGCGACCATCGCAGACTGCGTTAGCACCCGGCTCCAAGCAGCACGTCTCCGATCAAGATATGAAGACGAAATGCACCTCGAATGCCTCAGTCCCGTCCTTGCCCGCCTCGCCAAACAGTACGTCGTCGCCACCGGGATGCTGCAGCTCGGGCGTAGGTCAGCGTCCGTCCTTTCCGGCTCCCCCGGGCGTCCTACCTCGTCGCAGAACTTGGCGATCGCGTAGACTTTGCCGTGGATCAGGAGGTGGAGGTCCTTCTTGGTCTGGTGGGGTGCGAATTGGTCAGTCGCGACGCGTGCTGCGCCCAGCTCTGGCGGCCCAACATCGGGGGATGAGTGGGGACGTACGTTGAGGCCCTTGAGCTCGGCGAGTGTAAAGTCCTTTGACATTCTACGAGGCGGGAGGTCGAGAGGTTGACCAACGGCGGCGACGTGAAGGGCGAGTCCGAGTAAGGTGAGGAATTGATTTCCTAATGTCGATTACCTTTTCGAGCGCGGACCCCAGATCCGCCTGAGCACGCTGCGTTCTCCCTTGTCCCGCCCCACCCCTCCGAGATCAACCGGTCAACATGAGGTACGCGTCTCCCTGCGCCGTGCTCCCGACGCCGCGTGCCGCCCGCTGACGACCGGTTCCTTCCTCGACCTGCCCTCGTCGCCCGCGCCCGTCCCACAGCGCTCTCGTCCACGGTCAAAAGTCTGAGATGGATGAGGCACAAATCCGTGCGCTCGAGGAGCACGAGATCAGCCAGGGGTGAGTGCACTTGCTGGGGCCCGCAGCGTAATGGGCGGGGGCGCGGTCGTGTGGTGACTTGATCTGGACGGACGCGGCTGGCGGCGAGCCCCAGGTGGGCGGGAGCCGCTAGGGTGGTCTCGGTGCACTCCGCAGGATCCGTGTAGAAGTGGTGTGCAGTCGGCAGGCGGGAGACACGGCTGAAGGCGACCGCGCGCATGGAGCGTGTAGCTGACCCGCACTCGACCCACCCAGCCCGCTCTCGGTCCTGCAGGCGTCTGTCCGTGGAAGCACGCAGATCCTCATCGCACTGCGCAACAACCGCAAGTTGCTCGGTCGCGTCAAGGCCTTTGACCGCCACTCCAACATGGTCCGTCTCGTCCGCCCCCGGTCTGCGCGATGTCCCCGCTCTGACCAGCCTATTGGTTACAGGTCCTCGAGAACGTCAAGGAGATGTGGTAGGTCTCTACTAGGCACCGATGATGGGGACAGAGCTGATGAAGGCTGGCGCGTGCAGGACTGAGATGCCGAAGGGGAAGGGCAAGAAGCCGATCAACAAGGACCGCTTCGTCTCGAAGATGTGTACGTCTACTCTCGCTCATGATCCAGCTGCACGCGCTGACGTTCACCCGCTCGCAGTCCTGAGGGGCGACTCCGTCGTGCTCGGTACGATTGTGGCCGTGATGGTCACAGGCGGGCGCCAGCTGACCCTCCTTGTCCACCTACAGTCCTCCGCAACACGTAAACGAAGTCGCCTTGGGAGGAAGAGACCAAAAGGGAGCTGGAGCGACGAAATGCTTAATCGTTGTTTTTATGTCGCCCTTCAGTCCCAGCTTGGAGCTCTCACCTGAGCTTACAAGTTTGGGAGAGCTTCGCGAGTCGGTGGTGAGGAGCCTACACGAGCCGTTGAAGCAACGGTGCTGGCGGAATCAGTCAATGGCTAGCTGCGCCGCCTTCGCGCCCCTCGCGGTCGCTGCACTACCCGGCAGACAACTGGCCCCCGAGCGTGATTGCTCGTTACATCGACTTAACGACGCCTACTTTCATTGCATGTCTTCGCCACCTCACTCGACACTGTTCGCCGCTCGCGGCCCGCAACCGCACGCACAATCGCGCCACCGTCTCCCTGACCACTGCCCGACGGCAACAAGATGCTCCATCGTGCATGGCCGGTTCCCAGAACGCAGGTACCTCACCATCGACGCACCTCTTCCGTCGCATCCCCACCTTCAGGTCTTATGTGCGGTACCTTCACCCGTCCCACGCGCTTGAGAGACGCGAGACGAAGGCGAAAATGTTGGGTCTCGTACAGCTGTGACTTCCCGCTACATCAGGAAGCTGGAAGGTTGGGCAGCGTCGAGCAAGCGTCCTTCCACCGAGCTCAGGGGAGACGTCCTCGCAGTGGCGCTGCCCTGGGATTTCTGCCGTCCGTGCGTTTTTCTTCGCTCCTCCCACGTCCCCGTCATCTTTCCAGCAATGGGCAAGCACAAGCGCAACCGAGCCGCGCAGGAGCAGGAGAACGCCCCCCTCGCCACCGAAGCCGACGTCGACGTCAAGCCGGACCTCCGCCGTGCGCAGGCGGTGCTCGACTCGCTCACTCAGTTCGCCAAGAGGCACAAGGAGAGCGAGCCGAAGCCGCTCAGCGTTCAGGATGGTGCAACCGAAGACGTTCCAGCTCGCAAGAAGACGAAGAAGGAGCGCAAAAGGGAGGTGCGCATGCAGCCTGCTGTGGATGGCGAAAGGTCGAGCTGAGTACTCTCGCGTTTCAGCGGAAGTACAAGGTCCGACCGGACTCTGATGTGGACGAAGACCTGCCAGAGCCTGGCTTCGAGACGCCGGCCGTGCAGCCGATCCCTGCTCTCACGCTGGAGGACGTCGCCGAGCGGGCTCTCGCAGCATTCCGTGCGCTACCATTCTCGGCAACGGAGAACTTTGTCAATCAAAACGAGCAACGGAAGCTGGACGCCGTGAGTGCTGTTCAGCTTCATTGCGAGGACGGCGCGTTGCTGACCTGGATGATGCGACAGGCTGCTCGCAAGGAGGCGAAGGCAGGCGCCCTGGCTCAGCCCAAGGTCATCATGGCTGATTTCATTGGCATAGGCTAGTCAGAGTCTGACTACACACCGCTTACAGGTCTTACCAGACGTATTCCCCCCTCCTGTGCTTGCGCCGAGTCGCGCGGAGCTTGACGCAAGAGCGTGGGCGCACTGCCAGGCATTTCTCGAGAAAGAGGCAAGATTCGAAGTGCGTGTTCCCCAGCTCCTGTCTTAATGCAGAGTACCAGATTACTAAAGTAAACGAAAAGCAGGAAAATCTGGGCCACACAGTAGCAGGGAAACATGTCTCACTGGTTCCGCCGATCCAGTCGAACGTACGCCTTCCTATGCTTCTATCACACGCCACCTCAATTGAAAGCTCTTTCTCTGCTGTCAATTGATGGCAGACTACGGCAAGAGGTATCACAAACCTCGCCGTCCAGGCTGTGTCGCTACCAGAATTCCTTGCCGGCAAAACCCTGAACGATACCAGACTGCGCACTTTGGCTGCAGAGAAAGGTAGTTTAAACACTTTAGCTGCTACAAATCTCTACAATGTGCTTAATTTTCCCTACCAGGGTTCAGCTTCCGGAGCGGTCCCTTCAGCCCGGCAGAGGACACGAGCCTCAAACTCGAGCTTCAGAAGTACACCGAGGAACACAATGTCCCCCGCGACGATGTTTGGGGGCTCATACGTACACACTCTCGCGGATCATCTGCGGATGGGATTCCGCAGGACATGCTTCGCAGCTTCTGGCTACGAATGGCTCGCTCGGTGCCGATGCGCCCTCAGTACCAAATCCGCCGACATCTCCGACGACTGTTCGATCCATCATCCCGCAAGGGAAAGTGGACCACCGAAGATCGCCAGAACTTGCTCGACGCGTGCAGCCGGTATCCAGGGGACTTCCGGGCCGTCGCGGAGCTTGTCGGGCGTTCACGCGAGGACTGCTCTGCTTGCTTGGTTTACCTCAACATGGCACACTCCAGGAAGAGTGATTGGAGTGAGGGGGAGGTCAGGAGACTCGAGAAAGCTGTACGGAAAGTGGGACACAAGTGGTACAAGGTCAGCGAGCGAGTGAAGACCAAGTCGCCGATTCAGTGTCGCAACAAATGGTAAGTCGGATCATGCATACCGAGTAGGCTCTCGCGATCTTCTAACAAGCTGCTTCGATGAAGGTACCATCGCACCAAGCCCTCCGCAAAGTACTTCCCCAGGACGTTGTATTGCTTCCTTGCGCGCGGGTGCGTTTCAACAGCCGTGGCGAGGTTGGAACGAGTGCTGAAAAAACCATTTCATTCCTAGTGTTATGCATCAGAATGCCCCCACGGTTGAGCACATCAAGTGGGAACACTTGTCCGAACCTGCACTTGCCGACTTCGCAGGTTCCGCGCGGCGCCTCCTCGGCCAGTGGAAGGTCATCATGGCAGAAGCCGTCACCGCCGGACACAAAGAGCATACGGGTGAGATCAAGGGATTTTCTGGGTCTTCCGAGGCTTACCGCGACATTGGGTAGATCAAGTCGCCTGGGCGGTTCAGCGGTACCCCGTCCCGGCAGCCACCACCGGTGCCCAAGACTCGGCTTACAGCGGAGGTGTGGAAGGAGACGAGGGAGATAGTGAAGACTCAGATATGTAATCGTCTCGACCGGCGGTGTCTCGCTTTCGTCGGAGCTATTTAGATCAGGAAGCTCACGGAGGAGTACTGCTGCTGCAGAGGTCTTCCAATGTTTTTACTCGCCCTTGTAAACCGGCTTCCTATTCTACGCGAACCTGACCAAATCTGCCCTCAGCAAAATGTCCAAGCTCGGTTGGAGTCAACTCACGCCGCGAGACGCTTAAGACAGTCCTTGCTCGGCATGATGCCCTGGTAGCACAGGTACTCGGGTCCAATTCAATCTCGCTGTATGTACAAGTCGTTCGAGAACAAGCAACGAGCGCAGTCGCCCGAGCTTGAGATCTGCGAGCAGTTGCGCGAGCGCGCGCCCGGATTCGCCGTTCACGCCGCCTCCTCGTACTCGGGGTGGTAGGTAGCCCCATGATTCGGCTCGTCTTGCGTGAGCATCCGGTTCCGCCTTCAGATTGGCCACACTGACCCGCGATGCCGGCGGCTCACAGATCTGAGCGTCTTCCTCCCCCTCTCCGCCGCGTTCCTGCTCGCTCGAGACAGTGCCATCGACGATCAGACCTACCCTGCAGCATGTGAATCGACCTGCTCCAGTTGGCTCGAGATTCGCGACGTACGCCCGCCAGCCGCTCAGCGACGACGCCGCACGCTCCTGCTCACGCACGCCCCTCCAGGTCTGTCAAACGCGCGTGGAGGTTGGGTTGGACTACGCGTGGGATGAGAGCTGCCTCTGTGCTGGCCCGCCGCACACGCTGCTGTACACGTGTGCCGGCTGTGTCGAGGGCGCTGGCGACAGCGCGATGGTGGCCGGGATGGAGAGCATCGTAAGCGGTACGGCCAACCGTCTTTGTGCTTATCCAACTTTGTGCTCATCTGAATACGTCTGGTGCAGTGCAAGAGGAAGATTGCGCAACGTTCTCCGCCACCGCGGCACCCGTCGCTGCCTTCGCCCCTACCGCGACGTCCTCGACCGCGTCCCCACCAACCTTCGCATCTCCGGCATCTCCAACCCCGAAATCGGCTTCCTCGACTCTTCCACCGGGTGTCTACGTGACATACCAGACGAGCTGCAGCGCGTCCTTCTTCACCTCGGCGCCCGTCTCGTTTGGCGGTGCAGGTGGGTGTGTCGCGAGCTGGGTCACCTTGACCTCGCCGCTGCCGACGTCCACCGGATCATCATCAAATGTTGCAGTGGGCAAGCAAGTGACTAGCCAGACGAGCTCGGGGCTGTCTGCCGCGCCATCGGTTGTCCAAACCGCCACAACGGCGGGAGCGAGAAGCGCGGCCGGCGGCATTCGCTGGGGGCTTGTTGTAGCCGGCTTGGGTATCGCAGTGTTGTGAGGGAGTGAAAAAGACACTATTAAACACGGCTTGGCGGAGCTTGAGAGGCGACCGCGAGGTTGAGAAGCACTGAACGCCGACGCGAGTGACCCGAATGCGGCCACTTCGCATTGTCGCAGCCGGAAGGGAGGATCATCTAATGATAATGGTTCCAGACTTTGAG
>ERZ1463038.460-NODE-460-length-14007-cov-15.812142_pt1 | contig 14007 bp, 21 predicted proteins | sample MGYA00564479_ERZ1463038 | MGnify/ENA primary metagenome ERZ1463038 (study PRJEB39244, sample SAMEA3635134) | Helicobacter pylori | study: EMG produced TPA metagenomics assembly of PRJEB11511 data set (Assembly of a 5300-year-old Helicobacter pylori...
GAACCTCGAAGCCTTCCGTCGAACGTGGGGACTCACGCTGGATCTTCTTCTTTCGATCCAGGATCGGCGGTTTCGCCTTACCGCGAACCACAGGCTGCCTTTGCGACTTTTCATACGATGATTCGGGCAGAAGAGGCCGCGCGCCCGTCGATTGCTTCTCTGTGCGCTGGGGAGTCGGTGGCGTGCGAGGCAAAGGAGGGTAGCGGGAAGTCGGAGGGGGAGTGGAAAGTGCGGGTGGGGTCAAGGTGTATCTTTGTTGTCCCATCGCAGAAGCAACACGATAGTAGACGTCGTTGGACTGGTACGGTGGGTGCAGAGGCGGAGGCTCCTGGCGGGCGGGATCCGTACGGCAACGTCAGAAAGGTCTTTCATGATGCGAGGATTCTACACACCTGAGTGTAATCTTCTATACGCCACTGCTCGACCCTCCCCTGGTACTGCTGTTGCGGCGCACGGGACGGCGCTGGCGACTGCGAGCGACTTGGAGCGAAGCCAACGGGTAGGAGGGCAGGCCAAGTCGGTGGCGGTGGTCTGGGCGCACTTGGGGGCGTCGGTAAAGGAAGTTGAGGGGGAAAGTAGTAGGGTTCTTCGTATCGGTGCGGCATGAGGGTGGGAGTGTACGAGGGAAAGCCACGGACGCAAGGCTGCGAAGGCAAGCAGCACATCGCAGCCAGGGGCGACGGCGGGGGACGGTGCAGTGATGTCTCTGCCTTACATTGACGAGGATGTATCACCTTGTTATTTTGCCCACTGAATGCCTGAGTGACTTGAAGTACGCGTGCACTGATCGCTCTGCCACACCGAGTCTCGATCGCGCACTGTATGCACACGCTCCGTCAGGTCACAGGATTACTTCACTTGGTGTTAAACGTTTTAGCTTCAGAGTAGATTTACTACGCTCCAAATGAAGTGACAAGAGCATGAGGGGGTCCAGCACTGCCCAAGTGGAGCAACCGGCGTCCTCCGGAGGAGCTGCTTCTCCACGGGCTCCGCTCGAAGCCATCCTCCGCATCGCAGCTGGCGCTTTCTACTTTGTTTCCTTCTCAAACAAGCTCAAAATGTCGAGCCGACCTTATCGTGATGACGAGGACGACGAGACGCCCGGCTACCGCTACGACGACCCCTTCGACGTGGCTCCGCAGAGCGTCCCGCGTCGCGGCGCCAGGCGGTCCTCGACTCGCGACGATGAGTCCGAGGACTCCATCGACGGGCTCTACCACGACGACGATGACTCTTTCGAGGAGGCGGAGCTCGCGTCCCCGCCCGCCATCCGCCGCCCAGACTCACGTTCGTCGAACGCCTCGCGAAGCGCGCACGTCCCGCTCCCGCCGAGCAGCAACGAGGATTCCTTGAGCGGAAGCGACACGGACAGTGATTCGGATGCGGAGAGATACGATACAGTTCCGGATTTGGAGAAGGGGAAGAAGCCCAAGAAGGAGTGGGTGATGCGGAGCATGGAGTCTGGGGCCGGCGCCGCGCGCACGCCGTCTGGGTCCGGCTCGCGTTCGACGCCTCGAGGGCCGTCGAGCGTCGTTTCGGCCACCTCATCGAACGTCAGTGCTTCGCGCTCACAGGCAGCGTCGCAAGTCGGATCGCAAGCGTCGCGAGGGAGCCGTTCGAGTCGCGGCGGCAGCGCCGTCGGTTCCGGCGCTTCCAAGGTTCGTGACCTCCATTCTGAGATGAGCTTAGCATTGACTCGATCCTTATCTGCACAGGGTACGAGGTACACTGCTACACCCACGGTCGACTCCGCAGACGAGGAGAAGAAGCCGCTCAAGAAAAGCGCGACGACGTCCAGCTCGAGCTTGCGCAAAAGGAAGGCTGCCATCGCCGCTGCAGCGGCAGCGCGGAAGAAGAAGATCATCTGGTTCGCGTGTGGTGCGCCCATCCGTTGTTTCTTGTCTTAAGCGCGAGTTTGCTCACTCGGTCTGTCGGCACCAGGAGTCGCAGCCGTGGTGATCATCATTGTGCGTGCAGAGTGGCTACAGATGAGATGTCAGACTGATTCTACTCGATAGATTGCCCTCCTTGCGTACTACTTTGTCGTACGGCCTTTCCTTCGCCACCGCCAGGGAGGACGCTGACTCGCACTGGTCTTAAAAGACGCGCGATTCAACTTCGAGCGATGCTGCAGCTGCAACGACTGCCGCAAATTCCTCAGCGTCGGACACGGGCGCCTCCACCGGTGCATCCGACGCGGCGGCGGCGCCCAGCACGACCGCGAGCGACCTTTCGGCGACGTCGACTGCCCTCTCCGTCTCGGGCCTTTCGTCTGATTCCTTGACCGTTAGCTATTTATCGCCTCTGCACTCAATTTTCCAGAAGCTCAAAGACTCGACGCCAGGGTTCCGCTACGTTATCTGCCGCTCTCTCGGAGACTTCGACCACCAGCCTCACATCCGCCATCAGCCTCTCGGACGCTCTTGGTGTAAGTCGAGCCAGCCATATCAAGTCATTTTGAACGCACCGCTTATCCTTCCCACATTCAGGTGTCTTCCGCGAGCGACTCGGACCTCGCGACCGCGACATCGAGCGGCGTCGCCGGCCAAGCCTCGATGCCCGGCGTCCAGTCCACCTTCGGATCAATTTCCGGCGTCGCACAAGCTTCTGGGTCAGTCGGGCTTCCGAACCAAGCGTCAATGAGTGGCCAATCCCAGGGCGGCATGTCGCAAGGCAGCCAGCAGTCTGGTGGCGTTGGAGGCCAGCAGTCCCAGGGCGGCATGTCGCAAGGCGGGGGAGGCCAGCAATCGCAGGGCGGAGCAGGAGCGCAGCAGACCGGTGGCTCTCAGCTCGTTGGCTCGTCGCAGATTCTGACTGTGTCCGGCATTGGGTCCGTCTCGACCCCCACCGCAACTTCCGCTGCAGTGGTGGCGAGCGGGGCCTCTTCGACTTCGTCGTCGAGTGGATCAACCTATTCTGGCCGTGGTACGTACCCATACCCGAGTACAAGGGCTCAGAGCTGATGACTACAAAAACGCCTTTAGCAACTTGGTTCGAGTCAAGCCAGCACCTCTCGTCGTGTGGCACGACATTCGCGGACACGGATATGGTCGTCGCGCTGCAGCACGAGCTCGTACGCAACTCCCTTTTCTAACACCTACCACTGGTCTGATCGGCTTCTTCCTACAGTACGGAGCAAACGGAACCGTGTCTGCTTTCTGCGGCAAGGTGCTCGAGGTCAAGAACCCCTCGACGGGAACTACGATCACTGTCACGGTCGAGGACGACTGCATCCTGTTCGCCAGATCTCTAATTGCCTCCCGTGTGTCATCAAGACTTACTTTGCCTCCGAAGGTGCACGGGCGAGCTCTCGCTCGACCTCTCCAAGTCGGCGTTCGAGGCACTTGGCTCGTTGGGCAGCGGCGTCATGGCCGTGAGGATCCCACTTGCCTAATCCCTCTCCCGAGACACTAAACTTGCTTGGTCAGATCGAGTGGTGGTGGCAAAACACGAACGACGCGTCCCTCATGCCGACCTCACTCGACACGGCGACCGGCGGCGCGTCCGCGACGCTCAGCGCAGGCGGGGACTATCGCGCGGCAACTACATCTGCTGCGACTGGAGATACGTATGACCGGCGGGCGATTGTTTGGTGAGCGGTGGCGCAGCGCCAGAGGGTGCGAGGAGGGGAGGCGCGGGCGCGCAGGCAGTCGACTCGCAGCGAAGGTCACTCCTGCGGAGTCACACACAGGTAGGGATGAAGACGTGCACATTGGAAACGAGCCGTTCTAGTATGCACACCAGCACAATTGCGACAAGAGACGTCCTGAGCACTACAGAGCGGAACCCTCCAGACTGGAACGTCGCGGTGACCCGATACAACAACACTTCTGCACCAGGGCGGACACAAAGCGTTACCTCCTCATCTCACCGTATCTGGAAAACCTCGCACCTTCCCATCCGACCTCTATCAAAAATCCAGCTTGCGAGTCCGTTCTGCGTGCTCGAAAGCGGGGATCAGCACACGCCCAGCCTCAACTGGCCCGAACGCACCTGTCCAATCCCCAGCAGTCCCAGGTCACCTGCGCACCTCCGTCTGTCCGCGCTGCGCCGACGCGTTCACGCCAGGCGAAGCGAGCGCGGGCCACGGGTCCTCCTCGACGGCGGTGGCGGGCGCGGGCCGCGCGTCCCAGTTCACCGAGGGCGACAGCGGGGGCGGGAGGTGACGTTGAGGTGTTTGTGGAGGGGACTGGGGTCTCGGCCATGATTGCGAGCGCGAGGCGAGCGTCTCCCAGCTGCCAGATTGCTGGATCGGGTGCGGCATCGGGCGGTACGGCGAGTATGCGTATGAGGGGTGCGAATAAGGTTGTGGTGAGGGATAGGGCAGCGGCGTGATTGGGTAAGAGCCGTTCGTGAGGTGCGAGTATGGGGGGTGGGGGTCGGGAGAGGCGAACGGCGGGGCCTGGTACGGCACAGGCGGAGGTCCATACGCGGCGTACATGCGCTGTTCCTGCTGAGCAAACAGCATCATCTGGTACTGGTACTGCTGCTGTGCTACGCTTTGCTCGAACTGCTGCCGTGCCCGTCGTCGGAACTCGAGCTCTTGCTGGTCACTCATGCGGAGGGCAGGCGCTGTGTTTGCATGCGGGTTCAGTGGCCTCCCCCGGGTTGAGGATGTCTGCAGGGGCGTTGTCGCAGGTCGAGCGTCATTGCTGATGAGGATCGTGCTCGGCACGCGCGGGACCCAGGAGCGCAAGGCACTCTCGACGGACCCGGTCGCCCAGAGTCTGGTGTTGGAGGCGCGGTGCCCACGGAGAGATGACGAGCAGCGGATACCGAGGAGTAGGAGACACGAGGGGGAGGGCGCGGTCGGAGTAGAGTTGAAAGGCGGGATGTAGAGCGGGTCGAGCACGGGCTGAACGATCGGCCGGAGGGTAGTCGCGGCCTTGCGAAACGCATCTTTGACGCGCTCAAACGCATGGCTACCCGAGGAGAGATCTCGTCCTGAGCGAACGGATTTGACCAGTCAGCCCTTCCCGCCCGCTTGCTGAGATCACGAGCGCCCTGCCTGCCCAGCGCCAAAGGTGTTCGAACTCACTGAGGTTGACGGGGTGTCGAATGGAGATCCGGGCCGGGCTGCCGACCTTCGTAAACCCCAGCAGCCGCTTGTGGAATAGTTTGCCGCCCTCGTGCACGCAGATGACGTCCTGCCGATAGTCAAACCGATTTCCATCTGCGGTGCAAGGTGAGTGGCTGTTCACCGGTAACCAAATGAGCGCGAGGACTCACAGTAATCCAAGAAGTCGAACAGGTTTATGCCCGGCGACGCCGTCGCAGACGCTTCAAGCTGCGATGGGGAGCGCTCAGCACCATTACCGCCTACGCTCGCCGGACTTGCTCACCTGGAAGTACGACACAACCATGCAGAACAAGCTCATACCGCCCAAACCGCCCTGCTTGACGTCCATCATCCCCCGGCCAACCAGAAAGAGCTTTACGGCAAACAACAGCGCCCTTGCGCGCTCGCTCCACTCAGCCTTGAGCAGCTCCTGCATAACAGCCGCACCGCGCGTGCCATTGTCCGTGTTGAGGCTCACGTCGGCGTCGAACGCGCCGTACGAGGTCGCGGTTGTGAACTTGACGATGGGGACGCGCGCATCGGGGACGGTGCGCGTCTTGGACGCGAACGAGGAGGCGATGAGCGCCGTCGAGAGCATGTCGAGGACTTGCGGGGTGGGGAGGGAGTAGATCCTGTTTGTTGTGATGGATAGGTCGAGGTCGCTGTGTGTGGGGGGGGGGGGGGGGGGGGGGGGGGGGGGGGGGGGGTGGTCGTCAGCTGTCGTCCAAGCATCATTGATGACAACACCACCGGCGCCTAGCACTCGGACAGAAGCAGGCGAAGAGAACGTACCCGTCCGGCAGGAAGCACCCTATCGCACAGCTCCCGAACAGGTTGCACTGCGCGCCCGGCCACAGCCGTTCCACGACCTTTCCGAACAGGCCGACAACCGTCTTGCGCAGCTTGACCTCCTCCTGCGTCGGTTCGATGTACTTTCGGAACGCAACGAGCTCCGCGTCGAGCCTTTACCGACCGAGGAGAGAGTCAGTACTGCGGGCGTGGGGCGGGTGTGGGGGGAGACACGCACTGTTTGGCGGGAGATAGGCGGGCATCGTGAGTCTGAGTGACCCAGGGCGTGTCGGGGGAGATGGCAGCGATGGACGACGCGGTGGGCAGCGGCGACGAGAGAGGGGGCGTCGAGCTCGGCGTCGACGGCGACGAGCGCGAGAGGCTCAGCTGGTCGAAGGCCTGCGAGAGCGCAGGCGACGGGGGTGCGCTCATCGAAAGGGGGACACCTATGGTTGTTGTGCTCCAGGCGGTGGCAGCAGTCAAAAGTGAGATCGCCCGGCAGCGGCACAGAGTTCGCGGAAGCAGCGGGCAGCAAATGTTTGGTACTATCTTGTCCCTCTTGACTCAGGAGACGCGACGATACATTCGAAAAGTGTCCTTGGTCCACCAGGTCCACTCTGTTTTTGCCTCGAGCTTTCTTGACACTTGTTCGAGGCTTGAATCCCATCCTAGTGCACGTTCCGAAGCACACTGCTTCTCTTCCACTCGTCGTCCCACGGATCCCGAGCCGGGGACGCCGGCCGCTCAAGCGCCGCCGCCGCCTTCCGCCGTTGGCGCTCACGGTGAGCGTCCTCATCGGCCGCATCCCGCCTCTTCAGCTCTTGCTCGTGATCAAGGGCATGTTTCTGATACTCAGTCCTTCTCTCCTCCATCGCATTGTCGGCGTTGGCTTCGTGGGCCGTGATGTTGGCTGCGCGGCGGAGTCCACCGAAGGGCCAGACGCGCTGGTCAATGCATAGGGCGAGGTATTCTTGTGCCATGAGCTGTAGGGGAGGACTATCAGAGAGTCAAAAGCGAAAGCAAAGATCAAACTCGCACCTCCCGCGAAATGGGCTGCCCTCTCGTGGCGGACTCCCACGCTGCGAAGCGCTGCGAGACCGTTGCCACTCGACGGAGAAAGTCGGCGTGCGGGATACCGACGTGCGCGAAGACGACCGTGGTGGGCTTCGGAGTCGGCTCTACGCTGCTGAAGTTCATCGCGTGTGTGTGATAGATGTAATAGACGTCGGAAGGAAGAGGCTTGCGCTGTCCATCCGAGACGCTCATGAACTGGCGAACCGGGCGTGAGAAAAGCTCGCATCAGTATTGAAAAAGGCCAACTGCTTCCCAAATCTGGTTCCGTGATAGTCAGTGAACAATTGCGTTCCCTCTGCCGAGACTTACAGGTCCACGGTCCGACCTTGCCAACGTCGAGTCCCTCGGCCGCGCTCCGAGCGGATGCGGCTCGTTCCGGGCGATGGACGCAGGTCGAAGATGACCCCATCCACGATCTACGCGCGCGTTTGCCTCGAGTGCTTGGCGCTTTGAGCACGCCGCCGGAGCGAGGTGCCACTGCGGCGGGTTGTCGCGACAGACCTCGGCGAGCCGATCACCCGTCTCATGCTGGAGCGCGGGTCCAGGTGAGTACCACTGTCGGGGATTCGTAGTGTTCTCTCACATGTTGGTGATTGCTGTCCCGGAAGCGATGCTGATAGATCCCCTTCGTCCTTTCCATCCATTGCTCTTCGTCTTCCGCGGGCACCCACTCCATGACGACTCCGTTCTGGCTCTCAAAGCGGGTGTGGGCGTTAGAGATAAGGGTTTTCTGAGACTGCTTCGTCCTTCAGCTACTCAATCACCGCGAGCCACGATCACTGGGACGTACCGCGAGTTCATTCTGATAACTGGCCTGCTCGTACGCTGAGGCCCCGGAACGGCTGAGCTGCGTCTTACCGCGACCCACTTTATGCTCAAGCACAGTCGATGTGGAGCTCCTAGCCCGTGGGAAGAATCTCGAGCGCTTCGCTGTTGGTGATCTAGGTGAGTCGCGGCATCGGTCCCGTCGTCAAACCGTGCTCACTCGATGCCGCCGCATCGATGTGGCCGGTGCCATCCAGAGTAGCGCCCTGCTCGAATGGAACGCCAAAAACACTTGAAGGCTTCTTTCGCCTGTGATAGGTCAATCAGCTCTCCAGACAGGAGCCTTCACCCCGGCCAGCGCTGTGGGGGTGCGGAGCGTCGCAGTAGCACATACACGAAGTCTGGCATCGGTCCGTCGAGATGAAGGGGTATAAGGATCTCGCAGGCTGGTGCTCTAATGGTACCGACGAGAGCCCGGTGTCGCCATCCGGCTCGGAGGTCGCAATTGGTAGTGTGGCCGCAAATACGCCCGTTGCCCGCCCCCACACGTTGCTATCGGGCCACAATCCGTGAATCTACACCTATAGTACTCATTAGTAGGCCTATCTATTTCTCCTCGTCAATATTGCTAGGACAACGACAATTTTGAGGTCTTGTGCACGGACGATATCGGTGTTTGGCAGTGGCACTGGCGTTGGCTTTTTTGTCCCAACTGAACGCTCGGATTAGAGTAGAAGATAAAGCCTCATAATTTGGACTTCAATGACTCTAGTGTCCCCACGTCTGCGTCTCCCCGTCGATTACGGCGGTGGTCCGTGTCCTCGTTTCCGTCGCAACGACGGAGGTGATCGTTGCACTCGCCTGCCCAGTCCCGGTGCTCGTGTCGGGAACAGGAGCAGAAGCAGCAGTGGTGAGACCGTCCGATAATCCCACACTGGGGGATATGTACCACCACGAGATCTTGACCGTGCCGACGTCCATTCCCTGCCCGAGCCCGTTGAACGCCGCGCGGGACAGGTCCAGGGCATACTGCAAACATGTCTGCTCAATCTGTGTTCAAGCGAATTTGACATCTACCACCCACCTTTTCACACCTGTGTTGCGAGATCGTGAGGTAAGCCTCGAGATGCGGCCCGCAAAGCTGGGACGTCAGGCGCCTACGTTGGACAGTAACCTTGAATCGTGGCGTTTACTGTGTAGCTAGTCTTCGAGTCGGACCTAAATTCGACAACGCATGTGAGTGAATGCTCTCTTGCACCACATGCTGGCGCTCGTACAGGGTGACCCATTTGCCACACAAGGCCGACTTGGCTGTAATGTCGCCCCACTAAAGCAAGAAAATCAGTCGGAGATGCAAACATCTGATACCGTAAGCTCACCAAGGACGACCTCACGTGAACCACGTAATCTCCGTCGCTGGGATTCGTTCCGCAAGGACCCAATTCACCAGCTGCAAGCGAAATCAGAGTGCTGCGCGAGTTCAAAGGCCTGGTGCGGTGAGTACTACTCACACGCCTGGAAAAAGGTCGCTTTTCCGTCCACCTTTTGAGTGGATGTGGTCGTCGCCGCGCCAGTTGCAGTGGCGGTCTGCGTGAGTCCAGACTTAGGAGACTATGTATCAGAACGAGACGATCAGTAGCATTCGTAGATATATACTTACTGTAATGGATCCGGAGGCACTAGCTTCAATGCTCGTGGTTGAGGAGCCTTCGGGATCCGACACGACGCTTGTGAGGCTGACAGATGAATTGGACTGTACCGACGATGAAGCTGCACTGGAGGATTCGTTCTATCTGTCGAGTCGGCAGAGGGCGTCGAGGATCCAGCGGCGGTGCCGAGGACACTCGACGAGGCATCGGAAGACTTCTCGCTTCGCCACTGTAAGTTGCGGTCAGTGCATAGGTGCCAAGCGTAAAATTCAAGCACGCACAATGGCATATCCGATGCCACCGGCAGCCAGAGCCGACGATGATGAGGGCCAGGAGGATCCAGACCCAGCAGTGAGATTTTCGCTTTATAGGTTGAGGGTCCTCTCCAGAAAGCTGAGAATTACTGGATGTGCCTGTCCGACGACTGGTCACCCGGTAGGTGGGTGTTTTGCGCATCGGGGCGGGAGCTTGTGTTGCGCCATCCGAGTCGGACTCGGATTGCGAGTAGTCCTGCCCTCGTAGAAGAGCTCCTGACTGAAGTGTAAGCGAGTAAGCGCTCAAGAACCCGTCCGAGACGTCAAGCTCCCACCTCAGCGCCGCCTGCGCGCGACTGCGCCGTCCCAGCCGGCTCACTCCGCATCGTATACGCTCGTCCCTTCCGATTGCCCTTCTTCAAACTCTTCTCCACGATAACATCCGAGTGTTTCGGTCTTCTGCCTCCTCGGCCCCGCTTGCTCGTCGAGCGCTGCAGTTCATCCGACGAGGAGCTCTCGGAGCCGCTCGAGCTCGAGTCCACCGCACGAGACCGCGATCGACGGCGGGCTGGTCGCGAAGTCGAGGAAAGAGAAGATCCTGATCGACTGCCCGCCATGTCGTGCGAAATGAGTGAAAGGATGGGTCAGAGGAGGGCTGTCGTTGTGGTGCCGGCGGACCGGCGCGCGCCCCAACTCCGTGGAACCGATGCTGGCGGGGTACAAGTTGGCGGGGAAGGTATCCGCGGGCGAAGATCCACTATACTGACATCTTTGCAGCTGAATCCCTGACTTTGATGGACTCCGCGACCATGACCCACTTTTTAGACAGGATCCAATGGAAGGTCTCGCCGAATTGTCGCGGTGATCTAGACAAACTTCCACTCAATCGCCACTAAGAAAGCATTCGTTCAGCACTTCATAGCAATTATTGAAGACGAACCCCGCACCTTCTCCTTCCTCGTCGGTCGCGATCTGCCTGAAGCTTGCCCCCGACAGATCAAGTGAGGTAGATGTTTCACATCTGAGAGGACGGAGGTGAATTAGATCTTCATGCTTTCAAGATTCAAGAAGCTCGTACGTGGGACATTCATCGGCGACGAGTGCCGTGATGGTCGCACCGGTGCTGAGCCTTCGAATCTGCACCGTCCGACCGCAATCTGTGCGAGCATACATTCGGCTATCCATCGCTACAACATGATCAGAGTCACTGAGTATTTCGTTCAGTGAGCACCACGCAGTAGGCCCATGCTTGGAGTTTGACAGACGTGTGGAGGCTGCCGCAGGCACCGTCGGTATTATTCTGGAGGTGAGATGTGAGGCCAGTTTGGATCAAAGTGATGTATGGTGACAAACCTGGAAGAAGAAGGTGGCAAATCCGCCTGCGTAGACAGCCTGAGTTCCGTTCCCTGTCAGAGCAGCCTGGGTGGCGCCCGGTGGGGCAGAAGAGGCGTCGATAGTCGCCGTGAAGGCTTGGGTTACGGTAGCGAACGGAATATATCTGACTATGGTTTCGGAAAGAGATGAAATGGATGTGGCTGCGAGCGAAAGGTGGTCAGCACTTCGCGAAGGGGCCCGTCCCTGTCTCGACGTACTTTGGAGGCTGCTGACTGTGGTGGGACGAAGGAGTGTAATTGTGTTGAAAACAGTGGTAGTTACCAGCTCCACCTTGGTCGAAGTTGTGAAGAGCACTCCCCGCTCGCTCGCAACCGACGCGCTTGCGAGAGCCAGTGAGGCAGCTTCACCTATCGCCGTCAAGCTGGCAAGCGTCGGGATTTGCTTTTGAGTTGAGAGAGTAGAGGATACGCCTCCGACTTGCTGCTCTGCAGTCGAGGCAAGCATCGAGTTTTGGGTCGCGTCCGAGTCGGCGGAGCGGGCCGAGTCCGCCAAAGTCGAGGCGCGTTGACGAAGGACGACAACCGGCACGACCGTTCCTATTATCGCCGCCAACAAGATTGCGAGCAGGGCCCAGAGCCAGCATCCGTGGAGTATGGCGCGCCGTCGAGGTCCAGGGGTGTACTGCGGAGCTCAAGACCATTAGCGCGCCCGTCCTGTCGACCGCCTTGTTCATTCAATTGCTTTCAGAATCTCACTTCAGATAGTTTAGGAACGCGCACGCAATCCCAAGTCGCCGAGATATCAAAAAACTCACCCAGAGGTCAGTCTGCGAGGCACTCGATCCCGCCCCTCCGCCCCCGCCCCAGGCCTTCTCGCCCCACTCGGAAGGAGAGCCGCGATCCACGTTGAGTGTTTCTGCCCGAGAGCTAGTTTCCGTCTGGGGAATGACCGTGTCCGCCAGCGTTGCCGAACGATGCGTCGGCATCCCACTCCGCGTCCGAGACACGGTTTGGTCGACCACAAAGTACCCCTCGTCCATGTTGCGCCCGTCCAGCTTCGGCGAAGAAAATGAGAGTGTGAGAGTGGACGGAGAAGAAGAAGGAACGGGATGTGGGTCGCGCCGTGCAATGACCTTCATGAGGTGACGGCGCTAAAGTCTGGTGTGTTGACCGAAGCAAGTGCCTGTGCGTGTGCTGGCGGGACACATGTACGCACTTCTTACGCGCTTTCCCCGTGATATAAGCTTTGGTAGCGGGCGCACAAGCTGCTTGGAATTTGCGTCGTCGGGGGATCATCGTGTTGCTGCCTGCGCCTTTGTGCGGGCTCCGCGCTCAGCCAGTCGGTCGACATGCGCCATCAGTGCAACGGTGATTGAGTTCAAGGTGGAGTAAGCACAGGCCAAAAAGGCCCTTTTAGCCGAGGGTCTACAGTTGCTCGAGAGTTGAGACTCTCGATGGGTCGACGTCTTGGGTCTCTTCCAGCTCTTGAGACTCTCGCGCTGCTCGTGAGCAAGCACTACAGTCGTCATGAACGAAATTCCCCTGATCTACAGGCCTTTCGGTTTAACTGCGCGTACCGCCAATTCAAGAATCTCTAATGCACCCAGGCGGCGCTACATCGAGTCAGGGATCACTGGAGTCCGCGCAGCATGACCAAATGAAGCTTAATCACAGTTCTAAAGTTATCAGCACTTGAAGTCCCGGAAACTCCAGCTCGCGCTGCAAGGACCGGTACGCCCGGTGCGTTCCCAAAATGACCCTCGGCTCTCGCTCGCTCCCTCTTCCTCCCACGCCACACTATGCTCGTCTTCCAGATCTTCCTAGCCGTTATTCTCGCCTCCGTCGTGCAGACCACGCCGGTCACCCTCGAGTCGCGCAACGGCACCTCCGACCTCGTCGTTCGCGGCGGTCCCAGCGGCACGCTCGTGACCCCGGCTGGTGGGACGACGTACGACTACCGCGACTCGATCCACGTTAAGTGAGAGGTTCCTGAGTGCCTTTTACCAATACCTACTGACGCCCCGGCCCAAGGTACAAGCGCGTCATCCAGTACAACACGGTCTTCACCCGCTCGATCGCGGTCAAGCTCTACAGCAAGAACCCTGTGACGGGGCACATCTCGGCCAACGTTCCCGTAAGTCTAAAGTTGCTGAGTAAAGCACTTGAATTAATTAAAGGACGCAGCTCGCTTCGTTCATTGGCTCCAACTCGGACTACATCGACGTCCTGCTTCCCATCCCGGACCCGCGCCTTGGTCTCTACACCAAGCCTTACGACGGTGTTTCCTACCGTGAGCATTCCAAGTCACGAGGAGTAGTACCGGGTTCTTACAGTAGGGTCTCTCCCAGAGGTCGTCATCACCGAGTACCAGAGCAACGGTCTGATCGACCAGGCAGTCATGGGCCCCATCTTCCAGTCCGCCGCTCCGCACAGTTCGTTTTGCTACGCCCCACCATCTCAGGCTTGAGATTGAGCTGACCTCACGAGCCACAGTCAAGATTACCGGGATCCACTGGTGAAGCTTATGCCATGGGACCGAGGGCGGCGACCATCGTTTCAAAGGCGTTTTCGGCTCCGGGGGAACAGACAGTTTCGTTTGAGAGCATCGAACGAAGACCTCCCATTAATTTGACCGCTTTGAATGGGAATCCGGCCATCAAAATCTCCAACCTCCAACCTTCAAGGACAACGAGCGAGCCCGGGCCAGCGCAAGCGCACGCTTCGTTTCGGCTAGCTCAAACCGGGTGGTACAGAGTGGTAGTGGCAGTAAAAGATCTTAAGTTGAAAAGAGATTCGGTCCATGTGAGTCATAGGGACTAAGTCGCGAATAAGTCGCAGGGAGCTGAGTGCGAAGGTCTGCGTGAGTCGAGGAAGGGGTGAAGGAGGATCAATTTCACCACGGAGGTTGCGGAGAGTCAAATTCAAGGAATTTAATGGTATGGTTAAGCTTGAATGTGTTGACTGTTGCAAGACGTGCGCGCGGCAGAACGCCACCGCTGGAACGGCGCGCGCCTCGAGACACCGTCGTGGTGGCGTTTACACCGCGCTTCACTGAGACGGCCTTCGAGATTCGTTCTCCGCGC
>ERZ1463038.461-NODE-461-length-14006-cov-12.562039_pt1 | contig 14006 bp, 18 predicted proteins | sample MGYA00564479_ERZ1463038 | MGnify/ENA primary metagenome ERZ1463038 (study PRJEB39244, sample SAMEA3635134) | Helicobacter pylori | study: EMG produced TPA metagenomics assembly of PRJEB11511 data set (Assembly of a 5300-year-old Helicobacter pylori...
GAACTCGCGCTCAAGGCGGCGCAGGCGGTCCGCGACTTTGGTCGACTGCTTCGACCCGGTCGAGGCGGACTCGTAGCCTACGCCGTGACGATACTCGCCGCCGGGAGCTTCCCACTCGCCGACGTACGCTGGCTCTGGGACCCAGCCGGCTTCGCTTGCGGCGTCGGCGTCGGCGTCGGCGTCGGTCGCTGAGCGGTAGCGCGCTGGTGCAGGGCTCTCCCAGAGCCCAGCACCGGCTGAAGGTGCGTACGCTGTCGGCGGGTGGTGCGTGAACGCCTTGCCGTCGCCAGAGCTCACGCCACCGCTGACCCAGGTCGGAGACCAGCGGGAGAACGCAGGCAGGCCGCCGTCGTACGCCGGAGTCGAGTTCGAGTGCTGGTTCGAAGTTGACGAGTACGAGGACGCTGGCTCGAGAAAGTATGATCGCGAGGGCTGCGTCGGGGGATCGAAGGAGCGATGCGCGCCCTGAGGCTGTGCGAGAGGGGCTCGAACGTGGGTGTGGTATGGAGGCTGTCGTGAATCGTACTGGTCGTTATCGTGGCTGTCGTGATGTCGTTCGTCGTGCTCGGTGGGTGCGATGCCACCGTAGACGGACCCTGCGTGCGACGGCGGCGCCGGTGCGGCGGCGATCGAGCGCAGGTCTCTTTCCTCGACGTACGAGCCGTCGGACGGTTCCCTGCCCCGGTGCTGGTAGTGGAACATTCGCTCGACCCCCGTCCTGGTCCTCGGAGCACAAAGTGGCTCGAGGCGAGTGGGTGGTCTTGGTCGAACCGACGTCGCGACTGCGCTTTCAGAGTGCGGCTGATGTTGGGCCAAGCGGTGCACTTTCGCACTCCCCACAACAAACACCCTTGCTCACCAGCACCGAATCAGCGTCAGCCGGAGCAAGATGAACCGGGAATCGACCTCGTCCAGCACGTCGAGGTTCTCGTCGCTCCTGTCGCCTGCGCCCGCTGTGGGCTCATCGCGGTCGTCGACGTTCCCAATCCCGGCCCCGGCACCCTCTCTCCCGCCTCTCCCCGCCAACTCGAAGCGTACATCGCTCATCTACGACCGACCGCTCGCCAAGTCGCGCGGGGCCGAGGTGTCCGCCGGCGCGTGGGCGTTCCTCTTCAGCGAGATCGTGCAGTACACGCAGAAGCGTGTGAGCGGCATCGGCGAGTTTGAGAAGAGGTGCGTCTCTGGTCCCCCCACGCTGCGTACCGAGAGCTCAGGCTGACCGGACCGCGCGCGCAGGCTCAACATCCTGGGCTACCGCGTTGGAACGCGCCTGCTCGAGCTGCTGCCGTTGCGCGACTACCTCTACCCCATCTCATCCCTCCGCTCGCCCCCACCCCCGACGCGCACGCTGCGACTGCTGCCGATCCTGTCGTACGTGCACTCGACGCTGTACCGGTACCTCTTTGGCCGCCCGGCCGACTCGCTCGAGAAGAGCACCGAGAATGAGGACGAGTACATGATCGGTGACGACGACATGGTCATCACCCGCGGCGTCGAAGTTCCGAGAGACATGAGCGAACTCAGCTGCGGCGCGCTCGTCGCCGGCATCATCGAGGCTGTCATGGACGGCGCCGGCTTCGTGTGTCCTTCCTCTGACCGCCTGCGAGCTCGTGCAATATACTGACTTCGTTCTGGGTGCCCCAGCCCGCCCGAGTGACCGCCCACTCGGTCCCGACAATCCCACATCCCAGGCGGACAGTGATCCTCATCAAGCTCGACCCGGAGGTGCTCTCGCGAGAGGCTGCGATGCAGGGCAAGTAGTACCCATGTTGTTTTCAAAATCGGTTCTGGTTGTAATCGTCTTTGAATGATGCGAGAAGAGGGGTGCGTTTGACAGCAAGTGACTTCCGTGGACGACTTTGTGGAAGTCGAGTTTACCTTTGGAGCTCTGAGTCCGTTGATCGCCTGTGCATGTCAAGACAAAAGACAAGAAGCAGACACTTCCCCAGAATTCACGTGAACAGCCAGACTGGGCACCCTTCGACTCGACTCAAATCGGCAACGACTCAATTGCGCTCGCTACAACATAAACAAGCTGCGAAGTCGGAGAAAGGTGCAACTGGAGGCGGAGGTGAAAGCCAAAGGGAGGAGTGAAGCGGCGGGGAAGGTCCAACAGTGTCTGTTTGAGTGCAGAACAAGTGCTCAAGCGTCGAGCTCCATCGCGGTGGCCTCCTTCTTCGACTCCCCGAACGACCAGACGGGAACGGCAGGGTCCTTTCTCTGCGTGTGAATGAGCTTGACGGCCTCCATCTCGGGCAAGCCGCTGAGGTACTCCTCGAGATCGTGCTCCGTTTGGCGCTCGGCCGGGCTCCCGGCGGTGGACGCGGACTCGCCCCCGTCGGCGGCCGAGTCGACGAGCGAGAGTAGTTCGTCGCCCTTGGCGATGAATGCCTCCATGCGGGCCAGCGCGCCCCGCATCGACGCGAGCTCGACGCGCAGGCCGTCGCGGAACGAGACGAGGTCGCGCCGAGTTAACGGCGCGTCGGAGTACGGTGTGCTCGAGTGGGCGCGAGAATGCGGGTGAGTGTGGGGCGCCGAGGAGTTGTGGTGCTGGTGAGGTGCGGGAGGTGCGAGCGCCTGGCTTGCGGCTGCAGCGAGGTCGAGGATCGAGCGCCCGGGCGGCGGGCTCGGCGCATCGGCCTCGGGGTCGGGCGACGAGTGCGTGCCATTGGCTTTCTTGTTTGGCTTGCGGCGTTTCGGTACGGGCGCGCTCGCGGCAGGCGCGGCATGGTGGTGCGAGCTCGACCCGGCGTGGTCGGCGTGATGACCGTCCGGAGGTGGTGACGGCGCGGGGTTCGACCCGGCGCGGTTCGCGGCTTCCATCATCGCCAGTCGGTTCTGCATCGACCGAGACGGACTGAACGTTAGCGATCAGCGATCCACGCCCGTCGAAGATCTTCCTGCCGCTCGCGTGCGTCCGCCAAGGCAGTCAAGATAAGAGACGCACCTGTGCAGCTGGGGCGGCGGGGACTCGTTTCCTTCTCTTGATCGTCGGCTTCTTCATGTTCACCGGGCGGTGAGCATTGTGGAGCTTGTAGTAGAGGCCTGCGCGGGCGAGCGGATGGACGGGCGAGATTTGACCAGGCGCGAGTCGGGGACGGCAGTGAAGGGGCAGGGGAGGTGCGAGGGTAAGCGTCCGTCTTCAGCAACGATCGAATACTGCTCGAACAGGGAGTACCGAGGCTAACGGTCGCGTACAGGACGCTTCTCTGGACACGATCGTCTATCTGATGGCGCGAAACCCCCTTTTGGACACGATCGAGTGCGAAAGTCGCCGTCCCAGGCGACCAGCCAGCGAGCGGAAGAGACGACTCACCACAGGCGTTGCAGGCGACTCGGCCTTCTCCATCTCGCCTCCAGAGCGGGGTTGTACCTGCGAATCGGGCAGCAGCAAGCATTCAGTCAGCTACGTTCCCCACAGCATCGCGTCGACCGCTCCTCGGCCACCAAATCGCCAGGAAGAAGGAGCTCACGCGTCTGACAGTTGAAGCACTCCATCGCGGTGACCTCGCCGTCGCCGATGTCCGAGCCAGCGGCATCGCTCACTCGACCCTTGGCCTTCTCGCCCGAGCCTGCGTTCGACGAGTACATGACGCGGTTGTTGAACGCGGGGCAGCCCTCGCAGCAGCTCTTGCCGCCCTGACCGTTACAGATGCCGCCACCGGGACACGAGCCCGCATCGGTCGTTTTGGGCTTCGGCGCCTCGGCGTTCGCAGGCGCGGCGGCGCGAGGCGGTGGCGGCGCCGAGGTCGTGTTCGACGGTGGTGGCGTCGGAGGACGGGACGACGCCGTCGTTGGAGCCGATGGCGGCGCGGCGTGCGGCGGCTCAACGGGCGCGCGCTGGGCGAGGTGCACGATCGACGATGCCCAGCCCGACGGAGCGGCTGGCTCGGCGGGGGCGGGTCTGGTCGTGTGCGCTGGTGTCCAGGGGTGCTGCGCCTGCTTGGATGAGCTCGCGACCGGGGGCGACTGGGCGAGCGGGATCGCTGTGAACGCGGCCGACGAGGGCGTTGGCTTTGTTGCGCGCCGGTTCTTCTGGTATAAGCCTGGAAGGTGTGGGGGGTCACTTCGTGCTTGCCTCTGGAGTTGAGCGGACGCTGAACTCACCACAGGCGTTGCAGATGGTCTTGCCCTCGGCGTCCCGCCTCCACAGTGGCGTCGAGTTGGTGCCGCACGAGGTGCAGATCGTGTGCTTGGCGGGCTCGCCGAGCGATGCGGACCCAGACCGCTCGGCGGATTTGTGGTTGTAGTACGGAATCGGCGCGAGCGGCGGCGGCGAGGCGGCGGCGGGCGAGGGCGAGCCGCGTGCTCCGTCGACGGATCGGTGCGCGCCGCCCTCGATCGCGACGTGGTGGCCGCCCGGCCCAGCGAGACCCGGCGTGCCAGGTGCGCTCGCGTCCCCGCCTCGGTCAAGGCCAGCGGCAGCGCGCCCGCCGGCGTGCTCTGGGGGCGAATGACTCGGTGGCGCGGACGGGAGCGGTGCTGGCGGATGGCCCTGTGCGTGCGACCACTCGCTGCGCTGGTACGGCGCGAGTGCCGGGTTGCGGATCGACGGGTATGGGTCGCTCGCCGACGTGAAGAACGAGATCGGCGGGAGCGTGATCCCGCTCGAGGCGGCGGTCGTCGCGGCCGGCGGGGCGACCCTTTCGTGCACTGGCGCGGCCACGGACGGCTGGGGCGAGTGCGGAGGCGATCCGGAAGATGCCTGCGACGGCTCCTGCGCGAGAATCGACTTGATCGACATCATCGTACCCGAGCGCGCGTGGGATCGCGGCGGTGGAAAGGGTGGAGATGGGTCTGATCGGCGCGCGCCTGGAGGGTCGTCGCCTCGTGCGATCTGGCTGCACTACAAGGAATCGGGGCCGTCCAAGGCGTGCAGGCAGGCGATGGCGTCGGGCTAGCGGTGCCACTCGTAATCTGGAAGAGATCGGGCGGAGGAGGAAGGACCACGCTTGTCCAAGCGATTGCTAGACACTTGGCCCCTCGCTGATTGGTCCACTAAGGTCCACTCCTAACACTTTCGTCGCGAAGCTCGAAGCCTACGTTCATGACGCCCAGCAGACGTGGCCTGTGCTCCTTATCTCGTCCAAACGTGTGCCAGCCGCACCTCCTCAAACCTGTCCGCCCAGGCCGTCGTGCTGAGCTGAGCCAGCACGCATTGTATTGTCAATGCCACCGCGTCCGTCCCGCTTGACCTGGTAGGTTAAAGTCAATTCGGTCTGGGTTAGAATACTGATCTCTGTCGAACAATGACAGTCCAGCTCCGCTCTCGTCCAGCTCAAGCTGATGAGTTTCTACCCCGTGCTCCGCGGACCTCTGCCAAGGCTCTCAGTTTGTGATGTCCAACCTCCCGCCCAGGTGGAATCTTGATGATGCGTCTTTGCACAGACGGCTATACACGCACTCGTGTGAACATTCGGCGCGACAACTCGTTCGCAAAGGTCTTCAGCAGTAGTCGGCTCTCGAGTGCTTCTCCTTCTCCGCGACGCCCAGCTCACATGGTCAACAAGGCCAAACAACGCGTCAGGTTTCCTCCTCGCCAAGACTAAGATCAAGAAAGTGGGGCACCCAATAACATTATAATCGAAGCAAGGTGGCGACGCAATAGGACGACGCGGAATCGGCGAGGTCGTCACCGTCGACAACACCGGTGACTGTTGATCAGGACCGATCCAACCGGTTGACGCGCACGATACTTCGGATCTCGTAACGGATCAAGCTGCTGGACTCTCTCGTCGTATTTGGGCACTCCTCGTCGGCGAAGAAAAGAGAGAAAGCGACTGGCATCAGGGGGTGTCTGTCGGCACCATCGGCATCAAACGCTCGCGAGTGCGCGCAGTTGAGGTTAGCTGATTGCCGCCGTCGTGCCCTCTCGTCTGGAAGTCTTGACCTCACACCGTCGCGGCGCTCCTGCTCCACGATGAGTCGTTCCGACGGCCTCCCAGCAGCGATCCAGCATCCAACAGCGCATTCGCGCCCTCCTCACCAGCACGCGCCGAGCGTTCCCCGGCTCGAGGCCGACATTTCTGCGTCCGGCGTGACCTGGGACGAGCGCCGACACGAGTGGGTAACGGACGAGGAGGCGAACGGGGAAACAAGCTCCCAGCAGACGGTGGCCACCGGCGAGACGCGGATCGCCGCCGACAGGGCGAGCTCGGACGAGAAAGCGGTGGACGGCAAAGGCGGTGATAAGGTGGACCCGGAGGCACAAGCGGAGGTGATCTGGCTCGAGTGGGAGGAGAATGACCCTCAGAACCCGTTCAACGTACGTCCCGCTCGCTGCTGAGCGCTCGCTGAGCCACATCGGCGACTGCCTCCGAGGTCTGTTGTTCCCCGCTAACGCGCTCGATTGCCATGCAATTCTCCTCGGATACCTTGCAACGCACAGTGGGGCCCGCGGAAGAAATGGGTCACGACCTGGTTCACCTGCCTGTTCACTCTGGGTGCGTTACGTGCTGCCGGCGTCTCGGCAACTCAGTGGCGCCGCCCCCACTTGTCAGCCAAGCTGACCCATCCCACGCAGTTGCGGGATGGACTGGGGCCAGTCTCGCCATTGGAAACGAGTCCATGATAAGAGACCTCGGCTGCTCGACAGAGCTTGCGGCGTTGGGCCTCGCAGCGCAAGTCCACTCCTGGCGCGTCCCGCCGCCATTGCTCACGCTCCTGCACAGGTTCCCTCTCGGCTTTGGACTTGCACCGCTCGTACTGGCTCCCTTTTCTGAGGCGTACGGTCGGTATCCCATGTACGTGGGATCCTCAATTTTCTTCCTCGTGTTCTTCATCCCCACCGCGGTCGCAAAAAATGTGGGTCAATCGAGCCAGTCCTCCATCGTCGGACCGAAGTTGATGTTGTTGCTCTACTCAGATCACAACTGTCATAGTGTCAAGATTGATGGGCGGGCTGGCGGCGTCCACTGGGTCCACGCTCGTGGGCGGGACCATCGCGGATTTGTTCACGGCGGCCGATCGAGGACTACCCAGTAAGGCTCCCACTCTTAAACTACACATCTTCCGGAAATCTGACAGCATCCACTCGCAGTGAGTCTATTCTCGGTCTGCGCCTTCGCAGGGACTGGTAAGCTATTGTCAGAGCGCGCCATGACACCCGCTGAGGCAATGCGTCGTCTCAGGCCTCGGTCCAGCTCTGATGGGATACGTTGAGGTTAACCTGGGCTGGAGATGGATACAGTGGATTCAGGTGAGCGCACCTCCTGACCACTCGGGGGAGGCCGCTGTACTGAGCCGGCCCGGTGCAGATGATGATAATGGGCGCCTTAGCGTTCTGTCTAATTGTGCTCACGCGGGAGACACGAGGTCAGTCGGGTAGTCTTTCTCAGTTTTTTTTCCGGTCGCTCATGCAGCCCCTCCAGGTTCTGTGATTCTGTCGCGCCGGGCAGCACGGCTCCGTAAGACGACAGATCCGCGGATCCAGTGCCGGAGCGATGCAGAACGAGCCAGTTTGGGTGTACTGATCCGGGTCAGCATGAGCCGACCTATATGTGAGTATTCTTGAGAGACTTTTGCTCCGCATGCTGATGATCTTCCAGATCTTTTGTGTACCGAGGCCATCGTGTGAGCTCAATAGAAAACCGCTTTCTGATCTCACCACTGAAGTTCTCTCACATTTATAGGGCTGCCTTTTCCCTGTGGATAGGCTTCTGCTGGGGTGTCCTATATTTGGTGAGCACCTTCTAGCCAGCCTGTTGATAGACAAAGCTAAGTGCCTATTGCCAGACCTTGGAAGCTGTGCCGCTCGTATACAAAAACGTGTACGGTTTCAACTCCGGCGAGACGGGGCTTGTCTTCTTCGCCGTCGTGTTCGTCTCCCTCTTTTCTCCTCAGCAACGTCCCAAGCTCACACATCCATCAGCATCGCGGCAGGCCTCGGTTTCGTGACCAACCTTTACCAGGAAAAGCTCTACCAGAGGAATGGTGAGCGAGAGCTCTTGAGTAGGGAGGACGCTCCTGACCTCCACCTCGCCGGAAAGTGGCGACAAGAGGGCCAGAGGCTCGATTATACGCATCTTGCGTCGGAGGGATACTTTTCCCAGTATGCTGGTCCCTCGCCTCAGTCCCCGTGTGATTCTAACCTGTCGCTCCGTAGGCCGGCATTTTTATATTCGCTTTCGCGCAAGGCCGTGGTCACTGGCTTGGGCCTGCGATCGGTCTCGTATTGTGCTTCACGGGCATCTTTACCATCTGTGAGTGCCGGTGCGATGGGCGCTCAAGAGCAGGACTGACCAAAACTTGGCGTCGCAGACCTTGCGACGTTTAATTGTGGGTCCAAGTCGCCTCGCAACGCGTTTCAGCCCTTTGATCGACCTCTCCCTTGCAGATCTTGCGGACAGCTACACCCTAGTGAGCGGGGGGTAACGCGAGCCAGTCGAGCCTTGCGCTGACCGACCCTTTCGCAGTACGCGTCCTCTGCGCTTTCCGGCCAGTCGCTATGTCGCAACTTTGCTGGATTTGTCTTCCCGTTGTTCACCAACGCCGTACGAGAATTTTTAAGACCTGCTTGAACCGACTTTCAACCTCGAATTGCAGATGTACTCGCGCTTGGGTTACCAATGGGTGCGCAGGGACGTCCCGTCTCCACAAGCCGACATGCTGACCCATTTTGCGCGCAGGCATCTTTCCTGGCGGGCTGCATCGGCGTCGTGCTCTGTGGGACGCCGTTCATTTTGCTGGCGTACGGACCGCGTATCCGGGCGGCCGTGCGTGATTTCGCTTGGAGCTCTCCTCACCTGCGACTGACCTGCGACGTGTTGCGTCTCCAGTCCAAGTTTGCGAAGGAGCTGGAGCGAATGCAAGCCGGAAAATAGCTGCGGGGTCGGCATCTGTAAATATGAGAAAGCTGGGCGAAAGAGTTCCGGAGGTGCGTGCATGCGGGAAGTCTGAGACCGTGGGAGAGCGCTGCGCATAGACGGAGACGTTCGCGCGCGCCCAGCGAGTCCTTGGCATCCTCTCGAGGGCCATGGGCGACGGGACACCAACAGAAGAAGTCAAGTTTCTATACGTGCATGTGCAAGCAGATAAGGGTGCTGGGGGAAAAGGCGGCAAAAGATCGGGCTCCCGATAACTCTTGGAAGCCGATCCCTCTTGCTGTGCCGCCTTTCTCTTCACTTCGCACACCGCTGCGACTCGCTTCCGACCGCCGTTCGACAGTGGCGCACTCACCTCGAGCACTTCCTCCGCGTACGACGGACGGCTCGCGAGGGAAAAAATCCCGTTGACGTCGGCCCTCTCCTAAGGTCCAGCCTTCAGCCGCGCTTGACCCCCCGATCCCCGCCCTCGCAACACGCCCTTCTCGCTCGTCTTCGCACACGGGGAAGCTGGAACGACGGTGATCCGACTGATCGTAAGTGCATCTTGAGAGTCCCGCGAGCGCGTCGACCATTGCGTTGTCGTCTCGTGTCGGCGTCCGCTCGGCTAACGCGGTCGTTCTACGGGCCCGCCCTCCCCACCGGTCCTCACCTCGTCTGTAGGGCAGCAACACTTCGATCGCACACGCATCTCCGCGCAACGACCGACGCTCGCGCGCCCTACTCCGTACGTGCGGGTCATCTTCTCGACCAGGGTCCCGCTCGTCCGCTGAACGCCGGCAACCGCGTCTTGCCTCCTCACAGGTCACCAAGCCCCGCACTCGCTCAACCAGTTCGTCTACACATCTTCCATCTCTTTTCATTTAAGCAGACGCTGAAAAACGGCCCCTCAGACAGCGCGGACCGAGCTTTCCTTTCCCCCACCTGCCGGCGATCCATAGTCGTTTCCCCTTCCGCACGCTCCCGGCGTTTCGTTTCCGTTCCAACCAGCACCTAAACATCCCAGCCGTCCGTGGACGATTCGCATGTCCGCGGACTCGGGCTCAACCTCGTCATCCTCGACCCCGGAGGACGCAGACTTCAACCCCGCGCCCCCTCGACGACCTCGCCAGACGCGGCCGGGATCTGCGTCGAAGCGAGTGCGCCAGGTCGAGTCACCAGAGTCGGGCGATGGGATCGACGACGCGGGCGACTCGCTGATGGCGGACGCACCCGCGGTGGCGGCAAGCGACGAGGCTGCTTCCCGCGCATCGTCCGCATCACGCCGCTCGTCCGGCGAGCCCCGGCGCCGCACCGAGTCCAAATCTCCGCCGCCGGACGTCGGAGGCAAGCACTTGTCGCCCGAGACGGAGACGGAGGCCGTGCCCGACAGCGAGGACGGCGGCGACGACGAGCCGACACCGCTCGAGGCACCTGCGATGGTGCCGTCCAACTCGCGCCAGCTTTCTCAGTCTGATCTCTCCGAACTCGCGTCGTCCGTCAAATCGCTCTCACCTCCCGTCGCGCGTCGGCGCGCTCGCCCCGCTCGTCAGACAGGGCCCGCTACCGCGTCGCAGGGCGTGTCAAACGGTGCAGGTAAGAGCAAGGCGTCCCTGGTCAAGTCTACCGGTGGCAGGAAGGCGGGGGGTATCGCGAGCGACATGGAGCGAACGGCCTCGCGATCGACTGCGGCCTCCGGTGGCGAGGAGATCAACGACGACGACGACGACGACGACGACGTTGCCGAGCGGGACCAGAGCGAGTCGGAAGAGGAGCCGCTCGGATGGGGCACCACTCCAGCGTTCCGTCGACGCGCTGCCGCTGCGCTCAAGCAAGCCCCGAACTCGGCGTCGAAGGGCAAGGCCGTCGCTACCGCGCCCAAGAAGCGCGAACGCGTCTCCGAGTCAAGGTCCCCCGGCTCCTCTCTCACTGGAGCGACCGACAGCGATGAGCCGGACGCGTCGGCGAAACCGAGCGCGGTTGCTCACGGCGACGACAGTGGCGAAGGCACGAGCGGCGGTGAGTCGTCCGACTCGGACGCGCCCGACCCGGCCGCGTTCCCGACCACTAAGCCCTCGTCGAACGCGATGCGAGGCCGCGGTCGACCTCGCGGCGCCAAGCGTGGCGGAGGCAAACCCCGGAGCGCTGTCTCGGTCTCGGGCGGCCACACCTCGGAGACCACCAAGAAGCGCGGTCGCGGCGGCTCAAACGCCGCAGCGTTCAAGGGCCGAGCCAAGCCGCCGGGCTCGCCGTTCGATGCTGCTGGCTCGCCTGGCGTTCGCGCTACCAGGGCGACCGTGACGCTCCCGCCGGGGTACATCGAGGGCGTCAAGAGCGCGCGGATGACTCGCGTCCGCAGCGCGAGCTCGACGCCGGCGCCTCGTGCGACCCCGCAGGCAACCGCCGAGCCTGAGGAACTCCTCGAGCCTGAGCACGAAGCCACGCTGCCCCAGGCCGACCCCGAACCGGCGCCAGAGCTGGACGCACCGCCGACGGCCCAGTACCAGCCGCAAGCGATCAAGGGGCGCAAGGGGTTCAAAGGCAAGGAGAAGGAGCTCGTCAAGGAGGAAGTCGTCGATGTCGACCTCGTCATGCTCGTCAAGGAAGAAGACGACCCCGTCAGCCCGCCCGAGCCCGAGGCCCACGAGGAGACGCCGCGAGCACCGACGCCGCTCAAGGAGAAGGGCACACCCGCGAAAGACAAGGGCAAGGAGCGAGCGTTTACGTACGAGCCGGAGCGGGCCCTCTGTGAGCCTTGTCCCTCGTGTAAACGCTTCAGGATGCTGACTGCGGCGTCGCTTCAGCCAAACGTCGCAAGGTGGACGCCGAGGCCGTCGCACGATCGGCGGAGCGCGCGGCGGCACGCATCGTTCTCCTCGAGCAGCTCGAGACGGAGGCGCAGAAGATCCGCGACGCGACCCACCCGCTCATCGAGTTTACCTACGACCAACTTGATGCCGAAAAGGCTGTGCGACTCGCCCAGCTAGCGAAAAGCCTCGAGCAGCAGGAGCGCGACTACGACAAGATTCTCTACGCCGACTCGCAGACCGTCTGGAGGCAGTGGGCGGTCAGTCTCTCTTTCTCCGGCGACCCGAAGCGTTTCGCTGACGAGCCATTTTGAGCAGGACGCCAAGGACACGCTGCGGACCGACATGTACCTCGACAACCAGGAGCAGCTGAAGCAGCTTATTTACGAGGAGAAGGCGTACCCGTTTCGTACGCATGTCTTCCACCCACCCCAACATCGCCTTTGCTGACTGGGACATGTCGGTGCCGCAGTTCGCGACCACCCGCTGCTCGTCAACACCCACGGCCTTCCTCCGGTCCCGTTCTACCGCGGACCCCTCTCGCCCGAAGCAGCGATCGTCTACCCCCCTCGCACGGACGTCTACACCGGCTACACCCTCGAGCCGCCGCCACTGAACCACGCGCTTGACCACGACGCGTGGGCGCTCTCGGCCGGCGAGATCGAGGACGACATGGCGACGCTCGCCGACTACAGCGCCTCGACCATTATTCCCGCCCCGCCTCTCCCGCGATATCCGATCAACCCATACGCGTTCTACGACGGCGCGCAAGGCCCGCCGCCGACAGCCGCGAACGGCTACCGCGCGCCGGGGTACCCACCCCATCCGCCCCCGTTCTACCCACCGATGGCCACGGCGCCATGGCCTGGCGCGTACGACGGCTCCTCTGGCCCGGGGAACCCCTTGAGCGCCCAGTCGTCCTCGTCGGCGCAGCACGCGTTTCCCGCGATGCGCACATTCGACAAAGCCCCACCAAAGCCGACTCAGTGGTCACACTCGCAGCTTCCGAGCTCGACCGCATCCACTTCCGCGCCCGCGCGGCACAGCTCCAGCCAACCACCGCCCCGGCACGATGCGCACAGCCACCACCACGCGCCGCCCACGTCGACCGCGGCGCCAACGTCGAAGAGCAAACCTTCGTATAGTGCGTTTGGACCGCCGTCCGCGTCGACCGGACCGCCGCACTCGTCAACGACGGCGGCCGTCTCGCCACCAGTGCCGCACCCGCTCAAGGCCAGCCGCCCTTCCAGCTCCACATGGTACGCCATACCAGGAGTCTCGAACAACTCGTACGCCTCGGGAGCTGGTGGAGCGCCACCGCACGCCTCGACAGTGCCGGCGAGCCAGAAGCCGTCCTGGGCCGTCGACTTGCCGCCGCGGAGCGACCACAGGAAGGATGGTGGGACGTACCCCTACTGGTAAGGAGGAAGCCTGGGCGGTACATTGTAGCGATAGCAGAACTTGGAAGTGGCTGTTTCTTGCCGGTCCAGTCCTCGCGGTGTCGCATGTTTCTCATCCTAGCAGGGCTGGCCTTCCGCATGGCGCTGTTTACCTTCCAAACCGCACTCAGTGGGCCTCAGATCGGCCCCGGCACGGAAAAAAGCGGAGATGAGGCGGCTGCAAAGGAGACTGCACTCAGTGGACGACTCGAGCTCGACTTTGGACATCGGATGCGGTTCCTTGAAACTGCCGGTGCACTTCCCTCCGCCACGCGAACAAGCTCAACAAACTGCACAATTTATACCAGTCTGGCTCAAAGCTTCGAGCTGTATCCACGGCCCGAGATCAGGGCTCCTCCGTCAATCGCAATGTGAGCTCCTGTGACGTGAGCTCCGCCTCTTCCGACTAGGAACAGGAGAAGCCCACTAATGTCCTCGGCAGATCCAACGCGACCTACATAGATATCGAGTCAGTGACTACGCTGTTCGAATCAGTGGGCCCTTGAAAAAAAAAAAAAACTGACCCATGGGGTGCACGCTCGCGAGCTTCGCGTCGCCGCCGTTGCTCATGCCGTACGCCGTCATTTTTGAGGGGAAGACACCTGGAAGTTGATCAGAGTCAGCGGAGGCGAATCTTGACAGTACTCGACGAAACCTACCGGGGAGAATGGCGTTGCAAGTGATCTTCTTCGGGCCGAGCGTGACGGCGAGCTGAGTGGTGAGGTGGTTCGCGGCCGCCTTGCTCGTGTTGTAGCTCCACAGGCCATGGCCAGCGGATCCGAGAGAGGTCTCCTCCGCCTTGGGGTCGAGTCCAGCGACCGAGGAGATGTTGACAACGCGGCCAGGGGAGGTGCTCGTCGCCTCCTTCGCGAGGAGCGGGGTGAGGCTGCAGGAAGACGGCGGGGGTCAGCTTCATCGCACCCTGACGGTAAACGTTGTTTCAAAGATCGGAAGAGCGT
>ERZ1463038.462-NODE-462-length-14002-cov-10.630243_pt1 | contig 14002 bp, 13 predicted proteins | sample MGYA00564479_ERZ1463038 | MGnify/ENA primary metagenome ERZ1463038 (study PRJEB39244, sample SAMEA3635134) | Helicobacter pylori | study: EMG produced TPA metagenomics assembly of PRJEB11511 data set (Assembly of a 5300-year-old Helicobacter pylori...
CCCTACACGACGCTCTTCCGATCTGTGCAGCTGGTGGCGCGAGCCGTGCGCCTAATAGCCAGGCGTGGGGTTTGTACGACAGCAGCTCGCGAATCAGTCCGTACGTTGGGTTTTTGGCTCTAGTCCAGGAAGAAGTGTGACAGTTGCGCGACTCGGGAAGGCTCGCACGCTTCCTGGCGGCCGCGACGAGCGCACCGCGACACCTGCGCGACACCGAGGAAGCTCGCAATGCGCTCGATCTTGGCCGCCCGGCTTCGCAACTCGTTCTGGGTTTTGGATACGCCAGCATGTACCACAGCGATCCAGATGAGACCCGCTGACGCGCGAGTGCGTACCCCTCGCCGGCGCCCTGGCCACTGGGCCACAACTAGTACTGGAGGGCTCCAGCGCGAAGCCCAGTTCCGCTTCGCCTTTCCGACCTCCTCAGCGCGCAGCAGATGAACCTGATTGTCGAAATCACATTAGAGTCATACAAGGTGAAACCGGTATCGTGACCACGCCCGCTGACCGCGCCACTGCATCGCAGCGAGCGCGGCTGTGTCCGCACTGACGCTCCCTTGAATGGTACCGCCATGTTCAGCTGGTGAAAAACCGTAATCGCCTTGGTGGCGCAGTGGTAGCGCGTAAGATTCCAAATCTTAAGGTCCACGGTTCGACCCCGTGTCGGGGCTTGCTTTTTACAAGCTGGGGCAGTGCGAGCGTCGCCAAAGCTCTTTGGCACTCTGTCCTGGATCCTATATTTTTGCTTTGGTTTGTAGCCTTATTTGACGGAGGTCGGACGTGCGTGCTCAGATTGCTCGACTCCAGAGCTGATCCTTATACGTGGCACACAGTAGAGCACCAGACCGCCTTGGCAGCAGTGTCACAGGGTCGGTGTTACAAAACAAAACTCGAATCTTTCAAACTGGGTGCAGTGTGCTGGAATAAGCACCAGAGGTCCCGGTGCCGACAGCGACCGAATTTGGTCTCGTTGGAACAGCGTGTGCTTCTGCGCTTCTCGGCGACCACGAGAAGTCCTTGCTTCAGATCTGGTTCTGGAAACTTCGTCCGAACGTGTGAGAACGGGCAGCTGCCGCTTGGCTTCCTGCAGTTGGAACCTTCGAGGTTGTTGATAACGGCTTCGTAGAAATGGTCAAAGCAAGGCCTTGCGTTCTACAGCGGGAGGTATATCAGTGGCTGGCTAACAGAGCTCGAAGTGTATCTAACCCTCGGATCCGTAGCATTTTGGGCTGGCTGGTCATCCTGGGCGGAGGCGGTTGGTACATTGGGCGAGTGCACATGGGCGGGCGAGTGGCTCAAGGTCCCGTTGTCCTTAGATCTGATCAGTCAAGGTCCCCAGGCAGCAGTACTTATTTACAGATTCAATGGGCCGGTCGGTTTCCTGCGACATACTCGACCGCTGATTGGGAGCGTCTCGCGCTGGCGCAGCTGCCCAACCGTCGTTAGCTCGAGGTGCTCGTAATAGCGGGCAGGGAAACTAAGAGGGCCTACAGCTGTCAGACCACCCCGAAGGTATTTTTTGAAACAAGTCGCAGAATATTCGTGGGCTGTTTTCCTTGCGAAACCCCGTCGACGGGGTTGTGCCGGTGACCATGCGTTGGACCTTGGCCGACAGTTCAGCGCTTCTGTTTAAAGTAGCATAGTAGCCACGATCGTGAAGTCCGCCGAGAAGTATGCAGTCGCAAGACTGGTCCGAGCTGAACAGCTTCAGGATCTCTGCGCACCGAGAGCCAAAGTTGAGATACAAGAGCATTGGAGCAAGCTGACCAGGCCAGTACCTTTGATCTGATCATCAGCAGATTGGTTCTCATCGCCTGTATCAATCATAAAGAAGGGGTAAGGCGAGCTGCTGAATCCTCGCATAAATGCCTGGTGTCGCCTGTAGTCGGAGATGATCCGACTTGACAAGAGGCGTTGTCCGTGGCCGTTTCGGTTCCTTCGCTCACCAGAGATCAGTGATTGTACATTAATGAGCTAGTTTAGGCCAACATGAAACCTAGACAGAGGACCCGGTCCGAGGCAGGGAGATCTGGGCGACTGTCCCGATACTTCTGGAGGCGGCTGGCGAGTTCGGTAGCAGCTTCGTAACCACCTGGACGGCCTTTCTCTAGCCACTCCTTCTTGAACTAAAGTTCAAGGAGACTATCAGCAGTATCTCAGCTGGGCCCGTTTGACCGAAGGACGAACGATGTCCCTGTCGCTGTTGAGCAGCACCACTGTCAGAGGCGCCCCGGATGGTTTGGGCGCCGTGACGTCGAGTAAAGCGAAGTAATCGGGTCCCTGGATCAGGACTCCGAGAGAGTCTTTGACTCGGGAGACGATGAGACCCATCCTGAGGGCGGTGGGGGGAGAGAAGGAAAGGTGCAAGGATCACGCGCTGGCTTGTTTGGTCTCAACCGTCCCGCGGAGACCCTCAACCGAATAACAGCGTAGAGTACCCGTCGTCTCTTTTAGCTCGGCTCATCCGCACCCGTTCGTCGTTCTTGATCTCCCCGCGCCGCCAAACTCGAGGTGACTGTCGATCATCGCAAAAGTGATGCAATGCGGGGTGTATTGACAGTACACGGTGGCGCCGAGGCAATCGAGAGAAAAATAGAGAGTCAGCGGATCTATACTCCGTAGCTCGGGTGGCACTTGTGCGTCGCCCCTGCGTGCACGAAAGTGGCGTCCCGGTACAGCTCGTCGAGCCTCTCCCCGAGCGCCGGGTTCGCAGCTTGGCACCCTGCTCATAAAACCTTGACCATGAGCTTTCCACATATCAAAGGACTCGTATCAATATACGCACCATCCGTAACCCTGCGCAGAACAACGGAACGTCAGCCAAGGTCCGCGGAGGGCGAGCTGGTGGGATGGGTGGACTCACCGTTTCGCCCAGACAAAGTATTCCTGCACGCGAGCGGTCGTCCACCCGACAGGGACGTCTGTTGTGAGGTCCGTCAAGTTTGCAAGCTTGTCTGCGAGCTCTGAGTCGGGCGGAGGTGAGCGAGGTGCGCTCGCGAGTGGCGGTGGCGGGCGACTCACTGACTTGCTCTGCGCGCGTGCGGGGGTCAGCGTGCGTACTTCAACAGGGTCGAACAGTACACCTACTCGCATCCTCAGAGACGTGAGGAGCATGATCGATCTGCGCCTACAAGCATCGATGCGTCGCCGTCAACGGCGCCCTCGCCACCCTCGCTCAGCTCGCAAGGACCACGCACCTGCTTCCGTGCCGCCTTCCCCAACGCCCTATCATCGCTGACCTCGTCCAAGATCCCCCGGACCCTCGCCCCGAACTCGCGCTCAATGTCGTCGAGCTCGACGGCGGTGTCCTCGACCGTGTCGTGCAGGATCGCAGCCTGGAGCACCTCAATGGGCACGGCGGGGAAGGTGGACGCGATGAGGTACGCCACTTGGAGTGGGTGGTTGATGTACGGCGTGCGGGCGACGTTCTTGCGGACCTGGGTCGAGTGCGCCGCCGCCGCGAACGTTGCGGCCTGGAGGACGCGGAGGGAGACGAGTTGGGGAGCGTCGCTCATGCCAGATGTGGTCTGAATACGGAGTTGTTGTCGAAAGCTGTCGCGAGCGAGAAGACGAGCGTCGATCACAGAGGGGCGACCCCCCTTGTCCACCCGGCTTGGCGGCTTGACCAGCGTCCACCTACAACTCGTCTCACAAACCTCTCTCACGCACACAACCAGCAGCAAACAGTCAGTAGGATGTCCAAATGCGTGTGCAGCAGCTGACCAGGCTCGTTCGCAGTGTCGTGGAGCGGGTGAGCGCACTCCCTTGTCCCCGAGCCTGCGCCACTCGCACCGGCCAGCAACGTCCCCCGATGCGAGCCTCGTCCAGAGTGTCGAACAGCGTACTGACAGATGCTCAATCCTCGCCTCCGCTCGCCCTTGCTCCACTCCAACGCGCAGATTCAAGAAGGCCGTCAACCGCGGCGGGACGACGCTCATGCAGAAGGCGGGCCAAGTCGACCGCACAGACGATCAGGACTTCAAGGCAGAGGAGCAGCGCTTCCGCATGTGCGTCCCGCCGCTCCCGCTGAGCCAGGCCCGAGGCTCGGTCACGGCCTGACGCTGACGCACTCGGCCCGCGCGCGCAGGCTCGAGAAGAACACGAACGCGCTGCAGAAGGAGGCCAAGGCGTTCCTCGACGCGATCCGCTCCGTCTCGGCCTCGTCCGCGCGCATCGCCAACACAATCGACCTGTTCTTTGGCAGCGACGCCGGCGAGCCCGCCATGGCCGCGAACGCGTACAAGCGCGCCGTCGAGGAGATGGAGGGCAGCGTTGCCAGGGGAATTGTGCGTGATGTTCGGGCTGGACGGAACGAGAAGCGCGGGAAGCTGACCCCGGCGCTCGCTCGCAGGATGCGCCGTACCGTGCGACGGTGATGGACCCGGTCGGCAAGCTCTGCTCGTACTGGCCGGAAGTCAACAACGCGATCAGCAAGCGCAACAAGAAGGTTCGCTCTCTCGCTGACCGTGTCCCAGCGGCGCTCCTGCAGCCCGAGTGCTCACGGGCCTCCTCACCACGCAGCTGCTCGACTTCGACGCCGCGCGCACCAAGGTCCGCAAGCTGTCCGACAAGCCCTCAGACGACCCTACGAAGCTTCCCAAGGTACGCCTTGCCCTCTGTGGGCTCGCGGGAGTGGCACAAGAGCTGACGAGGGCGAACGACAGGCGGAGGCGGAGCTCGAGCAGGCGACCGAGATCTTTGAGATGATGAACGGCCAGCTCATGAACGACCTGCCGCAACTGCTCGACCTGCGCATCCCGTACCTCGACCCCTCGTTCGAGTGCATGGTCCGCGCCGTCCTCGTCATGAGCTGCGACGAGCGCTGACGCCACTGCGCAGGTCCGGATACAAACGCACTTTGCGACGGACGGCTACGAGAAGCTCGGAGGCGTGCAGCGGTACTTTGCCGAGGGCGTGCGCGAGGACTACGCCGCGGGAGGGCTGGATGCACAGGTGCGTCCCTCTGCGTTCTCGCATCTCGAGACTCGGCTTGACATTTGGGATTCCAGGTCGAGGGGTGCCTGCAGGAGATGAGAGAACTTTCAATCTGTGGACTTTCCTCGTAGGTTTGGGAAGGGGAGGGCGTCACGAGCGCTCTCGTGTTCGGCGCCTCGTGCGCGCGGGCTTCTCGAAACGGACAGTGCGCATTGGTGCTCGAGTGGTTGTTAATTACTTTTTGCCTTTGAATCAAGCTGTCCCAGATTTGCCTTGTGCGCGACCTCATCGCAAGCGGGGCCTGTGCACAACGTGCGGCACCGCCTTCGGCTCAAACAACCGCACCCGCAGCGGTCCAGTGGCGCGAGCTCTCCTTCCTTCCCTACGACCTCCTTCGACGCTGCCGTTGACTCGCACCACTTCCCGTGGCCCTCTACCGCCCTCAATGTCAGGCGTGTACATCGTTGGTCAGCCTGCACTCGACTCCGCGGACTCTCCCCCGAAGACAGCGCCGCTCATGCCACCCGTCGTAGACGAAGTGCTCGATTGGAAGATGGACAAGGCCAAGGCGGGCGTCGACCCGTGGCGAGTGTTGTACAAGGTCCGGTACGTGCTCTCTCCCGTCGCACGCCCGAGTCAGGACAGCCACTGACGCCGGCCCCACAGCTGGCTCGGCTATTCCAAGATGCACGATTCGTGCGCGACTTCTCGGGCCATCTCCATCGTCTGCCACTGAGAAGCTCTGTCCACAGCTGGGAGCCGAAGGATGCGTTCGATGGACCCCCCCACATCGACGACGCTCTGATCGCGGAACTGCGCTCGCGCGAGCCGGACAAGAAGCTCCCGAGCGAGATGTGGACAGAAGTGGACGACCTGAACCGCGCGCTGAGTGGCGGAGCGGGCAAGAAGGGCCGCGGGAAGCACGGGGGCGTTGGCAAGGCGTGGCAGGTTGCTTCGGAGGCGACGAGCAAGACCAAGACCGGAGCGAAAAAGGTGTGTCTCTCCTCTGTTAGGAATCCATTTCATCGCTAAGGCTGGTTCCTTTGCAGGCACCGCCGGCGAGGAAGTCGCGAGCAAAGGAGGACGAGAGCTCGACCCGAGCGACGCCCAGCAAGACGCGTGCGAAATTCGGACGCCCGAAAGCGGATCCCGTTCCCAAGCCTCCGAAGAGCAAGCGAGTGCTCAAACCCGTCGTCGAGAAGAAAGTTCGCACCGAGGCGTGGGCCGCACCGCCACCGCGCGGCACCGGTAGCGACGCCGACTCGGTCATGAGCGACGTCGCCAGCTTTGTCGAGGACGACGACTTGTTCGACGACTCCCGATCGGCCGACGAAGACGAGAAGGCGGCGTCGCGGCAGTCTCCCGCGTCGGACGTCACGCCGGACAGGTTCGCCGAGGACAGCGACGACGACGAGCCGGCACGCTCCACGCCGCCCGTCACGCGCCACTCGGAGATGTCGAAACAGCGCGAGCAGACGAGGCTCACGAGGACGACCTCGGGGCCAACTTCGCAGCTCGGGAGGACCCTGCTGAAGCTGCCGTCGTTCAAGACCGCGAAGCCCGTCGCTGCGGAGCCGCCCAGTGTCCCGCCAGACGTCGCTCCTGCGCAAGGCGCGTCGCCCAGGGACCCAGCACTCGGCGAAAACCGTGCGCGGAACCGCCTCGCGATCCCGTCGCACCTGCCACCCGCGTCCAAGCCGCCGTCGAGGCTGCCACCTGCACGCACCTCGGTCGACCCAGCCCCGCTTCGAAGCCAAAACCAGCCCCACCCTGCGTCACTTCTTCGCTCGCTTCCGATGCCAGCTCAAGAAGGCCATTCTAAAGCGTACATCCACCCCTCGCGAGCGGCTTTCTTCAATCTCGCGCGACCGCCCTCGGAGCCCGACGTGCCTCTGCTGCAGCCCACGCCGGCACCGTCCGTCGCGGGCTCGACATCCGATCCGCGGGCTGCGAAGCGTCGCAAGACATCCTCGCCGCTCGACGACGGCCCCGCCGCCGCGCCCGCGCGCGCCGTCGTCCTGCCTCCGCGCGAGACGTACGCGCCCGCCCTCGCCGCGCCCGCTCGCAAGGCCGACTTCTTCAACCAGGGCCTCGAGCGCACAAAATCGAAGGCCGGATTCGTCGTGCTCGACCCGCAGAAGCTCATTCAGGAACTCAGGCAGCTCTCGGGCGAGCTGCCGCCAGCTCTCGCGCGAGCACTCTCATCGTCGTCTGCCGCGCAGGAGGCGATCCAGAGTACGTGGAACATCGGCAAGCGCTGGTCCGACGACTTCAAGAACAGAGTCAAGGACCGCACCGCGTGGATCTTCTGCCCGATCGCCCACGCCACCCTCAAGCAGCTCGCCGATGCGAGCCCGGCGCGCAAGGCGTTCAAGAAGAAGAAGGTCCAGGCGCACCACCTCGCGCTGCAGGTCATCATCGAGGGCTTCGACATGAAGCAGGCCGACGAGCTTCGGGACGATGTCGAGGTCGCGTTCGTGCACGCGTCCGAGGAGGGCGACTTCGGACGCCGCGACGGCCCGCTCGCAAAGCTCGACGACTTCAGGCTTTCTGGCGGTCCCGAGTCGGTCTGCTACAGCTTTGGTGGGAAGCTGAACGGTTTCTATCAGCTGTGGTGCACTCGTGAGTCTACATTTGCGTCTCGCAGCTGCCGCACCGAAGGTGACCCACATTTCGCAGACGCGGCAGTCACGTTCTCCCCCGGCGCCTTTCTCGACGACCCGGAAGAGATGGAGAAGATTCTCGTCCAGGCGAGCAAGCTCGACAAGGACACGACTCGAAGCGTCTGCGTCTGGGCCCCCGCCGCGTTCGCCGCGACCGGCGGCCCGCTCTCGGGCGGCTCAACCTTCGCCAACTCATTGTGCGTCAAGCCTTCCGCCAGCTTTGTTCTGGATGAGAATTGAAATCTTTTATTGAACTCTTGTATATTTTCAGCGAAGAACCCGAGGACCTCTTCAAGCGTCTCGTGAAGGAAGGCACCATTCACCTCGCGAAGCCGTCGCCGACGTCCGACACCACTCGACTGGGCAAGGTGTTTCCGGCGCCCGAGGACGAGGAGACGCTCGGGACCCAGATCAAGAGCGCATTTGCTTCGGTCGAGAGCATCGTGCAGAGCATCGATGCCTTCCGACGGCAGTACGTCCAAGTGTGCGTTCGTGTCTCACTAGGCGCGGAGTGCACTCAAACGCTGACGCGCGCTCCTTCCAGACGACACTGGTTCGTGATCGTCACTGCAGAGGAGATGGCTTCCGTAATCAAGGCTCCTGGAGTGAGCTCGCCCAAGCTCAAACCTGCCCGCGCTCGGCTCACGCGCCCTTCGCAGATCGAGCTCATCCTGCGCAAGGACGCGCCCGCTGCTCTGTTCGTCTAGTTGCCCTTCCCATTGATGTGTACATCCTTTGAGCTCCTCCCGCTTGTTGCAACAATCAAACGTTTCAGTTGCTGTGCCCTCAGGCTGCGGCAGGTGACTCTGAGCTATGAGCTGTTGACGCGAGTGAGGATAAAGGCTCGAGCTACACAAGCGAAATAGTCTGGCTAGAATCTTTCTGGAATATCGAACTCCTGGACAGAGTCTCAGGCTCGTGCTGCCGGCGGCGACGCGCATGGCGGACTTCAAATTTCGCATGTTTCAAACTCGTAAACACACTGTATTGCATGCGCAAAGTGTAAGTTTACATTTTCAAAAGGCTATCGAAAGCTAACCTCGAAGTTCCCCGACGGTAGCACACAGCTTTTGAGCGGCAACGGGCAATCGAGCAGCGCCAGATTTCTCCTGCGCGCTCGACCTGATAAGTTTGACAAGGTTTAAAAACACATAAGTTTGACAAGGTTTAAAAACACCAGAGGAACACACCTCTTCTTTCTGGTCGGTCCTGAAGGGAACTGCGCCGCCAAAACGCATCCGTCGTACGAGAATTGGATCATGGGGCTGTTCCGGGTCAGCGACGTCGACACGACGGCGCCGACTGGAATGAGAGAGCTCCCTCCAGCTCCTCCGCCATAAAAGTTGTTTTCTTCTCCCCCAGCGCCTCCCCAATACCCTCCCCCGCCACTCCCACTGCCGCGGGTCCCTGAGAGGTGGGGCGTCAGCTATCTCGCGAGCCTCGAGGCGCTTCGGCACGTTGACGCTGTGCGTACCTGGTCCACCCACCCCCAGGGCTCCAGGCATCCCATAAGGACCAGGGCCTGTTTGCGTCCCTCCCGAAGCCTTATTGTGCGAGTTCTCGCCTTCCTCGCCCTCGATGACGCCTCCATCTCCGCCGTTGAATGCAAAGAAGCACCCTCCCCCGCCCCCGGCTGGCGAGAGAAAGGATATAAGTACATGCGGATTCTAATACAGCCGAGAAGGAAATGATCTTTACCAGCCACGATGACCCGCGAGTCTGTCGCAGCGGTCAGAGGTACGCCGGCGACGGGAGGAGTCAGGCGCAGGTCTGCACGACGGAGGGTTAGCAGCAACATCGGAAAAGAGCCCACGTGTTCCCCAAGATGTACCAGTTGCGCCTCCGCCCCCACCCTGGCCAAATGCTCCGTTCGAAACGCCCGTTGGGCCTCCCCCATTGATTCCTCCAGCGCCGTTGACGCCAGAACCAGTATCGCTGTTGAAGGTGAAGCCAACACCGACCCCAGCGACAACCAAGTAGAGGATTTGCTGTGCGTCCAGAATTTGTTCAGCATGGCCTGTTGACGTTGAAGACATCGCCGAGACCTGTTCGCGCACCCCTGGGAACACGTCGAACGACTGGAAGTCGAGCTGAATCGCCTGCCCGCCTTGCGTTGTTTCGAAGATTCCTTCGAATCCCAAACTGTCACCGCCTCCGATCCCCCCAACGAGGGTGAGAGCGCTCAGCGATTCCACGCCAGCTGGCACAACAAAGGTGTTGCTTGTTTCGGGCTGGAAGACGCATGTGACGATGCTGGCAGAAGAGTAATCGCACTCGTCACGGAGGTTGCTCTGACAACACTGGGTCCCGGACAAGAGGAGTTCCTGCAGGAGCGAAAGTCTTAGTACAGTGCGGGCTCGGGTGGCGTGTTGCTCTCACCGTGGGGCAGGAGGCGGCGCTTGCTGAAGCTGGAAGCAGTGCTGCTGAGAGAGCCCAAAGCAACGGAATCATTCGGAAAGCGGTGCGGAGAAAAACTGGACTCGACGGGAGTTCTGCGACTACATCTTCCCTGGACGACCAAACGCGTGAAGATCCGTGCCTTTTGGAGCCATAACTTGAGCTCCAAACTCCGAATCACTTTGGTCAGGTCACGTGGATAGTAATGAAACAAGCGGTTGGTTCTGGGAGGCCCCACATATGGTCAAATCCGTCACACGCTGTGGGAACACTGTTTGCCATGTTCCGGATCCGCGGCGTTCAGCGGCTGGTCGCGCAGCGCGCTCATGTCTGACAGTCGGGAACAACCGCACCTGTTGTGACTTTCTCCTGGCCAAGTTGTAGAGGTTCCCGGTAGTGGATTCTCTCCCAATCGGTTCGACCGCTAGGTAGGCCCCAGGGTGGCACTCCGCTCATCTCAAGGGCGCCTTCTCATCCAGTCGCATCTCCTGCGCTGGTAGCTCTGTTGAATCGGACGAGATGCTAGAGCATGGGTCCGCCAGCATTAGAGTACGTTCTCTTCACCAATCATCTCGAAAAAAGGGGGTTGTCGCGTTTCAACGTGGCTTCAAGCTGGTTTCACCAATGCGCGCTGTGACCTCATCTCGACCGGCCAAACCTTCTTGCTCCCGATCCACCCCACCCCGCGCCCGAAATGTCCGACTTCTCTGTCAAGATCGTGCCCACGACCCCGTACCAGGACCAGAAGTGAGTTTCGCCTATCCTGCAGCTCGGGTCCGCGCTGCTCGGGTCCTCGAACTTCCCGCCTCCCTTCGATGACGATGGCAGGAGCTCAGGAGCTCGCGAGCACCTGGGAGGAGGTCGGTCGCGGTCCTGGCGGAATCAGTGAGGCTTGGCGATGCCCGAGACGCGCTAGGTGCTGGCGTGGGAGCTCTACAGGACGGCGGACACGCAGCACCTTGACCGGGCGGCACGTTCGCTGACCGAGAGGCCATGGCTTCTCGCGAGCTGGACCGAAGGCGGTTCTCTCGGCTTCTTGACCGTCCACGAGCACCTCGAGAGCGACTTGCAGCTCATGTGACCTCTCTCGAGCTGGGCGCTGATCGATCGCAATCCCCCACTTTCTCCACAGGCCCGGAACGTCTGGACTCCGCAAGAAGTACGTCTCGCTTACGCCTGATTTTTGGAGCGTTGCTGACGTGTCGTTGTAGGGTCGTCGTCTTCCAACAGGAGAACTACACCGAGAACTTCATCCAGGCAATCCTCGAGGGCATCCCGGCGCCCGGCGCGGCGGGCGCGACGCTCGTCGTCGGCGGCGACGGGCGGTACTACTCGCCCGAGTGCATCCAGAAGATCGTCAAGATTGCAGCCGGAAACGGCGTCAAGCACCTCATCGTCGGCCAGCACGGCATCTTCTCCACCCCGGCCGTTTCCAACTGCATCCGCGAGCGCAAGGCGACCGGCGGCATCCTGCTCACCGCAAGTCACAATGCTGGAGGACCCAAGAACGACTTTGGCATCAAGTACAACATGGAGAACGGAGGACCTGCGCCCGAGGGCGTCACGGACAAGGTCTACGAGATCTCCAAGACGCTCAAGAGCTACAAGGTCATCGACGTCGCCGAGGTGCGCCTTGTTTCTTCTAAAAGAGTTGGTCGTATCTTCAGCAAGCTGATGCTTGCGAGATCAGGTTGACATCACCAAGATCGGCACGACGACGCTCGGCCCGATCACGGTCGAGGTGACCGACTCGATCAAGCCGTACACGGCGCTGCTCAAGTCCATCTTCTCGTTCGACACGATCAAGGCGTTCCTGCACTCGCCCGAGGGCGTCTCGGTCCTCTTCGACGGCCTCTCGGGCGTGACGGGCCCATACGCGCACGACATCTTCATCAACGAGCTCGGACTCCCGCTTTCGTCGATCCAGAACTGCGTCCCGTCGCCCGACTTCAACGGCGGGCACCCGGACCCGAACCTGACGTACGCGCACTCGCTCGTCGACGCCGTCGAGAAGAACAACATCGCGTTCGGCGCCGCGAGCGACGGCGACGGCGACCGCAACATGATCTACGGCAAGGGCGCGTTCGTCACACCGAGCGACTCGGTCGCCATCATTGCCGACTGGGCCGACTCGATCCCGTACTTCAAGAGCGGTGTCAAGGGCCTTGCGCGGAGCATGCCGACGAGCGGCGCGATTGACCTTGTCGCCAAGGCGAAGGGCTTCGAGGTCTTTGAGGTCCCCACTGGTGCGTCCCTCTGTTCACAAGATTCTGGAGGCACGCTGATTGGCTCGAAAAACAGGCTGGAAGTTCTTCGGCAACCTGATGGACGCCGGACGCCTGTCCATCTGCGGCGAGGAGTCGTTCGGCACCGGCTCGGACCACATCCGCGAGAAGGACGGGCTCTGGGCTGTCATCGGTAAGTCCGAGTCAATTCGAAGTGGTGGTCACATACTCAAATCTTCTTTTCCACAGCATGGCTTCAGATCCTCGCGGCGGCCTCCGCCAAGGGCATCAAGGGTGGTGTCAACGGCGTCCTGCTCGACCACTACACCAAGTACGGCCGGACCTTTTTCTCTCGGTACGTCTCTCTCTCTTCTCTATTATCTGGAGCAGTAACCAACTCGCACGCGCGCGCAGGTACGACTACGAGGAGGTTGACTCGGACAAGGCGAACGAGGTCATGGCCGCGCTCACGGCCAAGTTCGAGAGCCCGTCCTTCGTCTCGTCCTCGCTCGCAGCCACGACGTCCTCGACGAGCTTCACCGTCTCGGAGGCGTCCAACTTCTCCTACACGGACCCGATCGACGGCTCCGTGTCAAAGAACCAGGGCCTGTTCGTGCGCTTCGCCGACGGCTCGCGCATCGTGTTCCGCCTCAGCGGGACCGGCAGCTCGGGCGCGACGATCCGGTTGTACGTCGAGAAGTACTCCAAGGACGCGAGCGAGTACGCCGGCGACACGCAGGAGGGCCTCAAGCCGCTCATCGAGGTCGCGCTGAGCCTCAGCCAGCTCGTCGAGATCACCGGACGCAAGGAGCCGACGGTCATCACCGTGAGTTTGTTCCGCCTACTTTGCCTCGAGCAGACTTGCTAACCGCTGCCCGACCGCGTCGTTTCCAGTAAGCGCTTGAGTGTTGCGGCTTTGTATGATGAGAGAGGGAGTGCGGACGTTTCAGCAGCAATACCAACAGCAGTCAGCTTTCCTCGGATCGTGCCTGTGTATTTTTGAGAAGATTTCGGACCAGCGAGCAAACAATCGACGATCCGCGAAGGGGGCCCCCGGCGCGCGCCTGCGGCCGCGACTCACACGACCTGAAGAACGGCTCGCGCATCTTCGCTCGTGCCCCAACGCCACACTTTTCTTGTCCGGACCCGCTTGGCCGGCCCGTTGCACCCGCCGGGTCGCCTGAGAGCGATCAGCAGCCGTAACGGCTCGAGTCGTAAGTGCTCGTCTGCCGAGCGAGCGCGCAGGACGGCTACCGACCGAGCGCCGAGCGCTGACGCACGCCGCGTGCTCCCGTGCAGGCAACCGCGTCGGGAGCCCTATTGGGCCTCAGACTCGGCCGTTCTGATGCTCAGGAGTGCCTCGGGAGGCGCGAGGGGCGGAGCGGGCGACGCGGAAGGAATCGCAGCAGCGGCGGCGGCGGCGGGCGCAGGCGACGGACCGGGCGCTGGCTCATGGGGCGGCGGGAAAGGCCCGTCGTCGTTCCGGCAGCTGCTGAGCAAGGTCGGCACGCTCGACTTTGACGCGCCGCTGTCGCTCGCGCGCTGGGCCGCCCCCCAAGGCTCGCGCCTCGTCGAGATAGTCGGCCTCGACCGCGGCGCGCTCCACTTTGACGGCGTCTTCCTCAACGGCCTCTGCTCGCTCAGGAGACTCGCCGTCCGGAACCTCAGCCCGCAGACGGTCGTCGTTCGGCTCGGGTCCACCGTCGGCGACCAGCTCAGGTGGCAGCTCCGGAACGACAACATCAACGTCATGCAGATCGGAAGAGCACACGTCTGAACTCC
>ERZ1463038.463-NODE-463-length-13998-cov-33.062827_pt1 | contig 13998 bp, 9 predicted proteins | sample MGYA00564479_ERZ1463038 | MGnify/ENA primary metagenome ERZ1463038 (study PRJEB39244, sample SAMEA3635134) | Helicobacter pylori | study: EMG produced TPA metagenomics assembly of PRJEB11511 data set (Assembly of a 5300-year-old Helicobacter pylori...
ACGAGATCTAACGGGTGACTGGAGTTCAGACGTGTGCTCTTCCGATCTGCTTTGGCACCCTGCAGAAGCGTTGATCTGGCCGTGGGAAACACGGCGGATGCACCGTGGCCTGCTGCCTGCGCCGCCACCGTCGGCCGAGGCACTGCTGGCCTGGCGCAAATGCTGCACCGAGCTGTTGGTCGAGCCCAGCGGCTTCAACAACGCAATGCACCTGACTACTTCCGCCCGCGATGCGTTAGTGGCCTGCGGCATGCAGCGCGTCATGCTATTGATGACGGACCGCAACATGACCACCCTGCGCGTTCATCAAATTGCAGGGCTGGACAAAAGCGCGGCCAACCTCACGCTGCAAATCAGTGAAAGCACCGTCTTGCAACGCTTGCTCGCGCAACCGACCCAATTGCGCTTGAATCCAGCCAACAACGCGCAGTTTTCGGCGCTGTTGCCCGGACAGCTGAAAGGGCTGTTTACCGGCGAGCATCTGTTGCTACGCTCACTCAGCAGCAACGGTAAGGTGGTCATGCTGGTGTTTGCCGATCAAGGCGGCGGACCACTCTCGGAAATCAGCGTGCAGGCCTTTGGTAAAACCGCGCAATGTATCGAGCGCGCCTTAAGCAGCTTTAGCGCCCGCAAAGCCTGACGCGTAAGCTACAATTTGCCTCTTTTTTCTGATCTGGAGAACTAAATGCCGGACTTCTCTAGCTTGCCGCTGGTCATCGAGCCCAGCGACCTGCTGGCCCGCCTTGACGCGCCAGAACTGATTCTTGTCGATCTGACCAGTAGCGCGAGCTACAGCGCCGGACACATTCCCGGCGCACGCTTCGTCGATCCGAAACGCACACAAATGGGCCACCCACCCGCGCCGGGCCTTTTGCCGTCGCAGGCCCAGCTTGAAGTCCTGTTCGGTGAGCTGGGGCATAATCCTAAAGCGGTTTACGTGGTCTATGACGACGAAGGCGGCGGCTGGGCCGGACGCTTTATCTGGTTGCTGGACGTGATTGGTCACTCACGCTATCACTACCTCGACGGCGGCCTGCATGCCTGGCGAGCTGAAGCGCGGCCACTCTCGAGCGAGGTTCCGCCGAACGTCGGAGGCCCCGTGCCATTGACCCTGCACGGCGAGCCGACCGCGACCCGCGAATACCTGCAATGTCGTCTGGGCGCTGCTGATCTGGCAATTTGGGACGCACGCGGACCGACTGAATACTCAGGCGAAAAAGTCCTCGCAGCCAAGGGTGGGCACATCCCCGGGGCGGTCAATTTCGAATGGACCGCTGGCATGGACCCGGCACGCAATTTACGCATCCGCAAGGACATGCCGCAGATTCTTGAAAGCCTGGGCATCACGAAGGACAAGGAAGTGATCACCCATTGCCAGACCCACCATCGCTCCGGCTTCACCTATCTGGTGGCCAAGGCGCTGGGTTATCCGCGCGTCAAAGGTTACGCCGGCTCGTGGGGCGAATGGGGTAACCACCCAGATACGCCTGTCGAAAAATGAGGCGATCCATCAGCCCGGGTCACCGCTGACCAGGGCCCGTATTGCAACCTCTTTTAACTGCAACTTTTTATAGATGCTTCGCTTTAGGAATTTTGATGAAACAGCGTTTGTTTATCCTCAGCCAGTACCTGATGCCACACCATTTGTTGTCTCGTCTGGCGGGCTGCGTTGCCGAGTGCAAGGTGCGCTGGTTCAAAAATGCCTTCACCGCCTGGTTCGCCCGGCGCTATCAGGTGGACATGACGCAAGCCTTGGTCGAAGACCTGACCGCTTATGAGCATTTCAACGCTTTCTTCACCCGCGCCCTGAAGCCTGGCGCACGACCGCTGGATGAAACGCCTGGCGCGATCCTCAGCCCTGCCGACGGCGCAGTCAGCCAATTGGGCCCAATCGATCATGGTCGAATTTTCCAGGCCAAGGGTCACAGCTTCAGCGTGCTGGAACTGCTGGGCGGTGATGCAAACCTGTCCGCACCGTTCATGGGTGGTGAATTCGCGACGATCTACTTGTCGCCAAAAGACTACCACCGGGTCCACATGCCGCTGGCCGGGACTTTGCGTGAAATGGTCTACGTGCCAGGACGCATTTTCTCGGTCAACCAGACCACAGCCGAAAACGTCCCTGAGCTGTTCGCCCGTAACGAACGCGTAGTTTGCCTGTTCGATACTGAGCGTGGCCCAATGGCCGTGGTGTTAGTGGGCGCGATGATCGTCGCCTCGATTGAAACAGTCTGGGCCGGTTTGGTTACACCGCCCAAACGCGAGCTGAAAACCGTACGCTATGACGAAGCTGCTCGCGCGCCGATTCATCTGGAGAAAGGCGCTGAGCTTGGACGCTTCAAACTGGGCTCCACCGCCATCGTGCTGTTCGGGCCAAATCAAGTAAAGTGGGCCGAACAGCTTGCCGCAGGCACTCCGGTGCAGATGGGGCAAGCCATAGGCCTGGCTGCCCAGGCGTGACGTCAAGTCACGCCGCTCAATACCCTCAATCCGATAGACTGACGGGCGAGTATTGCCGCCCGTCGGCGGCACTCGATCATCAAAGGCTGCGACTGCACGCCTATGCTGCTAAAGTCGAATCTGGCAATGTTCAGATGAGCAGCCGCTCGAGCCATTGTGCTGTTGGAGTTTGTCGGGCAAATGAGTAATTCAAGTCTGGAGTTGTTGCTGCGTGTACCCACGCCAACGCAGTCGAGCCTGTCGTTCTGCGATGCCACTCCGCGCGACCTGAAACGCTGGATCTCAAGCCTGCCCAAAGCCAATCTCGGTGAAACCGCCCGCCTGCTCTACCAAAGTATGGGCGAGCTCAGCCAGTTACTGACGCCCAGCGACAACCGCCTGCAATTGCTCGAACTCCTGCGCCCCGAGGTTTATTACGTCTGCAAGAACCTTGAGCGGCACTTCCTCAGTCAGGCGATTGTGCTCGACGAACGCCCGCGTAAAGTTGCGAACCTCTGCCAGGCCCTGCAAAACCACTTGGCCATTGGCTACAAACAGATCATCGCGCGCGTCTCGCCGAACCTGACTAAAGATAGAGCTTCGCTGCTGACCACCGCCATGCAGCGCGCTATGCACTGCCTCAATGGCTCTTTGATTCGCGCCAGTCAACTGTATTGCCCCGTACCAGAGGGCCTGTGGCTTGAGCTGCATCAGATTTATCTGATTGCGCGTCAGCATCAGTTAAATAACATCGCCGTGCCCGACAGCCTGGCGAGCCATACCCAGACGCTGAGCATCGAGCAAACGTATGGGGTGGCTTTGCTCTTGGGTTGTTCGCGCTGTAACCAGATGCGTCAGCTCAATATCGGCCGCTTGGCCGAAGTCCTCGGGTCCTGGAGTGCATTGATCAAGCTGCAATCGCCAGCGGAAGACTCCAGCCTGTTCGCTGTAGCACAGACCGTCGATGCGCCACCGCGTTACAAGTCACTGTTCCTTGATGAGCAACTGCCCGGTCTGCTGGGCATCAATCCACTGCCACTGGCGGCAGCCATCAAGGACTACCTGGACTTGCCCGAGGAGAAACGCGGGCAATCGCCGCTGCTAGTACCCCACGGCTTCACTCTGGATCTGTTGCAACACCTGGCGGCGGCCTGGGGCGACGTCTCCGAACGGACGTTTCAGCGCACGGCCGGCCAAGGCACCCTGACCTTGTGCCTTGGGATGAACGCCCTGCACTATTACCTGGGCGGACAGAAGTCGTTCAGCGAGATGCTCAAACTGCCCGCCGTCAGTCAGACTGCACAGTTCACGACGCAGTTCGCCAAAATCGCCTCCACCGATGCGTGGGCCACCACCTTCGACAGTGAGCGTGACGGCACATCGGACAGCATGCTGCCGTACGAGGAGATTCAGTATCAGCAGGCCGAAGTGGACGGTGGCGACCCGGTGTCCAACGCCCAGCAGACGTTCCCGACCCACGCCCTGAACGTTATCAACCACAGTCCGGGCGGCTACTGCCTGGCGTGGCCCAAAGACGTTCCGCCTCAGTTACAGGCAGGGGAAATGGTCGGCATTCAAGACGGTGCCGGTCAGGGCTGGAGTATCGCGGTCGTGCGCTGGATTCGTCAGGTTCGCGGTGGCGGCACGCAAATGGGTATTGAACTGGTTGCACCCTATGCTCAGCCATGCGGCCTGCAACTGGTACGCGTCAGCGAGCCAAGCAGCCAATACCTGCGGGCACTGCTGCTGCCTGAAGTGCGCGCAATCGACCAGCCAGCGACGTTATTGGCGCCGCGCCTGCCCTTTCAGGAAGGCAACAAGGTAAGGATCAACACCAACGGCGAAGAGCGTCGGGCCGGCCTGGGCAAGCGTCGTACCGGCACCGGCAGCTTCAATCAGTTCGAATACCAGACGATTGAGGCACCACGCAAGAAAGGCATCGCCGGCGGCGCCGAAGATGCGACGTCCGGACAAGAGTTCGACTCGTTGTGGACGTCTTTGTAACAGGCGGCGCACCTGGTAGCACTTGGTAGGCAAGCCTGCTCCCCCAGTCAGACTGAGGGAGCAAAAACCTTATAAGCCCCGCCCATCCCGATCACGAAAACCGAGCAGGTATAGAATCCCGTCCAGCCCCAGCGTCGAGATCGCCTGTTTGGCCGACTGTTTGACCAGCGGTTTGGCTCGGAAAGCGACGCCAAGACCGGCAATCGCTAACATCGGCAAATCATTGGCCCCGTCACCGACGGCAATCGTCTGCTCAAGGCTCAGGCCTTCTTTGTGCGCCAACTCACGCAGCAGGTCGGCTTTGCGTCGAGCATCGACGATCGGCTCGATGGCCACGCCGGTAACCTTGCCATCGACCACTTCCAATTCATTGGCGAACACGTAGTCGATGCCCAACTTGGCTTGCAGCTGTTTGGCGAAATAAGTGAAACCACCCGACAGAATCGCAGTCTTGTAGCCCAATCTCTTGAGCTCGGCGAACAGGGTTTCGGCGCCCTCGGTCAGACGCAACGAAGCCCCTATTTCATCCAGCACACTGACGTCCAGGCCTTTAAGCAGCGCCAGTCGCTCTTTGAAACTGGCGCGAAAATCCAGTTCGCCACGCATGGCCCGCTCAGTAATTTCCGACACCCGCTCGCCGACACCGGCCGCCTTGGCCAGCTCGTCGATAACTTCAGCCTCGATCAGCGTCGAGTCCATGTCAAATACCGCCAGACGGCGGTTGCGCCGAAACAGCGAGTCCTGCTGGAACGCGATATCAACATTGAGTTCTTGCGCCACGCTGAGGAACTCGGCCTGCATCGCACCTGGATCGGCCGGCTCGCCGCGCACGGAAAACTCGATGCAACCCTTGCCTTTATCGGCTGGCGTATCGAGCGGCATGCGTCCCGACAGGCGATCAATCTGATCGATGTTCAGGCCATACTTGGCGGTAATGGAACTGACACGCTGCAATTGCTCGGCCGTGACCTTACGGGTGAGCAACGTCACGATATGCCGCGCCTTGCCCTGCCCGTTGACCCAGTGCGCGTAGTCCTCTTCGGAAACTGCCGTGAAGCGCACCTGCTGATCAAGCTTGTAAGCCGTGAACAGGATGTCTTTAAGCACCGAGGAGCCTTGTTCGGTTCCCGGAATCTCAACCAGGATGCCGAACGACAACGTGTCGTGGATCACCGCCTGACCAATATCGAGAATATTCACCCCACCCTGGGCAAGCACCCCGGTAATGGCCGCAGTGAGACCCGGACGGTCTTCACCAGTGATGTTTATCAGGACGATTTCGCGCAAGGCGCACCCCCGCAGTGGAAAAAAACCGCATTCTAACCACTTTCAGTGACCATCGGGCACAGCGAGCGCTTTGCCGCTCAAGGGTCGGTCGCTATACTGCCCGGCAACTTCACCAAAAGAACCGTGCTCAGTGAACCGGCCCACGCCAGTTAAAACCGATAATTTTTTCCTGCTGATCTTTCGGGCATTGCGCCATAGGCGTGTACCGCTTGCTTTGCGCATAGCCAGCCATAACGTGATTCTGGTCGCCTTGGCGTTGGTGATCTATGCCTGCGTGATGGGCCTGCAGTTCAAGCAGGCCATGCACGAACAGGCTGATGCCCTCGGCCAGGCCCTGACCACGCAAACCGCGACGTCCGCCACGGAACTGTTGGTGTCCAACGACATCCTCAGTCTCAACGTACTGTTGGGCAATCTGGTGAAGAACCCGCTAGTGGCCCACGCAGCCATCTACAGCGTGGATAACCGCATCCTTGCAGAAGCCGGTCAGCGCCCTAAAAACGGCCTGCTGGGTGAAGCCGAAGGCTTGTACGAGATCAAAATCACCTTCCAGGACGTGATCGCCGGGCATCTGCGCATCAGCCTGGACATGGCGCAATTCCAGCAGCCGATGACCATCAGCTTGCAAAGCATGGGCATCCTCAGCGGCATTCTGCTGGCATTGGCACTGGCGCTGAGCTTGCGTCTGGGTCGTTATATCTCGACGCCCCTGCTGCAATTGCGCGTGTGGCTGCGCGATATCGACGAGCACACACCCGCCACCGAGCGTCAGGATGAAATCGGCGACCTGGCCCGTCAACTGCACGCCTCGTTCGCGCCCGAACCGCCTGAACCTCAGCCCGTTCCGGAACCCGAATACGACGAACACGCTGGCAACGATCCGCACCTTGAAACCGAAGAGGACGACGAACCCGGGTTTACCGCGAACGACCTGCACGAACCTGGTTTCGATGAAGCACCTAAACCTCGCCTGCCAGCGCAAGCGCCGAGGCGCATCGTCGCGGAAGAAGATGAAGAGGACGAAGAAGACCCCTTCGCCGATCTGCGTGATCATTCCACCCCCGCACCCGTGGTCAAGCACGCTCCGATTGTCCCGAGCCAGCCGCAACACAGTGCGGTACTGGCCGTACAGCTTGGCGCCCAGGATCAACTGCGCCGTTTGCCCCGCGCTCGCCTGACCGATTTGCTGCAACGTTACCGTGACTGCCTGGATCAGGCGGCATCGCTGTATCAAAGCGAACTGCACACCCTGAACGATGGCAGCACGCTGATGCTGTTCCATAGCCAGGACAGTGGCGAGGATTACCTGACCAACGCAATTTGCTGTGGCGAGCTCCTGCGCGCCCTGGGCCATGCCTTGCAGATCGAGGTCGCCGACAGCGGCATCACTCTGCAATTGCAGTTAGGCCTGACCCTGAGTGACGGGCTGTTCGGTTTGAGTCAAATCGACCTGTTGCTGACCGAAACCGCCCAAGATGCACTTGCGCTGTCACAACACAGCCGGAACCTGCTGCTGGTGGAGCGCAAGATCAGTGATGATGTCCTGATCCGCCAACGCGCCCGTATCCGACCTATCGCCAGCCCGGAAGGCGCTTGCTGCGTCGAACGGCTGATGGAACCCTACCCATCCATGCTCGAACGCCAACTGGCGCGGATGCATGAGAGCCGGGGCAAGGTTTAGCGGATACCGCCATCGCGGATAAGCCTGCGCCAGCCTGAAGGTGTTGGTGAGTCACCGCCCAATAAAAAGCCCACATCGCTGTGGGCTTTTTATTGGGCGGTGGAGCCACTTCCTTAGAAGCGGAACACTTCCATATCCGTACGAATCGGTGAAGCCAAGGGAATCTTTGGTCTGCCCTGATCTTGCTCTTTATTAGTGCGAGTCTGAGCCGAAGGCTGCTTTTTAGGTTCGTCCGCAGGCTGGTTGGCCAGGGGTTTGACCGCAACGCTCAACTGATCGGCCAGACGCTGCAAAAGTACGCCCTGCGCTTTTACCTGTGCAGCAGAGGTCCCGACGTGGGGCTCTTCCAGGTGAATCAGTCGGCTATCGCGAACCTGGCCCCTGCGATCAAGCAAGCGCCACTGAGCATCGAGCACCGCTGGTTGGCTTACACCCGAATCAAGCCGGGTAATGGACAATAAGACCTGCACATCCGGTGTAAAACCAGCGACAGCCGGTGCCAGCACCACCCGCTGACTGTCCAGCTTCCAGGCCAGTCGGCGCAACAGTAGTTGATCGATGTCAGAAGACAGACTACCCGCCCAGCGACCATCGGCCGATGCCGTCAGGCTGCCATCCGGCTGCCGTTGCAACAGGGTTTCACGTTGAAGGTAATCGGCCACTGAAACCGGCCCCAACAAAACAGCCAGCCCTGCACTTTGTTTAGGTTGACCCGGCTCACCGGCGTCAAGCTGATATAACGAAGTCGGTTGTTGCATGCTGCAACCGGCAAGCCCAATTACGCCGGTCATTAATAAAACAAAAGGAAGGCGTAAAAAATTCATCATCCCATCCAGGTAGTCGCCACAAGGCACACCACAGCGTCAATACTCACAAAATACATGAAGGCACTCAGCCACGCTGGTGACTCAAGACGTCATATCATCCGTGAATATTGCTCATGACTCCAGCGATTATGCGTCGGCCATCATGGCCAAATGAAGACCGAGCGCTCTATTCCGGCATTACAGGCTACTTTCGACCAATAATGCATCCACACGCTGGAAGCCTCGGGGAAGCTTGTTACCGCGTCGACCGCGCTCCCCTTTGTAATGCTCGAGGTCATCAGCCTTCAACGACAGGGTGCGCTTGCCGGCTTGCAGCACCAATGTCGCGCCTTCCGGGACCACCGCCAGGTCGGTCACGTACTCTTCGCGGCTGGCCACACGCTCGCCCGGAATACCGATGATTTTGTTGCCCTTGCCTTTGCCCAGCTGCGGCAAATCACTGACTTTGAAAATCAACAAGCGTCCCTCAGTGGTCACTGCCGCAAGCCAGTTTTGCTCACGATCAGCCACTGGCCGCGGCAGAATCACCTTGGCGCCATTAGGCAGACTCAGCAACGCCTTGCCCGCCTTGTTCTTGGCTTGCAGGTCTTCACCTTTAACCACAAAGCCATAGCCTGCGTCGGAAGCGATGACGTACAGCGCGTCGTCGTCCGGCAACAGTACACATTCAAAGCTCGCACCCGGCGGCGGCGTGAGACGACCGCTCAACGGTTCACCCTGGCCACGGGCGGACGGCAAGGTATGTGCCGGCAGCGAGTAGCTGCGCCCCGTAGAGTCAATGAAAACCGCAAATTGGTTGGAGCGCCCGGCGGCCGAGGTCTTGAAGCTATCCCCGGCTTTGTAGGAAAGACCGGTGGCGTCGATATCGTGACCCTTGGCGCAACGCACCCAACCTTTATCCGACAGCACAACTGTGACCGGCTCGGTCGGCATCAGCTCGTTTTCCGACAACGCCTTGGCTTCAGTGCGGGACACAATAGGCGAGCGACGGTTGTCGCCATACGTTTCAGCGTCCGCGATCAGCTCAGTGCGCACCAGCTTACGCAACTTGGTTTCGCTGCCCAGCAGCGATTGCAGACGCGCCTGTTCCTTGCGCAACTCATCCTGCTCGGCCCGCAGCTTCATTTCTTCCAGGCGAGCCAGTTGACGCAAACGCGTGTCGAGGATGTAGTCAGCCTGAATTTCCGACAGCGCGAACCGCTCGATCAGCTCCGCTTTCGGGTGTTCCGCGGTGCGGATGATATGGATGACTTCATCAAGGTTCAGGTAAGCCGTTAGCAAACCGTCCAACAGGTGCAGGCGGCGCTCGACCTTGTCCAGACGGAATTGCAAACGTCGGCGCACGGTGCCGATACGGAACACCAGCCACTCGCTGAGCAACGCCTTGAGGTTCTTGAGTTGCGGCTTGCCATCGAGACCGATGATGTTGATGTTCACCCGGTAGCTGGATTCCAGCTCGGTGGTGGCGAACAGATGCTGCATCAACTCGTCGAGTTCGACCCGATTGGAACGCGGGATAATCACGATGCGGCAAGGATGCTCATGATCCGACTCGTCGCGTAAATCGGCGACCATCGGCAGCTTCTTGGCCTGCATCTGCGCAGCGATCTGCTCCAGCACTTTGGCGCCGGACACCTGATGCGGCAACGCAGTGACGACGATATCGCCGTCTTCGATGCGATACACCGCACGCATGCGCACCGAGCCTTTGCCGGTTTCGTACATTTTCAGCAGATCGGCGTGCGGGGTGATGATTTCCGCTTCGGTCGGATAATCCGGGCCCTTAATGTGCTCACACAGCTCTTCGATCGTGGCCGTGGGCTCATCGAGCAAATGCACGCAGGCAGAGGCGACTTCACGCAAGTTATGCGGCGGTACATCAGTGGCCATGCCCACGGCGATGCCGGTGGTGCCGTTGAGCAGAATATTCGGCAGGCGCGCCGGCAACACGGCCGGCTCGTCGAGGGTTCCGTCGAAGTTCGGTACCCAATCCGCCGTGCCCTGACCCAGTTCGCTGAGCAGCACTTCGGAATAGCGCGACAACCGGGCTTCGGTGTAACGCATGGCGGCGAAGGACTTCGGATCATCCGGCGCGCCCCAGTTACCCTGGCCGTCGACCAGCGTGTAGCGATAGCTGAACGGCTGCGCCATCAGCACCATGGCTTCATAGCAGGCCGAGTCGCCATGGGGGTGGAATTTACCGAGAACGTCGCCGACGGTACGCGCCGACTTCTTGTGCTTGGAGTCGGCATCGAGCCCCAACTCGCTCATGGCGTAGATAATACGCCGCTGTACAGGCTTCAGGCCGTCGCCGATATGCGGCAGGGCACGGTCCATGATCACGTACATGGAGTAGTTGAGGTAGGCCTGTTCTGTGAAGTCAGCCAGTGATCGGCGTTCTACGCCATCCAGGCTGAGGTCAAGGGAATTGCTCATGCAAGCCTCATCATTTCGTGGTCTGGCGCAGCAGCATAGTGCCGCCGCGCTGGGTGAATTCAAGTTGTTTCATTGCGCTCATGCCCAGCAGTATCTGTTCGCCTTCCAGACCGGGCGCCACCAGGGCGCGTACGTCATGCAGGACGATATCGCCCACTTGCAGACGGTCGATCGTGGTGCGAAAACCCTCGCTCCGGCCATTGGCGGTATTGACCGTCACCGGCGTGCCGCGTTTGAGTCGCAATGTATCGGCTACCTTGCCGGGAATCGCAACGTCGGTGGCGCCGGTATCCAGTAAAAACTGCACCGTCTGGCCATTGATCTGACCACTGCTGACGAAATGGCCCTGGCCGTTGCTCAGCAGTTGCACTTCGATATAGCCATCACCGTGTTGCGAAGTTACCTCCGTATTGGGGTTTTCCTGGCGCGCCTCCCACTGCCCGAAAAAGCGTGTGGCCAGAAACAGCGCAGCACCCCACGCCAGAATCATCAGCACGCGGCCCGCACGCTTGCCGGGAAGTTGCTGACTCACGGCTTGGCGCTCCAACCACCCTCGGGTGCCGCGAAACGCCAGACTATCGGACGTTTCTCGCCATCGGCTCGGGCGCCAAAGTTATTGTCGACACCGATCCAGGCGCCTTCCGCGTCTATAACCAGCGCCTCGGCCAGTCCGTAAGGCTGCGAATAACGTCGCGACGGCACCAATGCATCATCGGCGAACGACCAGCAAAGCTCGACCTTCCCAGTGTCCAGATCGCGACGACAGACTCGATATGCGGCGCGTTCCAGGGTAAACAGCTTGCCGTTGAACAGCGAAATATCGGAAAAGTCTTTTGGCGCCTCGCGACTGTCCATTTGCGCCGGCATGGTTTGCTTGCCCGCCTCACTGAGGATCACGCAACCCCCTTTGCAGCTCCAGGCAGCCTGATCACGATGGACCACCAGCAACCCGCGCTTCTGCCGCTCGGCCGCCAGCCACAGCCGATCTCCGGCCGGATTGATCGCGATACCCTCGAAGATCGCATTGAAGTGCTGGAGCATTCCCTTGGCACGCGCCTGGCGGACCAGACTCGGCGGCAGCTTCAACCAACTCGGCGCGCCGGAAACAGGCACTTGCAGCACCGCCGCGTACCCCTCGCTGACCAGGTAACGATTCCCCGCCGCGTCGCACGTCACGCCTTCGAAATCCAGGGCGCCCCCACGAACCAGCGACGACGCCCCGACCATCGAACGCACACTCAACGCCAGACCACTGTCCGGCACGGTCGGCACGTCAATGGTATTCGCCTCGGCCTTCCACACCACCGAAGAGGTATCGAGCCTGTACAGCAAGGCATCATCGCGGTCCGATACTGTCCACAGCTCGCCATTGCAAGACGCCAGTCCCGACAGATTACCGCCCACCATGCCCTCGACCGCATGTTCGGACAGCATCTTCAGTTCAGCCAGCGGCGCTGCGAATACCGGTGAAGCGATCAGCCATAACGCGACGAACCAGCCTCTCATCAAGTGAGAACCTCGGCCAGATTGCCTTTTGATTCGAGCCAGGTCTTGCGGTCGCCCGCGCGTTTTTTTGCCAGCAACATATCCATCATTTCCGAGGTCGCCGCGTAATCGTCCAGGGTGAGCTGGACCAGGCGCCGGGTGTTCGGGTCCATGGTGGTTTCGCGAAGCTGGGGCGGGTTCATCTCACCCAGGCCTTTGAATCGGGTGACCTGTGGCTTACCGCGCTTTTTCTCCGCGATCAGACGATCAAGAATCCCGTCACGCTCCGACTCATCCAGCGCGTAGTAGATCTCTTTGCCCAGGTCGATCCGGTACAGCGGCGGCATTGCAACGTAGACGTGGCCCGCGTCCACCAGCGGGCGGAAATGCTGGACGAATAACGCACAAAGCAACGTTGCGATGTGCAGGCCGTCGGAGTCGGCGTCGGCGAGAATACAAATCTTGCCGTAACGCAGCTGGCTGATGTCGGCCACACCCGGGTCAACGCCGATGGCCACGGCGATGTTGTGCACTTCCTGGCTGGCGAGCACTTCACCGCCATCGACTTCCCAGGTATTAAGGATCTTGCCGCGCAACGGCAAGATCGCTTGAAACTCTTTGTCTCGCGCCTGTTTGGCCGAACCGCCAGCGGAGTCGCCTTCGACCAGAAACAGCTCGGAACGCATCGGGTCCTGTCCGGCGCAGTCGGCCAGCTTGCCAGGCAGCGCGGGGCCTTGAGTGACGCGTTTACGCTCAACCTTCTTGCTGGCCTTAAGGCGACGACCAGCGTTGTTGATCGCCAATTCCGCCAACTGCATACCGAGTTCGGAGTGCGTATTGAGCCACAGGCTAAATGCGTCCTTGACCACGCCAGAGACGAACGCCGCCGCTTCACGCGATGACAGCCGCTCTTTGGTCTGGCCGGAGAATTGCGGCTCCTGCATTTTCATCGACAGGACGAACGCGATCTTCTCCCAGACGTCTTCGGGCGCCAGTTTGACGCCACGCGGCAGCAGGTTGCGGAACTCGCAAAACTCGCGCATCGCGTCAAGTAAACCCTGGCGCAGGCCGTTGACGTGGGTCCCGCCCTGCTGGGTAGGAATCAGGTTGACGTAGCTTTCCTGAACGCTGTCGCCACCCTCGGGCAACCAGAGCAAAGCCCAATCGATGGCTTCTTTATTACCGGCGAAACTGCCGCAGAATGGTTCATCCGGTAGACGCAAAAACTCGCTGACCGAATCTTGCAGGTAAGAACGCAAGCCGTCTTCGAAATGCCACTCGATTTTCTCGCCGGTGGCTTTGTCTTCGAAGCTGACCAACAGCCCCGGGCACAATACCGCCTTGGCTTTGAGCACATGCTTGAGGCGGCTGACAGAGAATTTCGGCGTGTCGAAATATTTAGGGTCCGGAGCGAAGTACACGCTGGTCCCGGTATTGCGTTTACCAACCGTGCCGATAACCGCCAGTTCGCTGGCTTTGTAGCCGTCAGCGAAGGTCATTTCGTATTCGTTGCCGTCGCGTTTGACCCGGACCCGAACATGGTTCGAGAGCGCGTTCACCACGGAAATCCCCACGCCGTGCAGGCCGCCTGAGAACTGGTAGTTCTTGTTCGAGAACTTGCCGCCCGCGTGCAGTTTGGTCAGGATCAGCTCGACGCCAGACACACCCTCTTCCGGGTGAATGTCCACCGGCATACCGCGACCGTCATCGGACACTTCCAGCGAGTTGTCGGCGTGAAGAATGACCTGCACCGATTTCGCATGCCCGGCAAGGGCTTCATCGACGCTGTTGTCGATGACTTCCTGGGCGAGGTGGTTCGGCCGCGTGGTGTCGGTGTAC
>ERZ1463038.464-NODE-464-length-13993-cov-19.549146_pt1 | contig 13993 bp, 22 predicted proteins | sample MGYA00564479_ERZ1463038 | MGnify/ENA primary metagenome ERZ1463038 (study PRJEB39244, sample SAMEA3635134) | Helicobacter pylori | study: EMG produced TPA metagenomics assembly of PRJEB11511 data set (Assembly of a 5300-year-old Helicobacter pylori...
CCTACACGACGCTCTTCCGATCTCTCGGCGACCCCACGGTCGACATCCGCACCGCGACCCAGAACGTCCTCGCCGACTTTCTGCGCGAGATTCGGGAGGTCGCTGAGGTGCAGAGCGGGAGGGAGGAGCACCCGAGGAGGAGCGCGAGCCAGATGAGCGCGCTCGATCGAGGAGAAGAGGCCGACGACGACGAGCACGACGACGACGACGACGAGCGGTACGACGACGACGACGACGGCGAGGGGTCGGGCGAGTGGGTCCCTGGCCAGGGCGTGCTCGTCGACCACGCCGCGATCGTCGAGATCCTCCTCGAGCACCTCTCCTTCCCAGGTCAGTCCCAGTCCCAGTCCCGGTCCCTGTCAGTGTCAGTGTGCGGGACTGACACGCAACCAGACGAGGAGATCCAGTCGACCTGCCTGCGCTGGATCGCAGAGTTCCTCCTCTTCTGCGAACCGACAATGGTCCCGCTCACGCCGCGCCTGCTGCCCGTCATCCTCTCCTCGCTCGCACACCACGTCGCCTCGATCCGCGCTGCCGCCAACGAGACCAACTACAACCTCTACAAGGTCATCCAGGTCCGTCCCTGTCTCGCCGTGCCCGTGCCAGTGCCAGTCCCCTGACCAGAATCCACCCCCAGGCCCTCCCCGTCCCACCCTCGTCCGACCTTCCCTCCGGCTCTCCCGTACTCGGCAACGGGCCCACCAAGCCCAGCGAGCCACCCCGAGACCGCACGACCACTCCGCCCCAGTCCGCGCTGCCGTTCCCCGGTCTCGCACCGAGCGCGGACGACCACTCGACCGAGGACGGCGAGCGCAGCCCGTTCGACTACGGCGCGACCGTCAACGCGCTCACGCTCCAGTTCCTCAGCGAGCACGAGGAGACCAGAGTCGCCGCGCTCGAGTGGCTCCTCATGCTCCACCAAAAGGCCCCGAAGCGGGTCCGCCCCCTTCCCCTGTCTTCGTTCGTGTCCACCCGTCTGGACTGACCCCAGAAACCTCCCCCCCGGACCAGATCCTCGCCATCGACGAGCCGTCGAGCGACACGACGCGCAACCAGTCGCGCGCGCGCGCGCACCATGACCGGGACGGGTCCGAATCGGGCCTCTCGATCGCGCTCCTGCTCAAGATGCTGTCGGACCCGTCCGAGAAGGTGCTGCGGTACGACCTGCAGCTGCTCGCGCAGATCTCGTCCAGCTCCGAGGACGAGTACTTCCCGAGCTTCATGATGAGCCTCCTCTCGCTCTTTAGCACCGACCGCCGCCTGCTTGAGACGCGCGGCAGCCTTATCATCCGCCAGCTGTGCCTCAGCCTGAATACCGAACGCATCTATCGCACGTTTGCCGAGATCCTCGAGAAGGACGAGGTGCGCGTGGATGGCGCTCGTGAGGCCGAGGACGCGCTGACCCGGACCCTGGCCCCGCACAGGACCTCGAGTTCGCGTCGATCATGGTCCAGAACCTGAACCTGATCATGATCACCTCGCCCGAGCTCGCCGACTTTCGCAAGCGGCTGCGCACGCTCGAGTCCAAGGACGGCCAGACGCTCTTCACGATCCTCTACCGCTCGTGGTCGCACAACGCCATCGCGACCTTCTCCCTCTGCCTCCTCGCCCAGGCGTACGAGCAGGCCTACTCGCTCCTCCAGATCTTGTCCGTCCCTGCCCCCTCGCGCGCTGCCGGTTCCATTTCACTCACCTCGAGCCTCCCCCAGTGCGGACCTCGAAATCACCGTCGGGCTCCTGATCCAAATCGACAAGCTCGTCCAGCTGCTCGAATCGCCCGTCTTCACCTGTGCGCCGTTCCCCCCCCCGCGCGTCGGCCAACCGCGCGCGCTGACGATCGCCAACCCCGGCAGCGCTCCGCCTGCAGCTGCTCGAGCCAGAGCGCTACCCGTTCCTGCTCAAGGCCATGTACGGCCTCCTGATGCTGCTCCCGCAAAGCAGCGCGTTCGCAACCCTGCGCAACCGGCTCAGCGCCGTCAGCTCGCTCGGCCTGCTCCAATCCGCCCCAAAGTCCGCTCCCTTTCCCCTCTGTTGTCCTTCCCTTCGCTCGCAGCCACTGACCCCCCCGCGCACCCAAACCCGCAGGACCTACGCTGCCTCGACGACGCCCGCCGTCCCGCGCGGGTCGACCCTCCTCCGCCGCGACGAGATCCCGTGGTCCTCGCTCCTGACCCACTTCCGCCTCGTCCAGAAGCGCAGGTCGTCCGCCGCCGCCGCGACGACGACGTTGGGCGACGCGCTCACGGACCAGCCGGCGCCGGTCGTCGCGCGTCGCAAGCCGCCGGCGGGCATCCCCCGCGCCGAGAGTGGACCGGCGAGAGCGCCCGGGTGGAGGGGAGCGGGCGCGAGGTCGACCAGTCCGCCGGGCGCGCCTAAGCGGAGGTTTCCGAGTGCGCCGCCGACGCAGGCGCAGCTGGGCAAGAAGGGGTGAGGGGACCGGCGAGTGTTGTATTGGCCAGGATGGGGACGCTCTGCGGGTTGCAAGTGCTGTGGGTGGATGGATACTGCTGGGCTGTCTGGAGAGGGTGCACAAGGGCGTCCCGGTCCTTCAGACTTGCCGTCCTTTGCGCGTGGACGTCGGAGCGCACTCGACGCTGGTGTGCAGCAGGGCCCCTGACGATGCAGGGTTCAGCTATTTTTGAGGTCCTGCTTCAACGACTGACGTGGTTCCCTGGCCCGGGTCCCCCATAGTACGGACGTTGCTCGACAGGGAGCCGCTCGAGGAGAGGAGGAGCAAGCTCGCTCGCTTCTAATTCCGGTAGGAAGCACCTCGAGGAGTACCGATCGATCACAACACTCTCCACTGTCCCGGGCATGTTTGACCGCGAATCTGGCAGATTGCAAGACCCCCTCTCTCGCTTCACCCCCGCCGCGATGACTCGCGCCCCTCGCACGCTCTCCTGTGCAGCGCAGGAGACGCACTCGCCACTTGCGCGGTCGTAAGGCGGAGCACTCCGCCACTCAAATTCCGCAAGTTTCAGGACTCTCCTGGGACCGCTGTCGCGCGCCTGCCTGCCGCTCCGACGTTTCGTTTCGTCGCCCATCATTCAAAAGCCGCTCACCGTCGACTCTCTTTTCCTCCCCATCCCACTCGTTCTCATCCTTCACTCGTTCACTTCACTTGAATTTAACCTTCTCCTGCACCTAATCCCAGTCATGCGCTCCTCCCAGTCGAATGTTACGCTCGCCCTCGTTTGCGCCGCGCTCGTCGCGCCCATCGCCGCAGGCCGGTCCCGGTTCGCCAAAGTCCGCCGCGACGACAACTGGAGCGACCCCGCCCACTGTCCCGGAGGATGTGAGACTTGGCAACATTGCGACTCGGGCGACCCGGTTCGACTGACTGACACACCTTCGCAGCCATCGGCGACGCCGACCGGTGCACGTTCGAGGTCACGACGGGCTACGACACGCCGTTGAAGCGCTGGACGCAGTTCGGCTCGTGGTATGATGTCCGTCGATCTGTGTCATACGGAGACCGTGTTCGATGCTGACCACGCTCGCGCCAGAACTGCAACTCGGCAGACACGGCAAGCATTGTTGCCACTGTGACCGAGTACGCAAGAATCCTGCCCACCCCCCGTTTTTCTGTTCGAACGAACCTCGTGAGCTGAGAAGCTGGGAATCATCACACAGCTCTGTTGCGGTCGGAAACAGCTTTGAGGAGTCCACGAGCCTCAACATTGGCTTGGAGAGCGAGGGCATCTCGATCGGCCTGTCGCAGAGCTTCAGCGAGTCCTGGTGAGTTCACGTCGGCAAGCCATCTCGTCCGACGAGTGTGCTGTTTTATGAGGTGGGCTGACTTTGGGGGTTTTGCCATCGACCCCCCCCCAAACAGGTCTACCACCAAGACCTCCGCCGAGGCAGAGTCGATCACCGTCCTGAAGGGACAGGCCGGCAACATGAACCTCGCCGACAACTTCTACCTCTCGACCGGGAACCTCAAGATCAACTACGGGAGCAAGAAGAGCGGTCACTTCATCTGGTTCGTCCTTCCACCACCCACCCCCGCAACATGACGCAGCGCGCTGACGCTTCGCTGCGCAGGTACGAGGAGGGCATCGACGTCTACACGGCCGTCGGCGACGGCGACACGTACAGCGCCAACGTGGCCGACTGTGGAAGTATCAGCCAGCCTAGCAAGGGCGCCTGGTACGACAACAACGCGGACTGTGAGCCGTTTTCTGGGCTGCGTGACTCCGCGGACCCGAGGCGCTGAGCCTCGATCCTTCTCTCGGTTTGTAGACGACGCGGTCAAGGCTGGGGCTTCGACCTCGTACACTTACGACGACTAATTAGACGCTTCGTGCACTGTTTCTACGACCCAGTTCGCCCTTCCCCCCCACTCGCTTAATGCAATGCACACCCGGCGTGTGCTCTCGACTTGCGACTCGCGCGTGTGCTTGCTTGCTCGTCCACATGTCCCAAGGCGTGTTCCCCTACCCACAGAAAACTCCATGAATGTGTCAAATCTATGCTTCGGAGAGACTTTGAGCGTGAGTGGGATTCGGGCTCGGCGGCGAGGTCGCTGAGGACTTGTCAGTGCGCGAGGCGACCGCGAGAGTGGGAGCACGAAAAGGTGGGATGTGTATTGTGTAGTGCTGGGGTAGTGAATTAACATACAGTGCTAGGGTGGTAACTTGTCAGGTGGGGTAATGGTTGATTGAAAAGCGGGGTATGGGTGATGCAGGAAAGCGGAGGGATGCGGATGCTCTAAGTCTTCTTCTTGAGGACCTCGACCTCGACGGGGGCGAGTGTCTTGCCACGCTTCAGCTCTTGCAGCTTGTGGTGGATGTCTTCGACCTGCGAGAGTGAAGAGAGTCAGCACCAATCACCCTTGACAACAGCGGGAAGGACGTGCCAGCGCGCGCCAATCCGAGTACCACTTGCCGCGCTTCGCCGACGCGTTCTTCCACCTGAAGTAGTAGGGCTGCAAGTACGTCGGAAGTAGCTGGGTCCGCTCGACGTCGATGGCGTCCGCGAGCGAGGCGAGCACGTCCGCGACGAACTCGGGGATCTCAAAGTGGCCGTCGCAGGGCTCGTCGAAGCGAGAGTCGGCGTGGAGCTCGTGTTGGTGCGCGAGGAGGTCTGGAAGCGAGCTGAAGAAGGTGCCGCGATCAGGAACGTAGTCGGCCATCCCGTACCAGTGCCAGCTGTTCTGCGGCTTGTGGCGGCAGCCGGCGATGGTGCAGAAGAGGAACGAGGTCGCCGCGGAGAAGAATTGGCTGCCGTACGTCTCGCCGTCGAACGAGACGTCATCCTCGTCGAGATCTGTCTCCGTTACGTTCGTCGTGGCGAGCAGGATCTGCTTGATCGCGTGGATCCGGGTCGACTCGCGGTGCTCGGCGACCTCGAGCTGGATGTCGCTGACGACGGCGTCCCACTGGATCTGGACAAAGGTCGCGTCGATGGGCTCCCAGAAGGGCTTGACGCTCGGGAATTGGAGGAAGTCGCCAAAGATCGGGAACGAGTGCGCGACGTCTTCCGGCTCGGCGGCGTGGAGCGTCTGGTACGCCGTGCGAAGGCGGCTCTGGCGGTCCTTCGTCAGGCTGGCGGCGTCGGCGACGAAGCGGGCAGCCTTGTTCTTCTCGAGGATCTTGAGAGCTTTAGGCCGGATGACCTCCCAAACTGTGCGCGAGATTGTCAGATCAAGGGCTCGATGAGAGGGAGCGTGGGCGACGCACTCTCGTCGGTGAGCGGCTCGGCCTTGTTGATGAAGGTGCTCGTCTTCCAAGTGCCGACAAAGCTGGATTAAGTAAAGAGGTAAGCTATGAATCCGCCAAGGAAGCAGCAGGGGTGGAAGGGACGCACTCCCGCCAGTCCCAGCCGAGCGCTTCGCACTCGAGTTGGATGCTGCGACGGGCGGGTCAGCACCTCGTTCGCGCGGGGAGCTGGAAGGAGACGCACGCATCGCGCCGCTCAGCTCCAACGGTCCTTGCTTCGAGGATCTTGTTGGACCGATCGTCGCGCACGGCGGCCGCGGCACCGAGGACGGCGTGGTGGACCGCGCTTCCGTCGACGAGCATCTGAGCGACGAGGACCTTCCGCTGCTTCACGTAGTCGGACAGGAGGGAGCTCGTTCCCTCGGCTCTCTCGATCACTGGAGCTTCCTTCTGAACGGCTTTGCTCTTCGTCGCCTTCTTCCTCGGGTGCGCCGCGCCGGGCTTGGGCTTCGGAGCGTTCGCGGCGTCGATCCGGAGGTCCTCCGCCTCAAGCTCAAAGAGCGTCGCGCTGATCAGCTTCGCGTCCGACCCGCACATGTACTCTTTCGGAAAGAGTCAGTGCGCTGGAGGACGGCGGCGGCGGGGCGAGGGGAGTGACGCACGAGGCTCGCCGTAGTCCGAATAGTGAGTCGGGTAGCCTGAGTGAAAGTGGATTCAGCTCAAAAAATCAGCTTTCTAGGTTCGATATGGGCTCACAGGGAGTGAGGGCGACGCAGAAGCGCGTCTGAGGGTGGAACGTCACGTCGAGGCTGTAGACTCGGAGCCACCTGAGGTCCAGTTAGGTCCAACCGGGAGGCTCGGACTTTGACGTGGGGTACGTACGAGTTTTTTCTGCATGGCTTGCACATCCTTTTGCGCAGGTAGTAGTCCGCTTGCGGGGCTGGGCTGTCGCAGCTCTGTGGCAGGCGGAGTCAGGGGGCGGAACTCAGAGCGGATTCGGGAGGGGGGCGCACCTGGCACTTGTCGAACCCGACGAGGTGGGCGTACTGGATCTCAGTCATGTTGTCCGACGTGAGGTCGGGGAGGCCGGAAGCGCGGCGGGCATACTGCCAGACGACGGTCGACGTTGGCGCGAGAAGGAGCGCACGGATCGGTCGCGATGAGAGCGACAGGTTCACGAGGTCGGCGCAATTGAGCTGAGAGAAGATCTTACAACGGGGAGCTCATGTGTGAGCGGACATGTAGGTGACGAGAGGCTCAAAATGCTCACCTCGGAGATGATCTCGAGCGGCATGCGGAAGAACAGCTTGAGGCCGCCAGCTTTGGTCAGCTTCTTCTGGACAGTCTTGCGCTTTTTCTTGATCGGCTCGTATTCTGGCTCCGACTCCTCGCTCTCGTCGTCGCCCTCGTCGTCCGAGACCCCGGCACGGCGAGCACCTGTCGCACAGGTTCGAGAATCAGCACGCGCTGGAGCTTATGTCAGAGTTAAGAGTGCTCAGCCCACCCTTTCCCTTGCCTTTGAGCTTGGCGGCCGGCGTGGTGGCGTCCGACCCGTCCTCGTCGTCCTCGCCCTCGCTCGCGTCGCTGTCCATGTCGACGTCCTCGGGCTCGCTTTGAGGTGGCTTGAAGCTCGAGCGAAGTGTACGGCTGGACATGATGAGCTGGAAGTCGTGAGGGTAGTAGGAAGAGCATTTGGGGCCCCGAGGCAGTGCTGAGACCTGGCCCCTAAAGCTGCACTTTGTTGACGCGCGCTTTACACTACTTCCGAGCCGGCGTTAAACGCGTCTACTAATCCTCAGTCGCGTCAAACAGTGCGGAGAGGATTTTTCTCACTCATTCGTGACAACCGCGCGCGTTTCGCGTCTGAATGCGGCGACCGATGGGCTCGCACGGGCCAGGGTGCGCCTAGGGAGCGGTAGTAGAGGTTCTGCTGTCAGACAGGTTTTATAATGCTTCATTGTGACTCCATCTAAAATACAAGCACAGTACGAATCAGCCCACGAACCCCAGCATGACCATCCCGTTGCCCCCAGTCCTAAGGACATCCATCTTGCGTTTATCCACCTCCAAAACTCTCGCAGATTCTTCCTGCTTCCTCGCCTTGGCTGATTCGCTGCTGGGTTTTCGGCGGATGGAGGCGCCACCGTCGAACGAGCGTCGATTGCCGGCCTCGCTCTTCGTTCCTTTCCCTGTGCGCAGGCACGAAATGTCAGCAAAATAGATCATTTTCCATGCCAAAAACAGGTACGAAGCCAGCCATTGAGGTTTCGTGCTGCCTCGGCCGAGATCGAGCTGCGACTGGATGCGATGCTGGGTGGCGTCGGCGACGCCGGGCGGAGCGAGAGGGAGTGGCCGTCCTCGGGCGTCGAGGGAGACGCGATCTCGAAAGACGACGGCGGGGAAAACGAGTTGGTGCCCGAGCGGGTGCTCATGCGCCGGGATATTTTGGTGAGGGAGGTGAGGGGGTTCGGGAGCGCGTCCGTGCTGAGCGTCGAGAGCTTTTTGGGCGGGAGGCGCGGGCGCGAGACGGCGACCTTGGTCTCGGGGCGGAAGAGCTCGACCTCGAGCTTGACCGGCTCGAAGTTGGTCGAGGTGGCGATCGCGGCGACGATGAAGAAGCGAACCTCGCCGTTGCAGCTCCGCGGCAGCGCGACGAGGTCGAGCGGGACCTCGAACCAGCCCGTGACGGTGGCGAGGACCGAGTCGCCAACAAACGAGCTCGTAGGGCTGTTGATTCCCGACGATCCGCGAGGGAGGTCAATCGGGAACGCTCTAGCGCCGCCAGCTGTGCCCCCGAGGCGATCCGCGAAGATGGGGACGATGCGTCGTGCGAGGCCGACGCTGAGCGCGTCGGAGCGGAGAAGTTGGAGAAGGCTGTCGGAATCGCGCTGCGAGATGCGGAAGTCGATTTTCCAGGCGAGGTAGATGCCCTGTGGTAGGTGCGCGCTCGAGTACGCCAACTCCGCTGCGATCTGGTGCGTCGTGATCGAGGCCGGCGGGAGGGAGATCGAGGACGGGTAGTTGTGCTGAGAGCCGAGGATTGAGACCGCCTGGATGGTGAATCCCGAGTCTTCAGACTTGCGAGGGGCAGTGAGGCTGATGTCGGCGACGTCGGTCGTGCGCCACCCGGACGCCGGCAGTCGCTCGACGGCGTCGGCGGCGTCCTCTCGCGTCGGGAGGTACTGGATCGGCGCCCCAAACGGCAGAACGGCTCCGATCGGAAAGACAAAAGATACTCTGTCCGACAGATTGGGCGTTAGTGACTGACAGGGCGGTGGGGACACCAAGCTGGAACCGCACCTCTCTGCGCCTTTCGCCCACCCCTTCTTCTTGACGAGGACCTCGGCGCGGTAGGTGACCTTCATCGAGCTCCCCTCAGCTGCCGAACTCGCGGTCGACGCGCCGAACTGGACCGCAGCGGACTCGGGGAGCGGTCGTCGCACCCGGTGGCAATCGCACCGCACCTCGTTCGGGAGCACGACGTCGATGGTAGCGCGGCTGATCTCGCGGTTCTGCGAGAGGTCAAACTCGATTGTCTCGTCCATGACGACGTGTCGGCTCGGGATGAGGTTCCCACCCTGCAAGATGGAGATGCCGCTGAGCTTGACCGTGACGGAGGCGAAGAGGGACGCGAGCGGCGCCGACGAGGTGGAGCGGAGCTTGAGCGAGAGCGTGCCTCCAGGCATAAAGTAGAGTCGAGGTGGGTATGGAATTGTGAGCTGGAACGACTTTGTCGAGAAGGTCATCGGCTCGGGCAGCTCGGTGGGCGGAGGCGGCGAGCCGAGTTGAGGTTCTGGGCATGAGAGCGAGGGAGAGGTCGGGGTTGAGTTTCTGCAGGAGGATGCGGTGCTCGGCGGTGCGGTGCTGGCGGGAGACTCGTCGATCGGGACTGGTGGTGGCGAGACCGCGTTGCGACGAGGTGGCGGAGGAGAGAGGACGCGGTACGGGCGCGTCAAAGGCGGCGAGACGGTACGGCTTCGAGAGCGAGTGTGGTGGAACGGCATCGGGGGCGTAGATCCGTGCGTTCGAGGGCGGTGCGGCGGGCTGGCATCCGGGTGCTCGACGACGGCGCTCATCTGACCCGACGACGTCCGCGCGCGAGAGCGCGGTGGGTTCGGCGACGGCGGAGACAAGGTGTCGAGCACAGGATTTAAGTCCGACTCTGTCGCTCGCCGATGCTGATACGGCCGCCCGGAGAAGCGGGCGAACGAAGCCTCAAGTGGGCTCTCCGTCGCCTTTGACGGCGACCCCGACGAGTCTGGCTCGGATCCTTTAAGGAGTGTAACAAAGTCAGCACGTCAAATAATATATTCGAGTAGTAACGCACGTCTGGAACTGTGTCGGTGGACCTTGGTGGAGCGTTGGAGCGACGGCGGCCGACGAGCGCCGGTGACCTCCTGCGAAGAAATCATCAAGGTCAAGCCGAGGTCAAGGCGGGCTGAAAAGTCATCACGCACTTGCATCAGAATACGAACAGCTCGGATCTGGAGAGCTGCACAGGTGCCCTTGACGGCGACCTCGTAGACGCGGGCCGGCGCGAACGAGCTGTCGCCGAGCCCTTCGTGCAGGGCGTGGACGACGAGCGTGCGGAGGTGAACGAGGTCGGGTCGAGTTCTAGTGAAGGAGAGCAGGGACGAGAGGGTCTCGATCTCGAGCTGAACGGGAGTGCCGAGGCTTAGGGAAGCGAAATATTGAAGGAGCGAGACGGTGCCGTCTGCGGAGAGCGGGACGTCGAGTCGTCGTGGTGAGACGTACAGGCCACCATCCTCGGCTCGAGTCGACCTCATGGACGATCGAGTATCGTCACCGAAAATTATGACGTCGGACTCGTCGATGTCGAGTGCTGACGAGGCCGAGACGAGCTCGTCGAGCCTCGACTTGAACCACGGCCAGCGGTCCTCGAGCAGACGGCGCGGGCAGCGGAAGCTCTGATGGTCAGCGCTGACCACGTCGTAGTCGCAGCCGACGCCCGCGGCGATCACTTCGAACCCGAGCGCCTGCTCGACCTTGCCGAGCTGTTGAAACGGCGGCTGGTAGATTCCGCTCGCCTCGAGGTCGATGCAGGCGACGTCGGTAAAAGCGAGCTGTGCAGGGCAACACCAGGTCAGAATTATTTATGTGCTTTCATAATCGAGAGCTCACCTGGCGTTTGCTGTAGTCCGCAAAAGTGTCGCCATTGACGTCGCCGAGCACGACGAGGCTGTTGCCGACGGCGACGGCCTTCGCCCAGCTGCCGCTTCTCATCCCGTCTCCCGGGTCGACCCGCTTCCATTCGAGGGTCTGTCCATCGATTCCGCGCTTCTTCGCGCGCTCAAGGCCCCTCACACCGTCTGGTCCGAGGTCGAGAGCCCAGATCGCGAAGGACGACTGGCGCGGTGGCGGAACGATGTCGAGGCCGTGGACGATGAGGTAACGCCCGATGATGGATCCAGAGGGGAAGCGAAGTCCAGGAGGGATGGGAAGCGAAGGATCGAAGACTGGAGTGAGGGTGGAAGACGGGAGTGGTTCGGTGGCGAGTGCGGGCGAGATCAGGTCGAGCTCGCGGCGGACGCTGTATAGTGCAGTAGCGAGTATCAGCGCTCAATCTTAGCTGCCCAAAAGCCATTTCAAAGTCTCAGAAGAAGGCTCATGTGAAGACAAACGCACCTGCTGCCGTCATTCTTGAGGTCCGAGTTGGAAAACACCAGGATCGGCTCCTCGTCCTCATCCTCCTCGCCTCGCGCGACGCTTCGCGGGAGCTCTCTCAGCAGATCTGCTGATCGAGCACCTCTGACCTCCCACGCACCCACGGCGGCGAGGCCACGGTACGACCCGACGCTGACGTTCCACGGCTCGCGACGCTCCCAGACCATCTCGTCGAGCCGGAGTACGGCGATCTCGTGCACATAGCGCGAGTTCTTGATCTCCTGACCGCCAATGATGTAGAGCTTTTCGGAATCTGGCTGGACGACGGCGAGTGAGGCGAACCTCGGTGACGGCGGCGAAACGCCGGGGAGCGCGGTCGGGGCGGGGAACGACCAGGACCGAGTCGGAATGTCCCAAACGAGCACGTCCGAGAGCGCCTCGAGCGTCGAGCTCGTGAGAGGTGGGGACGCAGGCGCCGCGTGGTCCGACGGGTGCGAAGTCCGCGGGGCGATGCCTTCGCCTCCGAAGACGATGAGCTTCGAGCCGTGCGCGACGGCGGCGTGAAAGTAGCGTGCGGTGGGGCCGCGACCTGGTGCAGAGGAGGCGGGAGGCGGCCAAAGTCGCTCCCACATGAGCGTGCGGAGCGAGAGCGCGTAGAGGGTCGAGGTGATCGTCCGCGAGGCGACGAGTCGGCCGCCAAAGACGTAGAGTTTGCCTCCCGAGAGCGTGACGGAGCATCCGACCTAAGACTCAAGCGTCTTCAGCATTCTTCACATGAGCATCCGGGAAGAGGCCCACCATCGGAGGCGGGACGTCGCCCTGTGTCCGGCGGAGGACGGTGGACATGTCGCAGAGCGATGGCGCGCTTGAGCTTGACGGGGCCTTGGGCGGAGCCAGAGTTGCTGAGGACTGCATGGCGAGTCGTTGGACGAGAAATCCTTGAAGATCTGCGGAAACGTGGGGAGCTCTGGAGGATAGCGAGGGCTGCGCGGGCGATACCCGGGGGCGCAAGGAGCCTGCGAGCGGCGCTTGCGAGACGGCGGTCACGTGCGGCCGCACTGGCTGGTGAGTTGGTGCTCGACGGGGGGGGGGGGGGGGGGGGGGGGGGGGGGGGGGGGGGGGAGAGTAGACGGTGTATGTCGTGATGGTGTGGAGCCAAAAGAGACGCAGGAATCGATGCTGCGTTGTGGGGCGCGCGAAGGCGGAGGGGTCAATGTGAGCTGCCCGGCGTCCGAGCGTCGGGGCGATAGCGCCGATCAAGGCGGCTACAATCCGTTCGTTGTGAACAAACAGGGCATCAAGCGGCGCAACGGTGCATGTGCTCTCCCTGGTGGGTGATACCGGTGAGACCGCGACGCGGGCAGCCGAAAAAAAACGAGGTCCTCCGGACGCAGAGTCGGCGCACGCGTTAGGACAGCGCCACCAGCTGAGGATCGTCCGAGCCAATCTGGGCGGCCTCGTCAACTCGCAGGGGATTCCACCACAAATGATTGAGAAAAAGTGCTCACAGCCGGTGGAGTTCCGCTTGAGGTGGCAGCCTTGATGTCTACTGGACCAACGCGCGAAGAGCCGGCAGCCATCTTGCCGCGCGCTCGTCGAGCGCCGGCGGACACAACACGAGAACCGGCAGCACGGAAAACTTTGTAGGATCGTCTGTGGGATATCACGTTATCAAGGAGGATCCCATGCCGGGGTCCTCGGCGCCACCTTGGCCCACCCGCGAGTAGCCCGCGAGCCGGCTCGCCACAAGCTCGCGAAGGGTGGGTGTGAGTACTGCGCGTCGCATCCGACGCTGCCTTAAACTTGAACAAGCTACCCTCAAGCTTAATCCTGGAGTGTGTGAGCCAGGTGAGGGAACAGTCAAAGTTGTCGCTTACGAGCCCGAGGGAACGGTCGACGTCGCCGACCTCTCGCAGCGCGTCGCTCGAACGCCACCGCCCCGAATCACTTGTCTTCGCAATTGAGGTTTAATATTTGAAACTTTTTCCAGGGGCTCTACTACATACTGTCCTATTGCATTAACAACAGCCGGGAGTGCGGGGCGGCGTTGATTCTGACTCGGAGGTGCGTCGCATCTTCCAGCGTCTCGCGACGACTTCTCTCCAACCTTTTTGGCCAGTCCAACAACGACCACCTACTTCAGAAGAGGAAACTTGCGACGCGAGGCAATGGTCGACCACCGGCCTCCACCGGCGGGCTGAGTCAAAAGTCCGCAGCGTGAGCACGCCTTGGTCCACTGTTGATGTTTCGACGGTCGCTCGCACCTATCTACCTCACTTCCCGCTCCCAGATCCGGCTCCTCAGCATGTCGCAAGCCAAGCAGCAAGCTCCTAAGGAGGACCTCCCCTTCGGATGGTGCGTGCGCGCATCGAAGCTGTCTCCCCACAGTCACACTGAGCTGACCCGAGCTGCGCTGGACCCGATCCACAGGGAGATCAGTGACAAGATCGTGCCAGAGATCGCAAAGTCGTTCGACGTCTGGACAGTCTTCAGCCCGGCCTCTGGTGCGTCGCCCGCGCTCCCGGCCGAACGAGGCGCCAGCTAACCGGGCCGACCTGGCGCGCAGGCTTCGTGCCGAAGGACTCGCTCAACCTGGGGCAGGGGTTCATGTCCTGGAACCCGCCGGACTTCATCATCAAGGCCGCCTCGGATGCGCTGCACCAGGTCGACGCGAACCACTACAGCATCCCGCGCGAGATCGGAAGAGC
>ERZ1463038.465-NODE-465-length-13963-cov-11.393802_pt1 | contig 13963 bp, 11 predicted proteins | sample MGYA00564479_ERZ1463038 | MGnify/ENA primary metagenome ERZ1463038 (study PRJEB39244, sample SAMEA3635134) | Helicobacter pylori | study: EMG produced TPA metagenomics assembly of PRJEB11511 data set (Assembly of a 5300-year-old Helicobacter pylori...
CCGGTATCACGGACCCGTACGAGATGTACAAGTTCGTGCACCCGAGCGAGGTCGGATCGTCGCTCGGATCGGGCATGGGCGGCATGGTCTCGCTCTCCAAGATGTTCCGTGGCCGCCGCGAGGAGCGCGACGTCCAGAAGGACATTCTCCAGGAGACGTGCGCCCGCTTCCAACTCCTTAAACCGACCCGGCTAGTTTCTGACTCGTCGCTGCAGCTTCATCAACACCGTCGCCGGCTGGGTCAACCTGCTCCTTCTCTCGTCGAGCGGACCGATCAAGATCCCCGTCGGCGCGTGCGCCACCGCGCTGCAGTCGATCGAGATCGCCGTCGACACGATCCTCACCGGCAAGGCCAAGGTCATGATCTCCGGAGGCTTCGACGACTTCTCCGAGGAGGGCTCGTACGAGTTCGCCAACATGAAGGCCACCTCGAGCACCGTCTCGGAGCTCGCCGCCGGCCGCGAGCCTACCGAGATGTCGCGCCCGACCACGAGCACTCGTTCTGGCTTCAGTGCGTCCTGTCTACTACCCTTGGTCGCGAGACTCGTAGCTAACGCTCGCGATCGCAGTGGAGGCCCAGGGATGTGGAGCACAGGTGCTCATGTCGGCCAAGACCGCCATCGAGATGGGAGCCACGATTTACGGAAGTGAGCACTGCTTCTCTAGCGGCTCGAGCATACCATATACTGATCCTCGTGTCCAGTCGTCGCCTTTACGTCCACCGCCACCGACAAGGCTGGTCGCAGCATCCCCGCCCCGGGACTCGGCGTTATGGGCACTGGTACGCCGCGCCTCCACTTCCTCGCCCGCACTTTTCTGACCTCTCGCCTTGCCCAACAGCCCGCCAGGTCAGCTCCAAGTTCCCGACGCAGATCCTCGACCTCTCGTACCGCAAGCGCCAGCTCGAGTTCCGCCGCAAGCAGATCTCGCAGTGGCTCGAGAACGAGACGGAGCTTCTCAAGTTCGAGATGGAGACCAAGGGCGCCGCGGACAAGATCCCCGAGGACTACGTCTCGGAGCGCCTCGCGTCCATCGAGAGCGAGGCCAAGCGCCAGGAGAGCGAAGCTCTCTCGACCTTCGGCATGCTCAGCGGCTCGGACCCGAGCGTCTCGCCCCTCCGCCGCGCTCTCGCCGTCTGGGGCCTTACGATCGACGACGTCGGAGTCGCTTCGGTGAGCTTGACTTTTCTGTCCCGCGCACCACAAATTAGCTGACCTATGCGCACCCGTGTAGTTCCACGGAACGTCGACCGTCGCCAACGACAAGAACGAGAGTAACGCGTACAACGAGCAGTTCCGCCACCTCGGCAGGACCGTCGGGAACGCGTGCCCCGTCGTCGCCCAGAAGTGGCTCACCGGTCACCCCAAGGGAGGAGCTGCTGTTTGTCCCCGCTTCCTCGCAGTGCAGCTCGAGCTTGCATACTGAGGCCACTCGACAGGCCTGGATGTTCAACGGCATGGCTCAGGTCATCCAGTCCGGTCTCATTCCCGGCAACAGGTGAGCTTCACCCGTCCTCGCGTGCGAGCCTCGAGCTGACCCAGTCTGGAACAGGAACGCGGACAACATCTCTGAGGAGCTTCGAGCGTTCGAGTTCCTCGTCTACCACTCCAAGTCGATCCAGACCGACGGCGTCAAGGTGAGTTTCCCCGTTTGCTGCTGCTCGCCCCCACCCAGCATCTGACAGCCCTGCTTCTACAGGCCGGTCTCCTCACGAGCTTCGGTTTCGGACAAGTCGGAGGACAGGCGCTCGTCATCCACCCCCAGTACCTCCTCGCCGCGCTGGACCCGGCCGCGTTCACGAGCTACAAGTCGTCGAACGACGTCCGCCGCGATGGCGCGTACAGGAAGTTCAACGAGGTGCGTTCTCCTGTTGCGACCATGTTGTAGCGCTCGTGCTCACTCCTCCGCTTGTCTCCAGTTCTTCACCAAGGGCAACATGGTCCAGCTTAAGGACCACGCGCCGTACACCGAGGACCTCGAGCACAAGGTTCTCCTCAACCCGCTCGCCCGCACAGAGGCCGACGCCCACGGCTCGTTCAGCTTCCCCAAGAAACTCCCCTCCTCGTCGACCCCGTCCGTCAAGTCCGGCAACGCCGCGATCGCGAACAAGCTCGTCGCCGCCGCCACCGCGGGCGTGCACGGTGTTGGCTCGGACGTCGAGGTCAGTCCCCGTCGCTCTCGGCGTCATGCTCGTACTCATGCTTTGCCCCTCCAGCTCATCTCATCGGTCCCGTCTGACAACGCCACCTTCCTCGAGCGCAACTTCACCGACGCCGAGATCGCGTACTGCCGCGCCGCCCCCGACTTCCGCGCGTCGATCGCTGCCCGCTGGTCCGCCAAGGAGGCTACTGTGCGCTCACTACTTTCTCTGCATCTTTCAGTCGCTGACAATCGGTTCGCCTCGCAGTTCAAGTCGCTCAAGGTCGAGAGCAAGGGCGCCGCCGCCGCGATGAAGGACATCGAGGTCGTTGCGACCCCGACGGGCCCCACCATCGTGCTCCACGGCGAGGCCAAGAAGGTCGCCGATGCCCAGGGTGTCAAGAGCTTTGAGCTCAGCCTCAGCCACTCGGACGATGTCGTGGGTCTTTCGCGCTTCTCGACGAGCCGCCTCGTGACTGACGCGCTCTTGATTTCCAGGCTGTCGCCGTCGTTGTCGCAAAGGCCACCTAGTTGCCCACGTTCCCCGTCTCCCGATTAGTTCATGGAATAGAGTCTCGAGTTTCCGAATCACCTGTGGTCCTGGACGCGCGTCACGAGGTGTCGCTTGCTCTGGTAGACAGCGCAGCCATTGGCGTGCGCGGGTCGACGCGGTAAGCGACGGCCGAAAGACCTAGCGTACAAGCAAGCACAGTCGTGAACACGTCAGCTCCACTCACCGGGCCGGAAGCTACTTCAAGTGGCGCCCCGCCTTGGCATCTCCAGATCGTTCTGCCCCCGCGCGGTCGCCCTGCCCGCACAGAAACGCCAAGCCAACGGGCAAGTTACGCGAGCAAGCGAGATACCCCGCGTGACATCCCCCACACGACTTCAGTCGGCATAATGTGGGCCCGTGGGGGCCCCAGTCGTGCGCGGGGAAGTGATTAGGCTCTGCCCTCCTTCTTCTCGCTCCCTACGCTAGCATATCATATCATGAAGACCGAAAACGATGCCCCTGCCATCAACAGCTACTCGGCGCTTCCCAACAACACCAATGAGTCGTGGTGGCAAGTCTATCGCCATGCAGAGTGGGTGGCCCCTTGCTCATGAGTGGCTCCGCAGGCGCGACGCTGGCATGCGGACAGGTACTTACGCCGTGATCTTAGTCTTGAAGTACGCCTGATGCAATCCAACTGTCAGGCATGCTGCACATCGTTGTCCTGTACACTGCAGTGTGCGTAGAGCGGCTCCTTCTCGACCACAACGCTCAGGCTGACTGCATCCTCACAGTTACTCGCTTGGATACGATGGATCCTTGCTGAACGTAAGCTTCGCTCTGGATCCTATATCGAAGTGACTCTCATCCGTTGTTTCCAGGGATTGCAAGCACTACCTCCGTGGGGCCGTGACTTTGTGCGCTACCGCTTTCATATTTCGTTCTCAATCAGACCTTACCTTTCTGAGTGCAGAATCATCCAGCTGGATACGATCTCGGTCTCATCAGTGCCTCGTACTATCTGTGAGTTATTGCGACGCTCGCGTCGGGCCCCTGCGTGCGCGAGCGCGGACTCCATCTCGGACCCTGAGTCTCACAAAGCGATCCCTAACAGGCCCAAGATCCCCGCCGCATTCCTCATTGCTTGGATTGCCGATAAATACGGCCGCAAGGCTCCAATTTTCATAGGAAGCATCCTGATGTTCGCGGGCAGCCTCGCGGGTGCATTCTGCCACACTCGCGCGCAACTCATCGGCTCGAGGATCTTGCTCGGCGTTGGAACCGCTTCAGGACGTGAGTAGAAGTTTTATGTTTCTCACGGACACTCCTGACGAGTTTGGGTCCACGCAGAGATTGGGGCCGCGTCTCTGATACCCGAGCTCTCGCATCCAAGGATCCGACATATGGCCGGGGGCTTCTTGACCACGATGTAGGCAAGGTCCCTCTTTGAATCTTCTGACTTACTTATGCTAGGGTCTGACTGCAGGTACTATGTGTGAATAGCTTCCCCGCGCCTACTTCGCCCCGACGAAACGCTTACTTCACGAGCCTTGATGCAGCGGTTCAATCTTGAGCGCTTGGATTTGCTTCTCCATGGTATACTTCCCAGGTACTCTTCAGCCTCTACCGCCCGAGATTTAAGGCGCTGAAACCCACTTCGTGCTTTCGCGCAGGTGGAAGCTCGTGGGCATGGCGCATCCCCACTTTAGTCCAAGGATTGGGGCCCTTCTTCCTCTTGTAAGTACTCAAAGGAATCATCAATTATTTGAAGACTGAATCTGCTTTTCGCGCAGCGTCGGTCTATGGTGAGCCAAGGGCTTGCGCTGAACGGCATCAAGTACTGACTGTCTCGTGACGGTGACGCAGGTTTGTGCCCCAGTCTCCACGCTGGCTAGTCAAGAACAAAAGGATCGAAGAGGCCCACGCTATCCTAGCCACTTATCAGTAAGCTCGATCGAAATCGCCCCCATGCGCACGACCAATACTTTGTCTTCAGCGCCAACGGCAAGATGGACGATCCCCTCGTCCTCATGGAGCTCAAGGAGATCGAGGCGGCGGTCATCACTGAAGACCTGGCCAAGACTGGATCCTGGATGACGTTTGTCAGGACGTCCGGTGGGCGCCGCCGTGCTGCCATCATCTTCATGATCGGTACGCGCTCGCGATCACTGGCAGCGCAAGGTCAACGCTCTAACCACAGGTTTCTCCTAGGGACTGCGACGCAGTGGGCCGGTAACGGTATTGTCTCGTACTACCTTGTTCCGGGTAGGAGTCCTCGGTTACATTCCATGCCGGATGAACGCTGATCCTCACTCGTGGTGAAGTTTTGAAGCAGGTCGGCATTACGAAGCCTCCTCAAACAGCAGGCATCAACGGCGCCCTCGCGATCTCCAACTTCATTGTATGATTCGCTTGTATACTTCGCTCCAAAACGACTGACGCCGCCCCTCAGTTTGCCATCGTCGGCGCGCTGAACGTCGAGCGCATCGGTCGCCGTCCGCTCTTCCTAGGCTCTGTCCTCGGAATGATCGTCTGCTGTAAGGGCTCGTCGATTACCGAGAGGCCTGCATGAGCTTATTTTCCCCTTCAAAGTCTCTATCATGCAAGAACCCTTCAGCGTTGCCACCGACTGCGACAGCTGCTGACCTCAACGATGCAGGTGTGGCGTCGCCGGCGGATACGCCAAAACGCACAACGCTGCAACCGGCGTCGCGATTGTGCCGTTCATCTTCTTGTTCATGGCAAGCTACTCAATGGCTCTTACGCCGCTCCCAACACTGTATGTACTTCGCCTTGACGTTGACGATCGTGTCCATCGACGCGAACTCGTGGGGATGGTCTTCTTGGTGAGAGCTGCGATGCGAAGGAACGTCAGAGAAGAGCTTGAGCTCGTGTTGGCGTCTTTCGAACTCTTGACGAAGATCTGCATATCCCCCCGGCTCCGGAACGCGGCGACTCTCGCCGCGACAACGGGGTCATGAAGGCGGTCGTTGAACAAGTGGATGAAGGCGACCGGGAATCAGGACTGACTAAAACGTCAGGTGCTTTCGAGTGCTCACCTTCGCCGTGCAGATATGTTCCAGAGATCTCGCCGCTGGCGCTTCGCGCGAAGAGCGCCGCATTGTTGTCCCTGTCGCAGAACATCGCCCAGGCGTTCAATCAGTTTGTGAGTAAGCCTATATTCAACTTTTATGGTGTCTGACCCTCCTCGGTGTTAGGTCAACCCCATTGCGCTCAAGTCCTTGGCCTGGAAGTGTGAGCGGCATCAGTCCGTCTCAGGCGGTAGCCACGACTCCTGATGCCTGAGGCACAGACTACTTTATCTACATCGCCGCATTGGCTTTCTACCTAGTTGGATTTTTCCTCTTCATTCGCGAGACCAAGTAAGCGCTTCAGCGGACTAGCAACTCGGCGTAAGTCATGTCTGACCCTGGGGCTTTCGCAGAGGCCTGACGACGGAGGAAGCGGCCGTGGTTTACGATCCTGACGACAAGAAGGACGCGGCGCTTGCCGCCGAGCAGAAGCTGCGCCAGGCTGCTGAGGCTGCGCTGGACGAGAAGCTGGGCGGCGCCGGTTCGTTCTCGCACGTCGAGGACGTGAAGAGGGAGAAGGTGTGACGAGTCGGTGACGTCTCAAGACAGCTGTCGGGAAAGATTGATCAGGGGAAGGGAATCGTGTCTCTTTGGGTGTTGGAAAATCGCTATGAACTATGGGGTCTGAGGTCGTCACGTCGAGCGCCGCCACATCTGAGAGGCATTCAACGGGGTGTGCTCCAAGTCCGACCGGGATCTACAGCTGCCATACGACGTCCCTCCGATATGACTTTCAGCGAGTTAGCGACAGCAAGAAGCGCACGATCCTGCCCTCCATCTCGCGGCGTTCCGGCTCTCCCTCGGGCGCATGTCCCGCTCCCGGGCCTCGCACGACCCCGCTTTCCCCATTCCAGCTCTTCCCGGCTGCCTTCGCAAACCTCGCCGCGAGCGAGTTGAGCGCTCCGCGAACATGCTCCGGGTAGCTCTCGTCCTCGCCCATCAAGAGCCCGAGTACGCTCAAACCAGCATCCTTCGCCTTCCCGAACACAGTATCGAGCCTTTCGTCCGAGAGGTCGCTGCTGAAGAAGTCCTCGGACGTCGCCGGATCGACCACCGCTGAGGGCGACGGTGGAGGGAGTGCGAGGGAGGTCCAGCGAGCGTAGGTGACGCGGGTGGGTCCGAATACGGAAGAGATTCCTGACGGCACGAAGGTGAAACATGGAGATTCGGTGGGCGGGAGAGCGGGCAGCGCGGGCAGCGGCGTCGTCGCAATGAACTCGCGGTCGCTCACGGGTGCTTGAAGGATGAGACCGTCGACGGCGGGATGGGCAGGCCAAGCGTGCGTGTAGGCGATCAGGTCCTGGCAGCCTGCAGGTGTTATGGGTCAGCTCGTGTTGCGTGCCGGCATGAAGTGGGGCCCACCCGTCGAGTGGCCCATGAGCACGATGCGCTCCTTCCCCGCTCGCCGAAAGTACGCAACCGCCTCTCCAATCTCAGCAGCGTCCTGTACGACGCTTCCGCTGCCCCAGCCCGAGTACGAGCTCGTCAACTGGAGCTGCGCGGTCGTCCACCCGACAGCGGCGAGCGCGTCGGCGAGCGGCGGCACGAACCCGACCGACCCGATACCTTCTGTGAGGCCCGCGACGAAGAGGAGGATCGAGGTCGAGGATGTGGACGAGGGCGACTCGAAGGCGGTCAGGGGCGACGGCGACAAGCGATAGGTGTGCAGCACGCCAGCGACCGGTGAGCGCGCTTCCATCGAGTCGGGAGTCGGTGAATGGAGCTGAAAGCGTTTAACGAGGTCGCTCGAGTCCTCGACGGTATGCGTGAGAGCGCACGTGAAAGGTGTTGCGAACGAAGGGATCAGCAGAGCTCCGAGTCGTTCTCCAAAGCTTTCTTGACTCCCATCGCCTGTACAACACCCTCAAATGAGCACCTCATACTCGGACCAGCCCTCGTCTCGCCCACTCGTCTACCCGTTCAATGTCGTGAACCTCATCGTCCACGAGCTCGGCGACATTGTGAACGAACTTTTTCTTGATCATAAGGAAGGGAGACACTGCAGATGGTGACGAGATTGGTGCCAGGGGAGCGAGATCGCAAGCACGGGGCCAGCCCGACTACCGCCTGCGATCCCTAGGCCCACCACGTTCCCTGTCGTCCCGCTTGCGCTTCTGGTCAGCCCAGCCGCCAGCGCTGCTGCCCCCGTCGGACCTGCCCCAGCCGCTGCTGCCCCTGGGCGCATGCTGCTGACCCCAGCCGGACGAGGCCCTCCTCTCCTGCGCCTCCTGCGTCTCCTTCTTGTTGTACATCGACCCCCAGTCGCTTCCGGCTTCGCTCCGCGGCGTCTCGGACGCGATCGAGCTCCCGTTCCTCGCAGCGGCGGCGCGCTTGCGCTCCGCGATGAGCGCCGCGGCCCTCGCTCGCTCCGACGTCACGCGAGTTTTCGCCTCGGCGACTGGATCGTCTGATCGATGCAAAGTTGACGATGTAGACGCCTTTGGTTGGGGCAGTGGCGGCGGAGGTGGGATGGGGTCCCCGCGACGGCGTTTCGCGGACAGGAGCGAAGTGATGACGGGCGAGAGGTCGCCGCCTTCAGTTTGCGGTGTCGAGCTCGGGTAGCGGTCTCGCGAGGATGGAGGTGGAGGGCGCGCGATTGGAGCGCCGGAGAGGACGTCGGCGCGGCGCTTCAGGAACGAGTTCATCAGCGCGAGCGGGTCCGACAGGCGCTTGTGCTCGCCGTCCTTGTACCTGTTTGATGTTTTGATTTGAGTATGTAATGACCAATGAGTATGGCGAGGCGACGCACGCCCGCTCGAGGTTCCCCTCGACGCCTTCTTTGATCTCGCGGTCCGTCTTGAGGTCCGGGCGCGCGTACCAGCCCTTCATGTCGCCCTCGCCCTTCTTGGCTAGATACATCTTGGTGTACTCGTCCATCTTCTCCTTCTCGATCGCCTTGGCCAGCGCCGCCTCGTGGTCTGCGCCCGTCGTCTTGACCTGCGATCTGAACGTCAGCGGCCCGTCGCGCGCGCACTGACCGACGCGCGACTCACGGCTCCCGCCTCGAACTCTGACCAGAAGTTGATGTGCTTCCCCGGATCGAGCGGCTCCGCGGGCCCAGTGTCGGCCTCCTTGCCCTTGCCCTTGTCCGGGCGAATGATGACGGTCCCGCCTTGCTCGCGCTCGTCCGCGCCCGTCGGTCCAAGGCCCTTCAGCTGGCGCTCGAGCTCCTTCTCGCCCTCACCCTGCCCGTCGCGGTCCTTCTTGCGCTTCTTGCGCATCCGGTCCAGCCGCGCCTCCGAGTCCTGTCGTCGCGCGCGGCGACAGGTCAGCTGGGCTGCAGTGGCGCCACACACGGGCACGTACGGCGAGCATCGAGCGCCGATCCGACTCTTCTTCCTCCCCACGAGCCTTGGCCTCGTCCCGCTTGACTTTGGCCACATTTCTGGACGCGCGCGGAGCGAGTCAGCGCCGTGCGGGTATATGGGGGCTCAGATGAGCGGTAGGGGCCGCAGGGTAGTGAGACGCACTCTGCTTTGTAGACGTGCCAGCTCTTGGTGTTGAGGAGCTTGACCGGCACTGCACGGAACGCGGTGTCAGTGGCGTAGCGGAGGCGAGGCAGCTGCTCGTGGCTCACTGGCGCGGTATGCAGGTGGGACGGTTTCTCGAGAGTCTCTCGCTGAAGCACCACTGTCCGCGCTGAGCTGAGGCGGGTTCTTAGCAGCACAGTGGCGGGAGACGCGGCGGAGATCAACCGCTCGTTTAGGCAACGCTTGAGTTCGGACCGCCAGCGACTGCGCGACGAAAATCTCAAGCAGCGACCGCAACTCCAGCCTCAACACACCCACGATGCCGCCTCGCGCCTCGACCTCGAAGGTGCAGAAGGCACCAGCGCCAGCAGTGGCTGCCGTGTTCAAGCCCAAGACGCGGAAGCGCGGGATCGAAGAGGCGGAGCAGGCGCCGGCGGTCGTCGCCCAGCCCGACTCGCTCGGACTCGGCACCGCGTCGCTCGAGTTTGGCAGCGACGGCGAGGACGAGCCTGAGCTCGACGACGGCAGTGTTGCGGACGACGACGAAGATGCGTTCCCCGAGATTGACGAAGGCGAGAGCGACGCCGACTTCTCGGGCGGCGACTCGAACTCGGACTCGGGCGACGAGTCGCTCGGCGAGGTCGACCCGGACGAGGAAGCCGCCTTGCTCGCGGAGATCGAGGCCGAGGACGCGGAAGATGCGGACGACGACGACGAAGAGGGCGACGGCTCGGACCTCGACGAGCTCATCCGGCGCAACACTACCAAGCCGAACGAGAACGACGACACGCCGGGCACGAGCTGGGACGACGAGGACCTCATGGGCGACTACATGAAGCGCAGCCGCACCGTCGTCAGCGACATCACCGGCGGCGAGATGACCAAGTGGGACGAGGAGATTGACGCTGGCTACGGCAGTGACAGCAGCACGGAGGAGGTGCGCCCGGTCGTTCCCGCCAAAGCAGGAGCTCTTACTAACGCGGCAGATCAGACTACAAACCGCGTCGGAAACGTGCCCCAGTACTTCTACGACGACCTGCCACACATCGGGTACGACATCGACGGCAAGAAGGTCATGCGCCCCGCGACTGGCGACGAGCTCGACAAGTTCCTCGAGGGAGTCGAGGACGCCGATGGTGGATGGTGCGCTCCCTTGCTGAGCCTGAGCTTGTGCTGCACCGGCGCTGACCCCGCGCGCGCGCGCAGGACGACCGTCAAGGACCGCCTTCACCAGCAGAACGTTGCGCTCACCGAGGAGGAGCTCGACCTCATCCACCGCCTTGCCAAGAACGAGAACCCGGACTCGAACTACGACCCGTGCGCGTTCTCGCATTCAGACTGCGGCACCCGCTCACCGTCCGCATTTTTCTGTGCGCGCGCAGATACCAGCCGACGATCGAGTACTTCTCGTCCATCGTCATGCCCATGCCGCTGACGGGCAAGCCGGAGCCGAAGCGTCGCTTCCTGCCGTCCAAGTGGGAGCACAAGAAGGTCCGTCCGCCCCATGGAGCTCGCGCGCTCGCAGTGCTGATCCTTTCCCTCGCGCGCCCCACAGGTCATGAAGATCGTTCGCGCGATTCGCTCCGGCCGGATCACGCCCCGGCGCCCGGGAGCCTCGTCCTCGACGGCCGAGAAGCCGGCGTTCTACGGCCTGTGGTCGCAGGCCGACGAGCCGCTCGCGCCGCACCCGATGCACATGCCTGCGCCCAAGGCGGCGCTGCCGTCGCACAACGAATCGTATAACCCGCCAGAAGAGTACCTCTGGACGCAGGCCGAGAAGGACGAGTTTGCGGACCGCGAGAAGGAGGACCAGAAGGGCCAGGTCGTGCCGATCAAGCACTCGAGCCTGCGCCAGGTCGCCGCCTACACCAACTTTGTCCAGGAGCGCTTCGAGCGCTGCCTCGACCTCTACCTCGCCCCGCGCATGCTCCGCCGCCGCCCGCGATTGGACATCAAGGACCCGAGCGAGCTCATCCCAAAGCTGCCGAGCCCGAAGGACCTGCGCCCGTTCCCGACGACGACGAGTGTCGAGTACCCGCACCCGAACGGCGTCCGCACCCGCTGCGTCTCGATCGACCCGACGGGCATGTGGGTCGTCACCGGCGCCGAGGACGGCGAGGTGCGCCTGTGGGAGTGCGCTGTCGGCCGGTGCGCGATGAAGTGGAAGTGCGGCGACGGGCCCATCTATGGCGTCGAGTGGTGCCCCGACAAGGAGCGCTCCATTTTTGCTGTCGCCTCGTGAGGCTTCTCTTTCTAATTCATTCTGAGCGGCTCGCTGACAATAACTGTTCGCCACAGCGCGTCCAAGGTCCACCTCATCTCGCCCCTTCCCCTTCTCTCCGAAGCCGTCGCGATGCGCACGTCGCAGTACGCGCTGTCCGGATTCACCTCGGCTTCGACCGACGACGCCGGAGTCGCCAAGAAGCACGAGCAGCCCGCCGAGGTGCGCTGGTCGAAGCCCAAGGGCGACACCCTGCGCGACGAGGGGCGCCTCATCGAGATCGACGTCCCCGGCACGCTCAAGCAGGTCACCTGGCACAAGCGCGGTGACTACTTCTCGACCGTCGCGTCCGAAGGTGAGCCTTTTTCCTCGATCGGCCTTCGCGGCTAGTCGCTCACATCTTACCCATCACAGCCGGAAACCGCTCCGTCCTGGTTCACCAGCTCACGAAGCACCAGACCCAGGCGCCGTTCAAGAAGCAGAAGGGAGAGGTCCAGCGCGTGTGCTTCCACCCGTCGCGCCCCCACTTCTTTGTCGCCGTACGTTCGTTTTGGCTCGCCCGGCTGAGCTTTCACTCACTCGGACCCCACAACAGACCCAACGTTATATCAGGATGTACGACCTGCTTGCTCAGCAGCTCGTCAAGACGCTCAACCCGGGACTCAAGTGGATCTCGAGTCTCGACGTCCACCCCCTCGGCGGTCAGTGCCAGCTTTCTCGCAACGCCAACCCTCCGTCTGACGCTCTTGCTACTCCAGACAACCTTATTGTCGGCTCCTACGACAAGCGCCTCGTCTGGCACGACCTGGACCTCTCCACGACGCCGTACAAGACGCTGCGATACCATGCGCGCGCGCTGCGCTCCGTCGCGTTCTCGCCCGTGTACCCGCTCTTCCTCTCAACTTCGGACGACGGCTCGATCCACATCTTCCACGCGACCGTCTACTCGGACCTGCTCACGAACCCGCTCATCGTGCCGCTCAAGGTGCTCAAGGGCCACGAGATCACCGACAACCTTGGCGTCCTCGAGGCCAAGTGGCACCCCAGGGAGCCTTGGGTCGTCAGTGTTGGTGCGGACGGGAACGGACGGTTGTGGTGTCCGTAGGATTTGGGAATGGGAGACAGTCATCGCCACATCGTTTCTGTGGAAGCCTGTCGGCCTTTGGACCTGGTGCCTCCGCGCCAGTGGACTTCCCTCAGACTCGGCAAGTGTGACCGTATACAGACCGTACACAGGTGAGAACCTGTTTCGCAGATCGGCCTGTAGTGTGAGAGTATAGCGAGAGAAAGCATGAGCCTTAGCTGTAGGGGTCGCGCAGGGAGAGAGATGCCGCCATAATTTAGTACAGAAGGAACGCCCCCAAGACCGACATCGTTCCAGCTGCGACGGACTCAGCGATCCCCGGACCGATGGCCGCCTCGAGCGCTGACGACCTTTCCCACCTGAGCTCCGCGCCAGCTCGACTGTTTGAGCCAGCCGCCAGCGTTTTCGACAACAGAGCGTCTCGTACGCGCCAGCGAATAGCCTTCATAACGCCCGCCTTCCGCGACGTGACCCGCCTCTCCAACGCTCCACCCCGCGACGAGAAGCTGGGCAGGTCTTCCTGAGCCCGGAATGCCCGGAGGGACAGCGCTGAGTACTGAAGTCGTCACCAATACACGCACGCCCTGTTCGTGAGTACCTTTCCAGCTCGAAAGGTGCATCTGGACGGCGCTGATCGCCACCCCACCCTGGACGCCAGGCGACGAGCGGCTTCCGGGCTTGCGCTTCTGGCACGGCTGGCTGGCAACGAAGCCACGGTGCCGAGCAGATGCTTTCCCCTGAAGATCAGTTTTGTTGGGCGCGCCGTCCTACCGGGCTTGCTGTGCCCGGCCTGCGCGACTCTGTGGGCCGCGTCCGGGATCGCGCCTCGAGGCCTTGATGCTGCACCGAATCAATGCGAGATCTCACTGTCGTACAAACCGAGAACGCTTGAAGTGCATTTTGGCCGAGGTGTGACCGAGGGGACGTTGGGAAGCGGTTAGGCGCCGGTTGGTCTGCGAGCGTCCTGTGGCGGGGGCGGACCTCGTTTAGAACGTGCAAACGAGCTGCTTCGTTCCAGGATTGCACTGGATATGCCAGACGTGGCCTTCTGAGCGAAGAAGCCCGAAAAGATGACTGCCGCATCCTTCCTGAGAGCGACGAACGATTCGGTGCTCTGTCCGGTCCCTCTTTCCCCCGCCACCCGCCCGCCGCATCGTGCGCTCTCGAGATCGACCTTCGCAGAGCACGACCAGGACGACTAATTGAGTCGGTCCCACGCGGCAAAGGCGGCGAGCGAGCGCTGGAAAACACGGCTCGACTGCCAGGACCTTCCTCCCGCCATGCCTCGCGCGTCGACGGCAAAGGGCCGCACGGTCGTCGTGAACGGGCACTCGCTCGCGCTGAACAGTGAGCGTGTTCTGCTGGTGCTGGGGCGGCGTGCGGGGGAGCTGAGACGCGCGTTCGCAGCACATGTTATGGTGTCGGTGCCGTGGTCCCGGCGCGAGGGCGAGCCCTACCTGGTCG
>ERZ1463038.466-NODE-466-length-13952-cov-16.581420_pt1 | contig 13952 bp, 21 predicted proteins | sample MGYA00564479_ERZ1463038 | MGnify/ENA primary metagenome ERZ1463038 (study PRJEB39244, sample SAMEA3635134) | Helicobacter pylori | study: EMG produced TPA metagenomics assembly of PRJEB11511 data set (Assembly of a 5300-year-old Helicobacter pylori...
GTGGCAACAACCTCTAACCAGCATTAGTCTCATTAGCAGGTGAGATTACTAGCTATGTCACTACCAAACTCCCTGATTCCAAGTCAGTCGACTTGACATGTGAACAGGTGATTTGAACGTGTGTTTTGTCTCTGGGATTGCTGCGATGGTGTTCAGAGCTAGTCGTGACAGCGGTGATTACAATTCCGGTGTCACAGAAGGACGCCGGAGCAGGCCATCCTTGCGCTGCGTTTGGAGGAGCTTTGGGTCGCACATCACGATCAGATTCTCCTTGATAGCCAAGACGCTTGAGTAGCCCTGGTTGACCGGGTGAAGGGCTTGAGTGGAACACGAACGAAAGGGAAGGGCCACTCGGGCTCTCTCGTTACGCTGGGATCCTAGGTTCGTGGTAAGTCCAACAGATGCCGACCCTATCTCCTCGAGGGATCGCCGAGCCGGCGCCAGTGTCTGGGAGGACGACAGGCAACGCGCGCGTACCTCGCGGAGGACTCAGCCGCCTAACGCGACTAGATCCGCCTCGATGATCGCGAACCCGATAGTAGTCCCCAGAATTGCTTAATACTGAGATGGGCTGCCATCCTCTGATTCTGTGCTTGCACAACAGGGGGTACCGGGTGAAGTTCCAGCTGCGAAACCGGCCGGACAGGCCGGAAGCCTTGCACGCGTAGTCTCGAAGTAGACCGATCGAGATCTCTCTCATCTCACGTCTGTTAAGGCTTTCCCGCGTACGTGCTGAGCAGCCAAGGCAAGGCTGTGATCCGAGTTGGCACGGGATTTGACGGCTGATGAACACCGTCCCAGCTGGCTCGCCCCAGCCGAAACGAGTCTCTTCTCGCCGATGTTTTCGGCTACGCATGAGACTAAGATTAGTGTATACCCGTGAGATGTGGATCTTGGAAACTAGGTGGCCTTCGTGGACTGGGTTCGGGTGTTGGGAGATGCAGTGTGGTGGACGCCATCCGCCAGGTCCATCGAAGGGGATATCATTACCGCAGCTTGACTGCTTCAGTTTCAGACAGAATATGGGCTAATATCTCACCATATTCAAGAGATGAGGCACGTGAGTGCGAGCCGCCCGTCTCCCGGACGTCGCTGTTGTCGCTCTGTGGTGTGTCCCGGCGATTTGAAGTGAATGCTAGCAAAGCTTCTCACACTGCTGAGTATTTGAGAAACGTGTAGCTCAGAGCATGGAAAATATTGGGAGAGGAGCACTGAGGGCTCAACGGGGAGGCGCTCGTGCCTCGGCGCGTTTGACGACCAGGATATTCTGGAGAGGGTCCGCTTCATTGCAGGAGAGGCTGGCCGTAGCGGTACTTGGATCGTCCCATTTTAACGGTCACAATGGTGGGGTTCAACACGGAGAACGTAAAGGCAGCGTGAGACGCTCGTTCTCTATGCGGGACGCAAGCAATTTTGCTGCGTTGTGAAACTAGGGTAAACGAAATGTGACCGCGCTTTGGATATGACCTCTTGCCCGCCTAATGTGGAGTTGCGGCGTTGGTCGCCCTTGTGGAAAGAATCCTCGTTCGCAGGTCAGGCGCCCCCCGCCGTTTGGGTGCGACATGGCCGACGTGGCATGACGTCTGTCTATCCAATTTAGTGTAGCTGGACGGTACACAGCATTTAAAGCATAACTGCTGGGAGAAGGGCCTCCATTTGACCAGCGTCGGCACGCTGCGAGAGTGCCCTCCGTCGTCTCGTCACTGCCATCGGCAAGCTCTCCTCCTCCACAGATAGATGATGTAGACTCCCCGTGGCTATCTCGGACTCCTTTTCCACGTACACCAACGCTTACTCCTTCAAAGCGGCGTTGGTCAGTACGAGTCGGGCCAGCACAGAGTTCAAGCCAGCTCAAGCCGGCATCGCGCGACGTCGAGCGTTGAGGCGCCCACCAAAAGGCAGCCTTGCGTTCAACGTAGCAAAAAATTCGTGTTTTGAACAAAAGGCCGAAGCTGTTTCTCGAAGTGGTCAGAAACCGGGGTCAGCAGTCGCGCAAACGCAGCCGGCGGCGAGGTGACGACGGGGTTGACCGGCGACCGTTCATGAGTAGGTCCCACATAAGATATGCACGCCACAGACATTCACGAAGATTACCCTGTCTCCCACCGTTGGTCTGGTCGAAAGACAGAAGCCGTTGCGGGCCCCTCTCCGGACGCGGAGTCAAGGCCGAGTCAGGAGCGTGCTCCGAGCTAGTCCACCTCGACGCCGTCCGTCTCGCGAGGGCTCCCTTCCAATCGCTTCTCCTGCTCGCCAGACACCCTCGGCCTCGCCCCGACGCTCACAGCCCGCCTTCGTTCAGCCGGCGTCGCCCTCAGCCCGGGCCGCCCCGCGTTCCACCTCACTCGCCCCTCGCCCTCTCGCCTCACTACGGCGATCGGACGCTCGGATTCGGTACTGGAGGGCTAGGGGGTGACCAAGTTCTTCGCTCACATCTTTGCGGATCGTCGCTCCCCGCCTTGGGTGATGCCGGCGTCCGCACAAAAAACACGTTCGTCTCGCTTGCCGTTGGAGCACGGGAGCGCGCTGGGCAGGTTTTCGGGCTGCTGTGCCGTACACCTGTGTGATGCGGCAGTGCTTGATTGTCGCCTCCACCACTCCATCGCTCCATCGCTCCCCGCCCCGTCTTTGCGAACCGACCCTAACGCCCCCCTCAAATGCTCAACAACATTCGCCAGCTCCGTCAGAATCATGCCACCCGCTTCTCATCGCCCGACGGATCAGACCGGACCTGAAGATGCGGTGAAGGCACGATGCACAGCCGACGGGGTGTGGAGGCTGAGGTCGACTCGCTCCGGCGTCGAGGCAGCGCTCGGGCTCGGTGTGTTTCGGGATAAGGTGTGGCTCTTTTCTTACGAGAGTCCAGAGCTACCGTGGGGGTGCGTTGAGCTGGGCTGGCGAGCTCGAGCGATTGGGAGCTGACGGGCTCGGCGGTCGACCTGTGCGCTGGACTGGGGCCTACGACATCGCCGCCGTTGCTCCCCGGCATGCAGGATAGTACTTGGATGGCGAGCTAGCTGAGACGGACTCTCCTCGTGGCTCGAGGCTATGAGCTCGCGCTGCGTCGCCGCCCTTCCGTCGGGAAGCGTCAGCGTGATCCCAGCTTGCCTATGAGCTTCGTTCTAGCGGGATTGAGCTCTCCCTTAGGACAACTGCAACATCAGGATGGCATCAAACGCTACTTTACAGGGTGTTTGCGGCTGGGAGCTCCAGTAGATGGACTGGCGGAAGACGCACTTCGCGAGGGCACGCAACACGGACGTCACGCGAAGTCACGCGCTCGTAGGAAGATGTTCGACCAACGAGCTCGCAGCATATAAGCTCAAGATCCGTCGCGTTTTGTTCTCAAGCGTTTCCCAGCTGGGCTGCTCCAGGTCATGCGGGCCCCGCGCCCTTGGACTCGAGGTTGCGACTGGTCATCCAAACGAGCAGATTCAGCCCACCTAGTGCACCCGAGGACGGGAAGGATCTCCCAGTCAAACAACAACAACAACATCACTCCAACGCTCCGGTGCGCGCGATCGTTGAGAACGATTCCTTCCGAAGGATTCCTTCCTGGGCCGCGTGCCCCCGCGAGGGCGACCCCACACAACCCCGGTCGACACGCTAGACGCGTTGGCGGAGCGCGAGAGACAAGTCGTCGAAGGTCTCGAGAGCGAGAAGAAGATGGAGATGTGCGACTGCGATTCCGCCACCGGGCGGCGAGCTAGCGACGCGCGCTGGAAGACTGCGCTCCGTGCTCCGCGGACCACCCTTCGCGCACGACCAGACGACTGGCTCGTTTAGCGCGAGCGCCGCACCAGAAGACGTGCCGGCAGAACAGAGATCGTGATCGAGGCTCGTGGATCCGAGCGGTGTGCGAGATCCGCCTTGGCAGCAGGGTCCCTTGCGGTGGCTGTCGTATCAAAACGAATGCATCTGAAGGGTAAACTCAGGTATGATGTGATCACATCTGCAGCCTCACCATTGATTGATAAATTTGCTCAAACAGTTTGCTTCAGTCGACCGAGGCGAGTCTTTCAGTGTGCAACAGCACAGCGGCGCCGGCGAGCTCGTGTCCGCCGACATCACATCCCTTGCCGCCGTTCCTTATCTTAAGATTCCATTTGTAGTGAGCTGGGCAGGCGATCAGGATTGCAATCGAGGGTGCGCTCCGGGTAACCGCTCGGCGTCAGCTGCGTCGAAGGTGGGCGCAACGCGTGCGCCACAACAGCGGAGTCCATTCGTGGTGGCGCTCTCCAGGTCACGAGTGAGATCTGTACGGTAAGAGAAAGCAAGCCAGCGAGAAGGCCTCGTCGAAATGGCGACTCGTCGACGAGCCCAGCGTCGGGATCCGGACTTCCGCCGCCGGCGTGCGCAGCGCGGTGGCGTCGACTCCAGCCGCCAGCTCCGAGTGGGGACGCTAGCCCGTCATCTTCGACTATCACGCCCGCAGTGGATCGACTTCCCCTCGTTTCCCTCCGCACAGAGAACCGGTTCGCGCATACCACGGGCTGGAGCACGCGTCGGTCGCGCGAATATAAATCCGCGCTTCTGTCGCCTCTGCCCTTCTCTTCATTATCCTACGCTCATCGCCTCGTTCAGTTCGCTTGACCCACACTCTTTTACCACTCTCTCTCCCGCAAGCGACTCCCGTTCTCCCGTCCCCCGTCCCCCCCGAGCCCCATCCCAGCTCCCGCCCCATCTCCGCCGACACCGACCTTGACGATGCTCGTTCCCTTCGCCTTCCTCGCGCTTTCGAGCACCGCCATCGCTGGTCTCCTCGACCCGATCGCGACCCTCATCCCGCAACCCATCATCACCCAGCTCCCCTCCTCCCTCGCCAGCGTGCTCCAGATCCCGTCGTCCATCGTCACGATGCTGCCACCGCCGCTTGAGACGATCGCCAACAAGACCAACGTCGCGATCAAGTCCCAGAACGTCACCTCCGCACTCCTCACTTCCAACCCCGGGAGCGGCTACCTGATCGACGAGAACGTCCTCGCTGGCGTCCTCGCACCGGATTCCGTGCGTGATTCTAGCGGGCGGATTTCGGTCGGTGACCATGAGGGCGTTGAGCTAACAATTGATAACATCATAATCAGTGCACCGCCGACTCGGTCGTTGGCATCCAGTCCACTATCACGGTCGCGAAGCTCGTCAACCTCTGCATCTGTGTCCAGGTCATCGGTGTAAGCGCGCTTCCCGGACGGAAGATTCTCGGGCGTGGAGCTAATATTTACTCCCGTGTAAAGGCTGCCGACCCGACCAAGAAGCCGTGCCCGTCGTGCCCCAGCAACGCGTCGCCGGTTTGCCTCACCAGCGCCTCCGCGGCGCAGTGCTCGTGCTCGTGCAACGACGGCTTCTACGCCGTGAGTTCTCTTCTTTCGCCTCGTTTCCTCGCGTGTTCTGACATTTCTCGCATCCCAGGGACCCGATGGCACGTGCATCCCGGACTCGAACTGCCCCGCTCCCAACACGATCAAGCCCCAGCCCGACGGCACCTCGACCTGCGAGTGCGACGCGCCGACGTTCCAGTCCGACGGCAACGGTGGCTGCACTATGACCCCCTCCCAGGCCGCGCGCCGTCGTCGCTCGCGCATGCTCGCCGACATGAACGCCAACGCCGTCCTCGGCTCCCGCGCGTACCACTCGGCTCGCTGCCCGTACGGCGAGTCCGCCTGCCGTGTCGGCCTTGGCCGTGGATACGAGTGCCTCGACACCCGCACCTCGCTCGACTCGTGCGGTGGCTGCCTCTTCGAGGGCGGACAAAACTGCCTCGAGCTCCCCGGAGTCATGGGCGTCGGCTGCATCGCGTCCGAGTGCCGCATCTGTGCGTCTTCCCTCGCTCGCTCTCCTTGACTCCCGACGTTCTGTCTGACTTCGCGTCCTTTTCAACAGCCTCCTGTGTCCCGGGCTGGAGCTTCCTCGCCGCCGAGGGCATCTGCATCCGCATGGAATAAGCTCGAGAGCGAGCATCACGACCTGACGACATCCATCCGCAACGGCATCGGCGGCGCCACGCTGGCTGTACTCCTAGTTCGCCTTCCCTTCGCCTCCTTGTAGATTTAACCTTTCGTTGGATTAGAAATCACACCATGGATTCAAACAAACCTCTCTCGTCTCCCGCTGAGCCTCTCGTACGAGCCCACGCGCGCTCCGTCACGCTCTCCTCCCCCCTCTGAAATAGACCCCCCCTCAGCTCGTGTTGCTAGGACCGCTTTTGTTTCAAGATGACCTGAGAACGATTCCCTTCTGTGCCCCATCAATACTTCTTCTTCTGCAATACCTCGCATCCCTCGTTTGCATCTGGCAGAGACGCCTCGCCTTCAAGTTCGCCCGCCACACACCTCTGAGTCAGCATCTCTTCATCGCGCCGACGCGCTGGCCGCGTCGCACCATGCTCTCCTTCGCAGCCTTCCGCCTTCCAGCCCTCGTGCTCCTCACACTGTTGTCGCTCACCGAATTCGTCGTCGCCGTCGTCGTGATTCCGTACGAGCTCAGGACGTACGGCGGGTACAACGCCTCGGCCGCTGAGCTAGCGGTCGCGGGTGGTTTCACCTTCATCATGGTTCCCCTTGTGTGAGTCAGAAGTCTAGTAGAGCATGGGGGCTGTTTGGAGCAGCTGCGAATCGGTTGGGCTAACGTGGCGTGGCACCGCACAGGACGGTCATCAACCGCGTTCGCGACAGTGGCGTGATCGCCCGCGTCTGGTTCGAGTGCGCCTGGTGCGCCCTCGTTTCGCTCTTATACATCGGTAAGCATTCAATTAAACGAACTGCAATCAAGAGCCGCAAGAGCCTCCCGCTGACGAGCTCGCCGCCCGCACAGGCGGACTCGCAGCGCTCACCTCGGAGACATTCCGCCTCCAAGACTGCCAAAACCTCTTCATCTGTCGCGGCTTCTCAACCATGCTCGGCTTTGCGTGGCTCTCCTGGATCACCGTCTCGCTGTTCGCTGCGGCGGAGCTTGCGCTTGTCGTGCGACGTTGGTCGGCGGACGTCTGGTCGATGAACGCCGCGTTGCTTTGGGAAGAGGGGTGGCGGGGAGCTTCGAAAGATCAATCGGCGGGGAAAATGAAGGAAAGGCCTGGAGTGGAGAGTGTTTGAAGGCCGAAGTCGCTCCTTCGAAACGGGGGGAGGTCGCACAGTCAAGCTGTTAATCGTAACCACTCTCGTTTAAACCAGTTTGACGCAGACCCCGTTGCGTATTTATCACGGCAAGCACCACGAATTCTGATTTTATATCCGCATCGTTGAGTTCTTCTCCAAGAAAGAAAGCAAGCAGCCGACGACCCCTTTCCGGCTCGCGCCGGTGGCCAGCCGAGCAGACCGAGCTCGACAGTGACGGCGCTGTTGAGCTCGACGCCATCAGCAGCAGGCGGCTTTCCACCAGTGATCACTCTATCGAGTCCGGTGGGTCTTTTCTCCTCCACGGACCGGACGCTACCGATTTTTCCGGCCAGCTTCAGGTAGTCGCGACCGGCGTCGAGCGAGCGGGATGATGATTGGGAATCCGTCGATCACAGCGGATGTCATCCAGGGGTTCGTTATATACCGAAGCATTCAGCATGATATGGGCATATCCCAAGCTACGGCGAGCGGATGGGGCGCTGGGAGTGGGCGCTGGGAGTGAGGTGGCTTCGTGATTGGGGATACAATACGGATCACGCAAAGCGAAGGCCTGGACAAGCGAGGGCCTGGTACTGTGTAAGAGCATCACAGAATAAGACTTTAAGCTTGGTTGTGAGCTTCGGTATCAGGGAAGGCGAGGATAGCACTGGCTGGTTCGTTCGCACGCGCGTCTTTTTGCAGGATCCGGGGGGGTTGAGGTCGATGAAGCAAGGGCTATAACGCACCCGCTTGACGAAACGATGCCACTTGAAGAGAAGGATGGACTTGGTGAGCGCGATACTCTCTCCATCGCAGCGAGCCACCGGGTCAAGCGTGAGTTTGCGGCTGAGCGCACGTCGCCAAACTTGATCCATGACGAAAATATCACGTGCGGCCTTTGCAGCCTGTTTTGAGCTCACGAATTTGTACACGAAGCCGACAACGCTTTCGCCGTCACCGTTCTATCTCCGACCCGCTCTACGCCACCGTGCAACTTCCGAACCCACATTAGACGACTCTCCCGTCCGCCAACATCTCCCTGATCACTCTCAACGTACTCTCGATCCCGCCGCCCAGCGCCTCGTTCAACTTCTCCACCGGCAGCGGCTCGCCGTCCGGTCCGAGACCGGGTGGCGGAAGGCCGTTGGCGAACGAAAAGGTGAGGAGGAGCTCGCCCGCCTCGTTGTACGAGACGAGGTTGGTAATGCGTGATCCTGAGGCCATCTCAAAGTAGACCTGGGAGCTGGGTATGAGCATCGGGTGAAGGCTGGACAGAGGGCCGGGACGCACGATGGTCGAGTCGTGCCATTCTACGTCTTCGACCATCGTTTTGGACCCGAATGTGACTCTCCGAGTGAGCTGGAAAGGGCTAGAAGTGTCAGCGCGTCCGCTTGACGGCCTCGACGATGCCGATGGCCGGCGGACCTTGTTGCCCTCCTCGCTGAGCACCTCGCACGCCGAGATCGACGGGATGAACAGCTGCGCAGCCATCTGATGAGTCGGATGTAGGTCAGACGAGGAGAACGACCAACCTGTGGCTCGCGCTCCTTCCTCGCCAGGCCCTTCCACAGCTGCTCGAGCGTCAGAATCGACGGCGCTCCGGGTGGGTTCACGAAGCGAGTGGTGGCGAAGGAAGCGGGCATCGTGCAGGTGAGAGTTGGACGTAGCGGAGGGACAAAGGCGCGCGGTGGGAAGCTGACCGCCGGACCTTGAGCTTGGACCACGTTCGCTTGGTGAGCAGTGGTGGAGCGCCGACGCATAGCGCCGAATTGTCGGAGTTTGACTATGGCGAGGCTCGAGTCCTAAGCTGATAGGTGCGGAAGATGACGTTGGGATCGTAAGCGGGAGGAGGCGCTGAGCCGGTGTGCGTGTATGCTGAGGCATCCTGGAGCAGTGAACGCCCTCGCAGTCGAGTCGGCCGCAGGCACGTACATACGGGCCCCACTTTCATGCTGGTCAACGGCAGAATGTGTCCCCTCTCGCGCAGTGAGCGAGCTGAGAGGGAACGAGATCGAGCTGTCGCCGGGGACCAGGTCGGAACAAGAACAACGTGAGCATCGACACAAGCTCTTTCGAGCAAGAAGGAGTGGTCACAGACCAGGTCCACGGCGGTCGAGACGGCTTGAAGCAGTACAACAGCAGCGGGTAGCGGGCTGAGCGCTGAAGCGGCATCCTGTGGCGTGCGCTCGGCTTGTGTCGCAGATCCTCCCGCTCATCGCGGCTCCAAGAGCCACCTCGATCAATTATGGGAGCCGCATTCGGTGCCAAATCCAATTGAAGCGCGACTGAGGAGCACTAGACGCACTGTCGCATCCTTCTTGACCATCCGCCGACTACACTACCGTCGCTTTTCGCGGCGCGCGACGTCTGAACGCCGGGCGCGCAGGTGCAATCGCGACCACCAGCTAGTCGGCATCGCAGGTGCTTGCTGTCGAGGTCGCGGACTAGGCTGCTATGGAGCCGCCACTCGCAGCTCAAGGGCTCGCCATAGCGGCGATCGGTGAGCTCGCCCGCCCAACGCCCCCACTGTCGCACCAGCTCACCCCGCACCCCAGGTCCCATCACCGCTGGCTGCAGCGTCCACATCCTTCTCACCGGCATCATTCTTTCCATGATGGGATCCTTCGTCTCCTCGGGACGCTTCAATCGCGAAAAGCCGGCCATGCGGACCCTCGTGTGCCTCGTCTTCACGCTCAATCTGGTTCAGCTTGGGATCTCGATCGGCGATATCCTGCAGTGGAGCTGCACGCAGAAGCGGGATTACGACGCGATGTTTGCCGGGACCAAGATGGACTCGTTGACGCCGTTGGTGGTCGGGTTGGAGGCGTTTATCGTTCAGGGCATCTACGCGCATCGAGCGTTCACGGTGCGTTCTTCCCCCCCATTTGTGAGAACGTTTGAGTACGGGAGAAAAGCTGACGATGTCAGTCTCGTAGCTGTTTCGGACTCGTTGGAGAAAGTGGGTATTTGTGGTGGTTGTTGGACTCGCGATGGTCGCGAGTGTCTTTGGGGCGCTCATCACCACCATCCTTAATTTCGGGTGTGAGTCCAGCACTTATACAAGAGTCCGGGCGTAGTGTTGCTCATTATTCCTCTCCAAAGACGCCAGCGACACCTTTACGAGCCTTGGCCTACTTGAATTCGACCCAATGACATCCCTTTGGCTGTGGAGCAGCTTCGGTGCGTCCTGCTGCCCGCTTACAGTCGAGCCCTTCTGATCGGAATTATGTACGCAGCGGTCGATACGACAATATCCGTCGCACTTTGGTCCATCTTTCACTCGAACGTGGCGGGGTTCAATCCGCGGATGGACTTCGTCTTGGTCAAGCTCGCGCAACTGGCGGTCCAGACGGCGAGCTATACCGCGCTGACTGCGCTTCTAGGTGGTACGTCCTCTCCCCTCTACTCCATCAATCATAAGCTCACGATTCCACGCCCAGCCTTGTTCGCGGAGCTCTTTACTTCAGACTACACAGTCGCGATCTCCTACCCCTTCCTGCGTGCGTCCATTCCCAACTCCTCGTCTCCCCGTCCTAACTCGTCCTACCTAGTTGTCCTCCCCGCTCTCTACACAATCTCCATCTTCGTAACGCTCGGGGCGAAGCAGGAGCTCAACGACGAGCTCTCCCAGACACACTCCTTGCGGGTCAGCAGCGGGTCCGCGAAACCTGTGTCGCACTCGTCCAAGTCGCCTCCTAGGCAGGAGGAGGCGAGAAGCAATCAGAGCTACGTGCTCAGTATACAGGAGGTGGAGCGGAGTATGTCGTTGGACAGTCGATGTTGAAAGTTGTAACCCCACTCTCGCGCGCTCGCTGCCTTACGAGTCAGAGAGATCGGGACGCGCAACAGACTCGAGAACCGGGCACAGCTCTCGGTCGAGGCAAGTACAGGACTTTCTGGCTCGTTTTTCAAAACTGTCGACTCCAGCCAACGCGTCCCAGCTCCCCGACGCTCAATGCAGCCCATCGCGGTAGACAGTCTTGAAGCTGTCCCGCGCAAAGAGCGCCGTGAGGTACGCCTTTAGCTTCGGGCCGACCTTGCTCCCCGCGGGTAACTGGGCGTCGAGCAGGTCCGTCTCGCTCGCGTCGGGCTTCGTCGCGCCAGCCGCGATGAGGATACGCGAGAAGTACGCGCCGGCGTGCAGGCTGCGTGCGGGCGGTGGTCAGAGTGCCGTTCCGGGAGACGAGGGGGGGATGCAGTGGACGGGAAATTGAGAAAGGGACGTACTCGGCCAACGCGATCTGGTCGCCGACGATGTACATGCTCTTGCCGTCGAGCTTCTCCTCGAACGTCTGCACCGTCTTGCCGAGCAGGACCCACGCCTCGCTGCTGAGCTTCATGAAGTCGGCGCTGTCGGCCTTGCCCTGGATCATCGCGAGCATCGACCCGTTCTCCTACAATCGTGCAATCGGGTCAGCGACGCTCCCGTCAACGCTCGCCAAAGGATCGAAGCGCACCTTGAGCTTGAGCTGGTAAAACGCCGCCAGTCGCGCGTCGTCGTCGCCAGCCTCCTTCGAGTACCGCTCGAGCGCGTTCTGCCTCCCCTCGAGGAATTTGCCCGCGAACCCCCTGGCCTTTGCGTCCCGCTCCGCCTCCGTCCTCCAGCTGAGCCCCAGCATGTTCGGGTCCGGCGCGGTCGGCGAGTGCACGAGGTCGATGATGAAGGTCGAGTCGACGGCGCCTTCGACCGTCGCGGGTGAGAGAGAGGGCGCCGAGTGGGCCGAGGGACCGTTGGTCGAGTGGTCGAGGAATGCGCAGATCTCGACTGTCGAGGTGAGCGCGCGGAACTTTGTCGCGAGGTCGGATGTGACCGTGTGCGAGTAGGGCGCGACGAGGACCGGGATGGTGCCTGTGCGACGGTGATGGGGAGGTCAGCCGACATTCCATCAGCTTGCGTTGCTGGACAAATGTGTAGGCACTTGAGGCACTGTCTACATGGTGCCCCTGGCCCAGCAAGACGGCTCGGTAGCGCTTGAACGGCACCACAGAACCACGCTCGCGGAAATCTGCTCGACCGCCGGAGCGGGGAGAGGAGCCACGTCTGTGACTATTCGAGTATAGACTGTCGTAGTCTAGATGAATCCCGGTCTAGCTCGGTAGCACCGCTGACCCTCGATGCGCACCTCTCCGCGTCGCAGGACCTTCGATCGCACTGACAGGCTCGGCAGATCCATCCTCAACAATCTTAAACAGAAGAAAAGCAGCTTGACCAAGAGATGCTAACGGGGCACGTGCTCACTCATCTAGAGAGACGAAAGCGACGTCCCTCCGACTTCGCTCCCTCCTCCCACGCGCAGCGTCTCCACGCCACGTCCTCACTCCGTGAATGACCTTCGCCAGCTTGAGCCGTGAATCGCCGCCTTTACAGTGCTTGCTTACTATAGAAGCAGGAAATACGGTCGTCCGGACTCTCGTCGCAAACGCGCACGCTGAGAGGGCCGTCCCTGCCGGTTCGAGCCGGCTACGACGTACCTCAAAAGCGGTCGGAGCTCGCGCCAAATGGAGAGGACGACCGATGCGATACCGACGAAGACTGTCATGCAAGAAGCTCCGTATCCACTAACCGAGGGAGACCCGTTGCGAAGAGCAATGGGCCAATCTGCGGCGCGTCCGAGCGCCGATCGCCTGCGGCTCTTGCTCCGCCCAGTCAACACAATTTTCACGTGGCCCAAAGACTCTCTCTACTGTAGACACGGCGACACAATGGCTCAGGGTGAATCCGGCGCGCCACAGTGCGGGAGATGTCCGAGCATGGCTCTGACGCCTCGACGCGAGCTGATGGTGCGAGACTCTCGAGACCGAACGGATAGCTTCGGATTCGTCCCTGTATCTTTGAAGCGCATGGTGTGACAGGTCTAGATGAGGTGAGGGTCTTCACCGTCCACGAGAACGAGCGAGCCCTCCCCGTCGCGAGCATCACCGCGCCCCCACGACACAATCGACACATTCACCAGGCCAGAAGTAGGCAGGCAATGCTACTCTTCGTTAATCGGGGAGCAACCGGTCGCCTCCCGCGACCGAGCCCTCCCCGAGAACGGAAGCGAGCGAGGCCTGCCCTCCTTCCGACGCCTTCCGTCCAACGCGAACACCAAATCGAGCTCACCGGTACTATAGCGACCCCGGGAGCGTCCACAACGAGTCAGAGCGCGCACACGATCCAGCCAGCGCTTGTAATCCGCCCACACGACCCGCACGGCAGTTCGACTGACCTTTCGGCGAGACTGTTCCGGGATCACCAGTCAGCTCCTCGCCTCCACTACAGCACCTGAGAAAGACTCACTCTTCAAGAACGACGGCGCAAAGTTCTGTCCCTCGACTGTGAACGCGTCATCGTCAGCCCCGCTCGCCGCTCCAGCACGAGCCGCTCGACTGACCCAAGTTGACCAGGCGCTTCTCAAGCTGGACCTCGGTGAAGCCCTTCTCGAGCGCCGTGAGCGTCGGTACGGCGCTCCAGACGCTCCCGGGCGTGAAGTGGTCTGGCGGGGGGCCCCATCGATCAGCGTGGGTCGAGCGCGGGGACGGGGACAGCGCGCACAGAGAACCGCTTTCGGGACGTGGGCGAAGGTCGTGTCGGACATACTGGGCGGGTGGAGAGTCGAGGTCGGGGAAAGGCAGTGGCGAGTGGGCGGGCGAGAGCGCGGCGAGCGAAGTGGGGCGGATGACGATCGAGCGAGTGCGACTCGAGGCGGGCGTGTCGTCCGCCCTCGGTCGAGTTGGCGGACGGGCCGAGCGCAGGTTGGCTTTTGACGCTCACCTTGCTCGACTGGCGACGCGCTTCCATGCACATCGGAAATTGTCAAACTAAGACTTCAGGGTTAGGGTTAGGGTTAGGGTTAGGGTTAGGGTTAGGGTTAGGGTTAGGGT
>ERZ1463038.467-NODE-467-length-13950-cov-19.129399_pt1 | contig 13950 bp, 22 predicted proteins | sample MGYA00564479_ERZ1463038 | MGnify/ENA primary metagenome ERZ1463038 (study PRJEB39244, sample SAMEA3635134) | Helicobacter pylori | study: EMG produced TPA metagenomics assembly of PRJEB11511 data set (Assembly of a 5300-year-old Helicobacter pylori...
GGTACGCGCGCATGATCCTCGACTACTTTGTCAGCGAGTCGACCCAGGTCCCGAGCTTCCTCGTCAACCCGCCGGCCGACTTTGACGCGAACGTCGTCATCGACGACGACGGCCACACGGCGCTGCACTGGGCCTGCGCGATGGGCCGGATCAGGATCGTCAAGCTGCTCCTCACCGCCGGCGCAGACATCTTCCGCGCCAACTCGATGGGCCAGACGGCGCTCATGCGCTCCGTCATGTTCACGAACAACTACGACCTGCGCAAGTTCCCCGAGCTGTTTGAGCTCCTGCACCGGAGCACGATCAACATCGACCGCGGGGACCGCACCGTGTTCCACTACATCATCGACATCGCGCTGCAAAAGGGCAAGACGCACGCCGCGCGGTACTACATCGAGCACGTCCTCCAGCGGCTCGTCGAGTACCCAGTTCGTCCTTTGCCCGCGCGCCTTGCAGCTTCCGTTTCTGACGCCCCCCGCGCCCTCAGAAGGAGGTTGCCGACATCCTCAACTTCCAGGACGAGGAAGGCGAAACGGCGCTCACGCTCGCCGCCCGGGCCCGCTCGAAGCGGCTCGTCAAGATCCTGCTCGACAACGGCGCGGACCCGAAAGTGCAGAACCGCGACGGCAAGAGCGCCGAGGACTACATCCTCGAGGACGAGCGCTTCCGCGAGTCGGAACTGTCCGCCCAGCCCAACGCGTCGCACTTCTCCTCTGCGCTGAACCCGGCCATGCTCGCCCCGTACGCCGCAACGCACCACACGTCCTCGGTCGGCCAGCGCGCGGCCACCGTCTGCATTCCGCTCGTCGCGGACCTCCTCGAAGACCTCGCCACCTCGTTCGACGCCGAGCTGTCCTCGACCGAGCACGACATGACCCACGCGCGCACGCTCGTCCACAACATCGACGCCGAACTCGCCGACGGGTCCCACACGCTCGCGTCGCTGCGCGCCCAGGCGTCCGCGCTCGACGTCCTCGAGGCGCGCGAGGCCGCGCTCGTCGCCGAGCTCGAGAACCGGATGGGCAAGCGGTTCCGGCTCGGGTGGGAGAAGTGGGTCCGGGACGAGGACGCGCGGGAGCAGAGCTACGACCCGCGCACGGCCCAGCCCGAGGCGGACCTCGACGCCATTCGCGAGCTCGCGCGCAACCCGCCCGCGGACGCCGTGCGCCGCGCGCAGACGCTCAGGGCCGAGCTCGAGCTCACCAAGGACAGGCGCAGGGAACGGTTCAGGGCTTTTGCGAGGATGCAGAGCGAGGCGGGCACGGGCGTCAAGATGGGCCAGTACCGACACCTCGTCGCGCTCGGCGCTGGCGTGCCGCTCGACCAGGTCGAGGGCGTCATCGAGAGCTTGTGCGAGGACTTTGAGGGCGGCGAGGCGTTCCCTTGAGTGGGCCGTGGTGGGATTGTAGTACTTCTCCGTTTCTTTGCCTTTCCTTTGTCGAGCACACCCCACCACTGTTTGTAAACAAGCTGTAGTTCCGCTGCTATTCTCTCGGGTCGCTTGGAAGACGACTCCTTGAAGCTATGAAGGTCATACAAGCTCACCATTAGGTCAGCTCGCTCAAAAAAAAAAAGGAGCAGTCTTTGAGCTTCGCAGAGAGCACCTGCCGGTGGTGCAGGGTATCGTGGTACGGGGCAAAAGCTGGACTGCACTCAGCAGATTTTGAGGCCTCAAACGAGGACGTAAAGCGAGAATGTCCATGCATATTGTCCGTCACTCCAAGTCTTGCCCTCGACGACTCGGCCAACTCTGGACCCCACCCGCGCGTGTCCGTCTCGACAACGAGCACGTGGTGCGTGAGCTGAGTGGAACATCGAGGAGAGTTAGTGTGATGGAGGAAGACCGATCATATTGTACGCACCTTCTCCTTGGAGATGAGAGGAAGCCCAAGCTCCGTGAACCCCCACTGCCTGAGCAACACGGCCGTTTCCTCGTTCTGAGTGATCTTGCTCAAACCGGTGATATTTGGGATGACCCCGAAGCGCCACGCCTTGACGTTCTCGGGCGGGAAGGGTGCCTCGATCCAGGCGTACTCGTGGACGAGCTTCCCGCCCGCGAGTGGGACGCGCGCGCGGATCAGGTTCCCGTCCGCGTCGACCTCCTGGTCCTTGACCGGCGCTTGATTTCCGTAGAGCCACTGTCGAAGGTAAGTGGAAGGTGAGAAATGCCAGATTCATCAAGCTAGACTCCCCTCACCTCCGTTGTGGCGTCTGACTCGGGCAGCGAGCACGGTGGTCCTGCCGGTGGTGCCGGACGCGGGACGCTAAGGACGGAAATCTTCATATCGCGGATCATGCCGATGTGCTTTGAATACCAGCCATGAGGATCCTATGGGAACAACATAATCAGCTGTTTGCTATCACGGTGCAACACCGCGCCGCGAAGTGCACCGTCTTGTAGATCGCCCATGCCGCTGCGAAGCGCGCCTCGTTCGAAAAGTACACCATCTCGGTGTCGCCGAGGTCGCCCATCGAGGCCGCCTTGCGGAACGAGAAACCCGAGGTCTTGATCGCGTTGCCGGCGGCGAACGGTGTTCCGTGGAAGAGCTTCGGGTGTGCGTCGTCGTCGGCAGCCTCGAGGAATTCCCCAAGCGGCGTCGTGGTTCCGCCCCCACCCTTCCCCTTCTCCAGCTTTTTCTTTTCAACACTCCTGCGGCTCGTCATCACCGTGAGCTCAGTCACGGGCGGGCAGTACTCCCAGTATCGCATCCACCCTCTCGCGGACATGCGGATCGCGAGCACGTCCTCGCCCACGCCGCATTCCGCTTTCGCGATCGCAGCAAACTCCTTGAACACGCTCAAGACCACCGTGGACGCTCCGCCGGCCTCGAGGTTGCTGAGTAGCTCCGGGAAGCTCTCGGGGAGCTCGGGAGTGAACAGTCCGTCGCGCGCGACGTCGATCCAGTCGTACCCGCGAAGGGGGTTTGCGAGCGCTTCACTCTTGATCTTGATGAACGCTTCCTGGTTGACAAGAAACGAGAGGCGAGGGTGCTTGGCCTCGAGCCAGGCGTCAAAGTTGGTGTGGTCGGCCGGCGTGGGAAGGGGCGGGGGCGGGGGGGCGTCGTCCTTCGAGAGTGATCCCGAGCCGGTCGGGTACTCAGGGACTCGCGGCAGGCTGGAGATACTTGCAGTGAGGTCTTCGGTCTCGAGTGTGGTATCGGCAGCTGCACAAGCGCGAGGTCAGATAGTGAAACTTGCTCGCGCGCAATCCGATCACTTGGGCACGACTTGGTGGAGCCACTCGACTCCGAGCTCGGCCCTTTGATGTGCCGACTCCCCTCGCCTTCATCGTACGTAGCATGGTCAGGCTCGTGACCTTTCTCGTCGATGTCCGTCTCGGCGGCGGGCGTCGGGGTCGTGAGTGGCGCGGAGGTGCTGGGCGAGCTGCGCCGCTGCGGCGACGGCGACGGCAGCGGCCGGCTCGAGTCGGCGAGGGTCAGGCTCTCGAGCTTCTCGGTGGGGTCTGGGAGCGTCATCGTATCGCGCGTCTGTCGATGATGGTCGAGCGCCAAAGGGGGGAGCAGCCTAGCGCCTAGACTCTTTCAGTCATGGACAGCCCGCCGCGCTTCGAGTCACGGCGGAACATCGCTTCGCTCAAAGTATTTAATTCAACCGCGTTTCCTTCAGCCCCGAGACTTACTCTGCGGTACCACAAAGGACAGGGCTAACTTCCGCTCCAGGTCGCTCTTATGCACGTCCAGCTGCGGCTTCGCGCGAGCACACGACCTCGCAAGGGGGAAGTGCAAGAGGAATGTGAAGTTGTACAAGGATCTCGATGGAGTTTGATTAGAAAGGAGCTTCGTCGCACTTCCTGCTGAAAAGGTGCAGAGGTAGATCGGCTCAGATGCACGGGACGGCAGCGGCAAGGCAGTGGTGCAGTTGCGCGATGCTCAGGACTTGGCCGACAGCGAGCGATACTTAAAATGGCTATAGTTGTTACAGTGCTATGAAAGTATAAGTTCTGATCTCCCTGATCTGTCCTCTTCCTTGCGCCCGGCGTCCTGCAGCCGGTCGTGCCGCCTCGACGCTCCTGGCGCTCTTCACCGCGCTACTCCAGATACCGACGTGAGCGTCCTGGGCATCGCAAAGTCAGAGTATTATTCTTTATCACATTGCTGCTCCCAGTAGCTGAGACTCACAACTCCTTCAACGTCGGCAGCCCCCATCGGACGCAGCGCCACACGAAGCTGACCGCACCGCCAAGTGTCCTCACGCCGCTCTTGATGCTCCAAGCGATGCTGATCGCTGTTTTTGGATATAGTGATTGAAGGAAGTGGGTGCTGCTGGAATTGAGGTCGAGCGTGGTGCCAAAGTCACGGAGGGCGGCGAGGGCCGACAACTCGGTTGGTGCAGTACGGGTTTTCTCTGCTGTGGAAACGAAGGAGTTAAAATTAGATTCACTTGAAGCCGAAGCTGACACGTACCGACGAACGTGCCTCCCAGACCTGATTCGAGCGCCGCTGATGTCCGAGGTCGGCGGCTTCGAGCGACGGCGGAGACGGGGCAGTGGAGGAGTGTGTGGCTTATGGTCATTGTCGAGAGGTTCTGAGTGCAGGAAGGAGACCGAGGTCAGCCCAACGGAAAATGAGATCGATCCAGCGAGACGCGCGTGCAAGGCGTCGAGACGTCGCCGTGCCCGATGCCCGTGTCTGCGAAGACGCGGCGCGAGGCTAGGGTCGGCTTGCCTCCTTTCGGGCTTTGTCGGCTGGTAACTTAAGGCAAGCTTGACTGTGTGTCGAGTCAGGCTGGTCGAAGGAGTGGGGCTGAGTGGGGTGTCGCGCCACCTCGGCGACGGCGATCGGCGACTTGACTGGCTGCTTGTGATGCCGAATCGAAAGGCATGTCCAAGTGACGGGTGATCTGAGGACAAACCCGTTCTGCACGGGTCCGTCTGCTCCATGAGTACGTATTGATCGAGTAACCAGACAGACTCGGATCCTGATTGGATCCGAGTCATCTTGGAAAGCCGCTCAGTATTGCACTCCGAGATGGTCCCCCAGTCTAGGCTAAGATATATGTGTATTTTCAGTCCAACCGCAGGTGTAAAGCGCCATGTCCCTCTACTTGATGAGCTTGCGACGTCGCGGCGCCACCGTCCTACGCCTCTACCCCGTCGCCCGGATCAGAGCAGACTCGCTTTCATGGAAAGGCTCAGTTGCCCAAGATTTGAATATACCAAGGATCCGTCAACATGCATGAGAAGGTTGAAATTCCCAGGTGCGCCTCCAAATGCGCCTGCTGCTGCTCATGGCGCCTCCAAGCGACGCCCTTCTTCTCGTGGGAGCCTCTGACGGGGAAAACGGCTTCTTTGCACAGTGTCCGGAGACAAATCCGAGCGCAATATCCCTAGATTTATCTTGATTGGTGTGGATCCTTCTCGACGGAAGGTTGTGTGTGAAGATCTGGGCAAGGCGACCAAATCGCAGGCCAGGAGGTGACCTCTCTCTTAACCGCATTCCATCTCTTCCTCAGACCGCAGCGGCAGGGCCTCTCAGTACTATCATCTGAAGCTGATCACTCCCTCGTCCCTTCCACCCGATCCGATCGCATGCTCGTCCGGCTGGGCGCCGCCGCCGCGCTACTCTTCATCCCTTTGCTGGGCTGGAGTCTACCTATTCCCTCGCGCGCAGCCAGTAGCTATAATGGGCTGCCTTCTCGATGCCCAGAACACCCCACGTCGTCCCCACACTCGAACCTTGGCACCCCTATCTTCACTACACAGCCCGCCTTGCACGAGAAGCGAGCGAGCAAGTCCTCGACCAGCGCATACTCAACACCAAAGATCTCAAGCGGTGCTAGATCACCTAGAACTCCCTTCGTTCCTCCCACCCCAACCGCTCCCGCCACGCTGAGCTCCTGGCGACTTCCGAAGAAGTTCACCTCAGTCGCATCCTTCCTCCTGGACGTACAGCAGGTTGGGTACTGGAGGTTTGGATCGGACAATGCGGGGTTCGTTAAGAAGGTCCCGGCGAGCGCGTACGCCGCGGGGCGGAGCGACGGCCAGAACGACCTCCCGGCACTCAGCGCGCTGTACCCCAAGGGATCGTACACGCCCGGTAACACTCCTCAGGGTGGGATTGGCTTCTATGCATCACCTCGTGAGAATTTTAGTTGCTGTTGAGGCGGACGGCGACTGACGAGTCTCTGCGACAGTACCCGTCGCAGCGGCCACCAATCTCTCGCTCTCCTACTCAGTTTTCTTCCCGACAAGATTCCGTTTTGTGAAGGGTGGAAAGCTCCCCGGACTTTTCGGGGGGAAGACGGGCTGCTCTGGGGGCGATGCGGCGACGGACTGCTTCTCGGCGAGGATCATGTTTCGCACGGGCGGCATGGGTGAGGTGTGTCTCGGGGGGATTCTACAGTATCGATTGGTTCTTACAGATTTTCGAATCCCTCTAGATGTACCTGTATGCTCCTCGCGCAAAGCAGGTCCCTGCGCTGTGCACACTCAAGCCGTTCTCCTGTGCGTTGTGCGACGGGCGGCCCGGTACCGGTGACTCAGGCTCATAGACTCCAGACTGCAACTCAGTGGACGGAATGTCTATCGGTCGTGGATCTTGGACCTTCAAAACCGGCGAATGGACAACAATCACACAGGACATCTGGCTGAACACGCCCGGCGTCGCGAACGGAGGGTTCAAGATCTGGTGCGTGTCCCTTTTCCTAGACAGCTGGGTAAATCATGAACACTAGGTATCAGGATTAACGGAAAGCTAGTGCTCACGTCCTCGAGGGTCTACCTTCGCACCGGGTCCGGGTTCGGCGCCTTCGCAAGCCCGCCGCCGTTCCTCCTCTTCGACTACGACAACCTTCCCGACAATATCATCGTACCAAATGGGGGTCTCCGATCGCTTCCTTCGACCCTCTCCAGCGCAGCATCTCCAACGACGACCGCCAACAAGATCGACAACCGCCTGGCGCGGAGATTCGACGAGCTGGCGCGCGACGACGGCGGGCAGTGGTCGGAACTAGCTGAAAGTCCGCCCTTCACCTTCTCGGGCATCATGTTTCGTGCGTTTCTGCAGATTGGGTCGCCCCGCAGGTCTCATTCCCAACCTCCTACCTGCACACAGACACTTTCTTCGGGGGGTCCTCGACGTCGTGGGCGTCGCCGACGGCCCAGCGGACGTATTTCAACAACCTCTCGATGAGGATCAACGCGTAGACACCTCCCTTTCTTTCAAGATGAAGTCAACAGTCACATTCACGGCCGGGCAATCAACGCTGTCCGTCGCTGCCGCATATGCCCAGCTTGTCAACCAGCTCGTCCGCCAGCGGGTCCAGCGCGTGTCTCCCCAGGTCTGCTCGTAGCGAAAATAAGTACGTGTGTAACATGCAGAGCTCAAGTCGCACTCACCGTGGGTCATATTAGCGCTACGAGGCTGCATCACGAACGGCATCGAGTGCGCGAACGCATCGACGACTTGCCACCCGTTCTCCCTCGCGAGCTTTGACGTCCGCTGACTCCAATAATCCATTCTCGGTGCCGTGCGGCACTCGATCTCGTCCTGTGAGCTGGGGATTGACGCGGGCGAGTTGACGTAGATGAATGTAAGGGGTTTGCCGCACGCGTCGAGCCGGCGCGGCCACGAGGAGAAGATTTCCGTAAGGTGGGATGTGGTTGAGGTCGAATCGCATTTGAGGGAAGAGAGGTGGGATGCGGTGGAGAGGACGATCGAGTCGATGTCGCGTAGGAGCGTGCAGTCGACCGGGAGGGAGAGCGACGCGTCTCTGTATAGTGAAGATGTCAGCAAGTTGACAGCTGCTGGAGCAAGCCGAACACGTACAGTATGAACTCCTACGAAATCAATGCCGTCGTCAGGTCACAACGAATGCCGACATCCTGGAAGGGGAGCTGAGACTCACAAGGCGCAGGTTCCCGACGCGCCCAGACTTCTTCGCGACCTTCTCCGCATCCCGCACCCCACATTCCCCCCTCCGAGCCGATGCTGAATGACATCAAACATGTACCTGTCCCAGGCTATCCCCCGTGAAGAGCACCCCACGACTCTCCATCAAGCAGCTCGAGTGATCCCGATACCGGAGTCCGTTATGCTGGAACTCGCAGCTGGCCGGGACAAAGTCGTACGAGTCTCTAGAGGGGAGGGAGGTGGCGACGTAGGCTCCTGGGATCGGATCGGGACCGGTGCAAGCGGGTGGTGGACGGCGCGGTGGGGGCTTTAGCGGGTCGAAGATCGACGAGGGGGAGGGGAGGAGCGGGGAAGTGAAAGGCTGGCACTTGGTTCCGCACAGATTGAGCTGGAGGGGGTGCGGTAGAAGCGGCGTGGAAGATGGCTTGTCCGAGCGTCGGTCGGGGTCCTGCGAAAGTCACTGTTAGCTGGCTGGGAGCGCGGTGCTCGAGATGGCTCGACTCACGGAGAAAACGTGTGAGATGGTGAGCCATACAGCCCCAGGCGTGGCGAGCCACAAGTCGTAATACGACGCGCACTCGACCGCGTCGAACCGATCCGGCGAGATGCGCGCCACTCGCTCCGCTCCTTCGACTTGGAGGTGGAACGTGACCGGCCCGATCCGCTTGGCCACGAACGCCTGCTCTTCGGGGTCTTCACTGACCTTGCGCCACGCAGAGCGCTGGCACACGCTCGGGTCCTTGTTCGCAATCTTGATTCGGAATTGGTTGCACGCTGCGAGGTCGTATGCGAGCGAGATGGCGAAGGGAGGTTGCGCGGAGTTGAGGAGGACGAAACTTGAGAGGGACGCGAAGGGAGCGGTGGGGCGGGAAGAGGTGGCGAGCGGGCAGGAGTAGTGAGTGGAGTGGAACGCCGACTCGACGGTCGTGCGAAAGAGGTCCAGGGATTGGCGGAGCGAGATGATGGTGTGCTGCGCGGGGGAGTTGGAAAAGAGACGCGTGGGACGAGCTCAGTCTAACGCACCCGTTCCGTTCCTGCGACGATGAGATCTGCGAGCCCAAGGACGGGGACCGAGTAGCCCACGATGCGACGCCAGCCCCACCTCCTCCCATTCCGTGCCCGCTCTGCGAGCTGTCACCACGCGTTCAGTTTGTACTAGACCACCACAAACAAAAGTGTGGGATCACTCACCACCAACGGAGCTTTCATCGGCGCCGACTCGTCCCGGGCCTCCGTCCAGTTCCCGAGCGTCGAGAACCTCGCCGCGGGTTCCGGACGGGGGGACTTGAAGGCGAGCAACGGAGAGTCCATCGTCTCGGACCCCATCATGATCCTGAACTCGGCCGCCGCGCTGTCGGTGGACCTGCGGCGTAGGTTCCCTCGTCAGTGGCGTGCGGGCTCGAGGCGGGTCGGGGAGTAGACGTACCGTCTGCGCAGGTGGTGCATGGTGGAGGCGTTATGGATGATACGTGACGGGTGGGAAGGGTTGGTAAGAAGTGAGGAGTGCGGAGCCGGGAGTGAAGGGCCGACTTCGCGGCCTCGTCGCTGGCCGATCGAGCGTGCACGGGCCAGTTTCTGGCTTCCCGAACAAGCGACGCCCGGTGCAAGGAGGACTGGATGGGCCTTCTAAGACTGGAAGGAGCGAGAGTCTGTCGCATCGAGCGAGAGGTGGGGCACCATTGTGGACGCAACCACATTTCGGGCTCTGTTTGGCGAGTGCCTGCTGAGAGAGACGCCGAGCGCGCGCGTAGGTCTGGGACTGAGGTAGCGTTGGGAAGTAGGTAAGGTAATTATCATCACGTCTGAGACCAAGAGCCAAGCCAAGAGGTATGCCGACGTCCTCAAGCGTCGATCGCCGGCTCGTCCCTAAGCATCTTTGTCGTCCTGCCAGTCCCAGCCCGTGAGCACGCACCACTCTTTCCGCCGGGTCGAGCAACGAGCCCACTCACAAGTACCCATACCGACAAACGAAGACGACGCGCCTGGCCTCGCACTCCCTGAGCAGGTTGGCCCCAACCGAGCCCTCCAAGTCCTTCCTCGGCACCGTCGGCAACTCGACCCTCCGCACGCCCGCCATCTTCGGCAGCTGAATGATTCGCAGCAGCTCGCAGATCGTCGGCGCTGTGAGGGATGTCCCTCGCTGATGTTGGAGATGCAGGGAGAGGTTGCGCACGGTGGGTGGGGCCGAGGTGCCGAGCGCGGTAAGGACTTTGACGAGTGTGGTTTGGCGGGCCGAGACGCGCAGGGTTGTCAGAGCGGGGAAGGTGAGCGCGAGGAGCGACCAGAGGGGCGACGGGTAGAGCGTGTCGAGGATCAGCGTGTGCAGGTTCGGCAGCGGGGAGGTGGTGAAGAAGGAAGTGAGTTGCGTCGCGCCGAGCTGGGTCAGGTTCGAGAGGTGCAGAGTGGTCAGAGACGCGAGCGAGGTCGAGGTGAGCGCGTGCAGCGTCGACGGCTCGAGCTCGCAGCGCATGTCGAGCTCGAGGAATCGCAGCTCGCACGCGATCGGCGTCTCGTCGTCCGGGAACAGATCCGGGTAGTGCACCACGAGCTCCTTGATCCCTATCGTGCCCCGCGCGTCCGTCAGCCTTCGTTCCGACTCGACAACGGGGCGTTGGACTCACCAGCCGCATGCTCGCTCGCGCACCACTGGTACCCACCGCCATGGACCTTCGAGTAAAACACGCCCAGCCCCTCCAGCTCCTTGCACTGCTCAATCACTTGCAGCCCGATCGGAATCCCAACCGCTCGCTGCAGACCGAGGTGTCGCGTGCGGTACCGCGCTCGCGCCTCGCTTGCGAGGAACTGCGCCGCGCGGTCCGAGTCGAGGAGGTCGACGCTAGAGAAGAGGTAGCGCTGGGCCGGCGAGCGGAACGAGCTGCAGACGCGCGCGACGAGGCAGAGCGTGGCGGGGTCGGCGATGTGCTCGACCACCTCGGCCACGAGCTCGGGCGGGAGCGAGTCGAGTGTGGGCATCGTGGCGCTACAGGACGGGTGAGATGGTGTGTGAATGCGGTTCAGAGCAGTGGTGCGCACCGGTGCTCTCGACCTCGAGCGGCGATCGGGTCGTCCGGGGGCCTGCAGCTGCTGTCGGGGCACTCGCGCCGGGCCTCGTCTGGCTGGTGCGACGGCTGACGAGACTGGTCGCTCCAGGAAGCGTGGGTCAAATCGCACGGGGGGCTCAGATGAGCAACGTGGGCGCCACTGTGACTCGGCCCGCTAAATAAATTGGGTTTCAATAAAGACTTGCCTACCAGCGCTGGCCAATCAGGAGGGCTTTCCCGGCGCTGCTCTTTGGTCACGCTTTCTGCACCCCGCCGACATTCGACTTTTGCGCTGTGGCCCAAAAAATCTGCACGACTGAACGTACGGTGCGAGTCTGCGCGTGACGCACCTCTTGCCAGCGGCCCCCGGCCCCCGGCGCCCCAGCGCGCTGCACCCAACTCGCGCCATCCGCCCTCGACGCAAACCAGCACAAGTCGTACTACCTGCTCCTACATGACCAGGCTTCCCTTTGAGACTTGAGCTCAGCGGCAGTGAGCGACCCGCCGACCATCCTCCCGCGCACGCTCGCGGCGCGCGCCATCTCGCCGGGGGTGGCTGGCAACGCGCTCGTCTCGCACTCGCGGACCTCGGTAGCGCCAGGGGAGACCTTCTCCCGTGTACCCCTACCTGCGAACAATGCCAACCTTCTGTCTCTGCTTCTGCTCTTTGCCCCCGGACTCTCATCTCGCTCCTCCAGCCCCGACCACTCAGTCTCCCTACGGCTGGACCGTCCCCCTCCCATCTAGCTATTCCTATCCACTCACCTACATTCACCCCCCTTTCCAAGAAATGCTCGTCACACTCGCCGTCGCCCTTCTTCTTCTCCCCTCGCCACTCTTGGCAGCGCCCGCAATCCCTCGCAGCTCGCTCTTGAACCCGAAAGCGGTCACCATCCCCACCGCACGCTGGATCGCACTCTCCTCCTCCTTCCGCATGCCCGGCGAGCCGACCCCCGCGCCATCAACCCCTCCCCTCCCCGACGCCGCACTCCCGACGCGCGCAACCACAGTCCCGATCAACGCCAAGAACCGACCAGCAAGGCGCGCGTATACGGACGATCACGCCCTCACGCACCTCCCCAGAGCACTCGCGACGCCAGTCAGCCTCCACGAGAAGCGCGGCGCAAAGTGGTTGCTCCCGCCGCGGCGAATGCCGCGGGACGGATTGCCGCCGGCGGAGGTCACCGCCCAAGTTGTCGTCCGGACTGAAGGGGTGTCCGCGGTCGAGAGCAGCTCCGTCGAGTCGAGCCCGTTACCGTCGTCCGGCGCACCATCCGCATCGGCCGCCAGCGACTCGGAGGCTCCGTCCAGTTCCGCGCCGACGACGAAGACGACCGAGGAAGGAGCGACTGCTACCGACAAGCGGACGGATCCTGTCAGCTCTTGAGTGTGGGCCGCTGGTAGAGGGAGGGGACCACCGTTGATCGGCGGCTTTGTTGTAAACGACCCGGAGCGTTTTTAAGTACCCCAAAAGCTCCATCTGCAGGTCTGATGAGTGTCTCAGCACTTGTCCTGAGGCGCTTCTTGCGTCAGACTGGCTCGTTCCAGTCTCAAGCGACACCTCTCGTTCATCAATGCCTGCTCTCGCGACGGCGTCGCCCCCGCGCTCCGAATCCTGGTCGAGGTCGCCGCCAAATGGAAGCATTCTGAAAACTGATGGAAAAACGTACTTCTTCTAATCGCCCGAGTGCGATACTTTAGAGAAAGGACTGGGCTTTGCTATCGAGAGTCGAGCGGAGGATCGAAGCGGCGAACCGGAACGGGCGCTGAGGGTTGCGAAGTGTGCGGCGTGGGGGTCGGACAGCGCCTCCGAGGTGTAGCACTGAAATGCACGGCTAGGCTCAGTGAGGTTGACATGGAATTTCGTGGTCCAGAGGTGCCGACTGTGCTCAACGCAAGAGCGGTCGCAGCTGTCGCCCCAGGATGACAAGCCACTTCAGCCGAGGCAAAAGCTCTCATCCCTTTCGCCCGAGTCATTCGGTGTCAACATCCATTCGTTGCAGCTCACGCCAGCTCGACAAACTCGCCCTTCGCGCCGTCGACCCTGCGCGCCATCTCGTCCTTGCGCCGTTGGCGCCCAAACTCGAGCTCCTCCACCTTCTTGTCGTTGAACCGCTTCGTGCGCGCCGCCCGCGAGTGGTAGCCACCGTAAAGGTCGAGCGCCGAGATCTTGAGCTCGTCGGCCATGTCGCCGCGCTCCACCTGACCTTCGGGTCCGGTCGGGAGCGCGGTGATGTCGGGCGTCCAGGACGCCTTGAACACCTCGTCCTTCTCCGCATCGAGCGGCCCTAATTTCACCTCGTCAGCGCCCCCTTCCCGCGAATCCCGCGAAGCGGCCAAGGAAACGCACCTGGCGCGCTGCTCGGCGTCGCCTCCTCCTTCGGCCACGGGATCTGGATCCACCCGCCGCCCTGGTGCCCGTTCCTGGCCAGCTCCGCCACGAGTCCATACCGCTTCCAGCTGAACCGGCGGTAGTGGCGGTCCCACGCCGGCACGGAGCGCTTCATGCGACTGACGGTGTACAGCTCGCCCGCGTCGCGCGCCTGCAGCCGCACGTTCGCAATGTGGAACGGTCGGTTCACCAGCGCGTGCGCGTCCGGGTTCTTGTACTCGGGGCTGAGCGCCTGTCCAGGGTACTCGGACGCGATGCGTTTTTTGTACTGCGCACCCCCGTCGGTCGGGTTAGCTGCTGCCCGTCCTGATCGCGGGGGAGGGGAGGGGGGCGCACTTGAAAGTCACTCTGCTTGAGCCAGAGGCGGTTCGTCTCGCGCTCGACGCGCTCGACGGTGCCCGTCTTGCCCTTGACTTCGGCTCCGCCCTTGACGATCACGACCTGGTCGTTGGGCGCAATGTGCCAGTACGGGATCCGGTCCTTGACGTGCACGAAGCGCGGCGTCGGACGGAAGTGGGTCGGGATCGGCATCGCGAACTTGCCGCCCTTGACGGGTGGAGGGCGCAGGTGCGTGAGCGTCCGCTGGAGGGACTTGCCGAGGTCGCGCGGGGGCATGGTGACGGACGGAGGTGGGGTTGAAAGGGCC
>ERZ1463038.468-NODE-468-length-13948-cov-15.620312_pt1 | contig 13948 bp, 24 predicted proteins | sample MGYA00564479_ERZ1463038 | MGnify/ENA primary metagenome ERZ1463038 (study PRJEB39244, sample SAMEA3635134) | Helicobacter pylori | study: EMG produced TPA metagenomics assembly of PRJEB11511 data set (Assembly of a 5300-year-old Helicobacter pylori...
AGACGTGTGCTCTTCCGATCTCCCCGCGCTTCCCTCGCGCGCCAGACCAGCACGCTGACGAGAGACCGCACAGGCCACCGCGGGCTACCTCGCTGACGGACGGCATATCGCGAACCGCGCCCGTGACGAGTGCGAGAGCTACCGCGACAACTACCACACCAAAGTCCCGACCAAGGTGGCGATCCCCCCCGTGCCCACCCCGTCTCCCGCTGCCACTGACGCGGCAGAACCAGATCCTCGCCGAGCGCCTCTCGCTCTACTTCCAGGCCTACACGCTCTACTCGTCCGTGCGCCCCTTTGCGCTCTCGGCCATCGTCGCAGGCTGGGACGCGCCCGGGTCCGACCCGTCCAAGGGCACGCCGGCCATGTACTGCATTGAGCCGTCCGGGGTCTACTGGGGCTACCGCGGCTGTGCGGTCGGCAAGGGACGGCAGTTGGCCCGGACGGAGATTGAGAAGCTCAAGCTGGACGAGATGACGGCCGAGGACGCGCTCGTCGAGGCGGCGAGGATGTACGTCCCTTTCCTTATCGACGGTCTATTGGATCGGAAGCTGATTTGGGGGGTGGATAGCATCCACACGGTGCACGACGAGGCGAAGGACAAGGACTTTGAGCTCGAGCTCAGCTGGATCGGACCCCAGAGCGGGTGGAAGCACGCCCCCGTGCCCAAGGACATCGCTGACGCGGCCGAGGCGAAGGCCAAGGCCATCATCGACGAGGCGAACCAGATGGAGGAGTAGAGCGCGCGCGCGGGAGGGATCGAGTGAAAGAACGCGTTTGTGCATGAGCATGCCGGGGCGGGTTCGCGGGTCTGGGTGGTGCGGGGGCGCGATGAGACAGCCTTGGACTGGCGATCAGGCTTATACGGAGCTGGGTGGAACCGTAGAAAGCGGCGAGCGCCACTCGCGTGCGCAGGCCCTCCGCCTCCGCGCCATCGCCTCGGGCGTCTCGACCGCCTTTGCGCTGCTCAGGTTTTGACATGAAGTGAGATGAGCTGATTCGTGCGCGTCTTTGCGTGGTGTGTTGCGCCGCCCCTTCCTGCCCTGTACATCGGCCCCGAGGCGTCGTCCTCGTCCGGCTCCTCCTCGCCTGTGCGTCCGTTCCGCCGCCCTACAAGCCGCCGACGCTGCCGCCCTGCTTCTGCGCGTTCTGGAGGCGCTCCTGGACCTTCTCGTTCGCCGAAAAGTACTTGGCGACGCAGCTGCAGGGCGGGCGATGCGCGAGGGTCAGCTGGGTCTGTCCTGCGTTCTCGCTTTGTCTGCCTTCCCCCCAGCTGGGTCCAGGTCTCCCACCCGGTCCACAGCCCCAGTACCGTCCCACCATCCCTGCACCCCATCGAAAGACGCTCTCACGAAGCGCGCAAGGGGACTGACCGATCAACGCAAACGCCCTCGCCCTTATTGAGCTCCGGCTCGGCGTACCGGCTCGAGATGCACTTGGCGTGGCAGCTCGACACGATCCGGTTGAACAGGTCCGACACGGCCTCGAGCTCCATCGCCGCCTCGGCGAGCCGCGCCTGGTCGGGTGCGCCCGCCGGTCCGCCGCCGGTGCGCGTTTGGGTGCCGAAGAAGGACATTGGGGGTGATGGGGTGCAAGTGAGGCGGTGGAAGGTGGGAGGTCGGTGGCGGGCTGGGAGAGTGCGGTGTGGGGGTGCGGAAGAGGGCAGCGCGACTTTTTGTCGGCGAGAGATGACGACCAGGCTGTTGTTCCCGGTCCGCTCGCATCGGTTTCCACTACTTCGCTTGCAAGCAAGCACTACTTGGTTACGATTCACCCCCCACGAGAGCGCCTGCTCACCGAGGGCGGGCGGGAAGCATTCACCCGAGGCGCACGATCCTCGCCTCGATGAGGGCGGCGCAGACCTACGCTTCGGTAGGCTCTCATATTTCGCAAGCTTGGAACTCGGACTTGGTGGAGAAGTTTCGGGCGGACGGGTAGACGGACGGGTCCTCGACTTGCGCGCAGGTGCGCTTCGGATCTCGGAGGCGCTGGACATCAAGCTGATGAAGGAGCTGTATCTTGCGGAGCAAATGCAGGCATACAGATCTACTTTCGTGTCACAGCCCGTCGTGGGAAGTCGCTGACCCGCGCTCAGTTCGCAGAACGAGTGCTCCAGCTTCGCGGACCGCCGTGGTGGCGTCTTTCGGCCCATTTGAGACTCTGGACCCTTGGAACCCCAGCGTCTCAAGCAAATACGTTCCCCAACACTGCAAATGGCGAGCGCCCCCAGTGTTGCCCCTCAACCTCTCCGCCCTCGCTCTCGCCGTGCGACGTCGTCTCCCCGTCGACTGGCGCCCCTTCTTCGCAGCAGCTGTTCCAATTAATTTGTTTGGCACGCGCATTCCACACCAGTTGTCAGCCAGGAAAAGAGGTGCGCACGCGTCCTCGAGTGATGGTGTTACTCAGCTGACCCTGCGCCACCGCGGGCGCGCAGCCCACCTCTACCGTTTGACACCTCGCCTCGTAGCCGCGACGAGCTCGAGAAGGCGATTGCGCATGCCGAAGCGACGCCGGTGTGCTTTGACTGGCTCGGTCACCTGCGCCTTGAGCTCGCCGAAGAGCGACTGGGGTTGACGACGCCGACCTGGCTCGCTCGCGCAATCCTCGGCTCTGAAACGCGGCAAGACTGCCTCGGGTGGAAGCGCGTTTGGCAGATGGAAGACAGGGCGCGCACGGGTGCGTGGAAGAGGACTTGCGGAGTCGCCGTTTGTCAGCGCGTCGCTAATCACCTCCGGGTTTCTGCGATCGATAGAGGAACTCAAGCGCGAGGTGGAGGAAGAGTGTCTTGAGGAGGAAGAGATGGTCCGGGAGCTGAAGACGCTCCGGATGGAGAAGCTGGCGGGAGGTGGTGCGAAGCTGCCGTCGCGTGCGGCACCGAGTCACGTGAACTGAGATAGGTTCTGGGGCAAGGTTTGTTGTAATGAAAACATACTTATGCGGACTTGCGCTGGACGTCGTCGGCGTCCTGCTTGAGACCGCCTCGCTGGTCTGCTTCATTTCGCTGGGACCGGCCGAGCTTGACCGTGACAGCGTGCAACTAGGTAATACTCGCAGGCCCCTTCGCATCTCTTCCGCTTGAGCTGTGAAGAACGAGGAGGCGGACGCAGCAGGCCGTCGGACCTCGTCAGCGCGGCTCTCCCCATCCGCCTCCGGGGCATCGCCGGCGCCTCCAAACCTCTTCCGCGCATCCAGCGCTCCTCTCCCTCGTCCACCACTCGCGATTTCGCAAAGATGAGCCTGTCTACCGTCAACACTGACCGGTGGAAGGAGCTCGAGGCGCCCTCACAAGCGCCCACGCTCGTACCGAACGAGGCGCCGGAGTCCGAGCACCCGCTCGCGCAGCTCAGCCAGGCGCGCAAGAGCTTCCTTCTGCTGATTTTCAGCATCAGCGGATTCGTTGACGGTGCGTGACCTAGCTGCCGCTTTTGACCTGTCAGAGAGCTAACGGTGTGGGGAACAGTGTGCAACGTCGGCGGCGTCTCCGTCGCGGTCATCCAGATTGGCTCCGACCTCGCCCTCGGGCCCTCGCAGTTCGTCTGGGTCCGTTCGCATCCTTTGACTCCTCGAAATTGTACTGATTTCAAGATCAGATCATCACGGCCTACTCGCTCACATTTGCGGCGTTCCTGCTGTTTGCGGGCCGATTGAGCGACCTCTTCCCAGCGACGGTCATTTTCGAGGCCGGATTCTTCCTCCTGGGAGTCTTCACACTCGTCACGTCGTTTGTGACGCATAGCAAATATGGCTTCCTCATCTTGAGGGGCATTGGTGGAATCTGTGGCGCGATGAGTGAGTCACCTTCCTTCCGCGCTCCCCTGGTCCTGAGGCTGATCGAATCCGGCAGCTGTACCTTCTGCGTAGTGAGCCTTCGACAGCTTAAACACTGACACACCTGGCAGCCACCTCGTCGTGCACATGTACCCGAACCACGAGGAGCAGCAAGGCAAACTCGCGCTTTTGGGTCTGTCGAGCGCGATCGGAAGCATTCTCGGAGTGTGCGTGTGCCCGCCTGTGCAGCAGATTAAGGGCTAATGTCTGCACGTAGTGTTCTGGCTGGGCTGTGCATGCTCGCCAACTATCGCTGGTTCCTGCGTGTATTGGCTATCGTCTGCATCCTCTTCTCAATCATTTCCTACATTCTACTTCCAGCGACTCCCTCATCCTACTCCTCGGAGATCCACCCAGTCCCGCGCTGGAAGCGCATGGACGTCGTCGGCGTCCTGCTCATGACCGGGGCGCTGGTCTGCTTCATCCTCAGCCTCACCCAGGGCCCGATCGACGGATGGAGCTCAGCGAGCTTTATCGCACCGTTCATTATCGCCTTCATTTTGGGACCGCTCTTCTTTGTCTGGGGTGCGCTTGTCCTTCAGGTGGCGAGGGTTGCGAAGCTGATGACTAGGCGGCAGAGGCGCGCATCCCGTCGTCGTCCGCGGTCCTTCCGGTGTCGGTCTGGCAAATTACGAACATGGGTGAGCGGGAGTTTGATGCGGAGTTATGCGAAGCTGATGCTACCTCTTTCACAGTGGTCTCGAGCCTCGCGGTCATCTACGCGTTCTCCTTCTGGTCAACTTCCCAGCTGCAGTACTCGACGTACTGGCAGGAGGTTCTAGGCTGGAAGCCAAGTGTGTCCCGACGCCTGGGACAGGGAATTAAGAGCTGACCGCCGACGTCGCAGTTCACGTTGCAGCGGGCCTGCTGCCACAAGGAATTGTTGGGATTATCGTCGGAGGGATGGCGCAGGGTGTAAGTGGCACAGAAGTCAAAGAGACGTTGTATGTTAAAAATCCATCGCAGGTACCTGGCATCATCAACAAGCCCCGGATCACGATCCCCGTCGGCGCGGCTTGTACAGACTGGTCTCCTCTCCTTGACGACGCATAGCTGATGTAGAATCGCAGTGATGATGATCGCAGAGGTTTTGCAAGTATACTCGAACGGAGGTGGTGGAATGGATTACTGGAAGTTCTGCTTCCCGGGTGTGCTCTTCGCTCCGCCTTCGCCGCCACCCACCGTGCTGACTACCATGCTGCAGCCTTTGTCCTTGGAAGTGGCGGATCGGTCATCACTTTCTTCGCTTCTGCGTGCGTATTGGATAGCTCCTGAGGAGACTGACCGAGGCTGACGTGCTGACTCGCTCAGGATTAACCTCATCCAAAACTGCCCGCCCGAGATGGCGGGCGTGGCCGGCGCCTGGACCCAAGTTCTCGTTGGTCCTGCCCCAATGCCAGCGGTACAGGATCCAAAAGTTCTAATGCTTCCTTCATCCTTGTCAGCCCCAGATCGGGAGCGCCGTCTGCCTCGCCGTGCAAGCCGGCCTGCAGGGCCCCAACGAGAGCGACTGGCAGACGTCCGACGCTCGCGGATATTGGTTCCTTTTCGCCCTCATCTTTGTGCTGGCCATTCAGTATGCGATTTTCTACAAGCAGCCGGCGCCCACTCAGGAGGAACATGAGCTCGCGAGGATGCGGATGAAGGCCGCGGGCTTGACCGATGGCCAGTGAGTATGCATGGGGAGAAGGGAGCCAGCCTTAATTGAGCTTAGAAGGCGTAGGGTGATTTTCGTAATAGAATCCCTTTCGGCGACCCTACTGCTGCTCTCACCAGGTGCTGGCCGCATGTGGCAAAATATGATTGAACTTTCCAACAGAGGCAAAATATATCGAAAGAAAAGCAAAGCCAACAGGACCGTGACGTAGGTTGAGAAGGATAGCAAAGGAGAAGATATGTACCCGGAGGACGCCCCGTGACCGAGTCACGCCGCGGCGCCTGTCGTTGTTTCATGGTCAGCGGTCCGTAGGTGAGGACAGATGCGACTTGAGAGGGCGTACCAGGACCAAAGAAACCAACCTCGGGAATTTGTAGGAGTGGGCATCCGGCACCGTCACAGCCAGCGAAAGACACCGTATTGCTGTGAAGGAAGAGGTCAGGACTGCGTCGAGGGTAGGACGGCACCGCTTACCCCCACCAGACTGGCTCGGAGCTGTTGTACTGTAAGCGAGTAGTTAGAGTTTGATCAAATAAAGTATTGGTCAGCCAAACGAACAAGAATAGAGAAAAACCTGCACGAAAGTACGCACGTCAGCTAACCCTCGTTCGAAATCTCCTCCGAGGACGCACCATAGAACACCGCCGAGCCCGATAGCTGAACGCAGGCCAGTTGCAAGAATGTACGTGTACTTTGAGAGAGCGGATTTTACGTGATCAGCGTGCACAACGCGCTCACGCAAGCCAAACGGAGCAGCTCACCTTGGCCCACCAGTCGAGCGCCACCCGCTTGATGTAGACGTGGAAGAAGAGGGCGATGTAGACTGGGAAGAGCAGTATGAGTATAAACCACCCTTTTGGTTGAAAGAGTGAAAGACTCGCTTGCGGGAGTGACGTAGGACAGGTTCGTCGGCGTCCAGGCAAGTCCGCCGTACAAGATCTGCGGGTGTGGGTCTGAGGCGACGCCGAGCTAATAGTTCGAGATACTCACGATAGGAGCAGATGCATATCTAAACCAGCTGGTAGGATAACGCTTCGCAATGAGCCACAACACTGTGGGAGGGTGTAAGACGAGCACGAAACAGCGCCGGCCTGCTTCGACGTACCGACTGGGAGAAGGGCGCCGAGTAGGAAGCCCCAGAGGAGGCTTGTTGATATCACAGAACGTTAGTATACACTCCGAATGCTCTGAGTACCCCCCTCACGTGTTGTAGATCCGTCCGGGACTGTAGAGTCGGGCTGGACCGATCGCACCCCACTGCAATGGAGAGCAGCATCAGGATGCGCCATTAACACTACACTCCTTAAAAGAGATATACCTGAACGGCACTGTTGAAGAAAATTTCGTCTTTGGAAGGGGAAGGCAGCTCAGTCGAGTGTGTGAGAGAGACGCGACGACGGTGAGCCGGCTTACAGCTCGCAGCGCAGGTGAATTTGTTCGCCTGAAATGGCAACGTCAGTGAAGTCGTTGCTATTTCTCACTATTTATTGCTCACCTGCTTTGGAGTGCACAGGTCCGGGATGTTGATGACTGCGTGGGGCGGTCAGTGAGTGCCAGCGTGTCACGAGGATGGTCTCGTACTTTGCCAGTCGGCAACTCCCAGTCCGACAAAGCATGCCCAGATAGACGCGATGAGTTGAGCAGCAAAGAGACTTCTAGGCGGAATCTTGCAGTACTGCAGGTGTGGTATCAGTCAGATGATCTTGGCCCGCATCGGACCAGCCGTACGTGACCCAGCTTCATGTCGCCCGCTTGAAGGTGCTCCAGAGTCAGCCTGAATTCATGCAAAAGGGGCAAGTATCTCACCATAACCAACAGCCTGAGACCATTGTGGTCAGCTTGACACCCTGCTCCCTGGGCTATGAAGAGTGAACAGACCTGTGCAGTCGTGACAACTGCATACGACTTGAACAGCATATTCGCAATAGGCTTTCCCGCCAGCGCATAGCCTCCGATGAGCTCTAAGTCGCAAAGGCAGTCAGTCCTTCAGCGTGTGGAACCTAGGGCCCCGGGTCCACAGCGAAGGCACTCACCGCCGACAACATTGACTGTAACTTCGTAATTTGAGACGGCCATGATCTACGTAAACAACCTGTAAGATTACGAGTCTCGAGCACCAGCCAACGGCACGCACGATGCCGGCCGGAACGGCTACGTAGTAGGTCAGCGCATTGCGTACTTTGCAACGTGAGAAATTGCACCCACTGAAGATCAACGCAAGTAGAACGGCGAAAAATATAGCCCAGACCGGGACTGTTGTCGTAATATGCGTAAGCACACCTGCTTCCCCAGCTGTGGCGGGAGTTTGCGCTCACGCTGAGTTGCATACACTTCGTTCGCCACGATGCCGAACACCTGCATGTACTGTCAGTCTCATGAAAGACATATTGCCAACGGATACCGTACGATCTATAAGCAGATCGTCAGCTTGAGCTGTTCAAGTTGAAGGTTTGCTCAGACTCACGCTGAGGAGGAGAATGGTGCCAAACCAGTACTCGGGAACCTCCTTGTACGCCTTCATGAGTCGGTTGTGAACGTCATTGTATGCATCACGAGCCTGCGACTCTCGGCGTCAGCGGTCTGTTTGCGATGAGAGAGCCGAGGACCCACATTCTGCCGCTTCCAGACTGCGTGGAAGCCACTCTTGATCTCGGAGTGGTGGTACAGGCCGACGTGGACCAGGGTCGCGGTGTACTGCAGTGACCAATGAACACTGAATCTCAAACTCGAGAGGAACGACGCACGACACCGAAGAAGGAGAAAAACACCAAGGCGTAGCCTGGAGGCGCGAAGCGTTCAGCGACCGTGAGGGAGCGGCTCCGACCTCGCTCACCAGCAGACTGATAGGGAAGCGAGTACGCATCGAATGCAGCGACATCAAGAGTGTAGTCGCTTGCCAGCACTCGGGTGATGCTGTCCATGAAGAGTCAGTCGCAAGACGCAACAGTGGAGCGCTTAGAACGCACTTGTAGCGGCCTCCCGTGTTGTCAAAGATCCCGCTCGACACGATGGGAAGGTAACCGGTGTTCCAAATGTTCTTAAACTATGATTGATACGTCAGTGGCTTCTACTGACCGAAAGAACGGGTGAGAGATCCGCACGTAAACAACTGCGAGCGGATGTCAGTGCTTTTTCTGGGGATCGAGAGGCGAGAGGACGCACTCAGGATGAATGGCATGAGCAGGATCATCCCAACAAAGAAGTTTAAGTTGGCTGGACAGCAGCGGAGCGCATCAGCCCACGCTCGCTCGCGCGGTCGCCGTCCCGCTCGGAACGCAGTCAGGCAGGCGCTGGTAGAGTGGTCCCGCGTCACTCACAGTGAAGGGGTGTGATTAGCGGGTCGATCGCAAGGTACTGCATGTCAACGATTCAGTTTTGCTCTTCTACTGATAAGGTGGTTAGAGGCGCACGTTGTAGTCGAAAGTTGTAAATGGGTTCAAACCCAAACCAGTCGCGCTTCCGGTGATGAGCGCCAGTTTGACGTTGTTGGGACTGATCCAAGTTGTCCAGTTGAAGTATGAAAGAGCCTGGAATATGGCGTCCGGGAAGACCTGGGGACGCGTTGGTCGGGCGAGGTCAGCCCAATATCACGCTCGTGCCGAAATAAGACTCGCAAAGTAAACCGCGTAGGTCACAAACACAATCAGGAAAAACTTGATTCTTGTCATCGTCCAGCCGTTCGCGGTCGGGTTGAGCGGGGAGTGAAAACTCTTGTTCAAGGCGATTGTAGCAAGGTTCGAGGGCCAGATCATGGCAGCTGAATGTATCAGAGCGGATGAGCATGATTCTGTAATTTGAAGCTGTAAAAAAATTTACGTGGGTACACCAAGAAGCGTCGAGTCAGGCCGGCAACTCCGAAGCTGCGAGGGAGAGCTTTAACGGGTGAGCGCCGCGCAGAAAAACAATGAGCGTACCCAAGAAGCTGACTGCTTAGGGTGACGAGGATCTGGAATCCAGCGCTGGCACTGAAGAAGCACGCGGTCAGCTGGGGGGTCTTCGCTACTTGACGGAGCATCGCACCCCAGTGCCTGCTGGTTGAAGTATTGCGGAAGGCGCAGAACAAAGATCAAGTCGGTGCTGTACACTGTGAGCGTCTAGACGTCAGATTGTTATCGCTTTGCGCACAGACCTTGCGCCGAGACTGACCTCCCACTGTTGAAGTTGTCAGTGGCTGACCAAAGACCAAGCTAACTGAAACGCACCTGCGCCTCCAAACGTTACGTTTGCCATGATCGTAGCGAGCATATGCTCTTTCATGTTGAACGGCCCCGGATTCAGGCTCCATTCGTAGCCGAATGTTCGAAACTTCCGCTTGGGCAGTGTGTACTCCATCGCCTTGCCAATGGGATAGGCGACAACCTGAAGAATTATTGATGAGTTAGATGGGTAAGTGTGCAGCGCCGACACGGAGCTTCCCTGGGCGCAGTAGCTTGATCGACCAAAGCGCTCAGTTTTGATTCGAGGCAGCGGCCGTCAACCAACTCACGTATTGACGTTGATGAAAGGGAATCTTTTGTCGATAGGAGAGTGTAGGTATGATTCAGCGTGCTTTTGGGACAGACGTGGGACTCACCGAGCGTAGAAACTGGAGCGTGGCGAACAGGTGTCAGCTTGGAGGACGTCATAGAGTGCGGCAAGCGGACAAGGCATTGATTCCGGTACCGAGCTAGCTCTCTAAGGATCAGCGTTTGCACGCTCGAAGGATTGATCAGCACTCACTGTGACAAAAATCATGCCTGAGCTCATGAGTGCGACAATCAGCACTTCCTCCGCCTCTGGGACTGACCTATCGAAACGCACCAATAAACCACGCTCGGAAGCTGCAGACATGCGAAAGTCAGAGGTATCTACAAGCTCAGGTTTGTCGAGTCGAGCAAACTTACGTGTTTACAGGCAAGGTGGTGTCGTCCGTCGAGTCGACGACAGCGCGGACCTGTGACGGCGGATACAGATCGAATCCCACTCACCAGCCCGTCAAGGTAATTATTCACTTACAACAAGGTAAGGACTGTCAGCGAAGAGCGCAGCCTCGAGCTGAAGCTCCTCCACCAGCGCGGTCGCGATGTCGTGCTGCGGAGCGTGGCGTTGAATTTATGAGCCTGGGCCGAGTCCTCGTGACTCACACTGAGCTCCTCCTCACGAAGAGCGGCTTTCGCACGCTTGAGAAGCACCGGGTCAAAGTTTGGATCAAGCTCCTTGCCCTTTATCGCGTCTGAAATAACGACCTTGGCATCCTCGAGCGTGAGGGCCAGCCTGGTAAGCTCGTGGAGACCTGAGCTGCGAAGAAACGATCAACTTGAGTGTGATGACTTGTCGACAGAGGACTTGCCGTCGGACGCGGCGCGCTTCTCATCCATCGAGTTCGCGGGCGACACCTTTGCCGAGGCGGAAACCTGGGCCTTGTCGGTCTTCTCGTCCATGTCCCGCTGTTCTCGTGCAGTAAGCAGGTGACGAGGAGAGTCTGGCTGGGACTCGGGGACAGGAAGAGCTCACGGTCTTCGCCCTACAAGCCGGCTCGCACCACGCGTCTCCCCGTGCGCCGACATCCGTACTTAGACCCGCCTGCCTATCCCCGCTAGCACGCCAGCTGACTTCCAGCTCACGCACTTTGTTCCGCGCTTATCACGCGATGATAAGGGATTTGGCTCTCCCCGCGCGGCTCCCCCCGGCCGGCCTGGGACGAAGATGGGTTAGACTGGAGCTAATCTCGCTGACCACGCACGCGCACCTGTCGTTGGCGCCGGGGAAGATGGGCGTACCGCGTGCACAACCCAAACACACCGCGAGGCAAGGTACTCTAGGAGGCAGCGAAGCCTTAGTTACGCTGGGCCGACGGGGTTGTGCCGGCAAGTCGGGAACGCGAGCGCCCGGTCGGCTGACCAGTGACCCCGAGTGACCTGAGCAAGTGCAAGGGGTGGAGAGAGCAACCTTACAGAGGCTGCCGCTCAGTCCGAGCAAGCATTCAAGAGCGCGGGGATGAGTTGCGTCGAGGACAGAGTGCGTTCGAACGTGTGGCCAGGCGTCGCGCGGTTCAGAAGCGAGTGCATCTGCATCGTCAGAACTTTCTCATATGATCAAGGGTTAATGAGTACGCTCACAGGCTGGCGCCTCTCACCTCCCTTGAAACGTGATGCACCCCCCCGACGCTCGACGTCTCGACGACTGGCGCTCTTGGTCCGGGAAAGCGTGCCATGGCCTCACTCGACAGCCAAAAATATACGTAATGAGTACGTCACCGCTTCTGTTGCTTCTTCAACAGCTTCTGCCTTTCTTTCTCCGCCTTGTCCGAGAGCACCGGCTTCGGCGCCCCACCTCCTGCGTACGGCGCGTACGGCGTCGGTCCTCCGGGTCCGCTCGAGAAGCCATATGGGCCCGACACGGATTGTTGATGCGACGACGGGGGAAAGTGGCCCGCACCTGGTCGCGGATGCGGCGAGGTCGAGGGAGGTCCGTTGAGGTTGATTGGGGGGCGCAGGTCTGGCTTCCACTCGGGGCGCTTCGGTTCGGGGTTGAGACCGAGGTCCATGCGGCTGATGAAGATCTTGAGCGATGTAGGTGCGGGTGGGGGGACGTCTGCGAGGGGAGAATCGAGGTCAGCGGGGACCAGGGTCGCGGAGTGAGCTCGCCGACGCACAGCCTTTCTTCGCAGATGGAGGTTGGCTGGCAGGGGTAGCGTGAGCGATCTTTCATTAGTCAGAGTGGAATGACAGCGTACGGTGGTTGCGGGGGCTTGTCTTGCTGAACGAACGTCTTGAGCTCCTCGCCGCTCGCCTTGTACCGCCGTCGCTTGATCTCCTCGGCAAGCTTGATCGTCGCGCCCGCCAGTTGAGGCGCCCTCGAGAAGAGGGTAATGTAGACGAGGGACTTGTCCTACAAAGTAGTCGTCAGTGCACAAGCTCGATCGCGAGGAGAGCTGGGCCTCGCACGCACCTCTAGTAGTCGCAAAGCTCGGGAGGTATATTCCTCCTCACGTGCAAGGTCTTTAATCTCGATCTCATTCGGGTCGTTCGGTGGCTGTGCGGCGATGGCTCGGTGTCAGCGGCGAGCTTATCTGAGCGAGTTCGGACAGCGGCACGGACCGGTGGCGGTCGCGGAGGGCCCTGCGTCGGCGGCCGCTGAAGCTGGCTCGCTGGAACAGGTGGATCCGAGTCTCTCCCCTTCCCCTTGCTCGACCCAACGAGCCTCCCGAAGCCGAACCCAGACGCGCCCGGCGGGGGCGACACCTTGGCAACGGCGCCGCCGCTTGCTCCGCGTCCAGAATCTCCCGACCCGCTGCGGCCTTGCAGGTAGGCTTCCGTTCGTGGATCCAACGGGTTCGTTGCTCCGGCTGGTGGGGCGTCGAACATGGGGTCGAGGAAGCTGAGGAGTGAGACCATGGCAAGGATCTCCTGGCCTGGCGGTGAAAGACATTAAGCATCCTGGGAGAATAACAGGCTCGTCTGGAGTTAATAAACCACCTTGCTTGTCTTGGAGTGGCGGATCCACTCGCTGTAGCACCAACGCAGTCAGGAGATGACGTAAACGCGAGCAAGGACGGGGCGAGGACGCACGTCGAGGTTGTAGTGCAGGACCTGAACGGTCTGCGACTTCTTCCCCGGCTCAAATATCGCGACGGGGTAGCCATTGTCGTTCTTGAACTTCTTGTCCGCCGGTTTCTGCAGCGTCGGACGAGGATCAGCAGTGCGCCGATGTCCGTCCACACAGCGCAGCGTACCACCAGCAGCGTGAAGCTCTTCTCCGGGCCCAGGATCGAGGCGCTCTGCCTGCGCCAGAAGTACAGCGAGTCCTCCCACACCTGCACGCAGCAGAATGCCAAGGATCAGCTCGCGCCCGAGCCCTCCGATGCGAGCCCGGGCTCACAAAGCTCCACTCCCAGTTGACGGTCCCGATGCCCGAGTTCTTGAGCTCGATCGTGGCCGGTGGGGAGATGAGCTCGATGAGCTTGAGCGTGGATTTGCCCTTGTCGTCCGGCGGGAGTACGGTCAAGGTCGCGTGGTGGCACTCCGTCGACGGGTCTGCGCCGGCACGCGTGAGCTCCTCGCCAGAAACTAAAAGACGAGCTCAAGCACGTACCGAGCATGCCCGACAGAGAGCCGCAGAGGTGGATCTTGTCCCCTTCCTACGCAAGAGTGGCGTGCCCGGTCAGCGCTCGCGCGGGTGAGCCAAAGTCAGCTCCCGCGGGCGCACCTTGTACGCCGAATACACATGCTCGTTCTTCGTCTTGTCGGTTAGGTCCACGGCCCCGCTCGTCGTCGCTCGCGGAGCGACGTCGAGCGTATATACTGCGCAGCTCATCAGCGCTGCTCGAGCGGGTGCGAGAGGGTGGGGCTCACGATTCGAGTCGAGACCCATGTCAGGAGCTGTGGGGGACTGTCTCCAGCCGGTTGGGCGCGAGAAAACGGCGTCAGACGAGGTGGGCAGGACGAACCGTCGTCGAGATCGGAAGAGCACACGTCTGAACTC
>ERZ1463038.469-NODE-469-length-13943-cov-13.842094_pt1 | contig 13943 bp, 26 predicted proteins | sample MGYA00564479_ERZ1463038 | MGnify/ENA primary metagenome ERZ1463038 (study PRJEB39244, sample SAMEA3635134) | Helicobacter pylori | study: EMG produced TPA metagenomics assembly of PRJEB11511 data set (Assembly of a 5300-year-old Helicobacter pylori...
CCTAGGACACTCTTTCCCTACACGACGCTCTTCCGACCTGATGGTCTGGCGGAAGACCTGCGAGAGGAGCGTCTCGAGGCGCTCGCGCGTGCGCCGGCGTTCGGACATGGAGGCAGTCGGTCCCGTCTTGAGCGCTTCGATGCGGCGCTTGAGGTCGGTGTAGACCGGGAGCGAAAGTGACGACCAAGCGAGCTGGAGTGTGTCTGAGTGGAAAGAAGGTCAGTCTCAGAAACCGCGAATGCAAGTGAAATACGCGCAGATGCACGCTCGCATGATGTACTGCCGCTGTGTCTCAAACTCGCCTGGCAGCGCGTGCGCCGACGTCGCGGCCGCCGAGAGGACGAACGAGATGCGCCCATCGAGGATCGAGAGCAGCTGGAACAGCTGGTCGAGTTGCGTGAGCAGCTTGCTAACGAATCGCTCGTCTAGTGGCTGCTTGCGGGCGTGCGCTGTGAGGGTGAAATTGGGTCAGTGCTGACCGCGTGCGGGAACCTGGCTGGACGCACTGCCGCTGATGCGATCTGAGCACTCTCGCGCCAGCCGGGCGATGTGGAATGTGTCTGAGGGAAACGTCTTAGTGGTCGAGGCCACATGCTTGACTAAGATGAAACGCACAAGGCCGCATTGGCCGGAAGAAGAGGGTCACCGAATCGCGAACGTCGACGTCGTCCACGGTTTCCAGGAGCGCCTCGTCGATTGACGGAGGCACAGGTCCACACAGGAGAAGATCATCTGCGGCAGCACTTCACAGCTATATAAGATGGGGCGTCTGAGTCGTGAGCGAGTCTCACTCACAAATGCGACGTGCGGCCAGCGTTCGCAGCGAACAATGCTTCGCGCATCTGCGAAAGAAACGAGAGTCGGCGCATGGCAATGGTTTTGCTCGTTTGAACTCACAATCAAAGCACTCCACCCCAGAGGCATGTTCATGATCTGCGGCGCTCCGCCCTCGTCGCTCTCGTCGATGAGCGTTCTGAGGTGCGAGACGAACGCCGTTCCGTAGGGCTTGCCTGCCTTCGGATCGTTTCCTGAGCATCAAAGGTTGTATCAGCATCTCCACACCCCGTCACGACCCAGCAAGGACCACGCACGTCCTTCCAGCATCTCCAGCAAGTGCAGCGCGGCCATGTTGTCCTCGGAGCTCTCCACGAGCGTGCCCCTTTCCCACGCGAGCCTGACGGCCTTCTCCCGCATCTTCTCGCAGACCGTCTCTCGCCGCCTCCCAAACTCGGTCAGGTCCTTGCGCGTGTCGAGCAGGTACGCCGGCGTGAGGCCCGCAAAGTCGGGCGCGGGCTCGCCGGGGCCCATGATGAACGGGTGCGACGACAGGCGCGAGGTGAGCGCGATGATGGTCTGCGCGAGGACTTCGGTGTGGGGTGGGAGCGCGGCAAGTCGGCGCCCGGCCTGCTCGAACTGGAGCGCGACGCGACCTCGCGGGATGAGGGGCAGCCAGGACTGGGGGACGTGCTGGTACACTGCAGCGGGTGCAAGTTGTGAGATTGTGCAATTGATGAATAGTCGGAAGACAAACAGTCGATGAGGTGCGCCACGAGCTCGCCGCTCAACTCCGCCAGGCCGAGTCGCGAGTCGAGGTCGGCCGACGAGATGTGGGGCATGGACGGCGCCGGCCTGGCCGCAATGCGTGGCTGGAGTCTCGTAGGAATCCACGGAGAGTTGGAAGGCAGGGTGAGGTGTGGTGCGTTTGCGTCCGCGATGCCGTACGTTGCTCTGCGGGGGGGCGCTCAGCGATGGAGCCGGACTACGCATACGCAGGGGCGAGAGCGTACCGAGCTTCCTCGATTCGCTTGCCAGTCCGCCCTGTGGGCTTGCGCCGGATGACGGGCGTCGTGGTGCAGCTGCGAAGACGAACGGAGGATCAGCCGCTGGCGCTGATGATCTCGAGCTGGTCGCCAGTGGAGCACGCCCCGCCCACCGGCCCAGCGTCGGCTGGTCGCAAGACACTTTGAAGCGCTTCCCAGCAGGCGTTCTGATCCGACCGCCGCACTTCGCCTGCGCACATCTGCGGCACCACCTCCCCGTCGGACCTCGGTCTCAAGCGGCACCAGGCTCGCGGACTCACACGATGCCCTTCTCCTTGCACCTCGGGCAGCTCGTCGGCGGCGGTTGGGGGATGCAGAGTACCCGGCGCAACTTGCAGCTGTCGCAGCTCGGCAGCTTCTTGCGCTTCGTCTTGCCGCTCGCGCCTGGCAGCTGCGCCGCGGGCACGTCCTCCTCGAGGTCATCGCCGCCATCGAACGTGGGCAGCGTCGACGTCGAGGCTTCTGCGGAGGGCGAGCGTTTCGGAGCCATCGCGGCAGGGAGGAGGTCGAGAGGAGAGGAGAAGCAGGGTGGCGGGGCCGGGTCTTGGCTCGACGCGGAAGTGTCCAGGCAAGCGGAGCAGGCGAATCTGGCTCAGATGTAAGAGTTTGAATAGGGTCGGAGGTCGAGATAGAGACGAGGGGAACGACAAGTCTTCCAGCCCAGGTCCCCTGGTTCCAATATTAATCGCGTCAAATCAGGGCGTCGTTTCGCCAACGCTCCTGCAGATGCACCGACCCAAGCCTCTTCTTCACCCTTGTGCTTTCACGAGGTCGAACAAGCAACAGGATTTATTTCGGCGCGGCGCGGTCACGTGCACCTTACTGGCGCTCGTCGACTTCGGGCTCGCTGTCGCTGGTTCCGCGACCAGCGGGGGTGGCAAAAAGTCTTTGGTCAGTACTAATTGACTGATCACGCTCAGTCTACTAGCTGTGAAATCTCAGCTGTCAGCCCAGTTGTCCGAAATTGTCCGCCTCACAAGTGACGACGCCAAAGTCGTCGCGGACGTTTGTCCAAGTCCGGCGTAGCTTGCTTATGGTAGACCTGTTACTAGTAGTTCAATTCTTGGATGACTCGAGTACCAAGGTCTTTGCGCTGCAATTTCAATGGCGTGAGCAGCCGCACTCCGACTTCAGGAGCCTGCGGCATCGCGATCGACTCACCCGAGACCCACCTCCCCAGACTTCAGCGACGATGATGACGGTGCCGCCTTCGATGCTTCTCCCTGATGTACGGTATCCATCCATCTTCTTCAACAAAGTCAAGCTCATTCAGCTCTTGCGCAGTGGCGAGACAGCTGCAGCAGCAACTACAGAAAAAATCGCTGATGCAGCCTCCTTGAATGTGTGCTTTCTGCGGGCACCGTCAGCTGTGAGCTCAAGATAATATATTTCTGTATCTCAAACTTACGTTACGCAGCTGTCTGCGGCGTTGCTGGGAGTGTGAGCTCCGGATTTCCTCGAGGAAGTACTCGCCGACCGCTCGCACTCACTCTCGGAGGGAGTAGCTGAGGTACAATGCTACGCATGGACAGCAGCATTCCATGCACCAAAACCCGAAGCAGTTCCCCCCTGTCCACGGTCCTGAATTGTATGTGCAAGCATCAGCAGCTCGTCGGAGAGGTAAGGAGAATCGCATTCGGACGTGCCCCGGTCAGGTAGGACCCTCTTTTGGGACAGAGATTCGAGCCGTACGTCAATGTTGTCGTAAGCGCATGGAATACTGCACTCCTTTGTGTCAGGCTGATCCGTACGAGAAGCGTTGGGCGGATGCCTCACCAGTAGCACGCAAAGCAGCTTGCGCCACCAGGGATCAACGGTCAGCCAATCGGGCGAAACTGACGATGTTACTGTAAATTACTCACCTGTTGTTGAAACCGTTCTTGGTGTCTCCATCACAGCATCCGCAGATACCAAAGCGCCAGTCCCGCTGCCGCAGGTCGTCCTTCGGCGCTCTCTCCGGATCCCATGGGTCGATCCTCATCTTCTCGTGGCGCTTTGGCTGATCGCTAATGTGCTCTTCGTTTCCGTGACGATGTTTACCTCGGTTCTCGTGCCGGTGTGAACGCGGGTGATGCTTATGGTGCGAGTGGGATCGTTCCCGCCTGTCGTCCCTGTCGCTGCCCGACTCGCTCGACCTCCCGGTGTCTGAGTCGCTCGAGGAGTCCGTGCGCATGCGTTCTCACTCGCGTGTGTGACAATAAGAGGAGAGAAGGGAAGATTCGCGGCCCTGCCGGGCTCGGACGGGGATTCGGGATTAGGACAAGGCGGGCAACATCGCCTCGTCTCCGCGGTCTCGGTCGTGCATCTGATTCTGGGGCGTTCAACGTTCAAGCCGAGCAAAACGTCAGTAGTAGCTAGAGAGACAATGGGTCATTTGACACATTTGAAAGCAAGCCCCGCTCGCCCATCCGCTGGAAAGGCGCGGCTTTCTCACGCCATCAGCTCGCGCTCATCCGCCTCGGCCTCCTCGCGCTCGCGGCGTTCCTCCCTCACACGAATCGTCTCGCGCTCTTCGCCAGCGTACGCGCTCAGCTCGCGCGCGGGCGGGTCCTGCGCCTGCGCGTCGGCGCCGCCGACGACGGCCTCGGCCCGCGCGTTGAGCAGGATCTCGTCGACTGAGCCCGTCGTGGCGCTGCGCGTCATGCGCGCCTTGCCCTTCGGCTCGCTACCCGCCGTGCGGGGCTCGTGCGCCCAGGCCGAGTCGAGCCCGAGGACCGACAAGTCCCACGCCCCGCTCGGCTCGCCCTCGCGCGCGTAACCGAGAGCACGGAACGTCAGGCCGGCGGCTGGGAGAGCACGGGAGGGTCAGAAAGCGGGATTGAGCAAATTTACGTGATGCTCACTTCGACTGAAGATGCTCCCGTCCATGCGATCCGTCCCGGGCAGCGAGCACTGGTAGATGCCCGGCGGCGAGTGGCCAAAGTGGGTCGCGGCGAAAGCGAGGGTGCGGATGACCTGCAGGGTGATCGGGTCAGATTCAATCAAAAAAAAAAAAAAAAAAAAAAAAAGAGAGATGTGGTCGGACGCACCTTGGCCAAGTGGGCGTCGGGGTGGTCGCACGCAGAGGCGAGGAGCGCCGGCCACGAGTTCACAACGGAGCGGTCGTCTGCGGCGGGCTTGGTGGCGCCGGCGCTGACGGACTCGTCCTTGCGCTTGCCGTTCGAGTCGGCCGTTGGTGTTGAGGGTTCGTCGTCGTCGGTCGCCGGCGGCGTGACGGCCGAGCGTGCGCGCAGCGCCTTCGCGACCGCGCCGGGGCTGAACTTGGGAAGCTTCGGCGGCGAGGGCGTCGCGGTGCTTCCGAGCAGCGTGTCTAGAATGTGAAAACCTGGTCTGTAGGAGGCAAGTGAAGTCAGCTCGAGACTGAGGGTAAGCTGATCGGACTGCAACTTGCCGCCCTCGCGAGATCCAGTAAGAGACCATGACGCGGAGGTGGGATTGAAGAAGGTAGGGCCGGAGGTGAGGGGAGATTTGCTCAAGAATCGTGGGCAGGAAAAGGACGGAGGTGAGGCAGTGCATCCTGAGCAAGTGTGGTCAGCCCGCGCGTCTCGAGTGCGCCCAAGAAAAAGGCTCACGTGAAGAAGTCGAGCTTGACGGTCTCGTAACCTGGTCTGCTGGCAGCTCCATAGATGACCTGAGTATACGACCTGTCAGATGTCACGTTTCTGTCAGCCTTGCGCAGGGAAGACGCACCGTCGCCATCCACACGAGCTCCTCGCACTTCTCGACGATCTCTTCCCACCGGGGGACCCTGCTGCGAACGCCTTTGCCCTTCGTGCTCCTGCCATCCTCGTCCCACTCGCCCGAGGCCTCGCCACTGAACTTCCACTCGTCGCACCACGCGCGAATGTCTTCGCCGTGGGCGTCGATCGTCTGCTCGATACCAGCTTCCTCGCCGACCGCCGGCACGAAGGCCGCGTCGTGCAGGATGCGGTCGAGGATGGTGAAGCCGCTGAGGCCTTCTTTCGGGATGCGGTGCTCGCGCGGGAGCTTGGCGGCCGTCGCGGCGAACGAGTCGAGCGGGGACGCGATGGGGTGCAAGCCGAGCAGCGAGGACGAGGCAGAGAGCTTGAGCGAAGAGAAGGCCGAAGACATGGTCGACTGGAACGAGGTCGGCTTCGGCGGTGCTGGGGGCCACGGCGAGTCGAACAGCGATGCGACGCCCGGGCGCTGGCACGCGGCTTGGGCGAGACCTGAAGAGAGGCTGTGAGTTGGAGCTGGTGTGAGAAGGCGAATGAATCGCGCGCACCTTCGGCGACGAGCGCGTCAAGGCCGAATTCGAGGCCGTGCCCGATGTGGATCAGAGGGTGGATCACGCCGCTCAGGGCGCGTGAAAGCATGTCTCCCTCGCCACTGAAGAGGTACTTCTCGAGCACGGGCACGACGCTGCTCGCGCGGCCGGCGTACAGACTCGGCGCGGCTGGCGGCCTCGAGATGATGCGGTGGAAGAATGAAAGGTAGTTCGGGTAGAACCTGAACCCGTGGAACGTCAGAGCGAGACTCGAAACGGTGCGAAATGGCGCACGTTTTGTCCGCGAGATGTTCCGTCCAGTTCGACTCCAAGATTTCCACCGGTTGATAGGGCGGCATCGGTTGCTGCGGCAGGGCGCTCAGACTGTTGCTCGTGTTTGTGTGCAGGTAACGCTCACGCTTTCGAGGCTGTTGAGGTCGTAAATGTCCTTGAGCAGAAGCGGTGATGAGCCGAGGGAGTAGGCCGCCAGAACTGCGAGAGGGGGGGCTGACGTCAGGAGGTCGATCGTTATGCGCGACCAAAAGGCGAGAGAGCAGACCATGGTGAGCGGTGTGGTTGTGAAAGCCCTTTCAGTAAGAGTTAGCGCGGTTTCGGGGGCGCTCTCGCGGGCCTTGCTCACCCTGTCGTTCGTGAAGACGTGCGCGCTGGGAAGGAAGTCAGAAAGAAGGACCTTCGGACTGAAAAGTGAGACTGACTTCACGTGGTTGTCCTGAAGGAGCAGAAATACAGTCAGCTTTCCGTGTCTCTCTATCCCGTGAAAGGACATTTGGAAGGCGGAAGGCGTTCGAGGCGTTCGTGATCGCGCTCGTGCACGATTCGCAGAGTCGACCGCGGCCCCCTCTCCTGATAAAAAAAGGCTACGAAAGACGCGGGGATCTTGCTCGTGATTGACCCAGAGCACCTCGCCGGCCTGCCAATCTGTCGATGAACATGCATCTTGTGGATGCGCAAATCCTGTGGATGGATCCAAAGCTTGGACGTGCGTGGAGAGCAGAGCAGAGTGCTCGAAGCTACTCCCGCTCGCCACTACGAGCTCGCAAGTCGCTGTGACGCAGGTTCGGGCACGCGCCTCTCCGGTGCTACGGACGAGCTCGACCGTGGACGATAGACTCAGCGACGCAGCAACGCTGAACGAGAACAAGTGCTTCGTGGAGCTCTGAGCTCTCCAAAGCTGGCTCGCAATCGAAAACGAGCTGTGTGCGACCCCGCCGACAACGCATGCGAGCGGCAGAAGCCCGCGCGCGCCGACGCGGGTCAGCTGCCCTCGCTCGCGATGCCAGAAGCTGCCCCGCACGTGAACGCCAGCGCGCCGAGAAGACGTGAACTCACCATCAAGCAGCTTCTGACGACTTTGCCGCTCTCCCAGCTCCGGCCCAGTCCACCGAGGATGCCCGCAGTCGGAAGTCCGACCTCGCCGTAGAGCTGGATTGGGTCGGTTGAGATCTGCACCGGTGGTCTCCGGCCGTTGCTTGTGCTGCTGGTTGACGACGCGGACGACGACGAGCCGAGTGACGGCGGCGGGGGCGACTTTGAGAGAGGGGGAGGGTACGTCGGCGGGGCACTCAGCGACGGCGACGGCGACGGCTCTGCTTGCGAGACTCGGCGAGATGGAAACGGTGCCATCTGGATCGTGCACGCTCGGCAATGGCGAGCCGGGGTGATGGGTGGAGAAAGAGGAGCGAGCGGTCACACGCGCTGCGCACCAGGGGCGGCTCGGTTGCGACTTCTCAATTCTGAAGGTCATCCATTATAGATCAATGACCACAGATTACGTGATTATCATGCACCAGAGGACGAACTCACGACCAGCCCGGCAAGCATTGCCCAAGCTGGAGTGCAACGTCGCAGAGTCGCAGCGCTTGATTAAGCGGTCCAGCTTAAAGCCACCTTCCCTTGTGTACGTTTGCAGGAATTCGGACTCTCCTTTCTCCATCCTGTCACGCGGCGTTGTGCACGTCGCCGCGTGCGACTTCTCTCCCCTCGGACGTCCAACACCGGCGCGCTGCTCGCGATGCCTCTCGACGAGTGTAGTCAGTCCCGGAACTTGCCGGAATACCAGATATACGAACTTGCCGGAATACCAGATATACTCAACTTCTGACTTTTTTCAGTGACAAAGACCTCGATCCTCCACGGGCTCGCCTATGACTACCAAAGTAAACGCGGTGTGCTGCCGAACTCCGCAGACTTCATGAGTACACTCCTACTGCATGTTATCTTACGAAAAATTGGAAGAACTCTCCTCAAGGCGGGGGGTTTTCGGACCAAGGACGGGCGGGTCGCCGCCATGCACGGCACAGGTCAGTCCGCGACTGTGTGAACTGATGGGGCTGACCTCACGGAAGCTACGCAGAACTGCAGGATCTTTCAGACAAGAAAGTCACGAGTCATTTTGACCCTTTCTTAACATTGTGATTGTGCCGATAGGATGCGGGTCGCGCTGTAGAATGGTTGGCCAATCGAGCTGCTCGCGTGCGTCACCAAGCAGCTGTGCACGGTGTGTTCGAACTCCAAGCAAAATCTCACCCTAGCTGCCGGAGTACCCGGAACTGGGCAGGCCGCTGGCTCTGAAGCACTCTCTGGTCCTGCCCGCGACGGCGCCGACTCCGCAGACGCCTCCGACCCAGCCCACCCCCTGCATGCGCTGTTCAGGTTTAATTGTTCGAATGAAGCTCCCTTTCGTACCTTACTTCCCTTGCCTTTCGTCGTGTCTGAGCAGGCGCAACTCCTTCGCGAAACGCCTGGCGCATTGCCATCATGATCCGCAAGCGCGCATGACCGCGTTGCCACGAGTCTTCAAAGAGCGGTGTTCTGGGTCGAATGCGAAATGGTATAGCTAATGGGATTTATTCTTTGTCACCTCCGGATTAAGCGGTCTGTGGCTCTCTACAAGTAGTCAATCATCGACCAGGAAGGCTCGTCCCATAATGAGCATGACAACAAGACTGGTGTACAGTACCGATGGGGACGACCACTTTTCGTAAACGTAATGCTTTCAAGGCGTGTGTAGTGTAATTGACGAAGGGCAACCGAGGTGTCTAGCTGTCTAGTTGGCAGGAGCCGTCGCACGTCCCAGGAACTCGAGCAAGAAGCGAGTAGCGATGGACGACTGCATGTACATCAGAAGGCTTACTCCAATTTTAGACTGTGACTATACACTTCGAGAATATTTGCGCACATGGGGGCGACGCGGATCGTGCGCAGGTCGACATCTGAAAATCGCAATGGCGCCGAGTCAGCTTCCAATGTGCCACCAGGAAGGCAGGAAGTCTCACCAACGCCAGCGTCCAGGAGTGTGTCTCTCCATTCTATCGCAGATGTGCTTGGGAAGTACCTGTCCCCGTCACCCGACAGGATCAGGACGGGCGCCCGGATCCTTAACAGGTACTCCTGGGTTGGCCGCGAGCGCAGAACCACCCTCAGCAAGTGGTAGATGTCATGACTGCTCGCTCCGGGACCGTCTGGATCAACGAAGATATACTTTTCAGTAATGCTCTGTAGGTTTGCGTAGACAGGGAGCTCACATCGGGTCGCGACGAAGTCGACGAAAGCGCGCTCGCGATCCGGCAGTCGAATCCGTGCGTACCCAAGATTGCTGTCCTGAATCTCACCCAGAGCTTCCGCGGGGATTTCTCCCGATCCATCTCCCCTTCCATCCTTGTTGGCGAGAGCGAGGCGGATGAAGTCGTTCAGGATCGCGTCCTGGACGATCTTTGGACTGGTGAACGAGCATTACTCCCAGACGCTACCGTTGCTGGTAAAATGATCCTTACTCTTCAATATTCCCAGGTGTTGAAAGCACCACCGCTTGAACCTTTCTCAAACATCATCAGTTGTCAATCCACAATCAACACCTCTGTCGAACCGACCTGGTCTGGACGCTTGACAGCAAGCTCGATCGCTATACGGCTTCCGGTGTCGCCCTCTCCAACGACGCAGTACTGCTTTATGCCGATCATATCTAATGCAGCCAATGCATCTTCTTGATGGATCTGTTACAGCAAAAGGTGCGATCAGTCCGGGCTCCCCGTGTCTTGGCCGTGCCTCCTCGCCTTCAAAGCATCAAAGTCCGCGCTTCCCACATAATCTGTAGAGCAGATCTCCTCTGTGCGCCCGTGCCACCGCTCGTCGATAGCCACCGTGTTCCAAGCGGCGCGCATCCGAGCGTCAGACATCTGACTCGGAGGGGTTTCGTTTTCAGCTCCTGCCGCTCCTCGCGGCCAGGTGACGAGTCTGACCTGGCCAACAAACGTGGATTCTGATCCAAAGGTCGAGTGGAAGAAGACGACTGTCGGCTTGGTGGGGTCGATCGGGTGCGATGGCGGAGGCTCGCTGGTGTGGAGCTTCAAGCTTTCAATACCAGACCTCGTCCAGGACGGATTCTGCTGGTAGAACATCCGGCTTGATCCAGCAAGTTAGAGAACTCTCAGTCGCTTGCGACAAGAGGGGCCTTACAGGTTCCGGCTGCGCAGATCGAGGAAGGGCATGCAGCAAACGGTGGGTGAAGATCGCTAGCTCGCTGGAGCTTGCAGTTCGTGTCAGCCAAACGGCGCGTGAAGCGAGTAGAGGGAGGAAGTGTGAGTATCACGACGAGGGAGGTGACGGATGGGACTGCGTAAGCTGGCGATGCGCTGCAACGGCGAAGGACTCCGTTCGCGGCCTGTGCCGTGCAGGCAAGCGCAGGCCATGTCTGACATGGACTCTGGTGGACCAAGGTGGACTTCCCTCTGTGAAACTGTTTTGAGCAGACATATTTAGCTGAAAGTCCGCCCATGGATCTCATTATACCCATCTACGGGCAAGTATCTCTTCGCGACATTCTTCGTCGGCCAACAATAGTCTGAAACAGCTCATCACTCCGTTTCGGCACCCGTTCGGCTTCATAAAGTAGTGTATGTTGGCTAGAATCATCGTTTGCAAAAACTTGGATGCGCGCTGCAGGTCGACCGCTAAAGCACAGCGTCCGCTGCCCGCTGACAGAAGCACGACAGACCGAGTGGGGGCGAGTCTGGAATGCTGAAGCAAGCTGAAGTAAGTTGTGAATGACCCTCAATGTCTCCCTTGCCTCTGATACGCGTCGAAATCTGCTCATGGGCCAAGGGTTGTACTCGCTCGCACTCCGAGTCGCCTCGTGACAGCAGCGCTCCTGCAAGCGGCATTGCCTCCCGACCGTTGGGTACATGTGGCCACGGAGCGCTTCGGAGCAAATAACGTCAGGATTCAAGTCATTCTTCGATCCGCCGACCCTTGGCTCCCGATCATCTCCTGCACGCTCAGATCTCTCGCGACAGTGCGCGATGAAGACCGTCACGTACACCCTTACAGCCATCGACGCATCCGGTTGGGACACACTCCCAGTAACGGTCGCATTCTTCCTTGCTTGCCCAGTCGATCCCCAGAACGTCGAGGCCGCGCTCGCGCGAGTGACGGAACAGTGGCGCCTTCTCGCAGGTCGCTGCGAGTGGGATGCAGAGGTCCGTTGTCTCGCTTGGTCTCGCGACAGTGAATCAAGCTCTGAGAATAAGCTGTAACAGAAGTCCAGGTTTGCGATCAGAGTACCTTCTGGCCTTATTCCGCCGGATTATGCCCGCTACACCTTCCACGCGACGTCATCCCCCCGCGACGCCCCTTACGAAATCCCCAGTCTCCTCGCCTCCTCAGCCGAGATCATCACCGGTCCTCCTCTAGACCTATTGCGGGTCCCTGGTGCTCCCGTGACGACTGGTGAGATTGCAAAGGCGGGTACGCCACTCGTTTCGCTCCGCGTCTCCAGCTTTGCGAACGGCCAGTTCGTCTCTCTCAGCGCTCCGCACGGGGTTTTCGACGGCGTAGGAGTAGGAATGGTGAATCTATAAATTTCTGGACTACTCTGCAGGTAGCTGACATCCAGATACAGATCATCGACGCACTTGACGCCGAGCTCACGGGACGTTCGTGGTCACCGCCACCGGTCACTCAAACCAATCCCCTCGCGAAGCGTCTGAAGGAAGTCAACAAAGAGAGCTCACTCCTCCCTCTCCCTCACGCCGATTGGACTCTTCGCCGCCTCTCCTGCGGTAGCGGCCGCTCAATTTGGGACCTTGCGAGGCTCGGGTGGAGTGTGATCACCGAGAACGTTTGGTACAAGTGCACCCAGAGGGAGATATTTCTCGGGCGAGATGTCTTCGAGCCTGTCGTCCGTACAGTAAAAGCAGAGGTCATCGCGGCCTCAGGTGGCACCAAGTGGGTCAGCACTGGCGACGTGCTCCTCGCTTGGATACAAAAGGTGCGATGAAATCACTGCGTCCTGCAGGGTGTTCTTTCTCACTGACGCTAAAAACGCCTGCAGGCGCTGTTCTCGGTGGAGAAGGAGAACCACGCCCCGCTCACGACGCTCAGCCTCTTCGATATTCGACACTTCATCTCCACCGCCACGACCTCGCTGGACACGTATCCCCACAACTCCATTTCACTCTACCTCATTCCGCCGGTTATCGTCTCCTCCCTGCACTCGACGCCGCTGTCGACGCTCGCGCTCGCAAGTCGTCGCGCTCTGATCGACAGTCGCTCGCTCCCAGCGCTTCAGGAAGCGCTCGATTGGACGCACAGAACTCTTCCCATACCTGCACGCAAGTCTGGTACCGAGGGTATCTTTATTACGAACCAGATAGCAGCGCGGCTCACGCGCACGAGCTGGGGAGCGCCGTCCGAAGCGGTGCGAGGCTTTTGGATGCGAACAATGCCAAAGGTGCGCTCGTTCAGCTTGCGTGTAAAGCTGGTCTGTCTAAGGGTGAATTTCAAAGGTGGACCATGCCATCTTCCTCAACGAGCTCCCTTCCGGCTGGATTATAACGGCATGCACGAGGCCGAGCGGGTGGAAGTCGGTGGCGAGAGAGCTGGACAAGCTGAGGGCGATGTAGTCATTTCGATTTCGGCGGGAGGCGTCTCTTGAATGGGAGCATCAGGTGAAATGTTGCAGTGCAGGGTAGGGAAGGTAGAACAACAAGCAAACAGATCGAAGCGCAGAAAGAGTCCCCGGCACACAGCGTCCCTCCCCTACTTGAAGACTTTCTCCGCCGGGACCATCTTGCGCCTGCTCTTCTCGGCAGCCGTGAGCATCGGACCTTCCTCGACGTACAAAATCTGCGCGACGCCCGCAAAACCTCAGTTTGAGTGCTCGTCGCGGCTGCCAACGTGAGCACTCACCTGGTACTGGTCCCGGCGACTCAAGTTCCTGAGGTTCACGCGGAACGGCTCCAGATGATTGCCGTAGTTCTTAAGATCGGACGAGCTGGAGCTGGAGCCGGAGCCGGAGGGCCAGACGGACACGAGGTTCCCGAGCTTGCCCTTGCCGTTCCAGATCTGGCCGTGGCCTGGCGCGGCGGCGATGAACGACGCGGGGATCTTGAGCCCCGCGGACGACGACGCCGGTGATGAAGATGCTTTGGCGCGCTTGTTCGAGTCGGGCGACGAGTGCGCCGCCGCGGCGTCCTTGACGCTCTGAGAGGGACTCCTGCGAAGAGAAATGCGCTGGTCAGCGTGTATTCGAGTGGCCCATTCGAAAGTGAGTGAACGAGGAAAGTGGTATGGAAGTGAAAACGCACTTGGACGGGTCGAAGATGATGAGCCACTCGCCGTTCTTGTTGATCTCAATGCCGACGACGGTACGAGAGTGTCCATCGTGCTGCAGGTACAGCGGCTGCTTCTTCGACATGCGCACGGGCGAGCCACTCGAGGCCATGAGCCGCTCGTGCGCGCTCGGCGGAGGCGACGACGAGCGCTTCTTGGACGTCGACCCCGAAGGCGCGGCAGGGTCGAGCGGGCTCTCGAAGTAGGACTTGATCCAGCGCTGCAGATGTCTATTGAGCTGTGCGATTCCGCAGATGTGAGAAACA
>ERZ1463038.470-NODE-470-length-13941-cov-16.978468_pt1 | contig 13941 bp, 26 predicted proteins | sample MGYA00564479_ERZ1463038 | MGnify/ENA primary metagenome ERZ1463038 (study PRJEB39244, sample SAMEA3635134) | Helicobacter pylori | study: EMG produced TPA metagenomics assembly of PRJEB11511 data set (Assembly of a 5300-year-old Helicobacter pylori...
GCGGTGACGATGCCGTCGTAGTACGGGCTGAGCGCCGTCGTCTCGGCGGCCGAGTCGCCGAGCTGCTCGGCGAGGTTCATGATGCTCCAGCAGCAGTTGATCACGATCCGGGGCGACTCGTCGAGGCTGCCGACGAGGGCGGTGATGAGCGAGGGCAGGTGCGCGTCGACCTTGATCGTCTTGACGAGCACGTCCGAGATGCGCCCGAGCGTCCACGCGGTCGTGTCGCGCACGTGCAGCGACTCGTCGCGCATCATCTCGATCAGCGTCGGCAGCGCCTGCGCGACGAGCGGCTCAAGGATCTTCTCCTCCGGGCCGTCGAGGATCGAGCCAAACGACATGACGGCCGCTTCTCGACAGCGCCACTCGGGGCTCTTGATGTTGCTTTCGACGAAGGGGATGATTGGCGTCACGATCGCGTCCCCGACACACTGCGCGAGCAGCGACAGGCACGTGCCCGCGGCCATCGAGACGTTCCACTCGTCGTCGGTCGCATCCTCTTCTTGCTTCGTGAGCAGCAGCAACAGGACCGGGAGCACCTCCGGGAGTGCGACGCGCGCAAAGTGTGACGACTCGCGGTCCGGCGCCTCGCTGAACTCGGCGGCCTCCTCGGCCTCGAGCGCGAGCTCGACCTCCTCGTCGCAGACGGTCGACCAGAACTCAACCGCCTGGAGCGCGACCTGCTCGTCCGCGTGCTTCATGCCGAGTACGGTGAGCTGCGGTGCGCAAGGTGGGGTCAGCATCGCGACGTGACATTGCGCGCGTCACAGGCGGGCGCAGACGCACTCCGAACAGCGCGCGCTCCATGTAAAACTTCATCCAGTCGTAGTAGAGGTGCATGATCCGAACAAGGCATTCGAACGCGGCCACCTGCACCTCGGACGACGGGGATTGGGTCGCCTCGCAGACGACCTGCATGATGTAGTTGCGCTCGCCCTGCGCAAAGAAGCGGCCGAGTGAGCGCGTGCACGTTGATCATCCCGCCCCGGATCATTCAAGGGCCAGAGATTGAGCGCACCTCGCGGGCAAAGTTCTCCTTGATAAATTCGAGCGAGTTGTACAGCGCGTGCACGGCCGCGAGCTGGACGTCAACGCTGCAGGCGCATGGGGTGCCGAGGTCAGCGCTCGCTCCGTGAAGTGGGCGCGGCGCCCGGGCGACAGTTACTCGACTGACCTCGTCTCTTCCTTCCTAGCGCCCTGAACGACGGCGGTCAAGATTTCGTTCGACTGGGACGCGAGAACCTCGGGTTTCTGCAGGCAGGCGCGCGCGCGCGGGTCGGTCAGGGCTCTGCGCGAGTGATGAACATGGCGGGCAGGGGAAGCAACGCACGATGCCTTCGCAGATGTAACCGATCGCCTGGAGGGCGGCCTGGCGGAGGTCCGAGTTGTCGGCGCGTCCGACGAGCTCGAGCAGCTGGGCGATTAGCGTGTTCCAGAGCCCGGCGGGGAGCTCGATCGCGGCGACGGCGGCGACGACCTGACCGGCAACATTGCGGGCGCCCTTGTCCGAAGCGGCGAGCGTGGCGAGCGTGTCGGCCTTGAGCTTGTCGCGCGTGGCCTGGTCGAGCGCCTTCCACCGCGCGGCATACTCGTCCTGCCGCGCTGCCTCACGCGCCGAAAGCGAGTTCTTGATCGCGAGCCCGGCAGCGTTGCGGATGTGCGACGGCGTTGCGTTGTCGGCGAGCGAGTGCGAGAGTGACTGGATGTACTGGGCCGGGTTCGTCGCGAGGACGTGCTGCAGCTGCGCCGTCGCGTTTTCGCGCTCGTCCTTGACCGGGCTCAGCGTGAGCGCAAGCAGCGAAGAGGCGTCCATCCTGGCGAGACGAGAACGATAGGTGCGAGGAGGAGAGCGCCAGCTGAAGGAAGTGCCCCAGATTTCGGTGAACTTGGGCGGTTCACAGTTTTGACCACGGGCGCAGCTCTTCCACCACACCACACATCACCAATCCACGAGCATGTCAGAACAACGCGTAGGGTCCCAGTCCGGTCCAGTAGAGCCAGACCGACGGAAAGCTGACCCGATCGCGCTCCACAGGGTCGCGGGAGAGGCGCACGAGGCGGAGGAGCACGCGGCGGTGGCGCAGGCGCGTCGAGGGGCGGCGCAGCGGGCGGCAGGGCCGACGACAAGCCGAGGCGCGAGGCAATCCTTGACCTCGCCAAGTACGTCGACAAGCGCGTGCGCGTCAAGTTTACCGGCGGGCGCGAAGGTGCGACCGCGTCTCTCGACTTCCCCCACCTACAAGCATCGTTGACACCCCGGCCCCTAGTCACCGGCACGCTCAAGGGCTACGACCAGCTGCTCAACCTTGTCATGGATGACATTGAGGAACTTCTCAGAGGTGCGCGGCTGTGCAGCCCGCTCGAGACGCTCGTTGACCCTCGATCCGCCCGTCAGACCCTGCCACAGGTCTCCCATTCGAACCCGCACAAACCCGCTCCCTAGGTCTCGCTGTCCTGCGTGGCACGAGCCTGGTCGTCATCAGTCCCGTCGATGGGTAAGTCCCCCTGCACTCCCGGCACACTGCTCCGTCGTCCGCACAGCGCACTTCTGACTCGCCCCGCCTCACAGTTCGAGCGAAATCGCCAACCCGTTCCAGGGCGAAGGGTAGATTGACTGGACTGGGTGTCAACAATTTCAATGCTCCGACTTCCCCCTGTTGGAAAAAACCCCGGCCAACAGCCGCCGCCGTGACAAGGTCTCTGTCTCCGACTCCGGCGGTTTGTGCAGGCGCATGCCCGGCCACCAGAGTCAAGCGTGGTACTGGTATCACACTCAGCAACACCAAACCTCTACTGCGGCCCCCACCCGAACGTGGGCGAAGCCCGTCCTATCACTCTCCCTTGCTCTCCCCGCACGTTGTTACAGGTACTAAAGGGTTGCCTAAGCAAGTTCGCGTATCGATTCACCGTGAGCGTTGCATAGGCCATATGTGTATCGCTATGTGGAATCAAGTTCGCAGCGATGGATGGATACAGCAAGTGTTGCGCGGCCGAAAACAGGTCCTCCACATCTGCGCTCGCCATTTGCACCAACCCTGAGTTACCTCACGGGTGAGCGTCTTCGTTCGGTCCGATCTTAATAAAACAGACACGCACTAAAGCTTGGCGGCGGCGTCCTTCTTCGCGATGAAGACGAGGAGGTCGACAACGCGGCGCGAGTATCCCCACTCGTTGTCGTACTACATGTATGAACGGGTCAGTTTGGATGACGATGCCGGTCGCAGCGAGGGGGGGTCAACAAATCAACATACCCAAGACTGATGATGGGAGGGCAGTCGTGCGACAGCGACAGAGAGGGTCAGCTCGGCAGCAGGAGAGGCTTCAGCAGAAGACGAAGCACGATGAGCTTGACAAAGCTGGCAGAGGGGCGTTTTAGTCAGCACCAGGTACGTGAGTCTGCGCTGCTGGGAAAAGTACGTACTTCGCGTTGAGGGCGATGCCGGCAGCCGCGTCGAAGGTCGACGAGGCGGTCGAGCCGAGGAAGTCGGTCGAGACGACGGCGTCCTCAGTGTCTGCATGCAGCGGCTTGTCAGCTCCTGAAGCGGAGGCCAAACATTGCCCAAAACAACTCACAGTCCAGAATGCCCTTGAGGTACGTCTCCGACGCCTCCTTCATGGCGGCCTTGATCTCGTCGTAGGACGCGGGCTTCTCGATGCGAGCGGTGAGGTCGACAACCGAGACGTCCGAGCTGTGTGTAGGGGCGCACTTAGCCTCCGGGCTGAAGAGTTCTGGAAGCACAATCGGTGCTGAGGACAACTTACGTGGGGACGCGGAAGGCCATTCCAGTGAGCTTGCCTGCAAGCACGTAGATCCGTCAGGTTTAAATCTAAGGATGGGTCAAAGCAAAAGCAGCAAACCGTTAAGGGCGGGGATGACCTGCGCAGGAACAGGTGCTTGAGCTCGGGCTCATGAGGGAATGTGCCGCAGGGCGCGCTTACCTTGCCGACGGCCTTGGCGGCTCCGGTCGAGGAGGGGATGATGTTGGCGGCGGCGCCACGTCCTCCACGCCAGTCCTTGGCGGAGGGTCCTGCAGATGGGGGCCTTCAAGTCAGCTTCCGTGGCGCTCGAGTGGCGAGCATCGCGACTCACCGTCGACGGTCTTCTGGGTAGCCCTGTTACTCACTTTGTCAGCTGGGGCCTTCAAGAGGAATCTGGGAGCAAACGGACGTGGTGGCGTGGACTGTACGAACGACAACCGGGGTGCGTCAGTCATTGGGGGGTGCGGGGAAAGGCAAAGGGAAACAACGGACCGGTGGTCATGAGGGCCTCGACGATGGTGAACTTGTCGTTGAGGACCTTGGCGAGCGGCGCAAGCTAGATGCCAAGGTTAGCTCGGCTCGCGGATGCGGACGCTGACGCGATGGGGGCTCACGCAGTTGGTGGTGCACGACGCGTTCGAGATGACGGTCTCGGCCGGGTTGTAGCTGTCCTGGTTGACTCCCATGACAAACATCGGGGCGTCGGCAGAGGGGGCCGAGATGACGACCTTCTTCGCTCCTCCCTTGAGGTGAGCACCGGCGGCGGCCTTGGTGGTGAAGACACCGGTCGACTCGACGATGTACTCGGCACCGGCGGAGCCCCAGGGGATCGCAGACGCGTCGCGCTCGTTGAAGACGGTAATGGGCTTGCCGTTGATGATCAGCTTGCCGTCCTTGGTCTCGACCGTGCCGTCGAAGCGGCCGTGGGTCGAGTCGTACTTGAACATGTAGACCTGCAGGACCCGGCGGGTGAGCCTCCAACTCTCCCAGGCGGCAATGTGCGCATGCGCACCATGTACTCGAGGTCGATGAAGGGGTCGCTGGGGGCAGGCATCGGCATCAGCATGGGTGTTTCGAGATAAGCAGAGATCGATGACGCGAGGGCACCCGTCGGTCTCTGCTCGCCAGAACATGCGACCTACTTGATGGCAACGACGGTGACATCTCCGTGGATCTGCGGGGCATGCGTAGGCGGCACGTGCGAGGAGAAGCGTCGGAACGGCGAGGGGATTCGGGGGTGGGTGCGAGGAGACGGTCAGCGTGGCTCGTCAACGCGCGACAGACAGACGCACGAGGGCGTTGCGGAGGACGATGCGACCGATACGTCCTGCAGCACAGCTGGGTCAGTTCCGCGCGGGCACTGGGGGGGGCAGCACGGGCCAACGAACCGAAACCGCTGGGGAACGCGAAGTGGGGCAGTCAGCGGGGCCGGGTCTCTCTGAATGCCGGGGGAACACCAGGAGGCTCACTTGATGCCGACGCTGATAGTCATTGCGAGTGTTGTTGGGTGGGAGGTGAGGTGTGGTTGGGAAGAGAAAGAGAAGAGGGCGACGGAACTTTGAACTGGGCGGGCCAGGACAGCGCAACCCCGTCCGGCCGATCTCGCGCTCGTGCGCTCCGCCTGACCCGGGTGCACCCGGCCAGTGACCTCCCACCAACCACCCCCGAGACTCCTGCGTCTTCATTCGCTCTCCTTTGGTGCGGGAGCTCGAAAGAATGGGTCAGGAAGGCCCCTGGGAGCTCATCTTTGTCGATTCGAGCACATCGATCTGGGCGATGGTGGATCGCTTCACGGCCAACGTGCGCGTGAGCCAACGTGAGCTTGAGGATTCTTTCAGCTGCTCAGGCCGCAGCGATTGAAGGTTGAAAAATTGACTAGGTACCTACCGAAACGACCCCCCGCCGGCGACACTCAAAAACCGCGACCAGTTGCCACAGAATTCCGTTCAAACGGGGGAGCGCAGAATCCAACACTAGTGCAAATGAACAGGGAGGTGACAGAAGAGCTACAAATCGAACCCAGCGATGTGAGGCAGCTGCAAGTTTCGCTTCAAGCGACTGTCCACGATCGCGCGCAAGGACAGCTTGGGCGGCAGCTCGAGACCCTGAAATTGCGGCTCAGAGAAGAAATCGCGAGAGTGAAGTAGACCGGGCTCACATTGTTGATGATGAGGACCTTCATTTTCTCATGGGTCTCCAGGCTTGGGAGAAGTCTGCAGGCGAGTGGCGTCAGCGAAATGAGCCGGCCAGTGATTCACAGGCGTACTTGGGAGTGAGCCTGGCACGAGGAGTCGTTGTCAGTATTGTGCAGCGTGCCAAAGCCGAGCAGTTACTACTCACAGGAACCATTGCCCGGCCGAGTCCCTGCACGTCGTGCGCACGAGCTGGTTGTGAATCGCACGCTCAAACTTCTGGTCCATGCCCCTAGCGTCGCAGTGAATCAGCTCCCCGCCGGTGAGTCAGGAAAGGCATCAACGAACTGGTTGATCTCGTCCACGAGGCCAAACGGCGAGTTGGCGACATCGGTGAGGGCCAGGAGGAACGTGACCGTGGACACCCGCTCCTACTCCGACCAGGTCAGTGTTTGCTAGGTTCACCAGGGCAAGAGGGGAAGGTAGACGTACTCCACCACTTTGACGATGGTTTGTCAACGCGTTGAGCTTCTCACCTGCGAGCGGAGGCTTTGTAAGTAACGCTGCATCATCGGACCATGAAGGGCACACACCTTCGCGGAAAGAGACGAGAATGTCGATGCCCCACTTCTCGAAGCTGGGGTCCTTGGAGATCCGGACCTCCCCCATGAGGCCGAGCTTGCGCATGCCGGCGGTGAACTTGACGTCGATTTTGCTAACAAGGTGCTCGAGTCGTGGAAGCCATTTCGCCTGACGTGAAAGTCGTGATCAGCTTGAGGGATGTGAGCGGGTGGCGCGGGCGCACCTTGACGACCTCGATGCCGTGCAGGACGGCGTCGAGTGACTCCTGGGCCATCCTCGTATCCCGCCGGAGCTTCTCAATCTGTGAGCAGAGACTCGGGTTGGTCAACAGGTTCTTCGGCCGCAGAACGAACTGCTTACCTTCGCCGCGCGGCCCTCGTACTCGGCCAGAACTCGCCCAGGGACGTCGCTCATGCCGTCGAGCCTGGCCTGCGCGTCGTCTCTCGCAAGCTCCACCTGCTCGAAAGTCGGCTGCGGTTCGGTTTCCTTGCGGGCCATCATGTCTTTGCGAACGTCCTCGTCCGCTTCGGCAAGCGCACGCGAGGCTCCGGCCTTGAGCTTCTTCTCGACGTCGCGGAGCTTCTTCAGCTGCTCCTCCACTAGTTGATAGCGTCAGCGAGTATTCATCAAGCGGCAACGGGACAACAAGCGTACGCTCGTTAAAACGTTCCGCAACAGCCGCGATCTCCGTGTCCTTCTCGTCCGCCGCACTGCCCATACTTCGCAGGTCCGTGTCGGCCTGGAGGTGCCGTAACTGCGACTCGACCGCATCGAACTGGGAACTGGCGAGCTTGAACGTAGCCGTCTGTGTCATTGAGTGAAGAATGAGCATGGTGGCGTAAGGCGGGGCGGGCGGGGAGAGGCCGCACGCGGTGGTCGAGCACGAGCGCGAGTCGTTTGGAGAGCGAGTCTCCGACGATGTGCTCCAGCGCTGCGCGCTTGGCGTCCTGCGATCCGGCCGCTACAAGAGTAGTGAGGAGTGCCTTCTCGTTCCCTGAAAGGATCTCGTAGGTATGAGCCTCGTGCGAGCCGGACAGGGCAGGAACCACGCACGGAGCCTCGTCTTCCGCGCGTTGTAGAGTGTGAGTGGATCCTGCAGCTTCTTCCGCCTCTTAACGAGCGCATCCTGAACGTGAGCCGATCGTCAGTCCAGGCGCGCCGAGACTCGCGCAATGGCCGACGCACCCTCGCGGCCTCGTCCTCCTTGAGCTCCCGATCTGCCTGTCCTTCCTTGGCCTTGATCTCTTCGCGTTCTTTAAACAACTTGGCGAGCTGCTCTGCCAGCTTCGCCTGGTCTGCGGCGATCTCGTCCAGACGGTCCTGGTCGACTGGCGCGTGAGGAAAGGGCGGGTCAGCCCCGCAGCTCGCACGGCGCAGCGACAGAGGACAAACCTCGGAGCTTGAAGACGGAGCTTTCTGGAAGGGGCCGCTGCTCGACGGTTGGAGCCGCGTCGGGGTTGTACTTGGAGAAGTGGAGGGTGTGCGTTCCGTCTGGCGTGACGTACTTCTGGACGAGCTTGGACAGTTCGACTGCGGCAGCGTTCACGGGGCGATTGCCGAACGAGATCGGCTGCACCAGGACGAAGGTCAGCCCGCATGTCAAGAGGCGTGCGATTAAGCGACGCACGATCTTGTGAAGTCCGGCTTTGTCGCAGAGGTAGGCGAGGACGGGTGCGGGGCCCTTGACGAGGTCGATCGCAAGGCAGTCGAATCCCCATGATGCGAGCTGATTGAATAGCTCGGATCAGCTGTCGCCCGCCAGAAGCGTGAAAGTGGCGCACCTGCGCATTTGAGAAGCCGCGAGCGTAGTCCGTCCACGTCACGCCTGCCGCAAGGTGGCCTCCCGTGATCTGGACGGGCTTGCCGAGGACGGTGCGCCCCTTGTCGTTGACGTCACCCATCATGAGGTCGTAGTCCTCGCGCTTCTCGAAGACGAACGAGCGCATAAGCGCCTTCGGGATGACGGCCTCGACGAGGCTCGTCTGCGCGAGGTCCTTGGGCGAGACGACGAGCAGGACGGGCTCGTGGATCTTGCCCTTGAAGCCAGCCTTGTACTTGCGCAGATACTGGAGCCCGACGTAAGTGCTGAGCTCGTGCCGCCGGAGGTATTGCTCGCGGCGATACTGCTCGCTCCTGACGCGCTTCTCCCTGGGCGAGTGACGGGTCAGCCAGAATCGACACTTGAGATAAAGCGATGTCTGACTGCTCCACGAGCCGCAGGCGGTCCTTTTCGAGTGACCTGAGCTGGTGGCTCAGGTCCGTCGCCTCGCCCTCAAGCTCCGCGACCTTGACCTTCTTCGCCGCGATCAAGGGCATGAGCAGCCGCTGAATACAGAGTAGCTCTTAGTACATGTTTCAGGTGGAGATCGTTGGAGGAAACCCCACAGTTTCGGCGTTGATGGGCAGGACTAGGGCCGTTACCGACATGGGCTGATAGATTGGCCGAGTCAGATGTAAATCAGGCTAAGGATGACCGGGCCTCACTTTATCCGCCGTCTGCTTTTGAAGAGACGTCGTACTCTTTAGGTACTTCTTCATCTGCGCGTGGCGAGCTCGCTCGTCACGCTTGAGGTCCACGAGCGCTTCATCCTTCGCCTTGGACTCCTTTTTCTGTGATGCGGCGGGGCCGGCATGAGCAGACATTGGGAAGGAATCACGAATGCGAAACGTACAAGCTTGCTGAGGCCCTTGGAAGCGTCTTTGATCTCCTTTGTCGCCTTGTGGCTGTACGAGCTGATCGCCTTGGTCGTGTCGGCGAAATATTTGACCTGATCCTTGAGCGACCTTCACACGAAGCTCATCAGCTCCCGCTCAGCGTCGTGTTCCGCAAATGGGGCTCACTGGTGACCCTCCTGGAACGGTTTGTTCTGCGCCTCGAGCTCTTCGAGGTCCGCCTGGTGTTGCACCCGGTCAGCGCGCGATCATGGGTTACAACTCGAGCGGGCGAACGGACCTTGGACCCATTCCAGTCGGCCTTGACGTAGCCGAGGTCCTCAACAGCCTTGGCGTGCTCGAGCACGACGAGCAGGAGCTCGAGGACGGCGAGGTCGTGCACGAAGCCCTGGCGAGCGCGGAGCTGAGCAACCTCGTGCTCCGCCGTGCGCTGCTTGTCCATCTCGCGCTGGAGGTGCTCTTTAGTTCGGTTGAGGGTCTGGAGTGGTAGAGGAGATGCAGCGTGGTGGGAGACGGTGTGGCGCAGGATTCAGGATGAGCAAGTGAGGAAAGCTGGAGACGCGGTGACGCACGGTTTCGTGCGCGTACTGACGCTTGAAGGCGTCGATAAGCATCCTGGAAATGAGTCACCATGTCAAAATCGTTTCGTCGAAGAAAGTGATGAAGCGCTGTACCCATGCCATTCGCTCAAGCGAGGGTGCCCCGCACACGCCTCGGTCTCCTTGAGTAGCTCCGCAGGGTTGAGGGCCGAGAAGCTCGCGACACGGTTCTGTGGAAGGAAGGTACTGCATGAAAGGAATGCCGAAACGTAATCAGCGCCCGCCATTCGCGCAGTGGGTGCCGGCGTCGCACCAGAGGTTCCCGAGGCGGATGTCGAGCGATTCGACAATCTTCTTGACGATTTGCGCCTGACTCTTCTCACCTGATCGATCTGGATCGGTCATGCTGGAAGGGACGAAGCGAACGGGAGCAGAGACGGACCGGCGACGAAGAAGACAGACGTATCGTCCTTGTTGTTGATGACGCGCTTGATCCGGATGTTGTTTCTCCCAGGCTTCCCCTTGAGCTCAATCTCGACCTCGGCCTCCTCGCAGCCGTGCTTGACGAATTTCGTAAGCTGAGGCTGGGCGCCGATGACCTGGACGTCCGACGCGTGAACAGTGCAAGACGCCAGGATGGGCTCGTGAAGCGCACCTTGGGAGCGAAGCCGAGGCCAATCGCTATTGCAGCCGAGAGGGACGATTTTCCGACTCCGTTGGGACCTGCACGCGCGTTGGTCAGAGCGAGTGTGCATGCGCGCGGCGCGTCCGAGTTGGCAGCTCGGCTGCGAGTGGGCTCGGCCTCACTCGCGACGCGCCAGGCGAGAAGCTGACTGGGGACTCACCGATGACTAGGTTGAGATGAGGTCCCGGCGCAAATGTGGTCTTGTCTGGTGGGAGCAGGGTTGCAGGTGAGCGGCTGCGCAGTGCTCAAGCTCGGCGCGCCGGACCAAACGTAAGGAAGTTGCGGAGCGTGATTCTGACGATGCTGCCTGTGCCGTACCTGCTCACACTGCTCAGCTCCGGTTCGCGAGGGTGCGCGCGGTGGACTGGACTGACTGCGTCTCCGCGTCGCGTTGCCGCTCGGGTCCTGGGTGGAGCAGGTTGCCTTGCTCGAGCTCGAGCTCGCGCTCAAGCGCATCGCCGTCTGGCTTGACCTCATTCTGGTCATCTTCGCTGTCACGCACGACCTCCAGGTCGCTGTCGACCTCGTGGTCGCTGTCGCGCAGGCCTGGCGCGCGTCGTTTTGAAGGCGGCGCGCCGCTCTCGCTCTCGTCCCCCGAGTCGACCACACGCGGCCGGCGCGCAGAGGGCTCCGCCTTGAGCACGGGCGAATTGTCGTCCTGGTCTGATAGCTGAGACATGTGGGCTGTGTTGGTGCGTGCGTTCGAGGGAGAGAGTGAATGGCCCGCACTTCGCGACGCTGATCGCTGCGGGGCGGTTGATCGCCGCGCTCTCTCTTCTATCTCAGCCACGATGCGGAACATCTACGACACCCCGCCAGACTTCATTTTGCTGGCGCAAGCCGTACCCGCGTTCGCACCCTTGTGCGCCCCACCATCAGCCATGGTCCCGCTGGCCCGCCAGCTGAGCTGACCGCCGTGATCCCAGCGTACGCACGACCGGCAAGGGAACACCGACGATCGACTTCAAGGATGACGCGGCGCTCAGGTTCGCCCCGCAGGCGGGAGCCGGTACGAGCGCTCACTCGAGCACACACAGGGCCCTTACCGCCGCGCTGCTCGAGCGCGACTTTCACCTTCAAATCAGCCTGCCCGCAGACCGTCTCTGTCCGACAGTGCGCTCCTTCAACTTTCCAGCTTAATCTCCGCTCACCAGCCCCCGATCCAGATCCCTGGCCGGTCAGGGACTCCCACACCAGTCGCGCTCGCCGCTCGCTGACTTCCATGCCGCCACGCAGCCTCGAATACGTCCTGTGGATGCTAGAAATTGCCCAGCTACACTCCACTGATGCCATTGCTGGCATTGACATGTGCGTGTGCTTCTTCTGGCGGCTCGTTGGTGAACGCGCGCTCTGACGGCTGTCGCAGCGGCACGGGCGCGTCTGCTGTGTACGCGCTGCTCGCCTGCCGCACCCTCGCTTCGTGCCGCATGATTGGCACTGAGATTGACCCATACTCGCTCGAGAGTGCGCGGTGGAACGTGGAGAGCAATGGCCTGGCTGAGCGCGTCGGGCTTGTGCAAACGGACGCCGCGGAGGCCATCTTTCCCGAGCTGGCGCTGAATGCGGCCCCAGCGTGAGTTCAGCCAGCGCCCATTCGGTCAAGGGAGCGCAAGAAAGCTGACGTCTCGATAGGTTCGACTTCACAATGTGCAACCCGCCCTTCTACGGCGCAGCGGCCGAGGTTTCGTCTTCACAGTCGGCAAAAGCTCTCGCTCCGTTCGCAGTACGCCCCGTCTCATTTCGCCAGGTCGCACTTTCTGACGTAAGACACGAAAAGATATGTACGGGTGGGGAGGCAGAAATGATCACGCCTGGTGGCGAGGTCGCATTTGTGGGGAGGATCGTCTCGGAGAGCGTCGCGCTGAGCGCCAGGATACGGTCCGTCTCCCTGCTCCTTCGTCCGCAAGTTGAAAGTCGCTCAGTATCAGCGCTCGACGCAGATGGTTCTCAAGCCTTGTCGGCAAGCTTTCGAGCGTGAGCGTGCTCATCGAGCAGCTGCAGGCGCTGAACGTGAGTCCTGGCCATCCCTCGCTCGAGGCTGTGCTGACGAACCTCGCGTTTCTGTCCAGGTGGATAACTACGCGATCAAGGATCTCACACACGGTCGCACAAAGCGCTGGCTGCTCGCGTGGTCCTTCCAGCCGCACCGACTTCCCAACGTACGCCTGCTGCTGAGGTCCGAGAGCCCGCGCACTGATACCACTTCCGTAGTCAATTGGCCGTGCCAGCAACACTCCGTCGCTCGCTCGACTTCTCCCACGGTCGACGAGCACAACATACCACTGCCCCGCGCTGCTCACGCTGCCCGCAACGCTCGCGCTCCTATCTTCCGCACTCGCTGCGCTCGCCCTCTGCCCCACCTGGACCTCCCCAACTTCCGTCACGCTCACCGCTCCCACCAACACTTGGTCCCGCGCCGCTCGGCGTGCGCGCGCTCGCGGCGAGGACTCCGCGTCGGCCGCAACGGTCTTCCTCGCCGCCACGCTCTCGCTCGCAGAGGAACCCATCACGGGCGAAGCGCTCGCGAAGCAGGTTCGCATGGACATGCAGTGGAACTTTGGGACCGACCACGCCGCGTTCACCAGCCTTGCGAGCCACCTCGCCAGAAGGCTCGCCGACGAGGCCGCGGGCAGGGAGCGCGAGGAAAGCGTCGTCGTGGAGGGCTTCGATGCAATGGATCTCTCGTAAACCGTAATAGCTCTGTGACAAGCTGAGACGTCGAGAGTAGTCTGAGTTGTCTGTTCCAGTGTGGCGGTTTCAACAAGCTGTTCCAAGCGGCGATGCAATTTATTCACGCGAGTCTCGGGACTTCTTCAGAAAGGAGAGAAGAAATGTCTTTATAGCAGTGGACGAGTTGACGGTACACGGGAGACATTGGGGCATGGGGGCACTGGGATTGGGTGAACTTGGGAATGGGAAAAACTCTTTGGGGATCCGCAGAACTAAATGGGGGGAAGGAACGATCCCTCTGCACAGTACCTAAACGTCAGAAAGTGATCTAATGATGCTCCGATGTGGATCGTAGGAATGACCAGGGAGGTGAGCGTACGCGTGAGCCTTGAGGTACGCGACGGCATCGGCAACCGAACGGCCGTCTTGGAGGGCGGGACGCAAGCGCCAACCACTCTCGAAGTACGGCTTCAGTATAATTAATGTGATTCTCTCCTGGAGCAATCACCGCGGAGGAAGCGGTCCCGGCGACTCTTGATGTTGAGGTGCTGGATCGCCTCCTCGAAAGTCAGGTCGACCACCTGGGGGAAGACGGGGACCACAGCGCCCACTGAGAGCAAAGTCGGGAGTCTAAGGTGTTACTCGAACACGAATTTGCAATGGAGCGCTCACCTGGGAGAGAGCGGCGACGGGTTTCGGCAGTGCCGACGGTGCCGAATGGGAGAGCATGCGTTAGATCGGAAATGGACAATGACCTACTCAAAAGCCCTCACCTGGGAGGGAACAGCGACGAGTCTTGACAATGCTGTGCAGGAACCCCTTCTGCGGAACTAAGCCCACAACCTGGGGGGGGGGGACGGCGACGACGGTGCCGGCTGGGAGAGCATTAGCCAGGTGTGGT
>ERZ1463038.471-NODE-471-length-13884-cov-12.645528_pt1 | contig 13884 bp, 26 predicted proteins | sample MGYA00564479_ERZ1463038 | MGnify/ENA primary metagenome ERZ1463038 (study PRJEB39244, sample SAMEA3635134) | Helicobacter pylori | study: EMG produced TPA metagenomics assembly of PRJEB11511 data set (Assembly of a 5300-year-old Helicobacter pylori...
CCCTTGGCTTGACGGGTCGAAACGCAGGTGCGGAGCAAGAGTGGAGGTCCAGCGCACGTTGATCCGGTCGACGGCGTCGAGGGCCGAGGTGCGAGACGCCGATGAGGGGAAGGGTTTGCGGAGATCCATCATCTTTTCCGTAACGACTGCAAGCCGGCAGGTCGAGTTGAAGCTTGACAGGATGCGTCCGGGTCCAGCTCCATGTGAAGGCGTGAAGACTTCGGAGAGCACTTCATACTCTTCCAGCTGAGAGTAAGATGTGGTTTTGTAAGCAAGTGTATCTTCTACTACGAGGAGCAACACCCCCCACCATGTTCTCCGATAATAGCTTGGTGTCCGAGTCTGCACGGCGGAGCTGCGAAGGCTTCCCGACTGGAAGGCGCCAGTGTTACTAGCCAGATAATAGGAACAATCCGGCCTACTCACACTCGATGGATAGGAGCTTGTCCCATATGAAACAGACCCAATATATTCTACGATGAGTCTGGTGACGGGGATGCATCGTGTCGTCGCGGTGAAAGCCTAAATCGAGCATCATGCGATTCGCCTGCGCCGGCGGATTGCGTTTAGGTGTGACGCCACGAGGTGGAAACAAGAAGTTTACCTGTCCAAACAAGCTCCACGACTTGTAACGCTGGCAGACGCGGAGGGTTTTGATGCCCAAGAGGAGCAGCGCGATACACGTCGTCGAACTCGACCTCTCGGCGGCTGCCAATTGCGCTTCGCGCTCCGTCCTAGTCCATTCAGGAAGAATAAGATAAGCGCCTAGACATTTTCACATCTTCAGAGGTTCTGCACCTTTCTAGTAACCGGCGGAGTGCGTCCTCGTCCGCCGGCGCGACCTCGATCGTCCCCCCCGCGGTACAGAGCATCGCGTTGACGGTCAGCGGAGGCACGTGATGAAAGATGAGAGAGCTTCGCGTATCCGGAATCTCCTCCTTTACGAGCAATGGCCAAAACGGATGTACGGATCTGCAGTTGTGACACAAACATGAGTTGCGTCCCCCTGTAAATGAAAGACGGTAACATACTCCCAGTACCTCGAAAGCAGGCGTCTTTCCGGCGAGAATTAACAGCTATTCTCCATCTAGACTGCCTTGCTCACTGAATAATCTCCTCCGGAAGAGCGGCCGGTGCCACGCTGAAGTCGGTGTCGACTTCTCGCACTTCCACATTTCCGTGAGGTTCGGAAGCGTCCCCCAAGCTCATGCTCTGAAACCCTTGTAGGAAGCTAGGGACTCCAGGAACCGATTCTCGTCGCTCGTGCGCGGGCAGGTCTGAGGTGGACGCTGACCGGCACTTTAGTCAGCCTCACTAGAAGCAACAATTTCGTATAGAATGACTCACCTAAGGGAAAAGCACGATATTTCATGACCGTGGGATCCAGATCCGACATTCCTTGACTTGACGAGCTTCCTGGTGAGTCCGCGCCCGTCAATGGGTCTACGTCGGACGGCAATTGGTGCCCAGCAGCCGACGGAAATGAGTATGTACGATCCCGTGGCGTGACGATATCACGACATGAGATCTGATCTCCAGTGTGTTGGAGGCTTTACAGACTGAAGTAAGCAGCGACCTCGCTTGCTCCCCGCGGCGTCGTCTGACGCACCTGACCGGCGCTGGAGCGGGAGCCGACATTGAGGGATAAGAGCACGGCAAGGCGCTGTTGACACATCTCTTGCAAAACTGAGGCAGGAAGAACATCAGCTTCCCGGGTTCCGCGTCCAGTCGCTGGGACTTTGCATTGAGGGGTGACGCTCACCGGCTGGCCGCCATCACTACGTGCTCAAGAGGTTAGCTTCCGGGCCCGGTACCAACATGCCAGTACTCAAACTTACCACTTGTGCTTGCGGGATGCACAGAAGGTGCAGGCTCGCGTCACCCGGTGGAGGGCGGCGTGCGAGCGCTTCGCGTCCTTTGACGAGCTCGGGAGGACCCTCGCCGGCTGGCAGGCGGTGGGCGGGTCCTGCATCATCGGGAGACGAGGGCGCCTCGTGTAAGAAGACCGGAGGAAGTCGAAGGGCGCCAAGGTGACTTGTGCCACTGGGGCCTTCGCGCTCAGGTCTGCCGGTCAGCTGGCTCCGCATCTCGTGGCGGATATCGCGAGGGATCTACAACGACTTTCCCAGCCTAGATTCCGTCCAGGGGGGTTCTATTATGAATTGCGTGCGTATCCTTTTCATCATACGACTGGTGACTAGTGACTCCAGAGTCCCGAAGCACGCTGATTGTCGTGCGCTCAAGGCGAGACAGCGACGACACATGGGACGACGACGTTGAACATGTTATCACACATCCTTCAGATCTCGCACATCCTTCAATCTCGGTTGAAGGCGCATAGATGATACATTCTTTCAATTATCCGCAGATCTCGTATATTACTCCTCACGGTCAGACATCCGTGTGAGAGCGTCTGCGTAAGGGACCGGACGAGCTCGTACCATCAAACTGAATGGGCTCCGAGTGTGGATCCTGATAGACGAGCGTTCTTTTCTTCATCCTTGGTGTGCCGGCGCTGACGGCGGGAGTAGTTGAAGTTGATTGGCGAGCTGGCGAACTCATGTCAGCGCCTCCCGATTGACTCCCGGCCGCTGGTATTAAACGCACTCTCTACCGTTGTAAATGAGAAGATCGTACAGCAAAATTCCGAAGCACGCTCCGCTAATAGTGCCAGCAGTGGGCGTCCTGTCCCAACCCGTTAGTATCGCAGCGCGACCGCTTGCCCGGAAGTTTCGTCTCACCAAATTCCGTACGCATGCTCACCAAGCCATAGCTCGTGACGATTACTTCCGGTCAGCCATAAGAACAGTCGCGGCCCCAAATCTCTGGCCGGGTTCAGCACAAACCCGCTATGGGTGGTAGGATGTGAGCGAGGTCCATTTGAGCCACAGGAAATGCTGGAAAGGCGTACGTCTGGAAGCCAAAGCTAGATGCGATTCCAACCATAACAAGACCAAGTAACAGCGGGGTGAGTCCCTAAGCAAGAAACGGATCAGGTGTGCGCTCACGCCCCAGCACCCTCGGAGCAGTTGACCTACTGGTGTTGCGGGGTTGTTGCCCGTGTCCGTAAACGCAGCAATGGCTCCCACTTGATAATGCCACGTCAGTAAAGCTTCATTCATAGTCTCTGGGGGTGGAGCTCACTGAGAAGTGCCGCGCCGACAAAGACCGAGAAGAACGTCGAGACGACAGTCGGCGACAAACCAGACGGGCCGGTGGTCAGGACGGCGTCAAAGTTGTCGAGTGAGTGGAGAGGATTGTAATACACGCCATAGATGACTCCGGCGCCGACAAAGCCGCCTAGAAGTTGGGAGAGGATGTACCCCGGTACCTTAGAGCGGCACCGTCAGTGGGTGGAGGGATTGAACGCTCCGTACTCACCTTGCGCCAGTGAAACTTTCGGAAAAGTGCGAGTGCGATGGTAACAGCAGGATTTCTGCAAACCAGAAGTTGAGCATCAGTGCGAGCATGCGAGCACGCGGCGGAACCCACATGTGGCCGCCAGATATGCCTGACGAGACGTAAATCGCTAGCATGAAGCCAACTCCCCAGCCCCAGGCAACCGAAAGGTAGTCTCCTGGCTCCTTCCGTGCAGCCACCACCTGAGCTTGAGTTCTGCAGGTCCCGTCACAAAAGTCAGCCCCGTTTCGCACAATCGGATTCAAAAGCATACCCCTCGCCCCAAACGACAAGGATGAGGGTCCCGAGGAACTCGGCGAAGTAAACACGCATCCACGACCTAGTAGCGAACCAGTAATTCGTGTCTAAGACACCAACTGGGAGGTCAGTGCGGCTGGTCAGTGAGGGAGACCTCGTGCAGCTCACAGCGCTCGTCATCCCCGTCGATCTGTTGCTCTATCCCTGGGTTTCGAATTGATAACATCTGGTTGGGGTTTCCTGCGATCGTCTTGGCCGAGATCACCTCGCTGGGGACCACGCCGGCATGCTGGTCCGCCACCGCGAAGGGTGCGGCGGGTCCGTCGTTGTCAGCCCAGTGAGGGCCGGTGTTGCCCGCAGGAGCTACCCCCGATCTTCTTCCAGAGAATGACGGGTTGTCGTCGAGGTATTGAGGGTAAATTTCCTTGCCGCCATTGTCTGCGGCGTGGATTGCTGGTGGCGGAAGAGCGGACGTTTCACCCGAGTAAGCATGGTCGGTGTTAAAAACCCTAGTCGCCTGCAGAAAGGTGTGAGTTTCGAGAAGGGAGCATCAATAACGAGACGCACCTGCGCGAAGCTCATCGTGAGGGTGTCCTCTGCGCCCAAGCTCGACGTCAGTGAGAGCGCGCGACAGCTGTGATCATGAGAACCTACCCTGGGGGATCACGCTCATGGTGTCAGTGTTGAGGGTGAATAAGAGGCGAAAGCTGAGGCGTCAACCAAGTGATGCTTTGAAGTGGAGCAGATGACGGCGAAGCGAGCGATCGAGACCTTGACGCGTGCGGATCGGCAACGGATGCAAGTGGTTACTCGTCGCATCGCGTTTCACCCCCGCCGCCCTTCAACCATCATGCTGTGCAGATGCGCTCAGTCTGAAGTTGCTGATGCAGCCAAACCTGACCAGCGGTGACCGAGATGCACACTGTGAAACAAACGGGCACGATTTGCAAAAGTGGCAAGCAACAGAGTCCACACAAGCATGGCACGGACTGTCCAGCAGCCGCCTGGAGACCCACTCCTTAGTATCCACGTTGACCGTTGACGAACTTGACCCTGAGGAGGTAGCGGATGCGGACTTGAGCGGTCGAGTCTGGGGGTGGGTGGTCAGCTGGGGGCGCCGGTGACGAACGCGCGAGTGGAACGAACAGGTGATGAACTCGTCATAGAGAAGGCTTGAACGAGAGGTCAGAAAACTTGCTGGAGATTAATATGGAGGGGAGGAAGCTCACGTCGAAGTCTTGTTCGCCTCGTGCGGGGGTGCGACCGTTGAGGGCATCAAAACGCCCTTCAGGTCCGGCGACAGTTTCCCAGCGTCCTCCCACTTCTACTCAGGTCCAGCACAATCAGCCTGGCGTCTCCTCGATAGTGAGCTTCCTTGCTTACGGCAGGCTGGGTACGCCCGACGCCCCAGGTCGCGAGCATCTTGGCCTTCTTGCAGGACGATTCCGCCTCGTACTCGGCCGTCTCGCGCACGTACATCGGATTTGGACCGAGCTGAGCCTCGATGAGCATGAGGAGACCTGTGTTGACGATCTTGAGTTCAAGACTTGGGGGATGCGAGAGGTGGAGAGGCCTGCGCACCTTCGTTGTTGGAGATGCCGTGGTAGCAGTCTGGGAGAAATATACCCAGGGTCAGGGCCGAACCAATTCGCCTGTAAAAGGTGCTCGTACATCCGGCACTTTTGGTCGCCATGCTCGCGAGATACAAGCCCTTGCCGAACATCTAAGGGATCGTGAGGTTAGAATTCCCGTGTCTGAATCAAGTGGAGTAGTGCACACGTAGCCAGACACGGGCGCTTCAGGAGGAGCGATCCTGCGAGCCGCGAGTCTGATCAGCGTCGCCCGACTCGACGGTGGATTAACTGGGGCACGTACCTGAGTCCCTGCGAGAGAATCCCACCGTAGTTCGACGACCTCGATCTGGTCTCCTGTCAGCTCTGACACTTTACGAACGAAGCAAACAATGAGCTCACCCGTGCCAGAGCAGGCGCCGCTGCCCTCCCTTGAGCTTGTCGAACCCGCCCTTGACGAACTGGTCGTCGTCCTTCTCGCGGCAGACCTTGAACGCATCCTTAATCTCGAGCTCCCACCTGTGACGCCCGCATCAGCTCTCCGCCACGCCTGGGGGCGCGAGGAGGGGAGACGCACGCGTTGTGAGTCTCGCCCTTCGTATTGCGCAGGAGGTCCCTGAGCACCGAGAACTCCTTGGATGTGGACGGAATCGGGTCGAGCTGCTTGAGGCCGAGGTTCTGGAATTGCGCGTCGAGCGGGTGGAGGTCCGCGGAGGGTCCCTTGGGGACGGCCATGAGCTCCGTCGTGATCTTGAGCTCTGAAGCAGGGGAGGTAGCGTTAGATTTGGGGGACGAGATCGTGGGGGAAGCAACGCACGGCCGAGCGCGTCGATGAGATCCAACTCGTTCTTCAGGCGATCCTGGTTGTCAATCACTGGCGGCACGTTCCGGCCGAAGACGTCTGCAGGGTACAGTTAGTCAGCTCGAGCTCACCACGAAGCATTGAAAGGCGCGCACGAGGAACACAGGTGTAGTAGCGGTTCGTGGGTTCGCGGTAGTCGTCGCGAGTCCCCTGGCCGCTGGTGAGAAGGGCCGCGATCTCCTTGAGCGCGGCGTAGCCCTGATCCATCGTTGCCTTCGAGAGCTTTCCGAGCGGGAGTTTGGCTGCGAGGCCCCGAGAGAGTCAGCCGGCAGCACAGTCGTTCAAAGAGTTGGGTCGACGCACAGGCGTCGTACTCGAACGAGCTGAGAGTCTGGTTCATCGCCGAGACGTTGAAGATCATCTGTTGACCCAGAGTCAGAGTAGAATACGCGGTAGACAGAAATAGTTGAGCTCAACCTGAATCAAGCTTTGGACCTGGGGCTGGAGCTTGGACACGAGCGCCGGCGCGTCGTCGGTCCTCGCCTTCTTCTTGGGACTCGCCGCCTCGGCCTCTTCCTCGTCGTCGTCCTCCTCGAAGGAGCGCTCGAGGTAGGTGTACATCTTCGCGACCGGCGCCGCCGTGCGGTTCGACCACGTCAGCTTCGTCTTGTCCTTGAACTTTACGCGCAGGTCAGCACCGTGCGACTGCTGCGACGAGCGATGGCGGCGGACCTTCTTCTCAAAGTCGGCGATGGCCTGCGAGACCGCACCGTAGGGTCCGAAGACCTTCTGCTGACCTGTTGAGACCTGGGAGCGTCAGTACACGATTTGCTGTTCCGGGTTGTCTCGCGCGCGCACCGTTCTCGCCGACGCGGCCCCACACGTTGAAGCAGTAGAAAGTGTTGCCGCTGTCACTTTTTAGAACCTGGATAACGTAAAATTTGTTCTTGTTGGCTCCGATCTCGGTCTGGTTGAGCATAGCGTCCTGTTCCAGGCCGAGGTCAGCGCATGCCCCGCGGAGCCGACGGGACAACGCACCCAGTAGACGCCATCGGGTCCGGCATGGACGTGCGTCGACGCAGCATGCGGGAACCGATTGTCGACGGGTGGAGCGGAGCCCTTCATCGTCGCTTTGACGATCTTCGGTGCTGGGGCTGTGTCGCGGACCGGAGCTGTGGTCAGCGCGCGCCTCGGTCAGAGTGCGGAAGTGAAGCAGGCGCACGAGGAGCATCGTCGTCACTCTCGCTCTTGGCCCGCTTGCCCTTGCCCTTGCCGTTCCCGTTCTTGACGGCCGGAGCTGGCGGTGGCGAGGCGGACGCGGCCGGGCTGCGAGCGGACTGGAGGTCGTAGTCGCTCTCCTTCTTGCGCTTGTTCTCAGCGACCGAGTCGGCGAGCCAACCGAGCGGAAGGACCCAAAGAGGGTGGGTAAGCGCGTGGTCGGCGATGGCGGTCGCCCTGGCCGAGGGCGGCGACCAGTCGGACGCGGGGATCAGGACGTGCGTCGTGTTCGGGGTGAGCTTCTTCGTGACCGTTCTGCACATTTTGTCGACGAGTCAGCACAGGGTCCGGAGTGGGGTGGCACGTTCGGGTTGCGCGGACAGGGGCAGGGCACGCGTCGACAGGAGCCGATTCTGGCCAACACGATCTCGCCAGCGTCCAAGAGGAGAGCACTTGAACATCTGAGAGTTGTCGAGGAGCGAGCCTGGCCTCGACCTGGCGCCTCCAGCGTGTCACCGTGCACGGTCACCCTCCCGTTCCCTCCCTTTCAGCGCGCTGAAACAGGCCCAGACGGTCAAGCGGTACCTTCGTACACTCGACCATCTGCCCCGTCAGCTCAGAGACCCAGCCCAGCTCTCGAAGCGAGGGCGCGACGCCGCACGGTTGAACGAGACTCACCCGCCGTGCGACTCCACGGTCAGGCCGATGGACGCCTGCGTGAAGCCCTTGCCGTGGTTTCCGACAATGTACACCTCGTCCGAGCTCTTGAGGATCGCCATTGCGGTCGTGGGCGCGGATTGGAAGCAGAGGGAGCTTGACGCCGCGCTTTGCCCCCGCGTCGATCCTCCCGTCCGGTTGACATCCGGCTCGTGCCGGTCCAGGCAAAGCGCGACGCGCGGACGCGACTGTTTTTTTTTTGCGAGAAGCGATGAAAGGAGGCGGGAGGGATAGAGATGGGGGGTATGAGAGCGTGTATTTACTCAAAGGTGCAGGAGAGGGAAAATGCGAAGGGTCACTACGAAGTACAAATAGAACCAACCCGCGCGACCATGGGGAGCTATCAAGAGCTGCAACCCATGACCATCCCAATCTAGATATGCAGCAGAACACATCCCGGGAACGCCTTCTGGATGACCGGTCCGAGCTTCGCGGCGGCCCACGCCTTGCGCACCGGGTCGAGTGGCGTGCCCAGGACGCCGCCTGTGCCCGAGGCGCCGAAGTCGTTCTGGAGGAGGGTGTTACCGAGAAGGCAGAACAACGCTTCTGGCGTCTGGTCAATCGGAATCCCGTTCTTGAAGCCGGGGCCGACAAGCACGTCAAACGAGTTTATGCGACCGGCGTTCGCACCGAAGGGCACTGGCGCGGCAGCGTACATCCTGCACGTGAGCGCATCAGAAAGCGTCAAGAGCACTTGATGGGATGCGGACCTCGCGATGTGGGTCGAAATTTCGGGGAGCGTGTACGGCGCATTCCTAGTCCACCAGTTCTTCGGGACCCACTCAATGTCCGCAGTGAACGCGGTGCGGTCTTGTCGAGGCAGATATAAGCTTTCCTAGAAACATAGTAAGAGCTAGTCACTCACCCTGGTTAGGGATTACGCCGAAGATGATGTCCTGAGTTTTGCCGTCTGGCGGGTTCGCGGGCGTGCTGCCGTGGGCGCCACTTGGGAACAACTCGTAGAGGTGCGATGCAGCACCGTAAAGGATCAGCTCAAGGGGACCAAAGACGAAGTTCGGGTTGTTGGCCACCGAGTGCTCCCACTACGTAAGGGTCCGGGTCAGAACTGGTCGCGAAGCTGCTCCGCGAAAGGGAGGACGAACCTTTTGCTTGCGGAGGTGCACCATGCAGTTGAAGTCCCAAAGACCACCGGAAACTTTCTTGCAGATGTCGGACGAGAATTTGTACGCAGCCGTGCTGATGTTGACCTGTCGCAGCAGCGAGTCAGCGACGCGTAATGAGAAAGGAGGCGCAGGCAGCCGCACAGCATCGCCCGAGATCCCGAGGTCTTCGCGAGAGATGGAGGTATCCTGCTCAATGGTTCCGTGGTTTCCCATGCCAGCCGAGTTGGCCCAGGAGTAGTCCGGCGCCCCGATCGTGCTGGTAGAGGTCGCAAGTGCGACGTCAGCGACTTGGGTGGATCCAAAGACAACGATGATTTTACATTCTCTGAGTCTGCAGGTCGCCGTTGCGGGAGAAGTCCGCCGCGACCAAGAAGACGGCCTGGTCTGCGGAGGTGTCACATCTGTCAGTTTGGTGCGACCGGAGCTGGGTTCGACAAAACGGACCGTATCCCATGTTCCTGAAGATTTAGTATGAGCTCATAGCGACTCAAGCGAACGCATGCGGAGGACCCCACCAGAAATTCACCGCTCCAGACACGAGCTCGTCGAACGTCGTTCGCCCGTCGCGGCGGATGAAGCCGTACCGAGCGAGGAGGTTGACTTCAGGATGCACAATATTTAGATGTACGAAGCATTGTTCTCGGATCGGAAGAGCTCACCGCCAGGACAAGGCCCCGTGATGTCGCCGGCCACGGGCGGCTGCCACTCATGGGCCGTGTCGCCCGGTGCGGGGACCTGCCAGCCATTAAAGTTCGTTCCCGGCCTCCCACCGATCGAGTTTGCGTAAGGGAAGTGTGCGTTGACGTCGGGTGCGGAGGCGTGGTGGTTCGGGATAGCCGTGCGACTGCGAAGCGATCCGGGGAAGGCGGTTGTGGAGGCGGCAAGGAGGAGGATCGCGATCGGGCCGAGCATGGTGATCGAGATAAGAGTGAGGAGTTTGGAAAACGCAGGATTGGTGAGCGAAAGAGAGGTGTCGTACGAGCTCGATTGAACAAGATACACTCGACGGCGTTGGTTTTCTGACTGGGTGATGCGACTTCTAGAAGGACGAGGTTGTGGGACCGGGATTCCCGGTGGTGGGATTGGGTGTGTAATGCATGAATCGCTGGGGTTGGTTTCCGAGCCGTGTTGTCTCAAACATGGAGTCGGGACCGTCGACGGTGCCGGGCGAGTCAGCTTTCCGGCAGCGGGCTCCAGAATTCGCAGGGACTGGCCATGTTTGTGTGTTGATGTTGAACCATATTGAATCTTGGATCTCCTGGATTGCGAACTTGGACCTCTGTTCGACAGTGGCAAGTGCGCCGCGTCGGTCGACAATTTGCAGGGCGAACAGAAGACCTAACGCCGACGATAGATTCAGAAGCAAAGCTGATACTTTGGCTGCTGTCAATAAACATGAGTGCGACCGAGACCAAATTTCTCCGGCTTGGTTTGTGACTGTTGTTGCTCATTTCGCGAATCTCCGTCAGGTGGCGAACCCGACTCACACCAGGTTTACAGGGGTGACCGGCACTCCGGTCTCCAAGAAGCTCCTCAAGTTCCCAAAGAGCTCGTTTTCCGCGTCCGGCATGATCGTCTCGTTGATGACGGCGTTGTGCGGCGACAGCGTCTGCGTTCCAGACGAGTGCCGTCAGCCGGGGACCAGATTCCACTAGACTGGATGTGCGCACAGCCCTGGTGTTGGACATAAGTCCCGGGTGAACCTTTGGCTCCTCCTCGAAAACGTCGAGCGCGCAGCGCAGCACCTTCCCGCTTTCGAGGGCCGCGACGAGGGCGGCCTCGTCAACGACGGGGCCCCTGGAGGTGTTGATAATGATTACGCCATCTTTCATCTTCTCAAATTCTGCGTGCGCCACTTGATCAGCTCCAAGCGAGTGGGAGATGTGAGCAGTATGCGAACCTTTCGGACCCAGGAGGTGGCGAGTCCCCTCCTGCAATGGGCAGTGGAGGGAGATCACGTCCGCTTGAGCAATCAGCTCATCAAACGTGACATATGTCGATCCATTTTCCTCTGAGATGGGCTCGGGTGTTAGCGTTCGTCTAGTGAGTCGGGGGAGGCAGCTGTGAGTCACCAGAAGCGTGCAGGCGCGTGCGCTTCGTGTAGATGACCTTCATGCCAAACACCTTCATATAATCCGCAACTGCGAGCGTCAAGCCTTTTTCAGACCTCTCCTTTGACAGCTGAAGCTGAAGCTGAGCTCACCCATCTTGCCAATCTTGCCCATCCCGACGATGCCCAGCGTGCTCGTCCGCGCGTCCTTCGCGACGACGGCGGGGTCGCGCCACAGGCCCTTACGCAAGCGGTCCTCGTGGTACGAGGACCCTCTCAGTGCCTGTAAGATCATCATCACGGTCGTGTCCGCCGTGCGAACCGCCACACCTGAGTACGAGCTGGGTCAGTGGCGCTTCGGCTGGGAGGCTATAAGTAGAGGACGCACTGGTCGGGTTGTTGGCATAGAAGACGTTCTTGCTCGTCAGATATGAAATATCCACCTGGTAGCGAAGGGAGAGGGTCAGCAGTCGCCTATCGCCGCGACTCCGCTGCGTTGCGCTGCGTCCTCCGCTCCTCCCCGGCCCAACTACAACGCCGCTCACCTGGTCGAAGCCCGCTCCACCGCAAGTGAACAGCCGCGTCCCAGAATCCACCAAAGGCCCCAGGAGCGCCTCGTCTAGGGGCCACGGAAGCGTCTCGTGCCACCTGAAGAGGAAGATGCACGCTGCCAGGGTTTACCCTCTCGATCAGATTCCATCAGACGGGGAGGAATACGGAAGACGCACCGACGAACGGCCCGTGGTCCTTGACCGCCTGGGCGATGACCGGTGCGAGCTCATCGTGTGGCGCCTGGTCGATGACCTGGAAGCGGAGGCGTCAGGCCGTGACGCTGCGGGTCCTCTAGGTGAGAGAGAGGACGAGGCGACGTGCGGTGAGTTCAACCATCTCGTTCATGCTGTCCAGCTCGGTCGGACCGAGCCAGCGCGGCGCATTGATCGAGAGCACCTTGGCGCGCGGCATCTGGTAGCTGAGGTCGGGCTGGCTCGTCGGGACGAGGTGGGGGGCGAGAGAGACTTGACGAGACGTGATGTGAGTAAGAGGCAGAGCAACAGCTCTCTTGCTGATCAAGCTGGGCCACTGCTGGGCCCGGCCGAGATTAACCGGATTCCCGAAAAGCTGCGCGCATGCACGCGTCAATTTACCACCTTAAATCAACTTAAATCTCTGTAATGTCTAGTTAGTAAGCTGTCTCCCGGTACGTAATTCAACTCGAGGTCGCGTCGACGGGACCAGAATCTCAGGTGGCTCCGAGAGCGTGACTGGATCGACGCATTCGGAGATGTGTTGGGTCGCACTCACGGTGTTACAAGTGCACGCTCATGCTGATTTCGGCTACGGTAATACCGTCCATTAAAAAACTGCGAGGTAAATGGCTGATTCGTGCCACCTTTCCTTCGCGAGCGGGACGCGGAGGGGAGGTGAGTTTGATGTCCCACGGTCGATCTTCTGGCGGCCAGGCTTCTGAAGGCGAAGGTTGGGCTGCTCTTGCTCTTGCTCCCGTCCGCCCCTGCTCCTCCCGCCTGGCCCCACGGACGATGTCGAAGGGCAGCAACAAGTTCGTGTTCCCGACGCTCACGTTCCACTGCGCCGCGATCGCGGTCGGTCAGTCGCGCCTCCCGTGCCGGACCTCCACCGCTGCAGGAAGCTCACCCTACCGCTTCGATCGTCCTGCAGTCTTCGCCCTTGCGATCTTCCGGTTCTTCATCTCGGGTGAGCAGCCTCTGCCTGACACTTGGTACCCGAGTGGACGACGACTCGCGCGTCCCGGGCCACGACTTCGCCGCAGCGGTCGAGTGAGTGGGGTGGCTGGCCTGGACGGCAAGGCAACGAGCGCCTCCAGGGCTACGCTACAGACGATTTGTCTGACTGGCGTCGCTCCTGGCCGGCCTGGTGTGAGCTCTGGGGCAGCGTGTGAGCTGCGGCGAGCGCGCGACTCCCCAGACATGCTGAAGCGACGCGACGGGAGCGTCACGGGGACTCGCGAAACGGGACGGGCTTGCTCCGAGGCGTTACTAGGATGCAGGCGGGAGCTTTTAACGTTGTATGGAGGAGGTCCCGCGAACAGGTCGTGCGACGCGCAGACGGACAGGCGGCTGACAGGTCACGCATTCTTTCCCCCACTCCAGACTCGTCGGACCGGCACCACTGCCGAGCACTCCTCAACAACGGACGATGGCTCGACTCGGCGCACCAGAGCTGGCAGCCGGAGGGGTGCATGTTGCACCCGTACTCGGCGCCGCAGGTCACCCAGTGCCTCGACGGGCGCCATGTCGTCTTCATCGGTGACTCGACCGTTCGCCAGCTGTTTTGTACGCACTGATACTAGTGAGGACACTGAGGTGCAAGCTAACGAGCGAATGGTGTTAGACGCGGCGGTCAAGCACGTCGACAAGACGATCGACACGCACGGCGAGAAGCACTCTGACCGGACATTCACGCTCAACCGGATGCAGTTCTCGTTCTACTGGGACCCGTTCCTCAACGGGACGCGTATGAGCGAGTTCCTCGACGGCTCGCTCGCGCGCACCGTCGGCGGCGGCGTCCCGACGATGGCCGTCGTCGGCAGCGGCATCTGGTACCTCCGCCACCCCGAGTCGGGCGGGATCCCCGAGTGGAAGGGTCGGATGGACTCGCTCTTCCAGGCGGTCGAGCCCAGCGCGCGCACCGTCATCGCTGACGAGGTCATCCTGCTTCCCGTCGAGAAGGCGGTCGAGAGCCGGCTCAGCCCCGAGCGCGCGGCGA
>ERZ1463038.472-NODE-472-length-13879-cov-12.427373_pt1 | contig 13879 bp, 10 predicted proteins | sample MGYA00564479_ERZ1463038 | MGnify/ENA primary metagenome ERZ1463038 (study PRJEB39244, sample SAMEA3635134) | Helicobacter pylori | study: EMG produced TPA metagenomics assembly of PRJEB11511 data set (Assembly of a 5300-year-old Helicobacter pylori...
GCTAGTCAGTGCGCACCTCGAGAGCTCGCAGCATCGTGAGGACGTGCTCCGGAGGCTCGGATCCACGGACGTCGAACTGCCTTCGGATCCTCGGTCGCCCACCTTCCGATTGGGATCATGCGCCTGTGCTTTGAAGTGGTGAGCAACGAGAAGACTTTATTTAAAACCGGGACGTACCCTCCGACGCGCTTGAGCAGCCCTCGCAGCGTGTTCGCGTCCTGGACGTTGTCCGCAACGAACGCGTTGAGGGTCTGACCGAAGACCGTCTCGAGCACGGGGCTGTACATCGGCACCTTGACCTTGACGTGCGCTCCGATCGGGCCGACCGGCTTCCGCCCCGTCCAGCGCTGGCTGTTGACGAGCTTGACGAGCTGATCCGTCCCGGCGCCGAAGTTGTGCAGCGCGTTCGTTCGCGCGCGGTGGAGGCCCTGTACGCGCTCCTCGAGCCCACCGATGCGGCACTGGGTCCGCGTGATGTCCGACTTGACTTGGTTCAGGTCGTTCGCGACCCGGTTCTGCTCGTCAGCGGCGTTTGACGCGTCTTGCCGGCCTCTCGCAACATCGAGCGCGGCCGACGGTTGCTCCGCCTCGAGCTTCCCAATCTCGGCGAGGAGGGGCTCGCGGTCCTTGTTGCCGGTCGCGCCGAGCTTCGTCTTTTCGGTCTGGACCGCATCGCGTGCGTCTACGACCTTGTCTTCCGCCTTCGTGACGTCGCGGACGATCTCGCGTTGAAGGTCCTGCAGTCGGTGCAGATGAGTACACTTGGTCCATCTACAAGCCCAGGGAGCTCACGTTGTTCTTCTTGCTTTGCGCGTGGTGCTCCTTCATGCGATCGCCGAGGACGGTGATCTGCTCGTCGAGCGCCGGATCCTCGGCCTCGCGCATCTCGTCCTCGAGCGCCACGAGCCTCGCCTCGGCGTTTTGCTGGTCGAGCTGAAGGGTGCAGTATGATCAGCAGCTGCTTCGCACTTGGAAGAAGCGGAGAGGCGAACTTCGCGCGCCTCGATAGCCCGCTCAAAGTCGGGAGTCTTTGCCTCCTGCGACTCGATCTTGCTTCGAGTGGCCTTGATGAGCTGCATCACGACGATTTAAGATCAGCATCAGGACAGATGCGCGAAGGGGTAGAGACCAGGACAAACATCTTCGACCTCGCCGACCTTGGCCCACGCGAGCTCGTCGGTGAGGACCTTCTGGCGAGCCTCGTAGTCGAGCATGAGCTCCGCCTCCTTCGCACGCTCCTTTGCTTGCTTGTACGTGGCCTCGATCTCGTCGAGCGATTCCTGCTTGCGCTTGAGGTCGACCGCGATCTTCTCAGAGTTGGACGCGAGGAGCTCGTATTCCTCGGTCAGCTGGGCCAGCTGCGTCCCCCTAAGGAACATCTGCAAGTATTCCTTCAGTTCCACAAGTAATCAATGAACAAGCGGGAGCGCACGCACGTTGTACTTGTCCTTCGGGCTCGAGTTGGCGAGGAACTGGCGCGACTGGTCTTGGGTGAGGACGGTCCTGGTGAAGGCCGACACGTCAGCTGGGTGCTAGTGCGGAAGGATGGTCGACCACGAACATAGGATTGCCGACGTCAATGTTGTAGTGGTCCAGGATGCCGTCGAGGGCCCGCTTGGTCCGCGCGACGACCTTGCCCGAGTGATCTCGAATCGTGTAGGAACCGCTGCCGACCTTGACGATGCGTCTCTCGATCGTGATCGAGTCGCCATAGTCGTTGTGCTGGAAGGCTTCCCTGCCCTCGTTCTTTAGCTGGACCTTGCAGATCGCGAAGCTGGTGACGAGACGGTCAGAACGCGTCGCGAATGGCTCACGTGACGACGAAAACAGCCTCCGGCGTCAGGCAATGGGCGAGCTTACTTGTAGAGCGGTCCGACGATTTCTGAAGCTTTCTCGCCCCTGCCAGTCGCCTTGGCGGTCCCTCCGAGAGCCAGGGAGATCCCCGTCAAGAAGGCCGACTTGCCTGGAGGTGGAAGCGCGTCAGAACGCGTCGCGTCTCGCCGGTACAGGGGCTCTGCACGCACCACTACCGTTAGGTCCGCTGAGGTAGTTGATTTGCTCGATAAAGTTAATCTGCCTGTCGGCGTGGCACTGGAATGGGCGCGGGAGTGAGAGAGGTCCGCGCGGAGGGAGACCGGAGCGACGCGCACCATAAAGTTGATGAGGTGCACAGACTTGATAACGCCGGCCTGCGCGATGAGCTGTACGAGTGTCTGCGTCAGCTGACGTCCCTTGCACTCCGAGGCCGTGCGCGCTCACGCCGACCTGCTCGTCCTCCATCGGGACGCGGCGGCCAGACTTGTTGCGGCGACGCTCCCGCCACTTCTTCTCCGTGTCCGAGTCCATCGCTATCTCCTCGTCGTCGCTGTCGAGCTCATCGCCCTTCTGGAACTCGTTGTCGTCCTCGGTGGGTGGCGACGAGGGCGCGACGGAGGTCGCCGTAGTTGCGCGCCGGGATCGCTTCCGCACGCTGGGCTCGCTCGCGACGGACTCGTCGTCTGAGAGTAGGTGCTTTGCCATCTCGACCTGGTGCTGACGAGCGGTGGGTGAGCTGATGGGAGAGGACAGGTGCGGTTGCTTGCCGACCAGAAATTGTATCATCGCTTCGCGCCTGAGCGCGCCCCCACATGCCCCCGCTTCAGCTCCCCCTGAGTTCTCTTTCTGATAGAGTGTTGCGCGAAACAGCACTCACTCTTCCTTGCAAAGATGCACTCTGGATCATCAATGATTCCTCGTCGTGAGTACCCCTTTCAAGATCTCGATGGTTGTGCCGAGCGAGCTCGCCGCGGCGGTCTCTGCGAAGAGCGAGAACGAACATCAGTGACCGACCGGTCAAGTTCGGACCAAGCTTTTGAAACCCTCGTGATAGAGCTCCATGAAGGCCACCAATAACAGCTAAAAACGTCGCCATGGTGATGTTCCTCACCCGGACCCGCGCACCCGCTTCGCACGCTCGGCCTGAGGTGATCTCTACCAGTAGCGAAACTCCCACGACCAACAAAAGACAATGCACAGACCTTCGATCATCATATGTTGACATATACGGGGACCTCTCGATCGATGACCTCGAGGAAGTGACCAGTGCGGCGATTTACTCGAGGCCGTTGGGGAAGCCGTCGCCGGAGACTCGGTGCGGACCAAAGATGATCACAGTTCCGCGTGAACAGACGAGGTCTGCCAGAGGATATCACCTCGCTGTAGACCTGCTGAGGCTCGTCGGTTCTTTCTGGCACCCTCCTTCCTTCCACCCGCGCTCCCCGCCCCGCCCAAACTCTTCACTCCGAGGCACACTTCTGAGGACCATGGCAGATCTCAACGACGTTATCGGACCCTTCGTAAGGCTTTTTTTTTTTATTCTCTCCGGCGCTCATATGAACCTGATGTCCTGCTCTCACTGTTAGGTCTTGGGCACGGTGGGTCCCCGGAAGCGCCCAACAAGCATGTCAGCACTGAAATGAAGTATCAAATGTAGATGCTGGGATGCCTGTTGTTTGGCATAACCAGTACGTCCGTAGGCTGACAGTTCCGAGCCCGCCCTGACCTCGTCTTGGAACTCGCAGCGTCGCAATGCTACACCTAGTGAGCTTCAGACCTGAGAAGGAAGCCTGATTCCCGCTGAATCGGCCCTCCCATCATAGCCTCATTACGTGAGATATTCTGACCCACCTTTGACGCCAGTCGGCCAATGCAAAGCCGCGCATCCCAGGTTCGGGTCGTCGGACCGTCGCGCGTTCCACCTCGCAGTGACAGCGCTGTTCGTCATTGATTTGCTGCACACGACGTTCTCGTGCGTAACGGTGTACCTGTTCACTGTCACGTATTGGGGTCAGCCTTCGCATCTTCGTACGCACTCCGTCTGTTGGCCAGCACACAGGGGACACTGAGCTGCATAGAACCCGGCAACAGTCACGAGTCCCTGGTCGTTCGCACTTTCGCCCATCATGACGGGAGCGGCAGCTCTGATCGTTCATATTTTCTACGCGTACCGGTGAGTCCTTCATGGTCTCGAACCCGCTCTGGTTATCAGCGTCCTGAGTCTGCGCGGTCAGGGTGTACATCCTGGGTCGGAAGAGCTGGTATCTTCCCGCGCTCATTGTGCTCCTCACCCTGGCGCAGTTTGGCTTGTGCGTTTTCCAACCTGATCAGTGCTTGAACCCTGACACATCGAGGCAGCGCGACGGGCGCCACTGCCCAGATCTTTGTCCTGGCAAGTTCTCGCAAGCGAATCCTGTCACGTGCACTGCTGACAGTACGAAGGTTTATTCAGAAAGCATTCGGCGAATTTCAAAGCTGGACGTGAGCACTTGCAGTACCTTCAGGCTGCTCCGTGACTGACACTGCAGGTGCAGTTACGGTGGCAAGCTGCATGTTCGACTCAGCATGCACTCCTTGAGCGCTGAAGATCCCATTAGTGCTCGTATGGCTGTTCAGTGCCGCTGTGTGCGACCTCGTCATCACGGGAACGCTGGTATTTTACCTGTGGCGCGCGAAGTCGGAGTTCCAGAAAAGCAACAGTATCCTAGACTCGATTATTCGCAACACCATCGAGAATGCGAGTGATCTGTATTCCTGAAGTTCCAACGCCTGACAAGTTACTGCAGAATGGCCTCTCCCTTGTGGTCGCGATCGTGAGTCGGTCCGCTGGCTCGGACGTCTTGCGGCCGCACTCGCTCACCCTCCAGCCAGATTGACGCAGTTCTGTTTGCATCGTTGAACAACTCCTGGCATGTATTGGCACACTTGGTTCTCACCAAATTGTGTCAGCTTTCCGAGGCTCTCGGCTCGAGGTAGACGCTGACTTGCGGACAAGCAGACTTCTCGAGTCTGCTCGTCTCGCGTGCGCCATTTCCGGCTCACGGCTCCTCCGGCGTTCTTCTGACACTATAGTGAAGTAAACTCACGCTCCACGATCGCAAACAAGCTGCACGCGAATGATCTCGTGGGGCCCAACTTTGCGATCGACCTGGGGACGACTTCGCAGCATCGACGTGGGCTACCAAACCGACCCCCAGCCTACCCAATCAATGTTACTAGCACGTGAGTATACTAAAAGCTTCGACCAAGTTTTCGCCTAAAGCATGAACACTGCTCAGTCAAGTGGTCAAAGTCGAGACCGACGACTGGGCCACGACGGGTCACCCATACTCCCTCCAGGTAATGATGCCGTTTCTGGTAGTCCAAGGTGCGTGTACTCACACCTGGTTCTTTTAGGACGAATCCAAGCTCGAATCGGGTATGGTTGCGGCGCTGGACGGTCGGAAGACGCCCGCTGCTCTCAACGGTGGCGTCGACCCCGCCTGGTGATCCGCACGTAAACGATCGTGATGGGAAGCTTGCGCCTCTAGTGTAATTGAACATGGAGCTATTGCTTGGAATCTGAGCTCAATACGGGATGACCAAAGGAAGCGGCCGCGCTGACCGCGCTTCGGTGGGGGTCCCGTGCGAGCGCGCCGCTCGAGGAGCCGACGAGGGTCGCCCGTCGCTGTTCTCTCGCTATCGTCTTCTTGCCTTCGCTTCAAGCACGCAACCGATCGCCTCGTCCGACGATGGCGCCCACGGCGACTCTCTCCTTCCACCCACACCCGCTACCGCGTTCCCGTGCCCCCACTTCGCCCCTCGGCGCCCCTAACTCGCTCACGGGTCCACTCACGCTTCTGCCGATCGGTGGAGTCGGAGTGGGAGAGGTATCAGTACCGATTCCGAAGGGAACGCCCGTCTGGCGGGGACTGGGGCTCGCGACGCACGGCAGGGAAGGGGGCTCTCTATGGTGGGACGGAGTCGCGGTCTCGCTCGTCGCTGGGCCTTCCCCGCCGCTGAATGGAGTCTGGGAACTCGCGCTGTGGGGGTGAGCATCACTTGCACAACATTTGCGCCAAGAAAACAAGCTGACTCGTCGGCAGAGCGGCTCCGTACGAGGTCGTTACCATCCACCGCGTCCTCTTGGGGCTCCCTCCCCTGTCTTTTCCACCAGTCGCGCCACCACTCCCACAACTTCCTGTTCCCGGCACCTATCAGCTCCCGCAACCGTCTCGCGGGCGCAACATGCCGACGTTCCGCACCCTCGGCGGGACCCCGCACCCCACATTCCGCAACTCGCTCCTCTTCATCGACGCGAAAACGAACGAGGTCGTCAAAGTGGTCAACCTCGAGCAATCGTCAGCGCCGCCCCCCGTTCCCCCGAAGCCCAGCGGCCTGCGAGGAAAGCCCGCCGCGACCCCTCGCACGCCCCCGACGTCGACACCGTCGTCCCCAGTCCCCAAGAGCTCGCCTCCGCCTTCACCGGGAGCACTCATCGCAGCTCAAGTCGACGAAATCACGAAACACATGTTCCCAGGACACAACCTCGGCGGGTCGACGACGACGACACCCAGACACTCGACTGTCGCGGACGAGATCGCCAAGGACCGCGAGATGGACCGCGCGGAGCGAGACAGCTCCGAGCAGATGGCACAACTCGGGGGTGTGTCCGTCGAACAATTCGCTGTTCCGTCATCGGCCGCCGTGGAGCGCGCCGGCGCGCCGGACCTCGTCTGCGAAGACGCGATGTCGCAGGTCGACGAGGCGCCGGAACGCGCTTCCGAAAGGCGGACGAGGGAGGGTATGGAGCTCCTAGACGAAGCGATGAACATTGGATCGGGATCGACCCTCCGCCTCCCGTCGAACGAGACCAGCGCCAGGGACTGGCGAGCTTCAGTCGCATCCACGGAAGGCGACGAGGGCTTCATCACGGCGGACGAGGGCGCCGAAAGTCGACGCATGTCAAGCGCAAGCTCGTGGACCGAGCTCGCGAATCGTCTTTCTCAACAGCACCACGATGACGAACCGCTCTCGTCAGTGGACGACCAGGAACTGTCGGACGAGGACCGGACGCCGACGCCCTCGCGCATCTCGCACCCACTCGAGCCGTCGGACGGAGACGCAGTCCTACTCCAGTTCCTCGGATCTGGGAAAGACTCAACCTTGCGAATGAGACGGGTCACCGAAGAAGAGATTCGAAGGGAGGGTCTTGTCCAAGCCGACGGTGGCGACGGCGGCTGGTTCGGCGGCTGGCTCTCGGGCATGTTCGGCCTCAAGGGCCTCGGGGACTGGCTCGGAGGGTGGTGGAGGTAACAGTTTTCTATCTTGGCTAGCTCGTTGAGTTGGAATCGCTGACACTTCACTTCATCCAGCTCGACTCCAACCGAGAGACCTCGATCCCCGACGACGGCCGCTTCGCCCCCAATACCCTTACCCGCTCCCACGTCTTACCCGACTTACAACTTTTTCGCCCCTCAAAGCTCCCTTTCCAGCCACTCGGCGACCCCACGCCCGATCCGCCGACGCGCCCAAGGAGAGCAGACGTCTCGCGTTTCGGTCGTGTACTTCGACAACGAGGGGTTTGGGAGAAAGGCGTACGTGGACGGAGCCGGTGGTGGATTCGGGGGCAGAGGAGTTGCAGGCGGTTATTGAGCCGAAAGGGTTGGAGTTCGCAGCCTCGTTCCATACATTTTAATGTGCTCCATCCTTCATCCAAAATCATCCTGGAAAACGCACGAATTACAACGTTCCTGCGTCAAGACAAGCAAGCCTGTGGCAGCAAGTTGTTTGATCCAGGCGTGCTTCGCACTTCGCACAGTGCAGTGTGAGCGAGTCGCCACTCCAAAATAGGCCGCCTGCATTCACCACCAACAGAAGGCACAAGGTTCAAAAAACCAATCATAATGCAAAAAAGCTCCTTCTTGTCCTTCAACGCTTCTTCTTCCTCCGCGCGGCAGGACTCGGAGTCGGTGTTTGATCCGGGACGCTGATGTCGCCACCGGCAGCCTCGCTCGCGCCGCCCTGCGCCTCAATCTGGTCCCGCGCACTGAGCGCAAACATGAGGTCGCGCATCTGGTCCTCGAGGTCGCCAATCATCGCGCGCTGGCGCTCCATCTCGGCGTCGCGGCCGCCCATCTCGTCCTTGACCCACTTGACCTTTTCCGCGAGCGCCTTGGTCACCTCGCGCTCGGCATCGAGCTCCTTCTCGACTTCCTTCTTCGCCTTGCTCGCCTCGCCGCGCTCCTTCTTGCGCCGCGCCTCGTCGTCGGCCGCCGTCTTGAGCACGAGCTCGAGCTTGGCCCGAAGCGCGTCCTGCGACTTTTCAAAGCCAGCGATGGCGTCGTCCATGCGCTTGTCGCTCGCGATGCGGTCAGCGGCGGACCGCCGGGCCTGCGCCTCGGCGTCGCGGAGGGCGACGGCAAGCTCCTCGCGGCCGCGCGCGATCTCCTCCTCGTAGTACCGTCGCTGCTCCTCGAGCTGGGCAGTCATGAGCTTGGCATACTCGACGCCCATCGCCTCGAGCTTGTCCTGCTCGAGCTCGTCCTCGCGGTCGGGCCCGCCCTTGTCCTTGGCGTCCTTGTCCTTCGCGTCCGGGTCGGTCGACTTGAGCGACGGCAGCTCGACGAGCGAGCCGTCCGCGCGCGAGCGGATGAGCCGGTGCACGTACGAGTCCGTCACGTAGTCCCACACGCGTTGCGTCTCGAGCTCCATCGAGTACGCGTGCCCAGACTCGGCGAAGTGCGTGTGCGCGTGCCCGCCTTGGTAGCGACCGCTGCGAAGTGGTCGGGTCAGCTTTTGGCAGGAGAGTAGGGCTCTGAGCGCACCAGCCGACATTGCCACAGATGAGGCAGATCCACAGATTTGAAGTCGACTGACAGATCGTGCAGGTCGAGGTCGTGGGAGAGGAGAGCGTCGCGCTGCGGGTGCGGTAGTTGGTCGAGCGGCAGACGGGGCACCTGGCGCTAGGTGTCAGTACAGTTCGACAAGAGCGGAAGTGCAAACTCACCGAGAGTCGCCCCACTTGAGCAGACAGCTGCAGTGGAAGCTGTGCTGGCAGACGACGGTGATCAGGCCCGTGACGCTGCCGTCCATGCGTTCGAGGCAGACGGGGCAGGTGGGTCTGCGAGGGCGCCGGAGTAAGTCGGAAGTGCGTCAGATAGACAAGAGGAAAGCTCACAGCTCGACGACGTTCTTTGCCGTGGGCTCGAGGTCGGGCGAGTAGGGGAAGGTGAATGGCGGAGTTGAGCTCGACTTGAGCTTGATGGACGAGATGGCCACAACGCGGCACACTTCACTCTGCAGATTCGAATGAGGTCAATGAGGGGACTCAGAAGACGGCAAGGGAACGGAAGCACCTCCTTGGTGTCGTGGTACGGCTTCCCGTTGTACATGACCTTGAACTCGCTCGCGTCGGCGGCCTCGCGGAAGCGGATCAAGACCATCGTGCGGTTCGGGGTCGAGTCTCTGGATATGTTCATGCAGTATTAGCGCCGACGACTGCGCTGCAAGAGGGCTTGAGTTCCGCACCTGAGCACCCTGAGCTGCATGACCGAGTCGAGCGCGGGCGAGATGAACGCGAGCAGAGCCGCGGCGGTGACGTTCCCCGGGACCGCAACCATGCCCACGACGGTTCCATCGTCGAGGTCCATCGCAGACTGCTTATCCTTGGCTGTGCTGTCGTCGGCCTCGGCGCCGAGCTCGCGGTAGAGGTGCACCGTGCCCCAGTAGAGCTCGGTCGTGCCCGACTTCTCAGGCGGTCGGTCCGTCATGCTCGGCAGTGGTCTGCGGAGCTGGGCGGGGGACGGGCGCGGGGAGGTCGAGAGCCAGGCGCTCGACGAGGCGGCGTCGGCTGGCGGAAGGCCCGGCGACGTCGGCGGCAGGCGGCGTTGCGGGTAGTCGACCCAGTCAATCGACAGCGGACCGAACCGGAAGTCGAGCGTCGCCTTCTGCGTCGACGCCTGGTCCGAGAGCGTGCGCTGCGGGAGTGGCGGCTGGGCGGGAGCGGGCGCGGGCTGGTGCGGCTCGGTGAGGTCGAGTGGGGCCGAGTAGGGGAGGTTCTGCCAGAACGTGCGCGGGAGGCACAGCGAAGGCTGCTTTGCGCGCAGGTCGCGGTCCAGCGCCGGCGGTAGGAGCGTCGGGGTGTTAGGGTGCAGCGGCGACTGGGACAGCGAAGGGGGTGCAGTGGGATCGAAGTCGAAGAAGTCGATGGCGATGCGGTACGTCTCGCTCATGGAGACTGCATCCGGTCGCTGGGGAGGGAAGCGCTGGCTGCGCCACTGGGAGCAACGAGCCCAGTGCGCTTCGTGATTCGCGCCACATTCACCACGCATACAATCGACCACCTTCGTAGATCTTACCGAGTTGATGCGGTACTCTGCAACAAGTGGGCTTTATTCTAATAGCGAGTGACTTCTGGCGCATTAGAATATCGCGACTTCACTCGCAAGGAGCCCTGTACAAGTGGGTCAAGGCCAGGTGTTACAGATTTTACATAGTCACCGGAGGAGCGTAGATATCACTCCTGGATCTGAAACCCCTCGTGAAGGACGCGCGCCTCCATCGCGTCCTGCTCGCGTCGCTGCTTGCGAGCCCACACCTGACCAACGTGCTGGTAGCCTCCGTCCGCACGTTCTCCCCACCGGCGCCCCATGTTGATGCTCCAGCTGCCGTATCGCTTCTGCTTCAGCTCGGCGTCGGTCGTCTCCTCCCTCAGCTCCTCGCCCATCATCGTGGCGACGGTGGGTGGCGTTCCGTCGGCGGGGAGCGCCGCAAGGAGCATTGGCGCGGGGGTTTGAGGGGTGAGATAGTGGGTCGGCAGAATGTTTGAAGATGAAGGAAGGGCTTCGATGTGGATTGTCGCGTTCCCGCGCTGGGTGATCTCGTCGTCGCGGCGGCGGGAGCTGCGTCCTGCTCGCTGAGCTTGCTGGAGGAGCGTGTTGGCGGACCAGAGATTGTCGTTGCGGAGGTCGTCGTCCTCGGCAATCGCATTAGGATCGATGACTTTGTCCTCCGGGCAGTCCTGGATCGTCTGGACCTCGACCTTGAGGAACGAGAGGTAGGTCTTGAAAGTCGCAGCAAACGACGGCATCGTGTTTGCGGGGCTGTACAGGACTGATTAGCCAGGTGACAAAGGAAAGCAGTACTGGACTTCTGTACATGGTGAGGTTTACGAGAACGCTTTGTACGCTGCTGTTCTTCAGCTCCGTCCCGCCGACCGCGCGCTGACCGAAGCGCTCGTGCCCGCCGAAGACATTGACGTCCGAGTCGAAAGCGTCGGCTTCTGCCTCCTCTTCGATACGACTCTTAACGGTATGTACTGTCTTCTTCTTCAGCCCTCCGTCGAAACGCCACGAGCTTCCCTCGGCGCGGCTCAGCGCGAGTTTCTGCTGGAAGGTGCGGCCGAAGGTGGCCGCCCAGGTTTGCTCGAGCTGGGTCTCGGGGTGGAAGGAGATGTAGGTTGGAATGATGGAATTGTTTCCGATGCGCGTGATTGTTGTGTTCAAGAAGACCTGGGCACCTGTCAAGTTCGGCGAGCGATGATGAGCTTGAGGAACTGGGAGACTGAGTACTGAGCGCCGACGGCGGCAAGGGCTTACCAGGCCTGAAGCTCGCTCCGGCGGATGGCAAGTCGATCTGAACCTCGAATCGTGTAGTGTTGTCGAGGGTCTGGGCAATGCAACTGGGTCAGCGTGGGATCTGGGTGGTCCGCGGATCTCAGGCTCACGCAAGCAGACTTCCTTCCCCAGCGAGGTCCGGATGGAGGATTCACCGTGACAGAGAGGGATCCATCGGAAGTTTGCTCTTTTGTAGGCGCCTCGACAGTGTTGAAGATAGTCGTTCCGGCCGGTAGCTCCAGCGTTGTTCCCTACGTGGGCTCGTCAGTGAATGCCTTGGAAGGCATTTAGCGTGGGCTTACATTGCGGAGGGTGAGCGCGAAGTAATACATAAGCTGTGATTCCTCACTGGCGAACTCGGGCTGCGAGTCAAGCCAAGGTGTGAGCAGTCCATCCCTTGGGTTGGACTCACAGGTTCGACAGACGTACCGTCGAATCGCCTGACGACCAGCTGTTCGGGGACTTCGGAGTCGGCGGAAGCTACGAGTAGGATATATGAGTCAGCTCTTGCACTGCCATGCGTTTGAGTGGACTCACGTTGATGTTTGGCACCGCAATCGCAAATGACTTGACGGACGCCAGAGGAAGTGTGTCGTCGCCTGGATCGTCACACGGCTCTTCAGCTCAGAGAAGCCATCTGACGACGAGATTGCACGCACCTGTAGCGGAGGCTAGCTCGAGTCTGGAGTCAAAAACGATTCGCTCGCGGCCTTCAACTTTCCAGAGGGAGTGGTTCTTCATGGCCTCCTCTGCAGGTCACGCTTCAGCAACATTTCGATCCTCAAACTGAACAAGCCTACCGTATTTCTCCATCTCAGTGAAGTACGGGCTTGAGGTATCTGGGCGACGCGAGCGGAAGCGTTGGCCGGCTTCAAAAATGCCTTTGTCGCCACGACCACCGAAATGACCGTGTTCCGCCGTGTAGTTGCGTTCCGGCTCGACCGGTACATCAACACCTTCAGCACTACGCCAGAAAAAAATGGGGTCAGCAGGGACTTTCGGAGGCGGTGTGGGGAGGGGCGGTTACGGCACTCGAACAATGCTGCGCTCTTTCAGACGGAGGCCGACCTCCCACCGCACCAGATCCACGCATTCGGTCCCGTTCACGATCAGGCGAGCATCGGCAGTCGAGAGGAGGTTGGGCGAGAGGTCCGGCGCGCGCACCCACGCGCGAACGTCGCATGCCCATTGCGGGACGGGCTGCGGTGCGGAGGCGACGAGCTGGATGGCAGGCGAGGTGTCGCTGAGCGTGACGAGTGGGAGGCTCAGCGCCAACGAAGTGCTCGCCAGCGCGGTCAGCGTGAGCGATTGGAGCAACATGGTGGCGTGAAGGAGAGAGCGAGTCAATACGTGACTAGACTCCTCGAGGTGCCGGTCCGCGGGAAGGCCGGCGCCAGCCCTGCGGGTCATTCTCCCAGAAAGGCATACGGGGATCGCAAACCTTGTCCACTCAAGCTCAGCAACAATCGTGTGCGATTTTGAAGCTACTCGTGACCAAAGCGTAACAAAAGCTGGGCTCTCAGACGGGAGCGCGCTGATCAGCACGCGACGTCGAGCACCCACCCACTCCCTCCCTTCGCGCCCTGCTCGACCTCGCCGCCCAAAAATCCTTCGACGTCGACGGCAATGATGCCAAGCTCCAATCTCTCGACAAACTCGGCGCCGACGGGCTTGCCTCCGAGCGCGAACGTCAACGGGACGACACCGGTGCCGGAGGCGTAGAACCCGACGCGGCCCGCGAACGCGAGCTGGACTCGAAGGACCTTGTCGCCCTTCGCCTGGGACTCGACGGCTGCGCTCGCGGCGTCCGCGATCGGGACCTGGGGCGACTGCACGGTGGGCGGCGCGATGCTCGGCGCGGGGCGCCTCGTCGCGGCGGACGAGATGGTCCAGACGACGGCGGCGGTGAGGACGCCAAAGAAGGCGCTGACCTCGTGGAAGACGGTCTTGATCGGTCGGCGCACGAAGTCGTGCGCGAGACTCGACGCTTCGGTGATGTACGTCCGGCTGTCGTCGCGATCGCGCGGGCGGTAGCCAACGAGGAAGGCAAAGATGAAGGAGATGCGGCTGTAGCGGTTTCCCATGCTATCACGGAGAGTCTGCGTCGAAGACTTGCGGCTGAGGGTCGACGAAGTTGAGGCGGGTGGCGTCAACGCGAGGGGAAGGGGCGCCGTGCGGTCGACGACTGCGATCGAGTCGATGGCCGCGAGCCCGGCGTACTTGTCGAGAAGGCCGACGCAGGCAATCTTGAGCGGGGTGAAGGACTCGACAGGCGGAGTACTCGAGGGCAGCGCGAAGAACGGCGCGATGGCGGCGACTTGGGCCTCACGCGGGCCCAGAGCGACGGTGGCGAAGGGCATCGCGAGGATGCGGTCCGCGCCCTCGGCCTCGACGAGCTCGGTACGAGAGACTTCGTACACTTTTCCGAGAGCTCCGAAGTAGACGACCACATCGCTCCGAGCCGCGTC
>ERZ1463038.473-NODE-473-length-13876-cov-15.317054_pt1 | contig 13876 bp, 17 predicted proteins | sample MGYA00564479_ERZ1463038 | MGnify/ENA primary metagenome ERZ1463038 (study PRJEB39244, sample SAMEA3635134) | Helicobacter pylori | study: EMG produced TPA metagenomics assembly of PRJEB11511 data set (Assembly of a 5300-year-old Helicobacter pylori...
CTGCGAAGGGGACGCTGAGCGGCAGTCTTTCGGCCGGAATGGAGAGTAGGACCCACCTCAAGTGACATGACCAGAAGCTTTCCCATGATTCTGCAAATCACTTCTCAGTCAGTTGCCGTGTTGAAACTGAGAACCCTCGCTTTCGCTTGCCTCAACGAGGCGGGCGTGAGCGAGGGGCATGGATTCACGTGTGTGACGGGAGCTCGTAGTCTGAGACTGGTCGTCTCAGTCGCATCATCGCAAATATAAATACGGCAGAGATGGCCAGATCCGTCTGTCAGCATTTCCGTCAGCTCATTGTCTCTCCGAGCGCGTTTCGTGGACCAGGGACTCACGACGGTCGAGAGCCAAGAATACAGCTGAGGCATCTGTCAGTTATAGAGTCGAAATAGAAATATTATATTCGCTTACCTGGACCCACATGAGCACCTTGGTGAACGAGACATTGGTTATGAGAGAGACTGACGTCTCAGCCCAGCCGACCGCGAGGGTGACCAGCGTGAGCAGGCCGAGGACCGCGAGCACGAAGTAGTTTTTTGTGGCCTTCAAATTGTAATCAGAGTTAGTAACTATGTTCTGGTGCTCGGACTGAGCGCTCACGCTGAAAGTGCGGTGCACGAAGAAGCTTTGACTGATCGCGCACTGTGAATCGACGCATGACGATCGTGAGTCAGAGCAGCGCCGCCGTGGATTAGACGATCTGCTTACGATCAGTGGCGCAAAGTACTGGAACGCGGTGTTGGCGTCAGGACTGAGCAGGATAGCGTTGTAATCGCCAAAGCTCTGCGGGTCCCGAGTTAGCAACTCGCGCCTGTATAGACGTCCAAGCTTACATCAATGAATTTGTACTTCATTATTATGACCTCGCATATGATGCAGGCGATGGTGAACATCGTCTGTCCCAGAAGGAGTCAGCATCGGGCTCGCAAGAATTGGAGCGTAGCAGACGCACCAAAGACAGTACGGTCAGCTTTAGGACTAGTGGATCCTGAGTATAATTCCGACCGTACTCAACCGACTGCACGGACGATAATTGTTAGCTGGTCGCGCCTCCGCACGGCCACCTCTCGCATCACCGTGCCCAGGTCTCTCTCTCACCTGCGCCATTATGATTCCGGACAGAAGTAGAGACGCCAGAACTCCGTAAATCGTTGGGGCTGATCGTGAAGACGTCAGCGCTCCCGTGGGCGCACCTCGAGGGCCAAGCAACGCGTACCGAGGTGGACCGCTTCGCCAGCCGCCGCTTGCAGGGCGAGAAACTCGTTAGTGAAGGTCCTCCGTGTTACACAAGCTTGGAACGACATACCTAATTGTGTTGTCATGTTAGGGATGAAGATGACCGCGCGAGGTGACGAAGTCGGATCGGGAGGTTAAGGGGAGGTCGCGGAGATGGGAGGAGTGACCTGGCGGCGACGCAGCGAGCGAGTGCTTTGGGTTCTTTGGCAGAACGGAGCTTTTTTGCGACGTCGATGGAGAGAGGACACTCGAAGCAGGCTGAAGACCGTGGCTCGGCCGAAAGAGAAGACGGACGCGCGAGACCGAAAAACGACGTGCGGCGTTGAGCAACGGGCGAGCCGAAGTCGTCGGGCTCGGGGTCCGTGAGCCCGCGTGCGACACCAAAGTATCGCTGAGTCGGATGGATGGATGGATGGATGGATTTGACTCTGATTGACTCGACTGGAAGGCGACGCTTGGCGATAGGGAGCGACTCGAACAGAGACTGTCCAGAGCCACAAATGTTCGTTCAGCCTTTTGAATGGTTCAGCGGTCCTCAAATTCTACATGAACACCCTCGCAGCTGCGGCACGGACGTCGCGAGACCGCAGACCGCCGTCGGTCTGCGTCGGCAGACCCGTCGGCGGCGTCCCGCGCTTGCCCCAACCCATGATTTGCGGGGCAGAGGGTTAGTTCACTCTTAACTTGAGCTAAAGTAATGAGATACGGCTTAACGGACCAGTGAGCTGGTCAACACCGACTCCCTCTCTCCCTGTCGGCTCTCGACGCCACTCTCATCACGACTTCGACGCCCACTGGTGCCTTGCTGTGAGTGCTGTGCACGTGGAACCAGAGCACACGCCTCGAGAACTTCGGCGTCGGACCGGCGCCCTGCGCGTGGTCGAGGTCAGTGCTTTCGCTCCTGTCATCGCCACCCTTGGTTCTGATCTCATACTTTTGCGGGCTCCTCGGCTCCAGCTTGCTTTCACTCTCCTCATTCCATCCACCAACGGCTGCTGTCGCCCACCCACTTTTCTTTCAACATGCGTTTCCACGCCGCCGCCGTCCTCGCGACTGCCGCCGTCGCGTCCGTCGGCGCCACCGTCGTCCCGGTCCGCCGCTCGCCCGGCTACAACGTCCCAAAGATCGTCACCCCCGTTCTGAAGAGCTTCGGCTTCGATACTGCCGCCATCGCCGTCATCGCAAAGCCGAATGCGCCCAGTCGCGGTCCCGCGAACAACTTCTGGGAGACCTGGCTCGAGTGGCTTCTCGAGTACGAGCTCACGAGTCACCCTGCGCCTCAAAGTCCCGCTTTCGAGTCCTGGACGACCTTCAAGGCGAACGGTGTCAACCTGGTGAGTTTCAGCTGTCGCTTGCGCAGGACGGGCTGGAAGCGCAGGCCGGGACTTGCGTTGTTAATATTCGCTCAACGACAGGGCTCCTGGTTCGAGATTGAGACCAACTACAGTCCGAACGTCATTCCGGACCCCTACTCGGACGAGTGGACCTGGTGCGGCGCTGTCGGCTTCGACGTCTGCGGACCGTGAGTCGCCCGTCTCTCGATTGCAGCCCGAGCTCTGAGCCAAGCTCTTCCGTCTTCAGTGTTCTCGAGAACCACTATGCGACCTTTATCACGACTTCCGACATTGGTATGCTGTTTTCATGACCCTTACACTTTCCCACCCGCTCACGTTGGGCTCCGCCACTTGCAGACACGCTCGCGAAGTACGGCGTCAACACGCTCCGTATCCCCTTGAGTGAGTTAATCGTCAACTTTTATCAAGTATTACGCGTTAGCCTAACCTCGCTTTGAAGCCTACGCCGCCTTCTACGATGTCCCTGGCTCCCAGCTCTACCACGGAAACCAGCTCAAGTATCTCAGCAAGGTTGCCGAATACGCCATTAACACCTACGCGATGCACGTCGTCGTCGGGCTCCACTCGCTCCCGGGAGGAGTCAACTACCTTGTCATCGGAGAGGCGCCGGGGTACGTCTCCTGCTCTCGTTGCTAGCCGTGTGGAAGTTGACGGTCTTCGTTTATCAGCCACATTGCCTGGTGGCAAAATGCGACGTACTTCGACCAGAGTCTCCTGGTACGTATCTTTCGAAGCGCCCCCCGTCTTCGATCACTGATTTTGCGCCCGCTGCACACAGGTCGTCAACGCGGCCCTTGACTTTATCGAGTCTTCGCCAAACACCGCTGGATACACCTTCTCGCCTATCAATGAGCCCTGCGACAACGTTCAAAACCTCTTCACCAACGTCTCTGTCTCGTGCGTTCTTCCAACCCTGTCCTCCGATCCGAGCACGCACTGACCGAGTGCGGCGACCAGCTACCCGGACGGTGTCAACTACCTCAACACTTACCTCCGCACTGTCTACGGTCTCGTTCAGAACCGCTCCATGCCAACGACGGTGATGCTTTCTGACACCTTCGCTGGCGCCTCGTATGTCGACTTCCAAAGGGGTGTCGCAATCAGCTCACCATTGTAGCTCTCTACAGGTACTGGGCACCGTTCTGGCCCTCTGGATCCAACATCGCTTTTGACACCCACAAGTGTGAGTTTCGTCATCGTGCATCGAAATCCGGATGAATGCTGACGGGGTGTCTCGCCACCATCCCACAGACTACTTGTAAGCCGTGCAGCAGCGGATCGAGCCTGGAGAGGAATCGTTGACGTTGAATTTATCAATGCACAGCGAGGTTGACGGCGTCACTGGCTACGACATACCCACGCTCGCCTGCGCGGCTGCCAAGGCTGAGAACACCACCTTTGTGCGTCCGTTCTGCTCTCGACCTTCAAGGCCCCGCTGACGCTGATGCAATCAACAGCCGGTTTACGTCGGGGAATTGTGAGCCAGCTGTTTTTTTAATCAATGCCAAGGAGGCTCACAGCGCTGACCACCCGCCAAAGCTCCACCGCCGGCACGGTCAACAACACTCTCGCCACCCGACCCCAGATCTTCCAGTCTCAGGTCTACGCTTGGAACAAGTACCTTTCGGGAGGAACTTTCTGGAACCTGAAGTACCTCGACAACGACACCATCACCTCGGGCGAGGGCTACAACGCAAGCTTCTTCATCCTGCGCACGACTGAACGCCAAGAGCTAACATTGGGTACCAGCGCGACTACTGGTCGTACTATAACCTGATCTCCGCCGGCGCTATCCTCCCCGGAGGAACGCTCAAGAATGTCTACAAGGACTGCTAGACTCTGGTTTCGGAGCATGGTCAAAAGGCAGAATGCCCTGTCGTGCAAATACAATCCACAACCATTAGATCTCAGTCTCGTGATACAACAGCTTTTGGTTGCGGCACAATCGTAGATGGTGGCCTGGAGCCCTGCGCGATCACCCGCGCCAGTGGCGCCTCGCGGTGCCAAATTGACCTCATGCTGTGCTGATTGACCACGGGCAGCGCTGCGAGCTTACTGGAGTCATGAGCCACTGGTGTAATCGGCCATAGTTCAATAATGAACACCAGAGATGCTGCTAAGTATCCCATGTTCTGACGATTGGGCACAGACGGTCTGTCTAAACAATTTGCGCATCGGATGCAGGAAGGCTTCCGCTCAGAACGCTCTCTAATGCAACAATCCGGACTCTATGACACCTCAAATTACCATTCTATCGGGGAAGAGCAAGGTTCGAGGGGCCTTGGTTGCGCTTGATCGTCCTGGGTGAGGCCGGCTCTTCCCACTCGCCAGTGCCCATCTTGACTTCCTCTTCGATCGGTCCGTCATGTTGGGTGAACGTCTGAAGGCTCACAGAGATCTGTCCGGCGATACGAGACGCCGCTCCCTGCTGTTCGGAAGTAAGAATGGGAATCGGTCGCGTGCTGACAGGGGACGTACGTAGGTCTTGCGAGCGCCGGTGGCGTCGAGACCGCTGCCCGAGCTTTGATCCCGCGCATCGCGGAGGTGCCTCCGTGAGTTGAGTACAAACAACACGGTACTTTATATCGATCTCAGTATGTTGTTCGCCTGAACCATGCAAAGCTCTGCGTACATAACTTGGACATTCGGGAGGATAAAGTTCAAGATGAGACCATAGGACCCATTCGGGTTTCCCGATGCTTCCAGCTTTGAGAAAATGGCATTGATGAGGGCGACTGCGCTAGTAAGACTTGCCGTCTACAGCACGGAGCGGGGCGTCAGCACTTCGCACCCAGCAGCTCGAGGACACCGCTCAGACGAGCGCTCACTTCCAAAGACATGACTAGCAGTTTTCCCATGATACTGTTTCAAGCATACTATCAGTAATCCTACTTGAATCCGTGTCAACACAGACCCACGAATGGGACGGGAGCTCGTAGTCCGAGACCGGCCGACGAAGCTTGATCATTGCGAAGATGAATATGGCCGAGATGGCAAGATCCGTGACGGTTGACAGCCAGGAGTAGAGCTTTATGACATGGTCAGCAGACTCCTTTATATCACGCGTTTCGGATGCTAACCTGGACCCAGGTCAAGACGGTGGTGAAGGTCACGTTGGCTTGAAGTGAGATGGCAGTCTCCGCGAATCCAACAGCTAGGGTGACCAGCGTGAGAGCCCCAAGGATCCCGAGTACGATGTAGTTTTTGGTAGCCTGACCGAAATCGGTGTCAGCGAGCGCACACATGCGCACCGGATCTGCGCACGCTGAACGTCCTGTGCACGAAGAAGGCCTGGCTGATTGCACACTGATGACCAAAAGATCGATCAGTACGATGTTTACTCGAATATAGGGCTGACCCCACGATCATGGGAGCGAAGAATTGAAACGCCGTGTTTGAATCCGGCGACATGAGGATTGCGATGTTGTCTCCGAAGTTCTTTATGTGAGTAGGGAACCATCAGCATGTCATCTCGCACATGAGAGTATGTAAGGTACATCAATGAGCTTGTACTTCATGATCAAGGTCTCACACACAATGCACGCGAAGGTGAGCATCGTCTGCGCCAACGAGCGTCAGCCGGACCCGTCGCCCTCAGACGAAGGCAGCCACTTGACACGTACCAGAGCGCCAACCATAATCTTGAGCCCTATAGGGTCCTGCGTGTACGTTCGCCCATACTCGACGGACTTGCGAAGCGCTCAATGTCAGCTGCATGATGACGGCGAAGCATGCCGTGCAACTTCGATCGAGCACGGCACTCACTTGCGCCAGGATGATACCGCAAAGCAGAATCGACGCCAGAATTCCGTAAACCGTTGGCGCTGTAATCGGATTGGCTACCGTCAGTGTGATTCCTGAACGAAGTCCCTGCGAGGCTCACTCACCCAAGTGCACCGCTTCGCTGGCGGTTGTTGCTGGTCCCGCCATCTTCAGTGTTGAACCCAATGAAGTTGTAAGCAGAGGAAAGCTCACCAAGAACTATCGCTGACATGTCCTTCGGTCTCCGGTTCTGGTCGTGCTGAAGGATGGAGTCGACTAAGGACAGGGGAAGCGCTAGAAGCCAGGGAGGAGCGGCGGCACGGAGATGAGGTGAGAGGTGAGTGCGTGGGACAAAATTCTTGACCGAGGTGGGACCGCACCTTGCACAAATTGGGCGGCCTGAGGCCAGCTGTGATCAGGGCTGAAAGGGTCGAGCTGGAGAGGCGCGTGCGGGAGGAAGCAGGGTGGCGGAAGCGTAAAGAGGGGACCAAACGCTGGTTGAATGTCTCGGGTAATAATCTTCCGAGTAAGCTCCAGAAAGGGTGAGGCCGGTGAGGCAAGCTGATGCGCCCCGAGCCGACTGGTGCCGAACACACTTCACGATTCAGATGTCGCGACCTGGCAGCTTAGGCAGGACAGCCCGTCTGGTCGAGCGCCTCCCGCCGCTAAAGGCAGAATGTAGCGTATGTAGCTTATTTTCGATCAAAAAAACGTAGTGACGTTCACTGTGGGCACGGTGGTGCTGCACCGCAAAGCGTGAGCTGGTCCATCGTGTGGAGTCGGACGACTTTTCTGGTCGTTCACAGCCTGAGACACACTAACTGGGAGTACTCGGCAGGTGGCTCAATGCTTACATTCCCACAAAGTAGAGTTCAACATGAATGTGTGAGGGCGATACGACCCCGCCCGCGACCCGATGAGTGCCATGGGCCCCCCCCCCCCCCCCCCCCCCCCCCCGAGCCGTGCCGTTCTCAGCGGTGCCGCGATACAGCTCGAAAGCACAATCCGGTAGGACAAGTGGTGGTTGCCTGGTTTGAGGTCAAGGAGCGAGTCAGTTCTTCCTTTGTCCAGATCCGCCAACTCGCCTCAGGCGACGGCCAGCTCGTCGACTCGCACCGTCAGCAGCCCACCCTCGCTAAACCAAGCCTATCCGCTCCACCGGACCGCAGCGTCTCTCTTCGACCCGTGCACGAACACTCACTTCAACGGCCGAGCTCGGTCCGTGTCTGAGCACCACGTCGCCAATTCCTCAACGAGGGCAGCGAACAGGGCGGCAGTGGGGGGGAGAGAGGCGCAAGTCGACTGTGTGGGGCGTTGTACCGGGTGAGCAGTGCATACTAGTGTGTGCGACGGGTGTGATGGTGCAGCGCTGCGTGCCGGTTCAGAGCGGCGTGAAGGCGGGTGAGGACTTTCGAAGGACGCTGACTGGTCTACAAGCGCTCTCAAGAGCCATCGAGGTCCAGCATGCGAAGCTTGTTGTTCACGTTCCGGCCCTCTCGCGCGCAAGCGAGCGGAGAAGGCGGGAGCGCGTCAACGGCGCTCGCGGAGCGGCCCCGACACCGGCGGTGTGCATGAAGCAAGTGAAGCTCATTCAAGATGCTTCAAGAATGTCTAGAGGGTCCAGATGTCGCGAGCTCGAGGCGCTGCTTTCGATCGTATTGGAGTCCGCCCGCAGCGCGGTCGCACGCACGCTCGCTGGCCCAGTCGTTTCCCGCTTTCTGTGCGAAAGGCACAACGAGCTTCCGCCGCAGACAAAATCTGTACTGATACCTTGCCTCCAGGTCCCCGACCATGTCCCTGCCCTCACGCGACTTCCTCGGCGCCCCCGACGCGCTTCGTTCTCGCGCTCCGTCGCCTCGCCCCGCCCCCGCCACTCTCCTCGACGCCTCGGGCTCAGAATACAAAGCGAAGCGAGATGCTTCGCGGTCACACTTCGGGCGCCACTCGACCCGGCCGCCGGCTTCGACCATCCTTGAGCGAATTCGCCGACGACCGAAACTCGTTGGCGGCGCCCTTCTGGTCTTGGCCGCTCTGACAATAGCCTGGATCGCACTGGGCGTCTCGGACTACATCGTGCTCGTGCGCTTCAAGCTGCGCGACATGTCGTTCGAGGAGGGCTGGACGAACGGGTGCGGGCTTCGCAAGCGGCCGCTCCTGTTCATCCGCGGCGACGCCGAGCTCGCGGTCGTCTGGGAGACGAACTGCGAGCAGGAATTTGCTGTGCGAGTGGGCGCTGAGGGGCCAGCGGCGGGCGACGTCGCGGTCGTCGCCTGGGAGGTCAAGGCGAAGCGAGTGCGAGTGTCGGACGACTCGAACACGCACTGGGCGTACCACGCGATCCTGAAGGACCTGCATGGCGGATCAACGTACTCGTACCAGATCGTTCTTCGCGACGCGCCGCCCACTTCTCGACCACTCGCCAGCCATTCCTTCCCCTGGCTCGGCTCGTCGACTTCCATCGCCGCCTCCGCCGTCGGCGACAACCAATACAACGTCCGTACCTTCCACCGAATCCTCCTTCGCCTTCTTTCGCACTCTCGCACCCGGCCCAAACTCCTCATCCACCTCGGCGACGTCGTCCAGAACCCACAAAACCTCGCCCAGTGGCAGACCGACTTCTTCGACCCGATGACCTCGCTCCTCGGATACCCACTCGGCCAGTCAACGCTCATTCTTCTCGCTCGCGGGAACCACGACTGGGACGCCACCGGGCGGAACGTCTACACGGGCGGGTCGCCGCCGCGCACCGAGTGGGTTCGGCACCTCGGCCGCACGGCCAAGACGACGAGCCCGCACCCGGGGACGTACTTCTCCTACTCGCCGCACCCACGCTGTCGGATCTTGATTCTTGACGCGAATCTCGAATCGGAGGAGCAGGGCGAGCAGGAGCAGTGGCTCGAGTGGGAGCTCCGCCGGTCGGAGTGGAAGCGCGCGAGCCTCAGGATCGTGATGGTCCACGTGCCGCCGTTCCTCGAGTACTGGGACCAGAAGGCGTGGACTGAGAGCGGCGAAAGCCAGTGGTGCGTCCGTGCAAGCCTTATGACTTCAGAGGCTGACCTCCGCACGCACAGGTCACTCTTCGTCCGCCACCGTCTCACGCCGCTCCTGTCGCTGCACGGAACCCATCTCGTCATCTCGGGCCACCAACACGCCTACTCGCGCGGCTTCCTTCCCGCCGCGCTGCATCACTCCTTCACCTCGGCGCCCAACTCGTCCGCGCTCTCGCCGTTCGCCATCGCCTCGACTGCCGAGCGCGGCTGGGAGAAGACGCCCGCCGCTCAACGTGAGCCCGGCACGATCTACGCCATCATCGGCGGCGCTGGGGGGACGCTGGACGAGGACCTCGTCGAGCAGTGGGGGTTCTACGAGAAGAGCGTCAAGGGGCGCTACCACTTTGTCGGGCTCGAGCTCGAGTTTGAGACGATGAGAGCCAAGGAACGGAAGGGCGTGCGGCTCTATCGAGTGGGAGAGCGGGACAGGTGCAAGGAGGGCGAGACGGCGGTCGTGGACGCGCTGGGCTGGAAGGCCGTCGGCGTCGAGGGCAAGGTGTTTGACGAGTTCCGAATAGAGGCCGAGGGCTGTCGGTAGACTTGTACGCAAGATTGATTCGCTCATGCCAAGCACAGCTCGGAGCAACATCATCATCTGCGTTTCCTGGGTCCGCCGCTGGGCCACGCCAATCTTCTCTGTACGTGCTGCTGGGGTTCCTCGTGCACCTCGGACGGCTGTACCAACGTGAACTTACTGCACCCGCTCAACTGGTGTCGGTCGTCTCTATGTGAGGCTTGGGGATCGCAAGAGGGGCCACTTTCGATGCAAGTTGATCACTCGACAGCGTCATCCCCTCAACAATGCCACGGCAACGCGGATCGCGAGGCTGGAGCTCGGGGTCTCATCGTCCCCTCTTCGCCATCGACCATTCCGTAGGCCCTTACGTTTAGGCAGAGTGTTCAGCGTTTCCCACACGAGAGCATTCGGGCCGTCCAGCAGAAACGCCGCCGTCTGCGCTCGAACCAATTGCAATTCGACTCGAAGGGCTGCGCTCCCGCCTGCGCTCGTGCTCTACGTCGCGCAGTCGCGGTGGGTATTTAACTTGTTTCCTGGCTTTCAAGGTGGATTTACGGGTGGGCAGCAGCTCGAGCCGGTCTCGAACTCGCGTTAGCGCGAACGCGCGGGCGGTGGCGTCGACGGGCTGCCGCTCCCGGCGCGGCCAATCGCCGGTTGGAGCCCCGCCACAGGCTTCTTTGCGGTCGAGGGAATAGGGCTGAACAGGGTTTTTGGCCAGCAATCTCTCTAACCTTAATAGGAATGCATCCATTAGACAGCATCAGACATTACCTATTGAACGCCGCATCACGCTTAGGCGCCTGCACTCTGCTAGGGCGCAAGAGGCGTGGAGTCTCCAGCTATAGAATACACGAGGACACTCGAGGATTAAACTGAAGGGCTCGAATTGTATTTGACTTCACCCTGTCAAGGCAGCCGCTCCCACCTCTGCTCGCTCGAGAGCGTCGCCGACTGATAGGTCGCCGACTCATCCGAGCCCTTGACGTCGATCACCTCCAACGATCGTGTGCTCAGCGGACAACACTCATCCGTTTGAATATGGTGCTCCTCCAATACGCTTGAATGGTTGTATGTCTGACTCCTTGTTGAATCATCTCGGTCCCGCGTGGGATTCTGCGAGGTCGACGATTCCGGGGTGGACTGTGCGTCACTCTAGAGGCTCAAAGTCAGGGAGGTTCGGGGAAGTTAAATGGTACCTACCAGAACAAGCACACCAATGCAAGTGGACACCAGGCCGCTTGCAAGTGTCACGATTTCCTTTGCGGTCGCCGACTTGAATCCGTCGAGCAGAATCGCAGATGCCACCAATGTACAGGTCGAGAATCCCACATAGTAGCCCGGGTTGACCACCCTGTCGAAAACTCGTCAGAAAATCGCAGTAACGCAGAATTCACATCTTTCACTCACGTCGTTGGGAACAGGTCGAGCGCCTGCAAGAAAGAGATCAGCTCATGAGCTCCTGGAGTGAGAGCAACACCCGCACCCGAGTAAAGAAGTTCATCTGGACCAAAAGGCAAATTATAAGAGCAGCGATGAAGAGCCACGTCGCTCCGAGAGTGAACTGATTGTCTCCTGCGAACGTCGCCGTGACAGCCACTCCTAGCGACTGTGTCGCCGACACCGTGAGGGAGCCGACCAGGGCGCCCACGGAAATATATATGAGTGGTGTTCTGGATCCGTAGGTTGGAGCGATGAAAGCTATAATGAAGGTACAGTAGAGGATCACGACCAGGTAGTACGCCGTGAACCCTGTCGAAAGTATTAGCGCGGCGACTTGGCGCTGACTCGGTCGCGAGGTTTCTGACCTGGCTTCTGGACGTTCTTAAGGGCTTGCTCAATTGACGTCATTGCTGTTTCTGACGGAGCGTTGATCACGACGACGAGGGATCCAACGAGACACATGGCGCAACCGCAAATTCCCGTCCGGCGGAGGCGCTCGCCGAGGAAGAAGTAGGCGAGGATGGCTCTATGGGACAGGTTAGGCTCATTTAGGCTTTAACTTTACTACAGGGAGCTCTCACCCATTCACGACTGATATCGAGCCTAATGGAGTGACGACGGTCGGGCTCGCGAACATCAAGGCGACAAAATTGAGGACTGCGAGGTGTCAGCGAGTCCTCCGAGTCTTGCTCACGCTGAGCCGACCTACTCTGACCGCCGGCATCTGCTCCGGATCCACCACTTGAATAAGAATATGTGACACAGCATGAAGCGAGACGACGCACTCATCGCCATCCCGGTCCACCACACGCCGTCCTTGAGGTACGCGTGTGAAGCAGAGCTAGCATTCCGGCTGGCCTTGTTGAGGCCCTTTGCGGAGATGTGATTAGTTTGATACGTGATCGCCGTAAACAAAGGCTTACCTTCTTCGTCACGATATAGCTGCCGCCCTCAAACACTGTGGACACCAGTGCGAGCGCGACCCCGATGAGGGTGCGACGGCTCTCTGTGGCCATCGACAGCTTAGAACCACGAGTTGAAGAGAATGAATTAGCAGAGAGTGGGAGGTCTCGACTCATCCTGTGGCAACGAGCGTACGTCCTCGGACTCGGAGCGCGGGCGCAACGCCGCGGCAGCTTGGCCTGGGGAGCATCCCCGCCTCGGCGCTTTTTCATCGACTGTCGACAATATCATCAGCGTATCAATGACACCTTCTAAGTCTGGTTCACAGGGAGTCACAGCTTCATGCGGCGGTCGGTCCCGGGGCAGTCTATGGCAGTCATGATCAATCCGCGTCTCGCGCCAGTGCACATACCGCCCGCCCGGTCTTTCAGAGACACGCAGTCGTGAAGTTGGAATTATAGCGTACCTAATCTTTCAAGAGCGGAGCCAGCATTACGCGAAGAACTCGACCTGATTGGTGTCAGGGGGTGCGGGAAGAAATGATGCCGAAAAGCAATGGAAAACAAGTCCAACCGCAGCAGCCCAGCAGCTGGGAGCTCCCTCTTCTACCTCCTCGCGCCCTACAGACGATGACCGCCCTCGCCCAGATCGTGTCGCTCCTCGCCGAGTCCGACTTCTACTCGGCACACCAGAAGGCGCGCACGTCAGCCGCGCGGCTGCTCGCTGCCCCGCGCCGTGCGCCCGCCCCGTCGGTCGCCACGCCCGCGCCGACGTTCGACAAGAAGGCCCAGGAGGCCGCAGAGCTCCTCTGGGAAACTTCGCGGCGGCTGCTCGAGGCGGGCCAGATCGGCAGTGGCGCGGACTTGGCGGGGCTGCTCGTCAACACCGTGTGGGACTCGCGGGGCGTGAGCTGTGGGGAGACAGAACGAGGTGAGTCGGGCTTGCTTTTGAGAACTTGTTGGGTGTCTGGCTGGTACGAGGGCTGTTTCCGTCGATGTGTGGGTCGGGGCGAGGGTCAGCGCGTGGGATGACGATCACAGACCGGAGCAGCGCGGACAGCCCCGAGTTGAGCTCACGAGGGTATCACCTCGCGAGCTTGACTTGTGAGTGCGATGACGCCAAGTCTGCTTGACTGCAATAGAGGACTCGCGAGGGATGCTGACGCTCCGGAGCGCAAGCACTCGTAGCAGCGACCCCGCGCCAACCACTCACTCCTGCGTTCGCAAGCTGGTCTCTGACCTGCGTGTGTACGTAGGTGCATGCGGTTGGCGAAAGGCTGCTTCCACGCCGCTAGAAGCTACGGTCTTTCGCGCAACCTCGCCCGACGGGCTACGGGGAGTCAACTCTTGTGAGAGGGCTCAGCACTGCCGAGGCTCTCCGCTTAAGTACGACTTCAAAGAACGTGGTAGCTGGGATGCTGTCGTTCTGCAATTGTGTGTCATAGGTCTCCGCGAGCGAAGGCAACGCGGTCTCGGGGTCAGCCCTGCAAGCTCTTCACGGGGAAAGTTCAGGCTGTCCATCAGATCTTCCCACGTGTTGAGGCGTGTGAGAGCTTAACCCCAAAAGTCGCGCTTGAGCTCATGGAGGTGCGCCGCTTCTCATGAACGCCCCCT
>ERZ1463038.474-NODE-474-length-13871-cov-16.182831_pt1 | contig 13871 bp, 21 predicted proteins | sample MGYA00564479_ERZ1463038 | MGnify/ENA primary metagenome ERZ1463038 (study PRJEB39244, sample SAMEA3635134) | Helicobacter pylori | study: EMG produced TPA metagenomics assembly of PRJEB11511 data set (Assembly of a 5300-year-old Helicobacter pylori...
GCCGGCCTCCCGAACCAGTTGAGGGTACTCAGTGAGTCTTCGCGCTCGCAGGTCTCGCCGCGCTCTCCATCCTCCAGAGCGTCGAGCACCTCTCGCTCGACGTTCCAGCCGCGCACTTTTCCACACCCTGCCCGCTTCGCTTCGGCAAACACACCTCGTAGAAGATCCCGTGTTTCGGCGGCGTTTCCTGTTGTTCGCAGCCGCAGGATCTTGACGGCGCCCTTGGGAAAGTCGAACGTGAACAGCACGCACGCGCCGGACGTGGAGGACGAGAAGCCCCATGTCGATGGGATGGGGAGTTTCCGCACGGTGGCGATGAAGACGCTCTTAGTTATGTGCCAGTGGTAGGTGGGCCCCGTCGGTTCCATCGCGAAGGCGCCGGGCTCGAGGGAGGCGGCAAGAAGGGCCGAGTCGGCTTCGGCGAGCGTTGTGAAAGTCGAGAGGTCGAACGGGATCGGGACGAGGGTGGTGCACGATGGGGGGCTGGGGAAGGCGGAGGTGGGCAGTGCGTCGAGCGTCCAGGTCGTCTGCGTCGGCCCGGTGATTTCCCACCCGCAGCGCTTATAGAACGAGCCGACGTCGCTGTAGAGCACCGACACAAGTGCGTCGGACCCTCCCATCCACGGGCCCGCGTCGTCCACCCAGTCCGCACCGGCTCCGCTCTGGTCGCGGACGCCGGCGGCGAGGAGCTCCATCATACGCTGCGCGTAGCCGCGCTTGCGGTTCTCGGGCGGCGTCATCACGCTGGCGACGCTGTAGCCGACCGTGCGGCGGCCGGAGGAGAGGAGGACAGGCCGCCGGAAGGTCTCGCAAGAGCAGAAGGACTCGGCAGTCGTGGGGTCATCGGCTGGGACCAGAACCCTGTGGAAGATGTTCAGTTTTCCTTTTGGGCGACAGCATTGAGGTTGGTGCTCACCAGCACTGGAGAGTCTGCCCAAACGGCGTCGCCTTGAGCGTCGCCTCGCGAGCGTTGAACTGCTCGAGGTTGAAGCCGTTGCCCCATTCGGAGACCTGGCGAGCAAGGGTGACCAAGTACTGCTCGTGCGTGGCGCGGACGAGGATCAGATCCGACATTTTGGGTGGGAGAAGCAAGGAGAAGCAGCTAGGAGGCGGAATGTCGGCCGAGATTGCGCGCTGCGGGACGCAACGTTAACCAAATACATCTCGTTTTTTTGAACATGTGCATGATCGGTGGGAGTCTGAGAACTAAAAGGTGACCAGCTAAGGAGAAGCCATCGTCAGCTTAGCAGCGACTGCCGCCCCTTCGCAGAGTATCGACTGGGCAGATCCGTACCTCATTCAAGAGAGATGCTTTAGTGGCTTATTTTTTATGAAAAATTGCCAGGTCGCTCAGCGCTCGGTAGCGTCCATCGCCGCCAAACTCCACATGCGCGTCGCAGCGCGGGAGGGTTGCTTCGACGTTGAGTGCGTTTGCGCGTCTCACTGCTTCGCCCACCGCAAACTGACTCCCAGCTATATCCGTATGGACACCACGACCTCCCAGAAGTTCGACCTCGGCTACATCTCGCTCGCCAGCCCCGACCATGGTCTCTCGGAGCTCGGCGTGGGTCTGGTTTCGACTTCCCACCCACTTCCAGGACTGCTCGCTGAACCTCATACACAGACCAAGGAGCTCTCGGAAGTCCTCATCCCCGGCCCAATCAGCCACATCCTCATCCACATCAAATACTGTCTCGGCCGCCCCACCAAGTTCAAACTCCGGCCGAACGACAAGCAGCTCGGCCTCACGCGCGAGGAGATCATCCGTGGCGTCGTGACGATGTACACTCAAGTCTACAAGGTCGAGGAGGAGACGATGCCGGAGCCGTCGGCGTACGAACACAACAAGCAGCCCGGGCGTAGGTTCCTGTCGATGAACCGCGGACCGACGACTGGGAAGGTGCGATGTCGCGCACAGGGTCCCACCGGACTTGTTGCTGACGACGAAATTTGGTGGGGTAGTACTGCATCCACATGCACGAGCTCGGCGACCTCATCCTCCACTCGGCGACCTACGACACGGCGACGCGCCACATGCACCTCGGGCTCGACTCGTGAGGAGACGGGAGGAAGAATCAGCGATGGAGGCTTTGCTTCAGTGAAATGCTGCTTGCTCTTTTCTCGGAGTTTTCTAGGGATCGGACGCGATGCTGTGGACCTTTCGGGTGGCCGCCTCGTCGCGCGACTCCTCGCGTCGTTCGAGTCCATGGGCCCGACTACCAGCAAAGCAATTTTCGCTGAGCTCGTTACTTCGCCCGTTCCGGAGCCCGGGACCCGATCTCGCGCGCCCAGAGGAGCCGTGGCGGCGGGCTTGAAACAACCCCGAGTCAACCGTGCTCAAGCCGTCCCTTTGCGGGCGGGTTGTGCACGCTGAACGCTGCCCAAGAAGCCTCGTCGAGAACCTGGAACGTTGCTGGCGCGTGGAAGGTCGCCGATCCGGAGCCTCAGCGCCCCGAGCTCCCACCGCGCCGTCGACTCAAGCGGCTGCACTCCCAGGTCCACGTGCTTCAGTCTGGTCGTCCACTCGATAGGAGGAGAAGAAGATATAGGTTTGAAACATGTGGAGAGGCTACTGCGGGCGGTGGATGCACACGTCGATTGGTGAGCCGGTGCGAGTCAAAGGGGGACAGGGTTGCGACCCAGGCGTCCAAGGAGCGCGTGAGGTGCGAGTGGAGGGTGTAGGAGTAAAGCAATGGAGAAAAACAGGTCGTGGCGAAGGTAGAAGGCGGCGGGGGTGCGCAGTAGGAGGTTTTGCGAGTGGTGGGCGGTCGACATCGGCGGAGATCTCATGCGAGTTCGATGATACGGAGATCGGGTACAGGACGCGTGTGGTAGCTTTATTGGCCGCCGACCTGTAAGAGCAGGACGCGTCAGACACGAGCGGCGTGAGCGCGCGAGCAGCGGAGTGGCGCACCGCCTCGGACGCAACGTCGATGACCACCTCATCTTCATCCTCGTCGATGTCGAGCTGGGGTGGGTAAGGGCCGCGTCAGTCTCGAGCACCAAGGCAAGTACGCGCTGGACGCGACTCCGACGCGATCCGGGCGGCACACTCACGTCGCCCACGGTGTCGGTCCCCTGAATCTTGTTCCCCTCTACAAGTCAATCGCGTAAGCAGCCTGAGGACGACGAGTGGAAGCAGGGCGACGGACCGAACATGAACCGGACCTCTCCCAGCTGCTTTCCTGCTCGGTCGCAGTACGCGCTCATCATCTTGCTGAGCTTGGTCGTCCTGATCCACCGCGAGGCAGTTGTCAGCTCAAAGTCCTGCACACCCCGCCGGCGGCCCCCCGCGACCGCCTTCGTTCGCGGTGGCCGCTCGCACTCTCAGCACGCGGCGACTCACTTCTTGACCTTGATCATGAGATCGGGAAAGCCGGCACCTGCGATGTAGGGACCAAAACGGCCAAGTCAGGACTCGACGGGGGAGCAGCGGCGCGTAGGACGTATCTTGAGCGAGATGTGGGTGTTGCCTTCAGGCTTCACTTCGGCGGCGGTCTGCTCAGAGTCTGCAGCACTCGTCAGCTTCACGCGGGGGCAGGCACGTCACTCGTACTCACCTGACATCGCTGGGAGTAGGATGGGGGTGTGGGTGGGTCTCACTGAGCCTTCGTTCGGATTGACTGGGGTGAGTGCAAGTGGTGAACCTCGGCACTGCGTGCGAAACTCGCGCGAGGAACCTGAGCGGCTGAGCCAGCACCTTGGCCAGCCACCGCCCAGCTCGCCCCGGGAGGTACAATGCCAGGGGCGTGGCACTGCTCTGGCATCAGCAACGATGCGCTGATCGACAACCTTGTCGCGTCGCGGCTCCTCACCTCCCCACGCGCAGTCGGGGCGTTCCGCGCTGTGGACCGCGCGCACTTTGTTCAGAACGTCAGAGATGCCTACGTTGACTCTCCGAGCTACATCGGTGAGTCCCGACCCGCACGCAGCTTGCGCGATTGCCTCGCTGAGGAGCTGCCTCTGTGCACGAAGGTGGCGGCGCTACAATCTCCGCCCCTCACATGCATGCCCATGCAGTTGAAGACTTGCTGCCAGCCCTAATTCCGGGTGCGAATGTGCTCGACGTAGGCTGCGGCTCGGGCTACCTGCTCGCTGTCTTCCGCCACCTCGTCGGCCCCACAGGCCTCGTCTGCGGAATCGACCACCTCCCCGTCCTTACCTCCCTCTCCGAATCCAATCTACGAAAATCAAGCTTTGGAACCGACGCGCTCGACTCCGAGCCGCCCACAATCAAGGTGGTGTGCGCGGACGGCCGTCTCGGAAGCGCGGTCGAGGATACGCCGGAGGGGGGCTGGGACGCGATCCATGTTGGGGCAGCGGCACCCGAGATGCCGAAAGAGCTACTGAAGCAGCTCGCCAAGGGAGGACGCATGTTCGTCCCGGTGGGGTCTGACGAGCAGGCAGTCTGGAGGGTCCGTTCAGCGCGTCGCGGCTTCGGCTTCCTGTCAAGGCTGACTCTCTCTCCTTCTCGGCCTCAATCAGGTCGAGAAAGACGACAACGGAAACCTCAGTCAAACGAAGCTCTTCGGTGTGCGGTATATTCCGTCAGTCTTGCAGTTTCAGCTTCCTCGAGCGCGACTGACTCTCGCGACGTCGTCCAGACTAACGGATGCGCACCTGCAACATCCTTGATGCTAGCCTCCAATGGAGGGTAAACAATTTTTCATCTGTATGTTGAAATCTACTTTGCCTGTGTCTCTCACCCACAAGGATATCCCGGGCGGAGACCTCCATCGGAAACACGGCGTCGCGCTGCGCGGTACCGGAGCTGCTTGGAGCAGAACCCACCTCACCGTGGGCGACCACCAATATTCCAGGCTGGAAACTTTCCACGAGGGGATTGCTCCATCAGCCCGCGAGGTCCGGCAGCAGGTAGCCGGCTGGTGTTGCGCTGGGACTGGCACTGGCAGTCTGCGGTGGAAGGTGAAGTTGTGTGATGGACTGAGGCTGGCCGGAGCACTTCAACCGTAGACTTTTTCCAAAGGTGATGGAGGCTTTAACGAGAAGAGGCCCCAACTGAGCTCGTTGAGCACGGGCAGCGTGTCGCGAGGAAGACGTCTTCCTCGCGGCCGGAAGACTTCGATCCGTCCATTTCACTAAATCCCGGAAAGCAAGGAACAAGAAACACAATCCACAAACACCACATTCGACCTCGTTACGAGGCAGGGCATGCAGGAGCTGGACCGAAGCACTGTGAGAGTGACGGTCAGTACCTTGAGCGCGACTTCGACAGCGGAGCACGTACTCCCTTGTCCGGAATCTCGAGCCACGGGCACCCGGCCGCATCGCAACCTTCATAGCTGATGTTGTTTCCCCACCACACGGGCTGCAGGGTTGAAAGAGTCAGCCGACTGACGTAGAGAGAAGGAGGACAGGCTCACCTCAAAGTTCTGGTACAGGATGGCAAAGAACCTGTGACAACCGAGTTAGAGCGTGCGGGCAGCAAAGCTGAAATGTGGGCGAACCAAATGACGCCGAAGATTGAAACGGATGCAGTGAGGGCACTGGACAAGATGTAGTTGTCTGTGGGGAAGCGGCGGGTCAGCAGCCATCAGCGCGAAGTCGATTGAGCGGTGCGCACACTTGGTCCACCAGGCCAGCTTGTTGCGGCGCAGGTATCCCTGGAAATAAATAGCAATCGGGATCGCGGGAGTGAGGTACGACAGGCTGCGCGAAGGAGAATCAGTGGCTGAGGCGGCGCAAGCTAAGTGAGGACGCACTTATACGGAGCCCAGTTCAAGCCACCATATAGGAACGCCGGGGTGTTCACATACTTCCAGAACGAGTTGGGGTACTTGCGAGTCAAGACGTAGACCGGGATCGGCAGCACCGCACCGAAAAGGAAGCCTGCGAGACGCCGTCAGCTTGAGCCACCTTTATACGACAACAGTTCAAAGTGAGACTCACCAAATACGAGAGGCCAGTAAATCTTGCCCTGCGAGTACAGACGAGCGGGCCCAATGGCACCCCACTGCACGGCGGAGTTGAAGACTACAGCACGAGGTAAGCGACCTGAGGGAGAAGGGATGCGCTGCTGCAGTTCTCACAGGTATTATATCCAGGGCAAGTGAAGTTGTTTATCTGTGCGGCTCCGCAGATACCATCAATGTTGATGATCTGCCAATTGGCGACTCCGAGACCCGCGAAGCACGCGAGGATGCTCGCGATGAGCTGGGCCTACACATTTTAAAGTGTAAGAGAACTTAAAGACCTTTACGGATTTAGGAAGGACGCACAGAGAACATCGTGCGAGGCGGAATCTTGACGTAGTGTCCGAGCTGAAGGTTGTCTCGTAAGTTCGGGTCTCCCCTCCAAGATCTCTAAGGAAATTTCACCTTCATATCCCCAGCGTACCCGACTGCTTGTGCCGTCGATATAAAGCCGTACGTCTTGAAAATCATGACCTGGAGGTGCGCGGGGTCTCAGCCAGGCGCGCACGAGTTTGACCCGCAGAACTCACAGCCAAGGGACGTCCAGGGAGCGTGTAGCCTCCGATGACCTCCGCAATGACGTTAAGAGTGATCTCAATGTTGGTAATGGCCACGATCTGGGGGAGCGGTCAGCTCGAGCTCCGGTCGGTGGCGGGCGTCGTAACTGTCGAAACTTACAATGCCCACCGGCACCACAAATATGGCGCCCATGATGACACAGAAGAAGATGCCTGCATACATAAGGTCAGCTTGGAAGGGGGGCCACTAGTACTGGAAGCGACTCGCCCCAAACAGGCATCTGAGTGTGGTCTGCGGCGGCCAGCGCGGGTCAGGCGAATGCTCGATTGAGGCAGACTCGGAACTCACAGTGCTCGTTCGCAACAATTCCGAATATGAGCGAGATGACGAGCACAATGCCGAACCACCACTCCGGTACCTCAGGGTAGCGACGCATGAGGCGGTTGTGCACGTCGTTGTACGCGTCGCGCGGGTTCTTGCGCTGGAGGACGGCGCGGAAACCACTAATAACCTCGGGGCGGTAATAGAGGATGATGTGAACGAGTGTGGCTGATGAAAAGTTTGGTCAGTTCGAGTGTAGCCCGGGCGACGCGACTGGCGACAAACTCACCCGTGTATCTGAAGAGGTAGGAGAGGTTAGTTCAGGTATGTGCCGTTCAAAGAAAACTGGAGCTTTCATCGCGAAGAATGCAAAGAATACGACGGCGTTCCCGGCACTTTGGTATGCCTGCGAGTAGGCCTCGAACTTGGCAACGTTCAAGCTGCGAGCCGGCGACGTCAGCTGTGTCGCTCGACGTGCTCGAGCTTGACGAATCGTCGCACGTGAAGTCTGGGTTCAGGACCTTGGAAACATTGAAGCGGGAGCCAGTGTTGTCGAAGAGATGGTTCGAGTTGATCGGGAGGTAACCTGCGGAGGACGTGAGTACTCTACTTGTAGCCTCGTAGCGCCGGGCTTACCGGTGTTCCAGGTGTTCGTGAAGCTGTGGGTGGACGCTAGTAAGCGTTGAAACGTCACTCCACATCAAAGAAGACCTACTACAGCGCAGGGACTGCACAGAGGGTGCGGTGCGTCAGTTTCTGTCGAAGCCATTCGCGAGGAAAGCAGAACATACTGCCAATCAGGCCAATGAGGACCGCACCGCAGTATAAGTTGAGACTGTTTGAAGAGTCACAGGCGTTAGTTGCAATGGTCTCACCCCTCCGACGTAGATACAAAGCTCACGTCGAGAACAGCGGGGTCACGAGCGGCGCGTTGAGTGCGGTCAAGTACGACCAATCGAAGGTTGTGATAGGATTGATTCCTAAGCCCGAAATGCTCCCGGTAAAGATGGCAAGCTTGACGTTGTTGGGCGAGATCCACGTCATCCACTGTTGGCGAGGCGGTCAGCTGGAGACGCCTTAAAGGGTTATACTTTCGGCCCACATTGAAGTACGTAAGGAAGCCCATGATGGCATCGGGCAGCACAAAGTACCTGGGCCACGTCGAGGTGAGTAAGGGAGCATTTGTTGCGACCGGGAGCACTTACAACCCGTATCCAAAGAACACGTAGGTGAAGAAGCGAAGCCTGGAGATGCTCCAGCCGTGCACAGTCGGGTTGGTGTCCTGGTGGAAGGATCTGTTGAGCACGATGGTGGCCAGGTTCTGAGGGAAATAAGTTAGTAGAAGTACAGATCGTCAATAAGTGGTGCTCACGGCCGGCCAGATCATGGCGGGAGGGTCTGCGTGTGATGTGTGAGCGACTGCGAGTCTCACAGGAGGGGCCGGGCTAGGACGCACAGACGAGGAATCGACGACTGAAGCCGGCCATGCAGAATCCGATCAATTGAGTAGACAAGGTTAGAAGAATTTGGTATCTGCGTGGAGAGGGTAAGGGGGTAATTCAGTTTCGCGAGCAAGCCTCGTACCCTGCGTTCCCACCGACGGCGTTTCTACAAAAGCGGGTCAGCGCGTATCTTAGAAAGTGACCAGTAGTCACTCACTGGTTAAAGAACTGAGGAAGACGCTGGACGAAGATGATATCGGTAGAGTCTGATACGGAATGTCAGTGAGGCTCGCGACTCGTCTGATTGCCTGACGTACAAACACCAACGGCGCCACCGAAGGTGACCTGTGAACTAAATTAGCTCAAGTCTGAACCGATAGCCAGTGTTCAACATACGTTTGCCATGATGGTGATGAGCTGTAAAGGAGCATGTGAGCAACTGGATGGTAAGCGGAGTGGTGGGAACGCGAACCATGTGCTCCTTGCTGGAAAGGGAGCAGGACTTAGCGCCCCGGCCCAGAGATAGAGGAAAAGAGTGGGCACTGACATTGTAAATTTTCCGGGGTTGAGACTCCACTGCTTTCCGAACATGGTCCAGGACTTGGTCGGGAGTGTCTTCTCCATCAACTTGGCGATCGGGAAACTTAGGACCTCTGCACGCAGGGGAATCGTCAGCTCCAATGTTTCAGTGCGAAAGCAAGATGCTGACGAGCACAGAAAGTGTTGAGGGTGATTCCGGGGTTGCGAGCGCTGAAGAAGACGTTGACACCGCTATGAGGTAGCCGGTCAGCCGCGTTCGGGTCATCGCACACAGCCGCAAACGTACGATCCGACGAGAGTAAAGACGAGTCCAATACTCCACGCCCGGAAGGTGTTGACTGCCATGTCTGGATCGTCGGTCTGCCAGTTCACAGTAGTCAGCCCCTTCTCTTACACCGCAACGCTCAGTCCCCAGTGATCGGGCTCACATTGGACACCGCAGACCGAACTTCAACGTAAGGGCTGTCATCCTGAAATCAAGTCGAGTATCAGCAAGTTGCGTTTCTCAGGATCGTGGATCGGGGTGACCCACCATTAGGGCCGCTTCGAGCTTGATCTCCTCGACCAGGCCCCGCGCAACGTCGTGGGATAGCGCTTCAGCGTTGAGAGCAGCATTGGCCCTCTTCAGAAGACCCTGATCAAAATTGGGATCCGTCTGCCGCCCATCAATGGCGTCGTGAATGATGCGCTTCGCCTCCTCGAGCGTCAGATGCTCCGCGGCCTCACGAACTGGAACCAGCGAGTCAGCCAGATCGGCAGCCGCTGAATGCAATCCAAAGGCTGCTCACCCTCCGCAACGTCGACTCCTTTGTTCTCGTCGGCGAAGTCGAGGGCGTGCTTCTCGTCGACATGGTCGGCGGGCAGCTCCTCGGCCGACTTCTCCTCGGGGTGCATGGTCGACATGGTGGTGACCACAGGTGTGCTGTGCAGGCGAGAGGGGATGCGGAGGTGTGTTCTGGTTGAAGAGGAAGCGGGAACGCGTGCTTGCTGCTCGACGTAGCGCTATCGTTGCAAGCGCGCGGTGCGACGGCGCCGACCTCGCGGACGTTTCGCCCTGCCTTTGATCCGACCATCGCGCCGAAACCCTTTTAGAAACGCTCGCATCGCATTTCCTTCGAGGCCCGGAAGCGAAATTACGCAAGGCGATGTGCCTCCGCACTCTTAGCGCCGTTCTGACCTGATTGACCGCGTGTGAGCTGGTGGCGGGTGGCGCTCGGGTTCCCGCTCCTCCGCTCGCAACCTTATCGTCATACACCACCCCGCGACCACGCCGGCTATCGTGTAGATCACGTTGGACGTCCGTCCCGCAGAGGCAGAGTCGCGTGCGCGCGCCACGCTGAGCGACGTACGACCTGCAGCACGCCCTTCCCCACACCCTTCTCCGTGCCAAGTGCATGCATATGAGTACGTCAAGACTTGGTTCCGAAGCCAGGGGAACGGCACGCACCGTGTGCTCGCCTGCACATCCGGCCGGCCGCTTAAAAATAGCCTTGCACCAACCTGGCTTATCGGCGTCGCTTGACCTTCTGGATCGACTCCCGCGCCCCTGAACCAGCGCGACGAGGTCACGGGAGGGTGGGTGAGTTGCGCAGGGTCTGTGCTTGCTTGCCTTGTCGGCGTGTCACACGACTCGCGCACCCAACGAGTCCGTTCCGCCGTGGTTAGAGCGTCGAAGAAACGAAGCGCCGGTGAGGTGCTGGCTGGCCCGGGACCCATTTCGAGCAGATCAAAGCCGGGTGTAATTGACGCTTCTTGAATGCTTGCACAGCGGCCTTCAGGTCGAGCATGGGCTCAGCTGCTTCTCACACCAGCGAGAGGCGAGGATTTGCTGGGGGCCAAGTGGCGAAGACAACTCGACGCCGCAGAGAGCAGGATAAATGTGCAGGTGCTAGTGAGCACGAGGCGAAGTCGAAGATGCTGCTGTTTTGATGTCTGGCCGAAGGTGACTTGCTGGAAGATGAGAGCTGAAGGATGAGAGGGATGGCAGCCGGCGCTGAGCTGACGAGGCTATCCCCCCGACACCACCATGTCGCTCCTCACGTTCTGGGTCTCCTCGCCCGACACTCACTCGGAGAGACGGCTGGCTACAGACCAGACCATCCTCCAACTCAAGGTACGCCCGCACGCGGAAGCGCGTCGTCATTCGCGGCGCGTCCGAGCTCACACATCGCGCGGCTACACAGGGCAAGCTCGAGACCGTCACGGGCATCCCGTACCAGTCCCAGATCGTCAAGCTTCAGCGGACGGCCTCGACCAACCTCGTTGGCCATGGGGGTGCGGGGGAAGGGCCCGGCGAGAAGGAGGTCCTGGCGGTCTTGGACGACCACGACCGGACGCTGGGGAGCTACGGGGCGAGAGAGTGGATGACGTTGAGGGTACGCGATCTCATCACATGGTTGAGGAAATTGGGAGCTGATGCGCGCGCGGGCAGGTGGACAACGTCGACCCGACGGCAAGGTCTACCGCTGGCCAGTTTACGGACGTCTCGCGAGTGGAGAAGTTCGAGATCACCACCGAGGAGTACGAGCAAAGACCAGGTGCGTGTAGGAACGCTCTGGTGGCCGCGACCCGCTCAGCTGACTCGGCTCGCCTCGCGAAGACACCGTCAAGGCCTACAAGGAGCGCCACAAGCTCGGCCGCTTCGCCCCATCCTCCGCACCCTCAACTCCAGAACCACCGGTCGTAATCCCGCCTGAACTCGTTCCGGGGGCGCGCTGCGAGGTCGCCTTGTCCGAAGAGCTGTCGCGGCGAGGCGCCGTCCGGTTCGTGGGGCCGACCGAGTTTGGCGCGAAGGACGGCAGCGTATGGATCGGGGTTGAGTGGGATGAGCCAGTGGGGAAAGGGGATGGAACGTGTGTCCCTACCCCCTCGCTCCCGAGGCTGCGAAGACTGACGCGCGGACTTCGCAGGGTCGAAGGGAAGCGGTACTTCCAAACGCCACCACTCCGCGCGAGCTTTGTGCGCCCGGATAAGGTCACCGTCGGCGACTTTCCGGAGATCGATCCTTTCGCAGATGATGAAGAGATGGAAATGTGAGGATCATCTGAAGTGCAGCTCGCGGGCTTCGGACGACTAGAGATCCACGAACGATGATTGCATCGAGCGTGCTGCAGATATGCGCAGGATACCTGCGAGGACAACTGTAAGTCCCACGCATCAACACTCGCATCCCGGCCGCGTGTCGTCTGAACATGCCGGATCAAAGCGCGCGGCTGGCTGCAAGAGCCGCATCCGATGTCACGACTCCTGCAGTCCCGGTTTTGTACGAGGACGATATATATTGCGTAGCTTCCAGAGCCAACAACTGCACAACATTCAATGCCCGTACCGCGCGACTTGGTGGTTGCTCCGCACGCCTCGGCGGTGGGTCCGCTTTCTCGTGATCGCTCCGGACCAGTCCCGCCAGGCTGCCTCCAGCAACAAAACGAAGGCCTCCCCCTCGGGAGATTCGTCGGTCTCGCAATCCCACGAGAGTGGGTCCTGCGACGGGAGCGGCGTTACTCGTGAGTCTGGGCGGCAATGGAAAGGACCGGAGTACTCACCACGACGGGTGAAAGCCAGCCAGTAGTCGGGTCGACGTTTGCGTAAACAGCCGTTCGGATAAGTCTGTCAACCCCCGTCAGTGAGTGTTATGATCGCTGCGCTTGAGCGAAGGGTTCCTCACTCGGCGGCGGCGACGTTGGCCACCTCGGACAAGCCCATCGAGGACATTCTGTACGCGGTTGCCGCAAGAAGTGCAGAGGAGCTAGAGTCATCAAACGTTGCGTTGTCGAGATAGTAGTTCGGCAGAAGGTGGGTGACCGGCTAGGGACGACGAGAGCTGGGAGTCAATACTGAAGCACTGACACGGGACACACAAACAGGGAGGTAGCTTACGTCAATGTGTAAGAAAGAAGCCGTCAGTATCTCGTTAATCCAAGCCGCCAGATCAACTGCTTCTGACGCGAAGGCAGTCGAGAACGGCGAGTGAAGGATGGTGGCGAGCACGCGAGTCATTCCTGCGGCCGCCCATGCATTTCCTGACCACCCCGAGTAAATCAGCACAGTTGTTAAATCAGAGTGGAGGGGCGGCTGACCGGTACCCCAAAGACTGCTGTCCGTCCACGGCCCCAGGACGATGTGAGCCCACAGGTGGCTGGCCGGGTCCCGAAGGTACTGCCGATATAATCTGCACTGGTCGTAGGCTTCCTGTATAAGCGTCGTATTTGACGAGATTACACCCATGTAGGCTATTGAACAAGGGCGTCAGTATAAAGCAGGGCTGAGATGTCGGCCTGCGGAGGAGGCTGGCTGACCGAGGAAGGGCGGCGCCATATCTGCCAGCAGGTAGAACGTCAGATAAAGGGATGCGCCTTTGTTAATATTTGTGCTTACAAACAAAGTCAGCCCAAAGCTGCACAGGCTCGCCTGGCGGACGCGTCGAGATCGCGCCATCGACGGTGCGAGGGACCGTCTCGGTCAAGAACGCGATCTCCTCGTTGATAATTGTGTCGTAAAGCGCAGAAATTCCAGGAGTGGATAGAGATGCCAGGATCCAAGCGACCCCGAGACTGGCTGGATCGCCGGCGGCGCCGCCCTCAACGACGGCCAGCTCCGATGTGTCGTTCGCAGGCGAATCGCCGCCCACTCGGCGATAATGTAGTTGGTCTCGGAAGGTAGGTTATACAGAACGTTTGGCGGAAAGGCGGCGGGAGAGAAAACTGAGAGTTGTGGGTAGTCGAGCTCGATTAGAGCTTCCATCTGGGTGCCAGAGACCCAACTGGGAGATGAGCATTAGAAGGAGAAGCAATTGTCAATCCGAGATCGCTGATAGTGGCCGATCCTGTGTGAGTATGACGCACGTATCTGTGGAGTTGCCTGCGAGCCTCTCCTTCAGCGCGTCGATTGACGGCAGAGAAAGGCCAGTCATGCCGGCGATGCCAGCGACGGTGGATCCAACGCTCGAAGAAACCTGCTCGATGGTGATTTGAGGACTCGCGGAAGAGGCGAGGGGTAAAGTTGAGAGGACGATTGCCGAAAGGAGAGACTGTGTGTAGCGCGCCATGGCAGCGAGCGCCGCGGAGTGCGAGTTTGCGTGCGAAGAGATCGGAAGAGCGTCGTGTAGGGAAAGAGTGTC
>ERZ1463038.475-NODE-475-length-13865-cov-13.897683_pt1 | contig 13865 bp, 22 predicted proteins | sample MGYA00564479_ERZ1463038 | MGnify/ENA primary metagenome ERZ1463038 (study PRJEB39244, sample SAMEA3635134) | Helicobacter pylori | study: EMG produced TPA metagenomics assembly of PRJEB11511 data set (Assembly of a 5300-year-old Helicobacter pylori...
GCACGAGCAACGTCGGGCACCTCGGCCAACCGAGCATCCAGGCGCTCATCCACGGCCTCAACCGCCACTACTACTCGATCGCGATCGCCTACCGCAAGACGGACCTCGAGCAGAGCATGCTTCTCAACCTTCACAAGAAGAACTGGACAGAGGGTCTCCGCCTGCAGGACTGGGAGTCGATGAAGGTCTCCAACGAGGCCAGTATCAAGGTAAGTCTTTCTACCTTTTTCCTCTGCTCTGTCGCAAGGCCCAAATGCCGCGCGCTCGGCCACAAGCTGACCCCCGCGGTCCGATCCAACAGCGAATGCTCCACCTCTCACAGACCTACACCGCCTCGGTCAAGGAGGAGGCGACCCTCACCCCGCAACAGCTAAAGACGCGCCACGTCGGCAAGCAGGACCCGAAGCGCCACCTCGAGGACCTCATCCTCGAGTCGATGGGCGACTCGATCCTCCAGAGCCTCGGGACAATGTTGACCTGCCTCGCGCGGTAATGTGTGCGCTCGGGGAGTTTTGTGTATGTCAAATAGGCCGTTCTTCACGCTTTCCTTGCGGCGTCTGCGCTGGATGAGAGCGGGGTCGCTGGGGACGTGCTGTCTGCACAAGCACCGCTGTCTTCATCACCTGGTGGGTCCCTCTTCCTTGCATTCCGTCCGCGTCGGCCCAGGCGCTCCAATGACCGACGGGGAGAGCAACTCGGCGATGGTGCGAGTCCACGGGGCTCTCACCGACAGCGCCGGAGTCGACTGGACGAGGCAGGGGCTCCGAGACGGCGGGGGGCTCGTCGGTTTCGGAACCTTGCGACCTCGTTCGTCCCGAGCACTATTCTCAAGACGCTCGTCGCCACATCGGATGTCGGACGTCGGACGTCGGACCTCGGACCTCCACCTCTCCGACAGCCTCGGGGCGCGCAATTGGACAGTGCGGGCAGGGTAAATTTGTCAAAAGCGCGTGAAGTGAAGCTCCCACTACTACGCCGGACCGTGCTCAAGCTCCTGTGCGCGCGACGACGCCCCAGCGCTCGCCCAAAAGACGGGCGGGGATGTGTGTGCACCTTTGGAAGACTACACTACCACTCGCCACTTGAGCTGCCTTGAAACGCGGCATGTGTTTGTACAAGTGATGCCTCTGCTACTGGTGGCGTCTGTGACTCCTCGAGTTGTGCAGCTGCAGCCCTTGGCCTGCCGCGAATCTAGAACTTGCTTGAGAGGACACGTCCAGACTTTCAGCTTTGATCCTGAACTGTACTTGGCTAATCCAGCTTCAGCCCAAGCAGCTCGATCGCCTTCGTGCGCCCGATGCTGACGAGGTCCGCCTCGCTGATCTCTGCGTCCGGCTTGATTCCGTCGAACCACGGGCAGCCGACTGCGAGGACAGGATCAGCACGAGCCGCAAACGCCTCAACCCAAGACGCGTACGCTCGAACGCCTCGTACGGGTAGTCGAGCGAGTAGAGCAGGCGGTCGACGCCCACCTCACTGATCACTGTGGCGGGCGGGTCAGCTAGCGATCGGCTGGAAGGCCAAGGAGAGGACAGGCGCACCGTATTTGAGGACTTTCGTGTCAAAGTCGCTGTTTCGGGGAGTTGTGAGTGCTTTACACCTGCCGAGAGTCTTAGGATGGGACTGACCCGCTCGTGGTCAGGTAAATGTTGGTGGCAAAGCTGCAAGGCGCTCGAGTCAGCTCTTCGAACTTCCATGTTCATTCGAGCGTGCCTGTGAAAGACTTACTATTCACGGAGTGTGCGCTGCATCTTCGTCGAGCCCCTCGGCTTGTGCACGTCCTCGAGCCAGTGGCTGATCCTCCACCTGCACAGCGACGCCGCCGTTAGCAGGCCCCCCGTTCAGTTCCCCAGATCTAACGCACAAGTCGATCGGGATCTTCTCTCCCATGTGGCCAACGATCACCTTCAGCTTCGGGTGCCGGTCGAACACGCCGTTCGTGACCAAGCCCAGGAGGTGAGCCGCAACGCCGTTCGCGAAGGACATGCAGGGGCCAACGAGGCAGCTCCTCGCCTTCCAGAACTTGTCGAATTGGTCCCCCTTGGGCGCGATCGGGTGGAGGTAAAACGGGACGTTCAGCGTCTCGCAGGTCGCCCAGAAGACGTCCCACTCGGGTCCTGAGGAGCAGAGCTTGAGTGGTGCAGTCGAGGATCGAGATGGAGGGAGCGTACCATCGTAAAAGATGGGAGTGTTTCCGCCAGGTCCGGAGCGCTGCTCGGCGTTGACGAGCGCGCCGTGGAACCCAAGCTCCTTGACGCACCGCGTGAGCTCAGCCGCGGCTTGCTCAGGACTGTGCATCGACAGCGCCGCGAATGCTGTTCAGAATACTCAACATCAGCAAGCGAGCTTTTCGAATCCCTCATTTTAGAGAACGCACCGCCGAACCGCTGGGGGTTCTTCGCGACCTCCGCCGCCACCCAGTCGTTCGCAAGGCGGGCCTTCGCTTCTGCCTCCTGCGGGTCCTCAAAGTCCTGGATGCCGGGCGCAGTGAGAGAAAGGACGCAGTACTCGACCCCGTGCGCGTCCATCTTCTCGAGGCGAGTCTGGTGGATGTCCACAAGCCGTGCGGCGTGGGCGTCCCCGTCGCCGTCGGCGGTGAAGAGGCTCGCTTGGTAGGCGGACATTGCGGCCCACTCGGGAAGGTTCTGAGAGATCGCAGAGCTGGATGAGCGGTGCTCACGGCGGCCATGTGAGACGGGAGGCGAGTTGCGGTGACTCACGAAGGCCTCCTCGAGGATGATTTTGCCGAGCATGGTCCGTTCTGGAAAGAGTTGATGAGGCGGGGTAAAGAGATGAGACGAAGGTGAAGAGAAGCAAGACGGGGAATGGATGAGAATGATGTGGGGGCAGCGGGAGGCCGAGACGGGCCGGACGGCCGCGGGGTCGTCGTGCGGAGTCACCTGAACATGTTGAGCGGACATCTGGGGCTCCAGCCGCATGGAACGCATTTCAATAGGACAGCCTAGCCTGATGATGGCTTCCGCCGCCAACATTAGGCCGGCAACACGAGTCCATGCTTCGAGAGCGCTCCAGCGCCGTGCGCCACCTGCACGAGTCGTCCGCCTTGCGCAAGACACGCGCTTCCAGTGCAAAGGTTTACTGGCCCAACTGCAGACGCTCTGCCGCACTTGAAGATGTACGAGCGCGCATGAGGACGCCGAGGGTCCGAGTGCCGGAAGCGAGGCGAGGTTGTGCACCGGCGGGACCAGGAGCGGTACGGCGATTTGGGAAGGCGAAGCTGGCCTACATACATAGTGCACTGCGTCCAAATGAGCCTGGGGAGCTCGATGACATGGGTGCGACGGTGTTGTCGAGAGACGAGAGGAGCACACTCGCGAACACTCGCTTCTTGTACCCCCCACCCACAACTTCAACCTCAGCACTTTCTACCACCTCACGCCGTGAAGGCCGACCAGTCGTGCGGGAACTGGGCTCTTGATGGTGTGGGCCAAGCGCGCGGACGGGGTGCGTACTGCGCTGCGAGCTGGCTCAGGACGCGGGGCGGGAGCTGACCTGACCTGACCGTGTCGCAGACTTGGGGGAACGTTGAGCCTGCTCCAGCAGGTGATACCGCACTAGCGGCTGCACCCGAGCCTGCTCGAGCGTCTACGCCGCCTGTACGCGCCGTCTCGCAGCTCGCCGCATCGTTCACCGCGGCGCCGGTGCCGAAGAGGTGGGGCAATGTCGAGACCGCTCCAGCCGCGAAAGTCGTACCAGCGGCCAAGCTAGAGCCAGTCCGAGCATCCACGCCGCCACCCCGCGCGGTTTCGCAGCTCGCCGCCTCGTTCACCGCGTCGGCCGCCCCGAAGAGGTGGGCCCCCGTCGAGACCGCCCCAACCGCCAACGTCGTACCGATGGTCGTTCCTGAGCCAGCACGAGCATCCACACCTCCTCGCGCCGTATCGCAGCTCGCGGCCGCGTTCACCGCGCCCATCTCGTTCGCGCCCCCACCTGCTGTCCCCAAGGCGTCCGTCACGCCGCTCGCACCGAAATTCAAGCCGCCGCGTCCGCCACGAGCTTCCGCGAAGGCTGCACCAGAACTTGAACCTGAGCCAGCGCCGGAGCCAGAGCCAGAGAACGAGCCCGCGGAGGACGAGCCGCCGCCTGCGCCGGCACCGTGGCGGCGTACTGCCCCCGCGCCACCGCCCGTTCCCGTCCCACCGAGCCACGCACCTCGCTCGACTTCGGTACCGCCAGCAACCCGCCGCCGCGCCGCGCCCGCTCCACCGAAAAAAGAGCTCGCGCCGCCGCCGCCGCGCGCAGTCCCTCGCGCACCGAGCCCCATCAGTCGACCGCCACTGCCCGCTCGGCCTTCCCTCCAGCGCGCCGTCACCTCCCCTTCCCCGCCATCCACCCCTGAGCCCGAACCGGAGCTCGAATACGACGACTATCAACCCGAAGCGTCGACTTCGACCTCGTCGCTCCCCCAGCCCCAACTCACCTCGCACCGCCCCCCTCCGACACGCTCAAAGACGACGTCGGGTCCGTCCTCGTCCAAAGCCGGTCCAACCTGGTCCGACAACAAGTCCGGCTACGCAAAGGGCAAAGCGATCGAGCTCGCCCGCAACCGCCGCAACTGCCTCAACCCGCCCCCCGAGTGCTTCTCCCGCACACCACCGCCCGAGAGCGCCCCGGGCGACGGTGGGATCCAGATCACGTATGCGCCCATCGTGCCCGTCGTGATCCGGAGCCCGAACTCGAACGATCTGGCGAGGGCCATCACGACTGGCGCGGCGTTCAAGAGCAAGCCGCCGGCGATGGCGACGCACGATGTGTATCGACAAGACTGGGACCAGCTCTGGGAGGACATCGACGAGACGGCGAGGATCGAGCTGAGGACGAGCGCGGGCATCTCGGTCGCGTAAGTGTCCCTGTTGCCGCGTTCGCCGTTCGCGGGGCTGACCCGTCGCTTCTCTCGCAGGACCTTGCCACTCATGTGAGCTTCCCAACCCCATCTATCTCTTTGTAGTATATGTACTGACAGCCTCATCACCCAGGCCAATCTTCGGCGCCGGCTTCGTAGTCGGGACCCTCGTCGAACGCAAGCTTCGCGCCGAGCGCGTCAAGCCAACTTGCAAGCTTGTCGAGGTGTACAACGTGCAGCTCTTCCGCCCGCGAAGACTGGACGTCTACATTGCGCAGGACAACATCCGCCTCTCGGGGCCGTACACGTACTCGACCTCGAGGAAGGAGGTCGACCCCGCGCAGATTGCGGTCAAGGAGGCGACGAACGAGCAGGAGAAGGCCAAGGCGATGAGCGAGGTTAGCAAGTGGGCCGGCAAGTTCAGGATTGTGAGTGCCTCTGGGCTCGAGTGGGATCAACAGGGCTGCGCGCTGATGCGGCGATTGCCGGCAGGTTGTCCAGAGCTGGCCTCCGGCCTGAACGGAGCTTCGATAGCCCTCCAAACGTATAGTGCTTGGATAGCAAAAGACACTCGTTTACTACTTTGCTCATGAGTGCACTCGATGTCAAAAGGAACGTCGCGCCGAGTTGCGAAGCGCAGGCGGCGACCCCCATCTTTCGCTTCGCATGTACTTAACTCGTGTGTGAGATTTGTGCTTTTTCAGCACCATCTGCGCATTGGTCGCGGTGTTGCAAGCGGGCGGCGCAATTCCTGGCTTTGAGGCAGGTCGACCTCCGAGGCCCACGTTCGCACTGCTTGTTCCAGCGAGGTGGGAGTGCGGCTGTGGCGGAACTGCCACGCTCGGGCCAGAGCTTAGCGTGAGGCTGCGATGTACGTATCAAGAAAGCCCAACACATCAACGCCGACCTTCGCTGGACGCCAAAGTGCCGGACATCAACTCGCATCTATGTACCGCTTGCTGTAGATTCAGTTGCCCCTCGCGCACTCCTCGATCCCCCACCTGCCGACCTCCTCCATCGCGCCTCTCCCACCCCTGCGCACGACATCGCTGCCCACGACGTCCCCGACCATCTCCCACGGCTCCTTGCCGCCGCCCCACCTCAAGACGTCCTTCTTGAACTTTTCGCCCGCCTCACGACTGAGCGGGTCCGCCGCAAACTGCTGCCCAAAGATGCGAGCGGCGATCGCGCGGTCGAAGAGGTACGAGTAGTACGTCGCACCGTAGCCAAAGAAGTGGCCGAACTGCGTCTGCAGTGCGGTCCCTTCCGCGTGAGGGATCACGTTGAACGTCTTGTGGGCGTCGCGGAGGATGTCGGTGGTGGAGAAGGAGGGCGAAAGCGCGAGGGGCGAGTGGTACGACTGGTCGACGGCAGCCATCATGATCTGGGTCGACGTCTCGAGCGCCGAGAATTGCGCGCGCTCCTTGAGCAGGTCGGAGAGGATTGACGGGGGCAGTGGACGGCCCGAGGTGGTGTGTGAGGAGAAGAGCGAGACGACCGAGGGCGACTGGATGAAGTGCTCCATCAGGATCGACGGCAGCTCGACAAAATCGGTCGCGCAGCGCGTGCCCGCGACGTTGTGGTAGTCCGTGCGGCCGATCATCGCTGCGAATGACGGGGAATGAGCTCCAGCACACATAAGGGAAGGAAGGGGACGCACAGTGGATCGCGTGGCCCATTTCGTGGAAGAGCGTTTCGACCTCGTGCCACTGAAGGAACGCGGGTCCCTGTCCGACGTTCCCACCCTGGATGCCGCCAAAGCCGCACACGAGGACGATCACCGGGTCCTGGTACGTGCCCTCGCGGCCCGTGTACGTGACCGGGGTGAGCTCGAGGCCCTGGAGGTCCTCGCGGGCGACGTGGACGCCGTCGAGCGTCGGCACGCCCCCGGGGAAGTCGCCCTCTGCGTCGTCGTCGTCGACTCTTCTCGAGCATCTCACGGTGTAGTGCGCCGCTCCGGGCTGCTTGCCCTCGCGCGCGAAGAGGTCGCAGTAGATGGTGCCGATCCGTCCCTCGTCGTCGTCGATCACGGCGAGCTTGCGCACCTCGGGCATCCAGCTCTCGCCCGGCGCGACCGAGTCGACCTCAAACCTGATCCCGTACAGCGACGAGAACAGCCGCGAGAGGCCCTGGAAGCACGTCCCGACGGAGAAGAAGGGCGAGATGTCGGGCAGCGGGCTCGCGGACGCGCCGGCGACGTCGGTGAAGAAGTCGCGGTCCCACGCGCTGATCTTCGTCGACGACGGCTTCGTGTCGTAGTAGGCCGCCTTGGCCGTCTGGAGCCGCTTGAGGTCCTTGCGCGCGAGGGGGAGGTTGTGCTGGTTAAGCGAGGTGAGGAACGTCATCACGTTCGTCGGCGTCTTGGCCATCTTGTCCTCGAGCGCCGTGTCGGCCCACGCGTCCCTTCCGACAAGCTGCGCAAGCTCGCCCCGTGTACGCAGGAGCTCCTCGAGCGTGTCGACGTGACTCTGCGGCGCGGCATTCGCGGCGACGAACATGCGCCGGCGAAGGTCCTCGTCCGGGTGCTGTCGCGCAAGGACGCGGCCCTCCCACCCCATCGGGTCCACGCGCTTGCGGCCCCCACTCTGCCCGAACAACCGCCGGGCAAAGCCAGCGCCCATGCCGTCCTCGACGTCGCCCGCGTCGACGTCGACGGCCTCACGCGGCTCCGCAGCGTTTTGAAGGAAGCGCCGTCCGAGGACGATGATGGCGCTCGAGAGGTCAACGAACCGCGTGCGATCGGCCGAGGGGAGGTGGATGCCCGACTTTTCAAAGTCGCGGATGAAGGGCACTGCGACCGCGTTGGCCGCGAAGAGCTCGGGCGACTTGGCGAACGTCGAGGCGGGTAAAACGGTGTGTAGGGACTTGAGGGACTGTCGTGGACAAGCTGTAAGCTACCCGTTCCTACCCGTTGAACTCAAGAAACGCACCTCGTACAGGCCGACGTGAGTGTTGAGCTCGTTCATGTACGCGCACAGCTCCTCGTACGCCTCGTTCGCGCCCTCGTTCCAGTCCTCCTCCGGGTGCACGTTCCGCACAAGCTCCGCGAGGTCAATCACGCCGCACAGCAGGTCGCTCAGCCGGTCGAGGTTCTTGACCATGGCCAAGAACGCGAGCTCGGCCGCCTCAAGCGACGCGGGCGCCTTGGTTGGCTTGCAGATGCGCGCGACGATGAACTTTGCGCGGAGCGTCGTGCGGCGTGCGAGAGCCGGAAAGGACGCGGGGGAGGTGAGGGACGGCTGGGCGAAGAGTCCGACAGGAGCGACGCCGGGCGAGGCAGGCGGCGCGGGTGCGTCGAACACCTGCCGCACCGCTGCGTCCGAGTAGGTCGTGTGAGCTGGGGCCACGAAGGGTTTTGGTCGGGCGTTGTTGGGCGCGAAGGCGGTCGAGTGGAAGCATGTGCACGGCGCAATGGCGGCCCGCAGCCGCGACGAGCTACGCCGGCTCGCTCTGATCAACATAGTGCTGCGAAACGAGTCCTTATTAGCCCGCTACACCAGTGCAAGCCATGTGACTCGTCTGAAGCGCACCCGTAGCCGGTCCTCGTCCCCGCACTCGCTGCCCGCTCTCTGCCTCGGCTGACCTCGGTTCGCCTCGACCGCTCCTGCGACTGCTCGACTGAACAGTAGCCGAGTTGAAATCGATCCGGAGCTGACTGAGCGTGGGTTGTGCGTTCCGACGTGGCGTGAGCTGATCAACGGCCAAGCACGCGGCCGCTGCCGAGCCGACGAGCTGGACTCGCATTCGACGCCGAGCCGAAGCGTCGCGCAGTCTTCCCTCGTTACCATCTCTTCACGCGTCGAAACGTAATAGATCGTCCCAGCCTTCGACCAGGCATTCTCAGTCCATCCCGGACCCGTGTCCGCCCCGTCGAACCGCGCGCTCTCGGACGCGCCTGGACGCGACTTCGCTCTCGAGTAGCGGGACCTACTCCGATCCTCGCTCCCTCTGATGGCGCCTCCCAAATCGACCTCGGCCCCCAAGCCGCTCGCCGACTTCTTTCAAAAGTCATCGGCCGCGAAACAGACAGCCGCCGACGCGTCTTCGTCCTCCCAGACCGGCAGCGCGCCCGCCGCCACGCCCAAGCCGGTCAAAAAGGCCGCCGCGAAGGCCCCCAAGACGGATGCTGCTGAAAAGTCCGGAGCTGTACGTTTCACTCCTGCTTCGTTCTGGAACGCGCGCGCTGATTCCCGGCCCCACTTCTCCCGCGTGCTTACTTCAGAAGCCCAAAGCGCCGGCCAAGGCAAAAGTTCAAACGATGAACAACACTCTCAGTTTTGGTCCAGGAGGGTGGGGTATCGGACCTGCGGTCGTCGAGCCCAAGGGCAAGCTCACCCAGAAAACCGCGGCCGTCAAGGGCATCGACGAGAGCCTGCCGCCCATCGTCGCGCTCGACGACATCTTCACCGACCTCGTCGGCAAGGTCGACCTGTCAGCTACTCTGAACGCGCTGAACGGGCGCAAGCTCAGGGTCGGAACCATGTGCAGGTGTGCTTGCTATCCAGGATGCGCGTCGGCTTGCGGACAGGGACTGACTGTGCGGGTGATCCAGTGGAACCGAGTCGCCACTCCTGGCACTCGGCATCGTATCAAGCATCATCGGGAACGTCAAGCCGGGCCAGAAGCTCGAAGTCGAACACATCTTTTCCGCCGAGATTGAGCCGTATAAGCAAGTGCGTCGTCCAGCGTCTTACAACTCTGGGTCCGAAAGCTCACCGGATTCGACTCCGCAGGCCTACATCGAGCGCAACTTCTCCCTGCCGATCCTGTTCCGGGACGTCACCGAGCTGTGGGTCTCCCAGTCCTCGCAGCGCAGGTTCGGCACTGCCACTGACGCCCCCCCCCCCGGTGCGAAGCGGCCGTGACCAAGCGCACACCGCGTTCGGAGGACTTGTTACTGTTCCTGGAAACATCGATATCCTGTAAGAATACCTTCATCTACCTCTTGGTCCGGCTTCTGACCACCTCTGCTCTCAGCGTCGCTGGAACGTCGTGCGTCGACTACTCGCCGCTCAACAGACATGGCAAGGGCATCGACGACGGCGGCGAGAGCGGCGACACGTTTGCAGGCATGCTCGCGTACGTCGTCAAGCACAGGCCGGTGATCGTCATCCTCGAGAACGTCTGCAAGGCGCCGTGGAAGGATGTCGAGGCGCGCTTCAGTGCAGTCGGCTTCGACGCTTTGGCACTGCGGCTCGACACCAAGTGCGTGGTTCTAGCGATGTAAACATGTCTCGCCGAACTGATTCAGTACTCTCAGGGACTACCACATCCCCCACACGCGCACGCGCGGCTGTCCGTCCAGTTCTGACCCCCCCCGCCGCCACCACGCCCGACTGACCCTCTATGTCCCAGATCTCATCGCGATCCGCCGAGCGGACCTCAAGAAGCCGACGCAGCTTCCAAAGCAGTGGAACCTCGAGATGGAGCGCCTGCGGCGGCCCGCCTCCGTCTCGCTCGAGGCGTTCCTCCTCCCGTCCGACGACCCGCGCGTCGCGCGCGCCCGACTGTCCAAGTCGACCGGCAAGCTCACCAAGGGCGGCGACAAGCGTGCGCCGCCGCCGTGGGCGCTGTGCGAGACGAGGCACCACCGCTCGCGCGATGAGGAGGACCTCGGCCCGCAGCGAGTGCTCACGCGCTGGAAGGACGGCGGCGGGGCCCCGGACCCGATCGAGGGTCTCTGGAAGACGTGGCTCGGGGTCCAGGTCGAGCGAGTGTGCGACTCGCTCGACATCAACTCGCTCAGGCTGGCCAAGGAGATGGTTGACGCGCGTGAGCTGATTCTCGGGGCGCGGGCTGGAGGTGTGCTGACAACCCTGCCTTCACAGAGTATAAGAGCCTCGTGTGGGACCTGTCCCAGAACGTCGACCGCGGCGGCGGAAGCAAGGTGTACGGAATCACGCCGGTCAGTCCTTTGCCCTGCTCCGCGGCCTTTGTCGCAGACGAGCTGCTCACGCTCTGCGCTGCATTTAAGTGCCTCACGCCCAACATGATTGCATTCCTCGCCATCCGCGGAGGCCCCGTCATCGGAATCGAGGCGCTCTCGCTCCAAGGGATCCCCGTCGACCAGCTCTTGCTCACGCGCGAGACGGAGCAGAACCTCGCCGATCTCGCTGGCAACGCAATGCAAATCTTTCGACCCGCTCTGATCGATCAGATAACCTAACAGTGCGCCCTACAGGTCTTCTACCGTCGTTGGTACCGCGATTCTCGCCGCGCTGTCAGTCGCAGGCGGACTCATCGACCGCATCGACACCGAAGTCCCGATGGCCGACGTCACGTCCTCCGTGGCAAAAGTTTCCACCACCGCATCCATGATCGTCGGCGAGGAGCTCCTCGTCGACCACGCGGTCGACCTGAGCTCCTTTGAGCCGCTCACGCCCGCCTTCCTCGAGCTCGCGAGCCAGAGCGCGCGCCGGTGCGAGTGCGAGGGCGCCGCAAGACGTCCGAGGCGATCGTATACGCTTGCAAGGCGTGCGGGCGCTCCATATGCGCCGACTGCCGCACGCGCCCGGCCCACCGCGACGAGGTCGACGCCCGACCGCGCGTGCACCCGGACGTCTTTGAGGCCGAGGCGAAAAGGGTCCTCCCCATGCGCTTCACGCTCGACGGATTTGGCAAGGAGCAACTCGAGGAGCGGATCGTGGCGCTCGAGACTGATGGCGCCACCGTTGACGCCTCGCTTCGAGCGAGCTACCTCAACGGCGTCTCGTCCGCCGTCCAGAACCACGAGGTGCGCTTCCGCTCCATCTGTCTTAGGTCTCCAGCAGCTGATTTCGTCCAAATTGCAGTTCCACTTCCGAGGCCTCACCCGACGCGCGACCTGGGTCGCCAGCTACTCGAACGAGTTCGCGAACGTCGAGCTCGTCCTCGACCCTCACGGCGTCAGCTGGCAGCTCACCGTCCAGGCTGATCGTAGCGTGCGACTCACGCACATTCCTGTATGAACTTGCGACTGACACAACCTACTGCCTTCAGCTCCCCGCCAAGCACTCATTCCGCATCTTCCTCCGCGAACCAGTCGCCCGCCTCACGCTTGACGGCGACGCGACGTCGTTCCTCGACGGGACCTGGAACATTCGCGTCCCACTTGCCAAGCCAGTGAAGGTTACCGGAGTCACCGTCGAGGTTGAGCACGTCGGCCTGGACGTCCAGTCATGGCGCAGCTCGCTCGGGCTCGTCAACTTCGCAGCCGAGACGCGCGCGTCGCAGCTCAAGATCACCGCTTCCTCGGATGCGCTCAAGCTCGTGAGCATTCCCCCCACTGCACTCACGAAAAGTACCCTCTGACTCGTACTCCAGCTCGACCGCCCGATCGACGGCGTGTACGTTCTCGAGCACCGGTGCGGCGCCGCAACAAACTCGCTCTACCGCCGGGTTGACGAGAGCGTCCGGCCGCTGTACCTCTTCCTCGACCCCACTCGGTCAGAGCAGTCAAGCCACGACTTTTACATTTTCGCCGAGTCATGCAGCAAGCTTGAGTACGGCTCCTTCCGCCCTGCCGTCGCCCGCCTCCCCGTCGCCTGGTGGCCCGCAACCCGCGCGAAGTCGACGCCTGAGACGCTCGCTCTCGCCATCGGATCAGCGTGGACAGAGCTCGAATGTGCTCAGGTCACCCGAGGCTCCGCCGACGCCAGCTCGAGCCTCGCGATGCCCGGCGAGGCGCTCGCGCTCTCCGCAGGCCTCGACGCGTGCTCCTCCGCCGAGTGCCTCCTCTCGGCCCGGATCAATTTCAACAAGGTCGGCACCGCGACTTGGAATGACCTGAACCTCACCCACGAGGGGCCAGCATTCTTTGCCACGATGGCGTGGGTCTTCGCACGGCTCCCGCAGTGGTCCGCTCTTCAGGAGTGGCAGCCGGTCGCGATGAAGGTTCGTCAGCACTCGTCGGCGAGAGAACAGTACTGATTTGATTTTGATTGTAGTCTCTCCGCGACTGCGAAACCTGCTGCCCGCCATCTCCGCCGATCCACTGGGTCAAAAAGGGTAAAAAGTCGGTCGACAAGAACGGAGACGTCAAGGTCACGACAAGTCACGTACCGGTTGAGGACGGCCGGGAAGCCGCAGCATTTGAACAGGTACATTTCTCTGCCTGCTTTCTCATCGGCCGTTACTGACGCTCGTCAATTTCCAGGCCCTCAAGTCGCGCCCAGCGCCGATCCTCGTCCAGACGCGCCAAGTGGACAGCTCGTTCGACTTCCGCATTGGTCTCAGCATCGCCTCGCTCGCCCACAAGGCGCTCGGAAACCTCCCAGTGACCATACTCCGCTCCTTCAAGCAGAGCGAGCCGACGATCGAGTGGCGCCTCACGCCGGCGGCGGGATCCGCGATCGACTTCGGGCGCGCGCCGGTAGCGCGCAAGTACACCCTCTCGAGCAACAAGAAGGACGCCGAGAAGTGTCCAGCCGCCGCACTTCATCAAGCAGAAGCTTCGCCCCGAGCAGCTCCGTTCGCTCACGTGGATGATCGCGCAAGAAGTCGCGCCGACGCCGTGGGTCGAGCAGGAGGTCGTCGAGGCCGTCCTCCCGCAGCTCGGGTGGCACGCCGAGGTCAAGGTGAAGCGCACAGTCGAGGTTCTGGGAGGTGTCATTGCGGATGAAGGTGCGTTTTCCCCTGCGTCTGGGACGGGTCCTCGTGCAACATTGCTGACGGTACTCGCCACCACAGTCGGATACGGCAAAACAGCGGTAGATTTACCATCTGTACTCCGAAATTAAAATACTGATGTTGCTTTTGCTTTCTAGATCACGCTCGGGCTCATCTCGAGCCAGCTCGGCGCGACAGTCGTCCCAGACCTGCCGGACCGCATCGGCGTCAAGGCCACCCTCATCGTCGTTCCCGGAGTACTCTTTCTTGCGTCAGATGGTGATGGAAACATCTGGGTTAATCTGAACTCGCCTGCAGCACCTTCTCGAGCAGTGGGAGTCTGAGATCGGCAAGTTTGCCGGCAAGGCGTTCAAGGTCGAGATCGGAAGAGCACACGTCTGAACTCCAGTCACCC
>ERZ1463038.477-NODE-477-length-13827-cov-18.444453_pt1 | contig 13827 bp, 18 predicted proteins | sample MGYA00564479_ERZ1463038 | MGnify/ENA primary metagenome ERZ1463038 (study PRJEB39244, sample SAMEA3635134) | Helicobacter pylori | study: EMG produced TPA metagenomics assembly of PRJEB11511 data set (Assembly of a 5300-year-old Helicobacter pylori...
CAGTACGTAAGCACCGACCAGGATCCGCCGCTGAACTTCCGGGCCGAAGCCTTCGCGCGTGTGCTCGAGGCATGGCAGGACATTCGCGAGCGCCACGAGTCGGCACCTCTCTCCGGCGTCCCTCAGGCAGGTCCGGGGCGCACCCACGCGATGCGTCTCGACGAGGACGACATCATCGACATGCGCCCTGCCGAGCCCGAGTACTACCTATGCCGTCACGCACTCGAGAAGCGCGGAATCAAGTACACGATCGGCAAGTCGCGCGCGCTCGTCGACCCGGTTCAGGCGGCCATCCTCGCCGCCGCGGGCGACCCGCGCAAGTACGCTGGCGGCCAGGCGGACGGTCAGGAGCCAGACGGCGATAGTGAAGATCTCGACGAAAGCGAGAGTGATGACGACGGCGACAACGACGAGAGCAGCATTGACGAGATGGGCGAATGGCGCAACCAGGACCCCGTCGCGAGTACCTATCGCATCCAGCAGAAACGGAGGGAGATTGACCAGCAAGAACTCGACGAGTTCATGGCTGCCGAGCGGCTGAGGAGGGCGCAAGATCCTCCGGGCTGTGGGCCGGACGACGACCTCGAGCCAGAGTCGGAGCCGGAACGGGAACCAGAACCGGCACCAAAACCCGTCGTCGAGCCGCGCACCGTGGACATCGACGTCTCGGACGACGAGCTCTCACTCCAGCCCGTCGCGATGACCCCGCGAGGCCGCTCGCCGAAGAAGGAGTGTGCGACGCCGTTCGCGACGCCCACCGGCCGGCGCGAGCAGACGGCGGGCCCGTCAACGACCAAGGCGATTCGGAAGTCGCTCGAGACGATCTCGCTCGAAGAATCGGACGACGAGCTCGAGGTGGCGTGCTCCTCGCCGCTGTCCAAGGGAAAACCTCGAGCTGTTCGTCTCTCGCGCTCCCAATCGACGCTCGTGTTGCTGACTTTCTGCCCTGCTTTCACAGGCCACCGCCCCCGCTCGCAAGGGTTCCTCAACCGCACGCAAGGCGTCTTCAGCCACCCGGCGACCGTCCTCGCCGTCCGGAATGCGGTTCAATCTGCAGTCACCGACGCCAGCCCCCGAGTCGGCGCTCTCCGCCATCGCATGCACACCGAGCTCGCCCGCGCCGCTCTCGTCCACGGCTCCACCCTCGCCGCCACCGAGCGCCCAGCGCACCCCGTCGCCGCGAAAGCGCAGCACGTCGTTCGCGGTAGTCGTCCCGCTCAGGACGCGCGCGCGCCCGGCCGAAGTCGTCGTCGATCCCGAGCTTGAGGCAGAGCCATGGTCCGAGCTAGAAGACTCGGATGTGATTGTGGCCGACAGCGAGGACGACGAGCCTGCGCCGAGGTCGCTCGACAAGGGCAAAGGCCGCGCGATGGGCCTGCAGACGCCGCCCGACTCGCGCGGGTACGCCCCGCGGGCCCCACTTCCACCTTCGCCACTATTCGCCCAGCCAACGGCGTCTTACGTCCCGCCGTCGTCGCCCGAGATTCCCGAGCCGTCGCCGCCCCGACTGCCAATCTCGCCGCCGCCGTCCAAGAGCCTGTCGTTCCTCGCGCGCAGCGACTCGCCCTTCATGCTCACCTCGCCCCCAATCTCAAACTCCCGCACTTCGCCTCCCTCGTCAAAAACAGCCGCCGCTTCATCACCCGCCGCGAAAGCTACGACGAGCTCGCCTTCGCGCCATCCGAAACCAACTCTTGCGACCTCGTCGCCGCGCAAGCTCTTATCGGATGCTCCCTCGCCCTCGAGCCAGCGCAAATTCGAAGCAGCGCGAATCAGGCGCGAAGAGAACGAGCGCGAGGCGGCACGACTCGAGGACCTCGCGCCGCAGGAGTGGGAGCACCTCGAGCGCCCCTCGCCCGACCTCGGCGAGCGCGCCCAGTCCGCCCAGTCCGCCCAGTCCGAAGACGACGACCCGCTTTGGTTCTCGCCGACCAAGAACGAGGACGCAGGATCACCCTCGATGGCGAGTTCGCCGACGAGGAAGCGTCGCCGCTCCAGCAAGCGCGTCATCTTGGTGCAGAGCGATGGGAGCGACGACGAGCTCATGCTCGCCTGAGTGGGCTCCTACGAGGGCCGATCGTACGAACGGTCTTGTTGCGCAATGCGATCTTAAGTGCCGTCTCTATGCCCGACTCGTCCTGCCCACATCGCGAGCCGTCCCCTTCCCAGCACGGCTCCAACCACTATCGCGCACACTCCACCCCACTTGAGAATGAGGCCCACGAACTGCCGCTGGAGCTCTCGGTCCCAGTCCGCGAACTGGACTTTCATCGCCTGCCCTTCGTTCTCCCTCGGGAATGCAATGTCCTACATCCCCTCAGATCAGCTTTCAGCATGAAAACACAAGTGCAGGCTAAGAGTGCACCGGAATCGGCAACTCGAGAAACTCGCACAACGGCGCCCACCCCTTGTCGGCGGTGACGTCCAGCACGAGAAGCTGTGACGCCGGATCGTCGCTTTGCACAAGTTGAAGTGCGCGTTGAATCGCTCCACACCATTCTCGGGAAACTTGCCTGCGAAGAAGACGCCGGTGCGAATGGCACGTTCAGCGCTGCCGTGCGAAGCGGTCGAGATCGGCCCACCAGATCCGATTAGAGATGGCTTGGATCTTGCGAGCTCGTTCGGCGAGAATCCAGGAGAGGTAATAAATCGAGCACTTCTGGGAGAGGAAGATGGTCTGTAATCCTGCGGGTCAGCGGAGTATGTTGCACTTCACGCCTCCCGCCGGCGCCGAGAGGCGTACCTCCTCCGTGCTCCGCTTCCACTTCTCCGCGTCTCGCACGGTTAGTATGAACTTTGCTTCCGGGTAAGCACGGTATAGTTCGACAGGGAACATGCAAGTCGGATAATCCTGCGTCGCGGTGAAGCCGTGCTCGTCGAACAGCGCGTCCCAGTCCCCCCGCGTTGCGGAGCCATCGTCAAGTTCTGGGTTTGATCAACAGATTCAGTACAGGACTAAATCGTGTATCGAACACCTTACTCACTCTTGTAGATCGCAGGCCAGGCTTCCGACCAGTAGTCGATGTCCTTCGGCTGCTCCGACACTGCGAGCCGCAAGACGGTTCAGCGACATGGACATAGCACTCACAAGGCGGGAAGGTCACCGTGAAGAGTCTTGTACCCCAAGATGTCGACTGGAAGCACATTCTGAGGCCAGATGTCAGCAGCAGACGATCGAATGCGGGCGCCGATAACGACGCCACCGGGGAGCGACTCACGAGCAGCCTTGGTCGACCCAGTCCCCGTCCGACCGAGTCCGAGTCCGATCACTTGCATCCCTCGAGCCTTTGGGTGGGTCTTAAAGTCGGCTATGGTGAGAGAGCGGAGGAAACCGGCATTGAGCAAGAGCACATGGATGGGCCAGCGCCGGTATCTTCGAGTCACAATCTCCGGCCGCGTTTGCGGGGGCACGTGACCAGCAAGACACGCATTCTTGTGGACGAGTGCTCGCAGTCGTACCTAAGACAGTTCTGCACATATTATCGTTGCAAGGTGACACGGCGTAACGCAGTCAGTTCCTGCTCCCGATCCCTCCGAGCTGCGATCGCGACCTCGACTCCGACAGTCCTGGCCCCGTTGACGCGGGTAAGGCTCCAGTATCCCACCACTAATGTAAGAGAATGATATGCACTGGGTGGCCAGGGGCCCCGCCCAGACTGATCGACCTCGATGACTGGAGGATGGCCTTGAAGCTTGAGGAGGGTTCGTGGCGGGATGAAGTTTGAAGCTCCACAGCAGCGCCACCGATCACATCATCTACGAAACCCAAATGATTAGTATTTTGCATCGAAAGGGCCACGAGGGCTTGACGCACGGTGAGGTTGGGCATGCCACCGCCAGAGCGCTGCATCCGCTGGAGCGCGGCCATTGCCGTCTCGTTCTCCTTGACGTGAGGTTTCTCGGAACCCTTCTTGGACTTTTTTGCGGTCTTTGAGCCTGCCTGGGCGTTCTGGCGAAGGATGGCGACCGAGTCGGCGAGCGAGTACACAGGCTGCGAAGCGGAGCGTGAGTACTTTGTGCGAAAGTCGGCGCGGGGAGCGGTGAAAACGTACGACCTGGTAGTTTGGACTGAACAGGGGAGATTTGGAGGACGACGAGTCGAAGAGTGACTCGGAGGTGGGGCGAAGCGGCGCTGACGACGAGGTCGATGAGAACGACGCCTTGGACGTGTTCGATTTGAAGAAGAGCATGCTTGTGTTTGGGGTTGCGCCGGGTTGGTAGAGGTGGAGGTGAATGTGAGAGGATGAAGGAGACGAGACGAACCCAGGAGACGGCTGACTGAAATATGGAGCGGAGGTCGGAGGGCTGGCTCGGAGCCGTCGGAAGTCCGGGTTCGATCAATGTCAAAAGTCTCCCGATGTGACTCACCCTGGTCCGTGACTCGTCTGGATCGTCTTGGCACATCCCGTTCGTTGCGATTCCATCTCAATCCACGATTGATGGCGTGGGGCTCGTTCGTGGGCAAGGTGACTCGACGAGGTCCCGCCGGTGGGTCCTGCCCTCAAAGGTGCCTCGGGAAGGGGGATCGCACCAAGCACACCATCCCAGGGCTGAATACGGCATCATTGTACTTCTCCCTGGTCCCCCTGCCGGAATAACGGAGCTCCGCCGCCGACGATTGGAACATTGGATCCTGGAGCGCACTGAGCCCCTCTGCACTGACAGTCGCGCAGGACACAGAGCACACTCGGAGGTAAGCTGAGAGGGCTTTGATGTGATCCAACGACCGGGGCCGGGGCCCGGTTTCGTACGCAACTGCTCCTCGGCGTCCTTCGTTCAACAACGGGGACGTTCCTTCTCCCTCATCCGCACCCCACAATGCGAAAGATCGCACTTCTCGACTACTTGCGCTTGCTGTTGATATCCACGCTGGTCGGGAGGGCGGCTGGTGTCGCCAGTGTCGCCGGTGTGCAGAAACCGTTGGTCGCGACACAGGCGGCCCCCATCGTGTACGCGATCCTCATCTTCTTGCAGCGATGGATCGACATATTAATCTTTCGAATGTTTTAGTGCCCAGTACTGGCCAGGTGTGTACTCAAGAACGTGGTTCAGGACGCCACTGACCCCCACACGCGCGAGGTCAGCGTACAAATCTGACATCCAAGCGCCTCCGATGTTCCCGTGGGCTTCAACAGACGTGGCATACTACTTCGTGAGCTACTTAAAGCGCATCAACGCACTCAGTACTGAATCGCCTCGCAGGTGCTTGCGACGACGGCGACGGGGCTCACCCTCCCGGCAGGCCAGAGTGAAGCGGACGTGATGAGCTTTGTCCAGCAAGCACACTCCAGTAATAATCCTCGTGTCTGATTTAAACCTGCTGCACCACAAGCTCACGCTGATGGCTTCGCAGATCAGGTCATCGCTTCCGTTTCGATTGGCGGTGCGCTGGATTCTGTGCGGTGGGGAACTAAACGCTGATGTCAAATCCAGGATGGGGAGGAGGTGTTTTCTTCAGTGATCTTGTCTCCACACCCACCAAGTGTGCGGCGTTTGCCCAGAGTATCAAGGCCTTCATGGTCAAGTACTCTTTCGACGGCGTAGACCTCGGTAAGTCATTGTTTCACAGTGGGGAAGCTCGCTAATCCTGTTGTACTCATGGGAAGATTGGGAGTATCCGGGGAGTACCGGGATCGGATGCAACAGCCGCTCCCCCGCCGATTCGGCGAACCTGCTGGCGTTCCTCGCGATCCTGCGAGTGGCTCTGAGCAAAACAAAGCTCATCACGGCCGCTGTGAATCCCGCTGGTTTTGTTGGTGCGGACGGGAATCCACTCGCAGACTTTGCGCCGTACGCACGTTACCTCAACTTCATCAATATCATGTCATATGATTTTAGGTACGCCTCGGGTGATGGTGGAAGTTCCGACAGTGTCAAGCCGCTGATTACTTCTCTTTTTACCACAGTGGTCGATGGTCGGCTGGAACTGGGCCCAACTCACCACTGCAGACTTGCGGTGCCGCGGGGAGCGTCGCGCAGTCCGTCTCGACGTGGGTGTCGCGCGGCTTCCCAGCGTCGCAGATCTTGCTGTGCGTGTCCTTGAGTGTTTCACGAGATTCTGTTTTAACACTCGCTTTCTGCAGGGGAATCCCGGCGTACGGGATCTCGTTCACGACGCAAAGCGCGACGCTGGTGCAGACGAACGTTGGCGGCTACGCCACCGTAATGTACCAGCCCGTCACATCCGTGACCCCGAAAGGTGCCCTATTGAGCCAAAGTTTACTCTTCTAACCGAGACTTACTGACTTTGAATCCGTCAGGCGACGTCTACGACGTGTACTCGACTGCCGCCGATGCGTGCGGCACCGCGGGGACCGGGTTCAACGGCATCTGGCAGTACAAGACGCTCATCTCGGGTGGAGTAGGCTCCCTTGAATCTTTTATCTCAACTGAGAGCTCACGATCTGCTTTCACCCAGATCCTCTCTGCGGACGGAAGCCGTGGGATCGGAGGCTACACCAAGCACTTTGACAACTGCACCCAGACGCCGATCCTCTTCAATCCTACGACTAAGGACTTTATATCATACGAGGACAGTCAGTCTGCGATCGCCAAGACGGTGTGTTCTAATGTTCTTCACCTTCTATCGGCCACTGACCGCCCTTTGCAGGATTACGCACTACAGATGGGGCTTGGGGGCGTGTGAGCATTCCGATTGTCCTATAGAAGTATGGATCTTTACAAGGTTTCTCCACAGCTTCATCTTCGACTCAACCGGGTTCAACGAGCAGGTCCTAACCGCGATCCAGACGACGCTGGCTGCGCAGGGGAGTTGAGGGGTCACTAGGCAGCGCCAGCGGATTCGATATCTTTACAGCTTGTATGATATGGATATAGACATCACAGCGAGTGCTGCATGTGTATCTGACTTTCAGGCGCCCAAGTGCCAGACGAGATTGCCAGCACCCGGTTGCATCACCGTCCCATTCGTCGAAGCTCAGCCGTCTCGAGCTTTCCTAGGTCGTGATACTGATTTAATATCGCCACATTATTTCTGGAAGACCTGATCGCACCCCAAAGTCCCACTGCTCCATCACTTCCATCTCCAAAGTGCCACGCACGCGTGCAGATGCCTCGTACTTCTTGTGTGATTGGCCGATTGGCAATACTTTGGCTCAACCTCTTCACACTGAAGGATGCTAGAGGTGTACTGGCGCTCGACGGGGTACCCGCTGCCCACTCTGAGGTGAGTACGACAAGGAGGACGACGCCGCTTCTTAGCGACTCCTCTTTCCATCGGGAACTGTCAGCCGAGCTTCTGAATTCACCATCTGCCGAACTTATAAATTCACTAATGTCACAATGCACACATCAGATGTACTCCACCACCGTCCCCCGCGCCGCCAGCAGCTCCGCAATGCGCCCGCCGACCACCTGAAAGTCAACTCCCCACCGGAAGCCCAATCGCAGCGTCTCCAGCTTCTGGAGAGCTATGTCACACTCAAGTGCGCACATTAACGCCTCGACGGCACCCTCGCTATGGTGCGCGAGTGTGAGCGACCTGAGCGGGTGGCCGACCGCGACGACGAGGACCATGACCCACTCGCTCTAAGCCACATGCAGGCGAAGGTCGACGAGCGCTGGCGAGGACAGTATGACTTGTCGTCCATTATTGAAGCCCGAATCGTGAATCGTGAGCTGGAGCTGCGATGTGAATGAAAGTCACATTCCCAACATTCAGAATTTTAAGAACACTATCACACATGGTTCGAGGCGGCGCCCAAGTTCCGAACGCCCCACCCACGGGAGCGATTGAAACCTGGGGAAACTTCCCGGGAATCGTCCCGGAAGCGATTCCCAGGATCCGCCGGTACGCAGCCTCGAATCCCGGGACAGCTCAGACTTCGCTCGCTTACTCGCGCTCACGGCGTCCTTTCTTACCTCATTACACCCACCATCCTCCCAATACATCAATAACCACTGTCCACACTTCTCACGGGCGTGGTGCGTCAACGCTCTGGTCTTCGAGGAGGTCCCTCCGCGAGCGGAGCAGAGGACGCTGCCGGAGTCCGAGCGCGACGACGGCCTCCACCTCTGCGCACCCACACTCGGAAGCTCGAGCAGCGCAGCTAAGGGGTGCTGCTTGGCTCAGCGCAGATACGTATTGGGCGTGTACCGATCCAGAGAACGCGCAGGTGACCGGTGAGGCGAGGCGGCTGCGACTCGACAGGAGAGGGGGATGCTGACGAGAGGTCCACCACGTCCATCGCGGACAAGGCGTATATGTGAGGCTTGCAAGTAGATCTTTCATGTGGTTGTTTGCGCGAACAGTCCGATATCGTGCCCAATCGAGCTCGTCGCCGACGTCGCCTTGCTGCGGGCGACGGTGGCGACGACAGACAATCAAGTCGGGCGCGCCGCTTGCGTGGCGTCACGGCACCCTAAAGCCACATATGTTCTCCTTTTGAAACGACACATATACACCTGTAGGGTTGTAAAAGCCGGGAAATTTCCCCAGGATTCTGACCTTCCGGCACCCACGACGCCCTCCCGAATCCGATGCACCAGTCGACCTTGGCCTCGAGAGGGTCCTCTCCACGATCCTGAAGAACTACGTTCGGTTGCAACTTTGGATTTGCTATCAATGTTGATACAGAGGTGCCTTCAAACAGCTCGCGAACGTTCGTTGGAGGGAGGCGGTGTGTCAAGGGCATGGGGAGGACGATTGTACCACGAAACGAAGGAAGTACGAGATGCACAAAGGGCGTGTAGGGGTAGGCGAAACAGTGTAAGAGTGCAAGGTGACTGAAGGAAACGGACGGGAACAAGAGGGAGGTCACCTGCGGCCGGAGGCGACGGACCACAGGCCGCGCGAGAGAGCGCCGATGATGTCGCGCGCGGTGCCGGCGACGTCGAGGCCGCGGCCGACGATGCCGGTCTCCTCCTCGTCGTAGTAGCCAAAGCCGTAGTCGTCCGTCTGGACGCGCGGGTTGTCGACCGAGGGCCGCGTGCCGTCCTCGCTCATGCTGCGCGCGGCGCGGAGGAGCGACCGGCGCGCGTACGACGGCGCGTTCGATTCGTCGGACCAGGGCGTCGAGGCGAGGTCCGCGGGCGTGAGCGCGGGCGAGTTGGAGAGCGACTGGAGGTCGACCGCGTGCGCTTCTTCGTCCGTCGTCGTCGACGAGGCCGGCTTGGCGGGCGACGGCTGCCGATATCGCGGGGCGGGAGCGGGCGGGGATGCTTCGGGAGCAGTCTTTGCGGAGACTGGGCCCGGCACGAGCGGTGGTGACGAGTCGAGCACGAGCGTCGAGGGCTCGCCTGGCTGGACGACGATGGGCGGCGGGCGGCCGTTTGCCTTGCCCGTACCAGGCGAGACGCTGTGTGCGCCGACCATCGAGGGCAGCGTGGCGTCCTCGAGCGTCTCGTGGGCGATGACGGGGCTCACTGGCTCGCTTACCGACTCGACCTGGGGCACGACGACCGGCTCATCGTCGTCGTCGCCCGCGGCGGCCTTGCTCGTCTCCGTCTCGCTCTCGCTGCTCGCCTCGGGTAGGTCTGGCATGAGCCGCGATCCAGGCATGCCGCCCGCGAGCGTGTTGAGCGCGTCCGAGCTCCCGCCGCGCCGCGACCCAGGGATCCCGATCGGGCGTGAGCCAGAGCTCGAACCGGCCTGCACGAGCGAGACGTACGACGACGCGGGCGAGAGGCTGCTCCGGCGGTCGGCGGACGCGCTGCGCTCGAGCGACGACGAGGAGCCTCGACTGGCGCTCCGCCCGCGGCCCTCGCGGTCCCGGTCGCGGAACTCCTCCGAGCCAGCACGTCGCACGGTCGGGCGCGACTGGGGCGACGTCGCTCCCGAGCCTGGTGGCGAGGCGATCGGGCTACCGGCACCGAAGCGTGCGCCCTGCGTCGACGATGGCGACGACGACGACGAGATGGCATCGTCCGCCGAGGCCGAATTCTCGCGCGACCGGGGCGGCGGCTGGCCCTTGAGGATGCTGCGCTTCGAGGGCTGAGCGGATGCTGAGGGCGAGGGTGCGTGGGGGCCTCGGATTGGCGCGGGCGAAGCGGGGGACGATGAAACGGACGGGTTTGCGCTCGAGCGGCGCGAGTGGGACGGCGACGATTCGGTCGAGGTGCCGCTCGAGTGCGTCGGGGAGGGCGCATAGGGGTTGTACGAGGACGGGGTCGAGCTAGACGCGGGCGAGGATGAGATGTATGCGGTCGGCGGGCCGGTGGTGGTCGTGCCGCCCTGGTAGTTGTTGTGCGAGGTGCCGACGAGGTGCTGCGAGCCGTACTGGGCCGTGTCGTACTCGTCGGCGACCATGACGTCCGGGCCGTTGAACTGTGGTAAGAGGGAAGGGAAAGGAGCGAGAGAGGGAGAGTTTCAGGATTCGCAAAGGAACGGGTTCCAGTGCAAAGGCGGGCTCAACTCACGTAGTCAAACCCCATCGCGTAGTCCTCATCGTCGTCTTCCGGGTCCCACTGCGAGCCCATCTGCCCCGCGATGCCCCCCGCGTAGTCGTACGGTTTCCGCCCGCCCGCCGGCTGCGACGCTGGCCGGGTCGTGTACGTCGCGACGGGCTGCGTGTACGGGTTCCGCCCAGGTTGCTCGTCTCCGGCCGCAGCGGCAACGGCTGCGGCCTTGCCCGACGCGGCCTCGCTCGCCGTCGGGGGATGGTCCTGGTACACGACCGCGGGGCTCGGGTGCGGCCACAGCTCGGTGCTCTTGAGCGTCGTCGGGCCGAGCCAGACGATCGTGTGCGGCTCGCGCTCGCGCTCGGTACTGCTCCGTGTGCGCGTGTGGCTCGGGCTCATCGCATTCGGCCCAAAGTTGGCCACGCGCGGGCTCGAGCGGAACGTGAGCACGTCGTCCTCGTCGTCGCCGTCGTCCGAGTCGTCCGAGCTCGACGCGGTCGCGGACGGGTACTTTTGGGCCTCCTCGGTCGAGTCGACCGCGATGCACTGCTCCACGCGGTGGTTGAAACTGATGTGCCGTCGCCCCGTGGCCGACGCGGCGGACGACGACGAGTCTGACGTGAGCGCGCGGTCAGGCGAGCCGCCGCGGGGCGAGTGCGTCTGCGAACGCGACCCGCCGGTCGAGTTCGTTCGGCGCAGGTCCGCCGCGGAACGTGACGACGGCAGGCCCGCGCCCGCGTGGTCGAGCTCGTCGATGCTCTCGAGCACGGGCGACGCGGGTGTGTTGGGCGGGAGGAGGATGTCCGAAAGCGAGCGGTACTTGAGAATCGGCTTGCTCGCGATCGCCGGCTTGCGGTGGGGTGCCTTCTTCGTGCCCACGGGTGTGGCAGCCTTTGGTGCACCAGCGGCTGAGCCAGCAATCTTGGCGGCCTTCGCCTGGTCGGCCCGAGCATCCGAGAGCGACCGCAATGGCTCGAGTCCGAGGCGCTCGGAGGCGGTTGCGACGCGCGGTGGCGGGACGGCGTCGACGGCCGTGTGGAGGGGCCCGTAGAGCCAGGTGACGTCGCTGTCCTTGAGCCTGCAGAGTTCGAGAGTCGTCCAGGAAACAGCAGTGCAGCAGCGTGGGCGCGAGTAGGGGGTGGAGGCAAGTGGCGATGCCGTCAGCGCTCCTTTCTCGGGCACCCGACAGGCAGGTGGGGGATCACGCGCGCTCGACGCCACGCTCGCCGGAGGATCACGAGCAAAGCGAGACTGACCAGTTAAGCGTCTCTGGACTGATCGTCTTCAAGTTCCCGCGCTGTTTGGCCCAGGTGCGCCAGCTGGCGTTCTCGAGGCGGACGCCGTTTGCGATCTCGCTCTTGTGCCTTGTCATGGCCTTCCAGCTGGTCCAGACGTCGTCCTCGGCCCAGTCATGCGAGAGGTAGTCGACGCAGATCGACGGCAGGCGGGTCGTGATGCCGAGGTCATCTGGGGCGGGCCCGTTGTGGCCCTGGGGCAGCTGCGAGACGTTGTATGGGTACGCGGGGATCACGTTCGACGGGTGGTGCACATGATTCACTGGAGTCGACGCCTCAGACGCCGTCGACGGGAGCGACGGCGTGGGGCTCGACGGGCTCAGCGACGGCGCGGGCGATGAGGTCGAGGCTTGGGTCGGCGACCGTGGGGACGCCGCGAGGATCGCGATCGCGGGCGAGCCACCGGCCGACGGGGGCCCGGGTGGGCTCGAACGCATCACTTCCGCCATGTTGTGGTGCGAGGCGAGTGCACGGGCGCGGGGGGAGACTACTCGAGCGTGGCGAGCGTCGAGCGGGGAAGGGCAGCCGGAGCGGGGAGGCGGCGGCAGGTGGCGACCTCGGACAGCTGCTCGGCTCTGCTCACGCACAGGATCTCGCCTGGGACACACACCGGAAGGGTCAGGAAAGGTCGGACTGGGGCACGCGCGCTGAACGCCTCCAGTCCTGCTGACCTCGGCTGCGATTCTCGGCTCGTCTCAAGCGGCGCCGCGCTCCGCTCGGGCTCGTCTGGGGTGCGTCTCGGTCGGGGTAGGTGGCCTCGGGGCGTCGGATCGGTTGAGCGAAGGCGACGGTGCGGGAGAGGCCAGCGACGAAACCCAGGCGCTGTGATCGATGTGGCCATCACCGGCTCTGCCCGATCCACCCCGGCCGGCCTCAGACAGTTTATCCAGCCTTCGCCTCACTTGTCGCTCAGGCGCGCAAATAAATAATACCCTACTTCATTGAGACTGAATCCAGTCGTAACGCCAAGTCACTGGTGCGGGATCCTCGTCTTCTCAGGCGCTCATAAACTGCGCGAACGCAAATGGAGTCCGACGCCCCTGGGCGCGGTGAGGCGGCAGGGAGAGTGCTGACCCCAGGAGTATACCAAGCAAACGTCCAATCGGGTCTGCCCCCTCGGATGCCCAGAATGAAGGAAGGCACCCGCGCTACGCACAACGAAACGTTCAAAAGCCGGCCGCCGTGCGAAGAGCGGTGCGCCGTCCTCGCCGCGCCGTGCGAAGGATCACCGACAGCGCAGCTGAGTTTTCGTTTGGGGCACCAGAAGTTCATTTCTGGTCTTTAAGTGAACGGAGAGAAAGCTCATTTAACAGGTCGTTGCGCGCAAGAGGATTTGCGGCCGTCGCGATTGGACGGACTGTGCCGCAAGCCTGCACCAAAGTCGGCGGGGTGGAGGTGGTGTGGTCATTCCGATGAGCGTGTCAGCTCGACTCGTGCTCATCGATCCGAAGTGCACCCCCGACGGATCTCCTTTGACGCTGCCGATAGGGAGGAGCGGGATCGTCGGCGTCGCGAGACAGTCCAGGGGTGCGCTCGCTCGCACGGGGTGCGCCAGGTGAGAACGTCGAGACGGCATCACAGGTTTTGCTTCCATCTCGGCTTCATCCTAGCTTTCGGCGGGGTACGGGCATCCAGCGGGGTGGTTCATCCGTGCGAAGCGCCGACGGATGGGTGCGGAGGGGGTCTCACGAGCTCGACGTCGACCGCTACATACACGAACAATCCCGCCTGCTTCCAAAGTTCTTATTTTTTGGTTCCTCCCCTTCCTGCACCAGTACCGCCCCCATACTCCCTCGAGTCGGCGGCGGAGGCCTTGCGGGCAAGCCAGTCCAGAGGCTCGGCGCATGAAGCTCCGCTGCACCCCGCCTTCAGGTCCAAATCGTCGGATGGGCTTTTGTCAATCAGCTTTAAAGGGAGGAAGGCCGGCGAGAGCTGCCAAAGAGTGCTCCTAGTGCATCAATGTCGACGCGTCGACGTTGGATGTGGAGGTCCGCGGAGGTCGCCGGCGCTGTCTGATCGAAGGTAAGAAGGCCCATTGGTGAGCCAAGCTAATTTTACATGAATGAAGAGACTACGTATCTCGGATGTACAGTACTTGGATAATGGGGCGAGAAATGACTGCAACGCGCACCCTCGCTTTTGTGCACCATCAGCCGTCGTTATCGTTTGTCCA
>ERZ1463038.478-NODE-478-length-13824-cov-15.433655_pt1 | contig 13824 bp, 21 predicted proteins | sample MGYA00564479_ERZ1463038 | MGnify/ENA primary metagenome ERZ1463038 (study PRJEB39244, sample SAMEA3635134) | Helicobacter pylori | study: EMG produced TPA metagenomics assembly of PRJEB11511 data set (Assembly of a 5300-year-old Helicobacter pylori...
TACTGTCGATTCCACGTTAAAAGTATTGACCAAGTCTCCCAGCAGTCTAAGTATACCTTGTTCAAGCTCCCAGGGTACGAGACCGACTCCCTCGAGCCGTGGATCAGCAACAAGACGAATGCGCTGCACCTCGGTGTAAGCCTTTGCTCCTCAAGGGCAGTCACGGTCGCTGACGTATACCAGTAGCTTCTATCTGGAGCAGCCGCCGGACTTAACATGGCAGGAGAGGAAATGTCTGCTCAGCTCGCCATGCCGTCGTACAACTTGACCGCGATCAACACCATTGCTCAAGCATTGACGGCAACCACCGGTGCTCTGGACACGTAAGGGCTGGTTTTATTGCATGTTCATAGGGTTCTTACGCACATCCAACCCTCAGGCATCTAATTTACTTCAATTCGCTGTGCCCGACGTCCGCGGGTGGGGGCAATTATTCAAAGGCGTCGCCGACCTTTGCGGCTCAGGTCACCAAGGACTTCGGTTCGTACGAGAAAATGATCACTGCGCTCAACACCGAGACGATGGAGGTCCCAGGTACGCAGTCTCGCACTAAATCGCAATGGCTGGCTGGCTCACTGATTTCCTGGTGGACCCAGGGGCGGGCTGGGGCTGGTTGGTGTACGATACCAAGATCAAGGCGTTAGACACCACCTACACGATGAACGACGATCTCTTGGAGCCCACCCTGCTGCCCATCCTCAACATTGACATCGTAAGTTCTCGCCCTTGCCGTTTCGTTGCGACTAATTGCTTCATGTTCTGCAGTGGGAGCACGCATTCTTCCTTGACACTTTCGACAACCACACGCTCTATCTATCGAACCTCGAGCACATCTACAACTGGTCCTACGCTTCGGAGGTCTTTGCCAACATCACGATGGCTTGAGATGGGATAGCTTGCTGGTAAAACCGGCACTTCGTGAACCCGTTGTGCGCCAGATTCAACCATGCAGGTAATCACAAACGAGCACAACTACGGCACTACTGGCCCTTAAAAACGTACCTTAGGGTCGCGCCGCGGCGTCGTTTGGCGATCTGTGATAAATTGACCATCACATCCTTCCTCCAACTGTGATCAAACTCTTTCCATTGTCAAGAGACTTCCGAAAGGTCGCAGTGCTCGGACGACGCTGCCGGATCCGCGAACGTCGTTGTTCGTTTGGTAGCGCTCCGCGACGATGAAGGCGGCGCGGAGCATGCCCGTTGCGGTGGACGACCAGTCGCCCAGCTCCTTGCTCAATTCCTTCTCATTAGCTGGGGGGAATCCTTTGGGTGGAACCCACTGGCGGATGACGTCGGCGTCGCACGCGTCGTCGCCGGCGCCGACGCTTTTTTTTACTTCGTGCTCGCGAGTCTCGCCGTCGTTTCACGCACACTGGTCAGTGTTGATGGTAAGGCGATGGATGGAAGAGAGGAAGTGGGGTAGTACTGATATCTCGTGAACGTCACTTGACCTGAGCTCGAGAGTTTGAAGGAGTGGGGCATCGAAGCCGATGAGGCGAGGTAGGACGCGGTGGCGTTCGAAGGTGCGTCGACAGTAAGGTGCTTGAGGTTTGCAAAGTGGGTTGATTTAAGACCGATTGTATGGACGTCTGTGCTCGACTTGATGTGGATGCTGAGATGTTCCACCTTCGTCGCCACAGGGTTATACGTTCCGCCAGGTGTCTGCCGAGCGAGCGCGGCCTTGCAACCTTTGCGTCGCGATCCTGAGTTGAGTCGAGGCCAATATGCTTTACTTGAAGTATCAGCTATGAGCGCCTTTGGGACCGCCGACTGCAACGTACGGCATGAAAGTAAGAGGGGTGAGAGGCCCCCCTGAAAACCCGGTGGTGAAGGACGGATGTCTTACTCGCGATTGACCACCCCGGTTCGCCACTCGATGATGGCGTAGCAGGTGATCAGCCAGAGCGAGCCCCACGCCCAGCTCCAGTCGAGGTCCAGTGACCACCCACCAGCACGCCCCGTCGCCCAGCAGGCCCGCGCGCGCGCCCCGCCCCGCCCATCCTCATCTCAGCCAGCACCGCCAGGCAGCAAACCGGCGACGGGCGGGATGGCCCAGATACCCCAGCTCGGCTCGCGGTGGCCCGAGTGGGCAGGCTGGGCTTCGTTCAAGTTGTGTTTTGCCCGTGCAGCGCGTGAGTCCCGCTTCCTGCGCGCGCCGCCCTCGTTCTCGCCCCCCCATAGCTCGGAAGCCCCTCCTATCCCACGGTGCGACCTGGGCCGGATACGCGCGATGGAACGCTGGGAATGCTGGCGACGAAGCAGATCTGACGGATCTGGAGCTTGCATCTGGAGACTGGGAAGCGGAAGACCGGAGAAGGCGGACGCTGAGGAGCCTGTTACTCCGCGGATACGAGTGTCGCAGCTGCCAGCCCGACGTTGGGACGGATCTTTTGCAAAGTTGGACACTTTGTGGGGGGTTCCGGGCTCTTCCGAGCTGCTCCTGAGCTGCTCGTACCGCTGAGATCAGTGGCCTGCGCACTTCCTCGGTAGCTCAGCAAACGCGGAGCGGAGTCACGACAGCGCCATCTTGAGGGCCGATCTGCGAGATCGAACGTCGGCTCTCCTTAAGGATTCCAGCAGTCGGACATTGCAGCAATATCAGTCCCTATCGCGGTCGCCCCGCAATCTCCTCCGCCATCGTAGCCCGATACATGCCTCGGTCTGTGCTGACGCTCGCACCCCTCTCGCAGTTGAACAAGGCTTCGTACCCACTTCGCCAAAGACACGCCACGAGAATGGCGCATCACTCGTCTACGGATGCGACTTCACACATCCGGACTCGCAGGCCAAGTGCTCGTACCGCTCTAAGCTAGTTTGGGACGACGGCGCTGGCGAGGACGTCGTTGTCGAGGCCCACACGGTGCACGACCACCCGCTCGACGCTTTGGATCCGCTGGAAACCCGAGCGAGGACGGAGAAGATTGTCGCGGAGCTGCGCATCGAACAGGTGCGTTTCGGGTTAGCCTCCATGTGGGGGTGGGAGTGGAGGTCCGGGCAGGAGCTGACTGGCCGCGATGTGGAAAACACAGGACAAGCGATGGGAACTGTACTGCCAGCAGGGAGCGACCTACGTCCGTCGAATAGAGGAGGCCGCCGCGCTCGACCAGCATCGGCGCCAGGCGGCCGACTCGGACGGCGGCAGCACCCGCTCAACGCACTCGCGCGCCGGCAAACGAGCTCGCGCATCCTCCGAAACGTCATCTTCGATCTCTGTGAGGTCCTTCCGTGCTTCCATCCATGATTCCGCGCTGACTTGGACGCCAGCCCCCGTCGCCACCCGCACAGTCGCTCCCATCACCCACCCCACACAGCGTCGAGCTTCCCGAGCTCAACGCCTCCTTCCCCGACGTCGACTCGTTCCGCAACACCGTCACCGCCTTCGCTTCCGAGCAAGGGTTCAAGGCCTGGGTCGCAGGCGGCGCCCACGGTGCCCCGCGCTGCCGCATGATCTGCTCCATCTCGCGCAAGGCCGGGCCCGGCGAGACCAAGTGCGCGTTTTCGGTCTCGGTCCGGCAGACGGCGCCGGGCAACGTCTGGATCGTCGACGAAGTCGAGCCGCAGCATACGCACCCGCTGCCCTTGGGCGCCGCGGGGAGCGCCGAGGTCGAGAGCCCCGCGCCGCGCTCCGTGCATCAGCCCAACACGCCCAGCGAGGCCGGCAGCGTCAAGCGCAGGCGAAGGCGCGGAAGCTCAAAACCGAAGCCGAAACCACAGCTCGTGCAGCGTCAGCCGAGCGAGCCGTACGAGGAGGACGAGATGGACATCAGCGAGATGGACCGCCAGGACGAGGACGGCGTCGTGTGGACGCCGCGCGCGTTCAGCATCCGCGACACGGAGAAGATTGCACGACTGAATCGGGTTTGTCACACTTCTGGCTAGTATACAGCCCAGCAGCTCACATAGGCCCGCTCTTTAGAAACCGCCGCTCCTTCCCGTCGCTTCGTACAACTCGGAGGCGTCCTTCAGCGTCCTCGCGATCCGGATCGGCGCCTCGGCGATCGCGGAAGGCTTCCACGTCATGCCGATGCTATGCGACGACAAGGACTACCGGCAGCTGGCGTGCACGACGCGCGGGTGCCACTGGGTGCTCACCGCCCGCAAGCGCGGCAACGTCTGGCGCCGCGACGGCTCGCTGAGCTCGCACTCGCACCCGACGAAGCCCAGCGCCGGAAGTCCAGGATCGTCATCGCGTGGGACGGGCCGCGACGATGACGATGACGACGAAGGCGAGGACGAGGACGAGGACGTCATGGAACGTCGCGGCAAGCGTGGCAGGCGCGACAGCAACGCCACGACCGCCACCGGAGCCGAGACGGACGACTCGAGGAGCGCGTCCGGAGCACCGAGAGGCGGCGGCAGCAGGGGCGGACCCGCACCGACGTCGCGCCCGATCGTCAAGCTCGAGGCGGTCGACGACGACTTGCAAGGCGCCCTCGACGACAACTCAACCGCGCACGACGGCCTCTTCTCCCGTCTCCGCGGACACTTTCGAGGATACGACGCCTCCGCCGCCCATCTCGGCGACACCAGCCTCAACGCCCAGTGGGCCGCCGGCGCGCAGGAAGCGCATCGGCCCGCCGCCGTCAGGTGGTAATCCAGGTGGATCTTGGACTCCCCCGATTGTGATGGGAGTCCCGGTGAATAAAATCCGGTCTCGTTTGTTTCACCACCCTTGTTCTCTCTCCGTGCCCTCATACCCCTCGCTCGCTCGCAACCACCTGTAGACCGCTCCCCCTCCTCCATTCATGAAGACACTAACATCAGAGTCTGTGCAACCACCTCTTAACTTCGCTGGCATCCGTTACGCTTCTGGGGCAATGTCGATTGCATTGTCGCGGAAGCACTGGGTCTGCGATCTGCTTTCGTCCGCCTCATCCATAGCCACGGTGCTCAAGAAGAGTCAACCTTCGCTGCTTCACAATGCATAGTACGGATTGCTGATGATTTCGATGCCAGCAACACTCCTGATAGATCGACGTTAGCTGGCCATGCCATGCTGGATCCGGAGTCCGCCTGGACACTTTTCACGCGCAGCTCAAGATCACCACTACTCGCTCCAACCACACGGCTCTCTCAGCCGCCGCCCCTCAGAAGGATTGCTGCCGTGTTCGGAGACACCGACAGCCGACCGAGCCGACTCAGCTCAGCGTTGACGCCCACGGCACGCCCCGCTCCTCGCGTGAGCGACGCGTCGACCGTGTCGACCACGTCCACGAACCCCGCTCCACTCATTTCTCCCGCTCGCAACTCTTCACTCTACGACCCTGAACCCGCCATACAGGCCGAGCATTCGAGCGCGAAGCGCAAGCGCGAGGTCGAGGAGGCGAAGGACGAGCGCGAGGCGCAGAGGGCGAGGCTCGACAATCAGGACGAAGCGCGGGAGAAGGCGAGGCAAGAGGGCGAGCCACTCGAGGAAAGTGACAGGCCAGTGACGAGGAGCACTCGGCAGGCGAGGAATATCGGGAAGGATGGGTGACTCAGAGACTCGAAGCTTTCGCACGACCGGCACTACTGTACAGAAGAGCAGCTTTCAAGTTTGATTCCGGTCACAAACAACACACCTCTGTTGGGCTCCTCCGACTGCACCAATTTCGATATACTGCCCGCGACCATCCATCCAAGTTCGTCCGGTTACGCCGCTTGCAGCGCTCGGCCGAGAATTGCCGGCTCCGCTCCGCCTGACGTCGACTCGGCTTCAGCTCGCTCCTTTCTTCCCAAACACCATGTTCGCCCCCGGCCCCAGCTCCACCACGCCTCCAGCCTACACTGCCGCCTGGGAGGTGCCGATCCCAGTGCCGACGCTGAAGCACTCGTTCCGGCTCGCGTGCGACCTCGAGGCCGTGCGCTCGCTCGGAGAGGGGGTGCACGGCGATGGAAGCCAGTGCGTAAGCGTCGTGATCGACTTGAGAAGGCGGAGCTGATGTTCTCGCAGGATGAACTGGGTCAACTTCACGGGCGGACGCTTCGAGGCGTCGTGGGGGTCCGGGGAGGTGGTGTGAGCCGCTTGCTCTCATCATGGTCGACCCTGGAAGTACTCCAGCTTACTGATGATCACAACTGCAGAGCTGGAGGCCAGGACTCGCAGATCCTGCTCTCCACTGACCACCCGTCCGCACCACTCTCTGCATTGCTCTCGACGCGGTACTTGCTCAAGACATCCGACCCTATTCCCGTCTACATTCAAGTGCAGACACGAGGCTGGAGAACGGGTCCGAAGGAGGTCCTGCAACGGCTTAGCGACGCCGCGAAGGAGGGCTCGACAGTCACGTTGCCTTCCCCCGACGAGTACAAGTTCCGCTTGACGATCGAGTTCACCGTGCGTCTGCTTTTCTATGCCTTGTGAAGGAAACTCAATCGCGGTTGTGCCGCAGACGGACGCGAAGAATGAGAAGTACGCCTGGTTGAATCAGGCGATCTGGGTCGCGAGTGGCCTGCGGTCCGGCCGTCAAGGTGCGTTCCCACTACTTCCTCCGGATGACAGCGGTATCACTGACTCGGTAACCACATCAGTAATCTATGATGCGTACTTGATCGAGTGATGCGGCTAGAATCAGGTGCTGGCTGGCCGGCGAGTGGCCTTGGCGACGGATGGTCTAGTCGCCTCGCAGCCCTGGAACAATTGAATTTTAGCAATCACAGAGTGCTGGCATGCCTGTGGCTGGCACAGCGCCCAGGCTCTGCCGTGTGGATCAGGATGGGCTTCGCGGACGCCAGAACGGCGTCGCGCGACACCGAATAGGATGTGGGGTCGCCGGCGAGCTCGTGCCACGGGGGACCGCTTCTCGTGCTGAAGCTCGACGTGCGATGTTCCTTCCCGTACGTTGAGAGGCCGAAGGCAGTCTCCCGGCGAGCACAGAACGGGAGCGCGCGATGCACATCCCGCTCTCCAGTAGACACCGCCTCCTCGATCCGAATGGTGCTTGGTCAGCTCCACCTCTCCAGCGCCCCCAGTCTCTCCGAAGTCTCGACAAACGGCAACCAGTTTGAGTGTATTTCCGACGAGCCTGCGGCCTCCTCTACGGGTGCGTCTAGTGGGCGGCGGTGGGCTGGTGGGCGGCCTCGGCCTCGAGGAGCTGGATGTACTCGGACGCTCCGAGCTGCTCGGTGCCCTCGACGGCGGCAGCGGCGGCGCTGACGGCCGAGGCGGGGGCGTCGACGGTCGGGATGTCGCTGCGAGCGGCAAGTGGGGGATGTCAGCTCGTGCTGCCTCGGAGACGGCTGGGGACTGCGATCAAAGCAGTAAAGGGGCCTTGAGCTGTACACGAGGCGCCTGTGCGCGCCCGAGAGGTGCTCGCCTCGTACGGCCCTCCGCTGCAGGTGCGTAGGCGGCCCGAACCCAAGTCCCCCGCTCCCACCTCACCCCGAGGCTCTCGCAAATCCTTGCGCCAGCCGAGTCGGTAATGGATCGACTCACGCGTCGTACGCGTCGAGCTCCTTGGCGAGGGCAGCCGAGTCGAGCGAGACGGGCGCGGCGGGCGCGACCGGGGCCGAGAAGGCCTTGACGGTTCCGAGGTCGTGGGCCTGTCGCGGGTGGATCGGTCGTAGGTTGAAGAGTGTAGGGATCGGGGCAGGAAGCAGGAGATGGTCGGGAACGGGTAGGAGAGATGCCGAAGGTGCAGGTGCGGGTTGGGGGTCAGCGCTCCGGAGTGTGCAGCGTGGCAGCGCGGAACGGGCAACGCACGACGGCCGAGGGCTTGTACGCCTTGAGCTCCTTGATGTAGAGCTCCTGCACCAGGTCTGCGACGTGCGCGAGCCGCAAGTGCACGGGACGGCGTGGGCGCGGCGCGGAGAAAATGGGAAGCAGTCGGGTCAGCGCGGGTCCTTCGCTCGGCGCTTCCGGCCGCGCGAGGCTCGTCCTGGAAGCGCTGGACGGGCCACGGCAGCGAGCGAGTGGGGGACAGGCGCACCCTTGTTGGAACGGGCCGAGGTCGCGAAGCCGCGAGCGACAACCGGTCGGGCCTGGACACGACGGGGCGCGTCAGCGGGGCGGCTGCTGGACGAGCGCAGCGCAGGCACGTACAGCACGGACAAGAGTGGAGAACATGACGGCGGGGATGGGTGTGGATGCTGCTGGCGCCGGCGCTCCCTTGAGCCTCGGACGGTGTGTTCACTCTCGATTCACAGAACTGTGAATCTTGGAAGCGAGAGTCGCCTCGACTACAGCTCTCGCCACAGGACATACCAGCCGACTGCACACCTTGCGAACGACCAAACTCAAGCACTCGAACGCACCTACCTACTTCCAGCCACCACAACCCACACAATGCCCGCGCTGTGCGTCCCCGAGCTCGCGTCCACAAAAGAGCGTCCACGGGAGCTGACCATGACCCCGCGGTCTCCCGCTGCAGCCAAAGTTGGGCCGACGATGTCGAGTCGCAAGGTACAGCTCGTTCCCGCTCTCCAGACGCGGAAGCAGTCGCCCGCGGCAGGCGCAGCGCATGCTCCGCGTCCTGCAGCTGCACCTCGCGGCGCGTGAGCCAGCTCGCTGACGCCACCTGGCCGTGACTCGACGCAGACTTTCCCCCGAGAACCGAGACGACCGACAAGGACGGCGTGACCACCATCGTCGAGTACAAGCTCAACGACGAGGGCAAGAAGATCAAGGTGAGCACGACTCGGCTGCCCTTTTTGCCGACGCGCACCGTGGCGCGCGAGGGCGGACGCTGATGATTGGAATCGGTGCAGGTCACGCGCAAGATCAAGCGGACGCTCGTCAAGAGTACAGTGAACCACGTTGTCGCGGAGCGGATGGGCTGGGCAAAGTGAGTCTCGCTCGGCTCGCAGGGCGTGCTCTGTGGCACCCGGGACGTGCAGGGGGAACGAGGTGCTGATCATGCTGTACCCATGTTCAGATTCGGTGCCGAGAAGGGCCACAAGGCCGGGCCTGATGCCGCGACGACCGTCATCGGAGAGAACGTCAGGCTGAAGCTCCAGGCCGGAGGACAGAAGGTGCGAGGCCTCGCATCCGCTCGCGTTCCAAGTCTGGGAACTAACTAGACCGATTCTTCGCCTTTTGCAGAAGGACGAGGTCGAGGAGGACGAGAACGCGGCGCTGAGGGCCAAGCTCGCGTCGAAGAAGATTACCTGTCGGTTGTGCCAGGGCGACCACTACACGACCCGCTGTCCCTACAAGGAGACTCTTGGTGGCGTTCTCGGCGACACGGGTGCGTCTTTCCTCGTCCCTGCGCCGCCCACGGTGAACTTACGCGCGCGCGCACAGCCGACGACGGTGGAGAGGGCGGCATGGGCATGGATACGACTGGCCAGTCTGCGTCCGACATTCGCGCTAACGGGGGCAAGTACGTGCCGGTGCACATGCGGGCGGGCACCAAGGGCGCAGGCGAGTCGATGAACAACCGCAACCGGGACGACCTCCCGACGCTCCGCGTCACGAACCTCTCCGAGGACGCCCAGGACGGCGACCTGTGGGAGCTCTTTGGCCGCTTCGGCAAGATCAACCGCATCTACCTCGGCAAGGACCAGGACACCGGCCTCTGCAAGGGCTTCGCGTTCGTCAGCTTCGAGAGCAAGGCCGAGGCGGAGAAGGCGATGAGCAAGATTAACGGCCTGCCGTACGACCACCTCATCTTGGCGTGTGCATGGAGTGGTGAGTTATGTTTCCGACCTTTTGTTCTGGTCTCCTGGTGGAGAGGCGCTGCTACGAGCTCCGGGACGCGACGAATGCTGACCCGAAACTCTGACCTGCAGTGCCCAAGGTCGAGGGCAAGTAGTTGTCTCTTTCTCCCCTGTTTACTCGCGCAATCGAGCCGTGTCCTTCATACCTCCATCGTCGCGGTCCCCGAGAGCTCCTCACGCCATTTACGGTCTTGCGCGTCAACGGCCCTCGGGCCGTCCTTGCAAAACGGTATCCCACGCCTCGTTCGACGGACTTCATGCTCTTTTCACTCTTGAGAACGTTCTACACCCGCCTATCGCTGATGTCCCACTCTGCTGTTCCAGGTCGCCACCGCGCCACAGTGATCGCATGGATCCCCCTCGCACCGTCAGGCTCCGCGACTCCATTTCCTCGGCTCCGCGGTGTTCGAACCACCATAGCCAAGCGCGTCGAACCCCACCGAGGGCCGAACACGGCAAAGTGGGGACATATCCGATGGCGCGCCCTCCGCAAGCGCATGGTTATCCCGCGGTGGGGCTGGCACACTCGCCTCGCCGGCCGTCCTGAGGTGCTTCTCCCGCCGTTTTCACCTCTTGCTCTCTATCATCACCATGCTGTACCCGCTTTCACCCGCAGACAAGTGCGGCGTCGAGAGCGTCGGCATGACGCTCGCGTACTCGATCGACCGCTCGCACGCGACCGAGCCGCTTGACCCTATGGCCGTCGACCGAGCAGCCCGGCGAATGGTGGAGAGGTGGCGCATGCTTTCCGGACGGCTCGAGTGGGACACTCAGGTGCGATTAGAAAAAACCCCGCGCCCGGGCGACTCGCTGATCCCGCCCTTCGCAGCGCGAGATCTGGTGTCTCCGGATCCCGGACGACGAGCTCTTCCCCTCCGACTATGCGACCCACACCTTTACCCACTCAACATCTTCGTACTCGTACGCCATCGAGACCCCCTCCTCGACCACTGCCTCAGTTCTTCGGCGACCACCAATGTCGCTCTTCCGCGACCCGTCCACGCCTTGCCACTCGGCCAATTACGCCAAGCGAATTCACCCACTCGTCTCGATCCACGTCACCACGCTCTCCAAGCACCCCAATGTCGTGCTCCTAGGCATCACCGTCCCGCACACGCTCGTTGACGCCACCGGGATGGGCCTCATCGCGAAAGCGCTCGACGCCGAGCTCGGTGGATGGGCCTGGACCGTCCCTCCACTGCCGCTGCCCGACGCTCCGAACCCGTATTCTGAAGCCACGGCGAAAGTGCTCGAGGAGATCAAAGACGAGCCCCCGAAGGAGACGAGCCTCGCGCTCCGGCGCGATTACGTCGACGCGACCGTCTGGACGCGCGCCGTGTTCATCGCAAACGTCGTCTGGGAGTACACGTGGCATCGGAGTGAGCTGCGAGTCATAACGCTCGGCGCGGACGTCGTGCGGAAGATCGTCGAGCCCGCGAAGCAGGAGGTCAAGGCGATGACCGATGGGCGCGAGTACGTGAGCACAGGCGACATCCTTGTCGCATGGCTCTTGAAGGTACGTCTGGATTATCTTAAGATTTTAAGAGCCCCACGTCTGACTCGTGACTCTCCAAAGAGCGTGTACGGAGCCTCATCCTCGAAGAACCTCGTCTCGTCGTGCACCGTCCTCTCGACCCGCCCATTACTTCCATCGCTCGGCGTCTACCCACATAACGCCCTCGTTCTCTCCGCCCTTCCGAGTGTTTCAATCCCCGCTCTCCCCACGACCCCGATCTCCGCCCTTGCGCTCCTGCACCGCCGGCAGCTCATCGCGGACCGCGTGCCGTCCATTCTCGGCGAAGTGCACAAGTATGGTGACGTCGTTCCCCGCCGCGATCGCGGAACGGACTACTGGTTCCACAGCAACCAGATCGTCGCCGAGATCACGAGCTTCTGCAGCCTCGGCCCGCTGCTAGGATACTGGCCGTACACGATGCCCGGCACGCTCGACCACTCGACGACGTTTAACGAGCTCGGGGACGGGTACACGATCTTGATCAGCATGCGGAGGAGTAGGTGGAAGACGATGAAGAAGGTCCTGCGCAAGCTCGAGGCAGAGGTCCAGCTCGAGGTTGACGAGGGCTTCTTCGAGAAGGGGCAGCTGTCGCCGAGCAGGGGCAATTACGTGTAGGGCTTTCTCGGCTGTATTGTAATTGATACTCAATCAGTGTGGAGAAGGTGAATCGGGTCCTTGCATCGTCGGCTGACGCCCATGGTTTCAAATGTTGGCGTCCGGGGCCTCCAGGTCCAGAACTGGGACCTTTTTGAGCCACCCTGTGGCCCCACCTTCGGCTTCCGAGTCCAGCACGTTGAACTTGACCGCTTCGTTCCCCACAGCAAGCCAAATCCCTCTCTCCTCACTCGAGTCGTGCCGAGGTCCGGCGAGCGCTGTCCGCGCGAAGAGTTCGAGGACATTGGGCGGGCGAGTTGAAGGGTTGGGGAGAAAGGGTCGAAGGAGATCTACGATCTGAATTTGAGTACTTCGGTAGACAGGAAGCAAGAAATGTGCACGCACTGAGGAGAACTGGCTTCCGTGAATGGCCGAGTGGCGTTGAGAGAAAGACCTTCTCAAGTGGGAGTGGTGGCAACGGAGCACTGGTCGGATTGTAGTACCCCAGAACAAGACCTGAATAAAAGAGGGTTCAGTCACAAATAACGGAACTGCGGAAGCAGCCGACACACCCTCGTAGCACCTCCTGTGCACGCCGTCCAGCTTCCACACCGGCTCGCCGCCCCCGACCCCGAGGACCCCGTCGGTAATCTTGACCCAGTACCACTCGGCCGGAGTCTTAGTGATACCCCACGCCGGAAAGAGTTTGTCCAGGACCAGCCGGCGAAACTGTGGCGGTGGGCAGCCAAGTCAGCGAGTGGCTCGACCGCAAGTTGGTTTCGCAGGGCCGAAAAACCCACCTTGACCTTATTCGTAAGCCACACGGCGATGAGACAGGGTCCCTTGTTTCCCAAAAGCGCCTTGACGTCTAGCTTCCACAGGTCAAAGGCGTCGAAAGTGTCGTACGCCGCGGACCGAGTGGCGGACGAGTTCGGCCATGGGGGACTGCGAAGAGCGACAAGGGCGTCAGTACTAGTGCGCGGACACGTGGAGGGCACGATTTCGACCTACTCTAGTAGGAGAAGGTCCCAGCCTCCGCGGTCGGAACCGGTCGCTGCGATTCCCGACGACGGCGCCGACCAGGCCGAGAAGTCGGCCATCAGGAATGCGGAGGACGGTGGGAGTACGAGCGTTGCGTGGGTGTCGCCCGGATCAGCCACCTCGGTGGACGATCGCCCTGGTATCGAGACATTGAGGGTGTGCAGCGCGGCTGGCGGTGCAAAGACGAGGCGAGCGACGCACTCGCAGAGCGCGACGCGGCCAACGGCATCGCAAGCGTCGAGTTTGAGCGGAGCGCCCTCGCCGACGCCTTTCTGTGCTGCAATCCAGTCGATTTCCTTCGAGGTCGCTTCTCGATCCCGCTCCGTCCAGATGACAGCGTCCTTGACTTCGCCAAGCCAGCCGGCCGCGCCACTCGACCCCCATTCGTCCCTCACCGCACCGATGGCGCTCGCGACGCTGGGCTCAATCTCCGAGTGATGCGCCCTCGTCTCACGATCTGCGACGGACAGCTTGGCCTCTTTCTCCCGCTCGCCGGCCCAGTCCGCCGGCGTTGCCGCCTCTGCCTCGACCTTGCGCCGCTTGCGCCGACGTCGTCCGCCCAGCTCAGCATCGTCCGTTGAGGTGGACTGGTACGGGGTCGTCGGAGGTCGGTCGAGGATGATGTAGTGATCGGGGTGGAACGAAGCGGCCTGGGAGAGCTGGGACGAGATGAGGTGGTGCGAGACGAGCACGACGCCGCCAGCGTCAGGATCGAAGCCCGGCACGCTCGTCGTGCATAGAACTGACGACACCATGCCCGTAGAGGCGTGTGGGTGGGGTGCGGCGCGCAGGGCGGCGCGTCTCGTGCAAACGCTTTCCATCCGCAGCGCTCCGCTCGCGACCTCTCTGACTCCGTCCAGATCCTGCCAGATCCTTCAAACGAACCCACGCAAGCCGGTGGGGGGTGATCACGAGCTCTCGTCGTTTGCTGTTGGCACGCTTTTGAAGCTCCTCGCTTGCGGCAAGCGGTGCGCCGGAGCGCCGAGCGCTGAGCCGTGATGCCTGGCTAGTGAGCAAGACGCGGGGGCCCCGGTC